>SXGU01442411.1_pt1 | contig 31402 bp, 31 predicted proteins | sample 3174531 | NCBI WGS metagenome assembly SXGU01 (sample SAMN11356863, study PRJNA531348) | freshwater metagenome | isolation source: freshwater sample F1-140 | place: China: Fuxian Lake, Yuxi | collected 2017-12-25 | reverse complement strand
CTCGAGATGGGCGCCGACGACTCCCTCCCGCAGCCCTTCACCCCCCGAGAGTTGCTCGCCCGCATCCGGGCGGTCTTGCGTCGCAACCAGCCGGTGGTCGAAGAGGTGCTTCGTTTCGAGGAGCTCGAGATCGACCTCGCCGCGCGCGTGGTGCGCCTCTCCGGGGAAACACGGCCGCTCACCGCCCACCAGTTCGAGATCCTGCGTGTGCTGGCGGAGAGCGCGGGACGCGTGCTCACCCGCAACCAGATCATGGAGCGCGTCCGGGGCCTCGAGCTCGAGGCCTTCGACCGAAGCATCGACGTGCACGTGTCGCGCATCCGCTCCGCCGTCGAGCCCGACCCCAAGAACCCACGTCGCATCCAGACGATCCGCGGCTCCGGCTACCTGTTCACCCGATGAAACACAGACGTCGGCTCTACTGGCAGATTCACCTCGCCTTCGTGGGCGTGGTGGTGTGTTCGGTGGCCTGCGCGGGCCTGTTCGGGCGCGCGATGTCGAACCACACGGACTGGCCGCCGCCCCGGGAGATGTGGGCGGAGCACGGTCCCGAGCACCACCTTCGCCTCGCCGCGGGCCTCGCGATCATGGCCGGCGTGGCCTCGATCCTGCTCTACCCAGTGGCGCGTCGCATCACGCGGCGGCTCGACCACCTCGGCGGCGTGGTCAATCGCTGGGGCGAGGGCGATCTCGCGGCCCGCGCGTGTGTGTACGGCAACGACGAGGTGGCCGACCTGATGCGCGGCTTCAACCACTCCGCCGACCGCGTGCAGGGCCTCATCGAGGGACAACGCCGCATGTTGGCGAGCGCCTCGCACGAGTTGCGTTCCCCGCTGGCCCGCCTGCGCATGGCCGTGGAACTGATGGACGATGGTTCCCCGGAGCGGACCGGCGCTGCGGCCGAGGCCACGCGCGACATCGAGGAGCTGGATGCCCTCGTGGGTGACTTGTTGCTGGCGAGCCGCCTGTCCGCGCGCCCGGAGCCCGGCCCCCGGGAGGCAGTCGACATCGCGGAGATCGCGCGCGAGGAGGCGTCGCGTGCGAGTGTCAGCTTCGACGGCCAGCCGGCCGAGGCCACCGTCGACCCGCGCATGATCCGCCGCCTGGTCCGCAACCTGCTCGACAATGCAAGGCGGCACGCGGAGGGGGCCGAGTCGATCTTCGTCCGTGCCGAGCCGGGGCGAGTGCGCATCACCGTGCTCGACCGGGGACCCGGTGTTCCCGAGGCCGACCGAGAGCGTATCTTCGAGCCCTTCTACCGGCCTGCCGGTCACGACGAGGGCGCCCATGGCGGCGTGGGCCTTGGCCTCGCGCTGGTCCGCGAGATCGCCCGGCACCACGGGGGCGACGCGAGCTACTGTCCGCGGGCGGGGGGCGGGAGCGAGTTCGAGGTGGTGATCGCGGTGGGATAGATCGCCCGGTGTCTTCCCCCGCCACCCACCTCGCCCGCAATCTCCGCCAATTGCGACAGTCGCGGGGGGCCAGCCAGGCCCAGCTCGCCAAGCTGGCCGGGATCCCCCGCGCCACCTGGGCTAACCTCGAGAGCGGCGAGGCCAACCCTACCCTCCAGGTGCTCGGGGCGGTGGCCGGGGCGCTCGGCGTGTCGCTGGAGGAGCTCCTGGCGCCCCCTCGTCGCGGCGCGCGGGTGCACGCCCGCGCGAGTCTTCCTGAGCGCCACCCGGGCACGGCCACGGTGCGGCGGCTGCTCCCCGACCCAGTCCCTGGCACCGAGATCGAGCGGGTGGAGCTGCCGCCGGGTGGGCGTTTCGCGGGTGTGCCCCACACGGCCGGCACGCGCGAGTACCTGGCGGTGGAGACGGGTGCCATCGAGGTGACCGTGACCGGCGAGCGCCTGCACGGGGAGGCGGGCGACGTGCTGAGCTTCCCCGGCGACCAGCGCCACGGCTACCACAACCCGGGGACGGTCCTCGCCGTCGGTTACAGCGTGGTGGTGCTGGGTGGGCCCCGTGGAGACTGAGAAGTACACCGTCGCCGGGCTCGTCGGCGAGATCAACGACGTGCTGAGCGGCGAGTTCGACGACGTGTGGGTGGAAGGCGAGATCGGCGGCTTCAAGGTGGCCGCCAGTGGTCACTGGTACTTCTCGCTGAAAGACCAGGAAGACGACGCGGTGCTCAATTGCGCCATGTTCGCGGGGGCCAACCGCAGCGTGCGGCAGCGCCCGAAAGACGGCGACGTGGTGCTCCTGCGCGGTGGCATCGACGTGTACGCTCCGCGCGGCAGCTTCTCGCTCAAGGTGCGGCGCCTGGAGTACACCGGCGCCGGCGAGCTGGCGCGAAAGCTCGAGGAGCTCCGCCAGAAGCTCGCCGCCGAGGGCCTCTTCGACCCCGCGAAGAAGCGCCCCTTGCCGCAGTACCCCCGCGCCGTCGGCGTGGTGACGAGCCCCACCGGGGCCGCGCTCCACGACATCCTCCGCGTGATGCAGGGCCGCTGGCCGGGCCTGCCCGTGTACCTCGCCCCCTGTCGCGTGCAGGGCGACGGCGCCGCGCAAGAGATCGTGGCCGCCGTGAAGCTGCTCAACGATCACGCCAAGGTCGACGTGATCCTCGTGGGTCGCGGCGGTGGATCGGCGGAAGACCTCTTCTGCTTCAACGAGGAGATCGTGGTCCGCGCCGTGGCGGCCTCGCGCATCCCCACCGTGTCTTGTGTTGGGCACGAGGTCGACATCACGCTCTGTGACTTTGCCGCCGACGTGCGCGCCGCCACCCCGTCCAACGCGGCGGAGATCGTCACCCCCGAGCGCGACGCGCTCTCGGTGTGGGTCGACGAGCGCCACGAGCGCCTCGTCACCGCGATGCAACGCCGGGTGCGCGTGCTCCGCGACCGGCTCGCTCGGGTGCGCCTGCAACACCCCCGCCAGCGCATCGAGCGTTACCGGCAGCGCCAGGTGGAGCTCGGGGATCGCCTGCGCAACGCGATGGCGCGTCGCCAGGAACGTCGTCGCGAGCGCCTCGCCGCGCTGTGTCGTCAGCTCGACGCCCTGTCCCCCCTGAAGGTGCTCGACCGGGGCTACGCCATCGCCCTGCACGCCGGGCATCCCGTCACCGACGCCAAGACGCTGAAGGCCGGCGACGAGCTTGACCTGCGCTTCGCCAAGGGGCGAGCGGCGGTCGTGGTGAAGCGTCCAGCCGGCCTATTCTAGTCCCTACCTCGCCTTCCCCTCGAACCTCACCTCGACCTCGTACCAGTCGCTGGCGTCGCCGCCGTCGGCTTCGAGGCTCGATCCGTCGGCCACGCCGCGCATGTCGACCGGGACCTCGGTGTTCCACTCTCGGATACCGCCCATCCAGGTGAAACCGATGTTCTCGCCGCGCGCCTCGCCCTCGAGCTCGCCTTCCATCTCGAAGTCCCAGTGCTCGTATACGCAGTTGGCCTGGCCGTTGATGGAGCTGTCCGTCGCGACGGTGAGCGTGAACTCGCCCTCGGCGTCGAAATCGTACTCTTCGCGACCGCTGTCGATCCAGAAACGGCACAGCACGTTGCCCGTGTAGGTGACCGGGTCGGCATCGGCATCGGCATCGGCGTCGCTGTCCGCGTCGGCGTCGGAATCGCTGTCGGTGTCGGTGTCGGTGTCGGCATCGCCGCCGGTGTCGGTGGCGGTGTCTTCGTTGCCGTTCTTGTCGGCGTCGTCGACGACGATGGTCTGGTTGCCGCAGGCGAGGAGGAGGAAGGTGAACATGGCGGCAGTGTAGTGTCGGGCTGGCCCGCTCGCGATCACGCCGGCATCAAGTTTTCAGGTGGGACACGAGAAGCCGGTACGCCGCGTTGACCTCGGCCGCCCGGCGGTTGTGCTCCGGGAGCTCGGCCGGGGACGGCGCGCGGTCGGGGTGCCAGCGTTGTACCAGCCGAAGCCACGCTTCCCGCACGGTGTCGGCGTCGGCACCTGGTCGGAGGCCGAGCACCGCGAAGGCCTCGGCCACGCCCTCTGCGGGCGGTGGGGCCTCGGATGCGCCGATCGCCGCCGCGAGCGCGCGCACGTAGGCTTCCTGGGCCTCGCCCGGCCAGGCGCTGGCCACGCCGCGCCACAGCCACCCGACCAGCCTTGCGCGACCCTCGGTGTCGAGGTGCGGGTCGAGGCGGCGGGCCACCTTTGGCGGCGACAGTCGCGACAACTCGGCGTCCCGCAGCTCGCGCAGCCACGCGCGCAACCAGTGAATACCGTCGTCGTCGAGCGGCACGCCCTCGCAGAAGCTCTCGCGAATGAAGCGCACGTCGTCGCGCGCGAGCGCCCGGCCGTCTGCCCGTGCGCAGGCCACGAGCGCCATCCCGGCGCGGGCGGGCCCGCTGTTGCCGAGTCGCCGCACGGCGGTGGGCAGCCGAACGGCGAAGGTGGCGTCGTCGCCGTGGCCGGCCGGGCCCCGCAAGCGCACCTTCACGTCGACCGACTCGCCCTCGGGCAACTCCGCGTAGGGGAAGAAGGCCCTGGGCAAGGCGCAGGCCTCGTCGGCGTCGTCGGGGACGACGATTTTCTCCTCGCGACAATCCCCGGCGCTGATGCGCACGCGCACGTCGCGACCGGAGAGGCGACGGGCTCGCCACACCGGCACCAGCTCCACGCCGGGCCCGCAGGCGCGGAAGGCGTGGTGCTGCCAGTCCAGGCGCACGATCTCCAGCGCCTGGTTGCCGTCGCCGAGCACGTGTCCGAGCGCGGCGCCCACGCCCGCGCCCACCGGGCCCCCGAGCATGCCGCCGAGCAAGCCGCCGACGAGCTTACCCGTCCACGCCACGGTCGCGACTCCATTCCGCGCTGCCGTTGGGCGTCTCCCAGAGGCGCACCGACACCACCGTCACGCCGCTGCCGCTGAGCAGTCGCTCGGCGATCGCGGCCAATTCGGCAGCGATGTTCTCGGCCGTGGGCGGTACGGGCATCCAGTACACTGGTCGACCATGCGCGGCGTTGCTCGCGGCCAGCGCCATGATCGCGGGGTCGGGGTCGCCCTCCATGAGGATGGCGGTGTGGTCCCAGTGCTGGTCGATCCAGCCGCCCACCCGCTCCTTCACCACGCCGAAGTCAATCACCCGCCCGCGATCGTCGAGCGCCGGCGCGTGACAACTGATCTCGGCGGCATAGCGATGCCCGTGGAAGGCGGCGCACTTCGACTCGTGCCGGGGGATGCGATGCATCGCGTCCCACTCGAGCCGGCGGGTGCAGGTGATCATCCCCGGTGGCTAACTCGCGCGATAGCAGCGGCGGTCATGCGCGTCCTCGTCACCGGCGGAGCCGGCTACATCGGCAGCGTCGTTACCCGCGAGCTCCTCGCGGCCGGTCACGAGGCGGTAGTGCTCGACAACCTCGTCACCGGCCATCGCGAGTCCGTGCCCACGGGAGTGCACCTGGTCGAGGCCGACACGCGCGACGGGGCGGCGGTGCGACGTTGCCTGCGCGAGCACCGCGTGGAGGCGGTGGTGCACATGGCGGCCATCTCGCAGGTGGGCACGAGTGTCAACAAGCCGCGCGAGTACTACGACAACAACGTTCGCGGTGGACTGTCGCTTTTCGATGCGATGCTCGACGAGGGCGTGGGGCGCGTGGTCTTCTCGTCCACGGCGGCGGTGTATGGCGAACCCGAGCGCGTGCCCATCGAAGAGAGCGCGGTCACCCGGCCCACGAGTCCCTACGGCGACACCAAGCTGTTCCTCGAGACGGCGCTCCAACGTTACGGCGTTGCCTATGAGCTGCGGGCCGCCTGCCTGCGCTACTTCAACGCCGCTGGTGCCCACCCCGAGGCTGGCGAGGATCATCGCCCGGAAACCCACCTTGTGCCGCTGGTCTTGCAGGCGGCCCTGGGCGCGGGGCGTCCCATCACCATCTTCGGCACCGACTACCCCACGCCCGACGGCACGGCCGTGCGCGATTACCTCCACGTGGTCGACCTCGCGCGGGCCCACGTGCTCGCGCTCGAGGCCACCGCCGAGCGCAGTTGTATCTACAACCTCGGTAGTGGCACGGGCTTCTCGGTGCGCGAGGTGATTGACGCCGCGCGTGGTGTCACAGGTCGCGACATCCCCGTCCTCGAAGGTCCTCGCCGCGCCGGCGACCCGGCGGTGCTGGTGGCCTCGTCCACTCGCATCCGGGCCGAGCTGGGCTGGGCCCCGCGCTTCGACGACATCGGTCAGATCATCGGCTCGGCCTGGCGCTGGGTGCAGGCGCACCCACGGGGCTATAGCGGGGCCTAGATCGCGGCGGTGTCCTCGCCGCGATTGCCCGTGTAGTCGTAGTAGAAGGCCTCGATGGCGGCGCCGGGTCGTGGGATGGCCCAGCCGTCGAAGACGATGCTGTTGTCGCCGCCGTCGTAGCGCCATCCGTCGGTGTCGCGCCGGGGGATGGCCACGGCGTCGACACGCACCTCCATGGTGGACAAGAGCGGCAGCGCGGAGAGTACAAACTTCGTTTGCAGGCCGAGGACCTCGTTGGCCAGGCGCTCGAGCATGCCCTCGGTGTCGGCGCTGCAGATCGACTCGCGCGCACCGCCCGTGGCTTCCTGCGCCTCCACGTACGCCTCCCCCGGGTCGGCCGCGCCGGCGGCGCTCGCGCAACCCGTCGGGAGGTCGCCGACGACGGCGCTCACCACGACGGCGCGCCCGTCGCGCGTGGCCTCGAGCTCGCTCACGAAGTCGGCGGGGTCGATCCCCGAGTGATCATCCTCGTCGCTGTACACGATGAGCTCGAGGTCGGCGTCGGCGCGTGCGTACTCGTTGCTCCGGTGGTCGGCGGCCAGGATGGCCGAGGCGAACCCGGCCTCTTCGCGCTCCCCGGCCACGCCCGCCAGGCTCAGCGCGTCGCGAAACTCGTCCTCGATGTTCTCGGTCTGGTCGCCAATCGGCTCGGCGAGCAGGGCCCCAGTGCCGCTGGTGGTGGTGATCGCGAGGCGGAAAGGCAGCTCGGCGGCCGCGAGAGGCGTGGCGAAGGCGGCCGAGCGCTCGATCAGCGTCTCCTGTTCCTCTGCCATCGAGGCGGAGTCGTCGATGACCCACAGGATGTCGAGCTCGGCGCCTCGGTCGCTCTGGATCCAGCCGTCGCGGGCGGTGCTGCGCGTGACGTCGTAGTCGCTGCAGGCGGCCAGGATCGGGAGGAGGGCAAACGGCCGTTTCACCTGGTTAGGGTATCACCCCGTGATGCTCCTCCTCCTCGGCTGCGGCTCAAACGCGTCAACCGCGTCGAGCGCCACGGTCACGGCACTGCGGGTCGATCCCGCCGAGCTGGAGCTCGAGACGGCGACGGGTGTCCCCGCCTCGGCCAGCTTCTCCGCTATCGCCACCTACGGCGACGGAAGCGAAGGTCCGCTCGACCTCGTGAGTTGGACGTTATCCAACGCGAGCATCGGCAGTATCAGTTCGCGCGGCGAGTTTCTCTCGGTCGACACCAACGGTGGGGATGCCACGGTCACCGCCACGCATCTCGACATCGAGGCCACCGCGAGCCTGTCGCTGCGCTACCGGGAAGACATCCTCGATGCGGGGCTCGACGCGGGCGTGCCCGCCGCCTTCGAGGCCGCCGAGGGCAGCGAGGGCGAGGGCATCGACATGCTCTACCCGCTCGACGGTACCAGCGTGCCCCGCAACCTCGCCGGCCTCGTCGTGGCCTGGGACGGGATGGACGAGGGCGAGATCGCGCGCATCCGCTTCGCTTCGTCCCGCACCGACGTGTCGGTGTACACCACCGCCACGACCTGGGAGGTGCCCACCGACCTCTGGGAAACGATCACCGCCACCAACAGCGCGGGCGCCGTCGACGTGCAGGTCACCGTGGGCACCTGGAACGGAAGCGAGGTCTCCAACCTGCGCACCTCAACGGCGGTCAACGTCGGCGTCAACCGCCTCGATGCCACGGGCAGCCTCGTGTACTGGTCGTCGAAAGACGAGAAGATCATGCGCGTGGTAGCGGGCGAGAACGAGGCGAAGCCGTTTTTCCCGTCCGACGACATCACCGGTTGCTACGGCTGCCACGTGATCTCCGAGAAGCTCCAGTGGATGGTGGTCACCAACCAGGGGGGCGACGGGCAGTACGCGGTGATCGACGTGTCCAACCCCGACGCCCTCGCTACCGTTTACTGGCTCCAGGGCGACTTGCGCGCCACGTTCAAGGCGATCTCGCCGGATGGCCAGTGGATGCTCGCCGTCGCCAACGGGAAGGTTCTGCTCTACGACCTCCCCAGCAACACGCTGGTCTCGACACCCGCCCTCGATGGCGCCTGGTATTCGCAGCCGAGCTGGTCGCCGGGCGGCGACGAGCTTGCGCTGGTGCGCATCAAGGAAGACAACGATTTCGACGCCGACATGGACTTCGTGAACGGCGAGATCGTGAGGGTGCCCTGGGACGGCGCCTCGCTGGGCGAACCCGAGGTCTTCGTCGAGGCGCAACAAGGCTACAACCTGTACTATCCGGAATATTCGCCCGACGGCGAGTGGCTGGTGTTCAACCGGAGCACGGGCGACAGCGCGTCGGACGAGGACGCCGAGCTTTTCCTCGTTCCCGCGAGCGGCGGCACGCCCATCCGACTCGACGCTGCCAACGGTACCGGCGAGCTGGGCAACAGCTGGGCCCGCTGGGCGCCCTTGCCCGACGACGACGTGCTCTGGCTGGGCTTCTCCTCGATGCGCCCCTACGAGGTCGCCGGCACCGTCGACCCGCAGATCTGGGTCACCCGGATCGATCCCGCGGCGGCGCGCGAGGGCAACGACCCGTCCACGGCTCCCTACTGGCTCCCCGGCCAGGATCCCGACACCAACAACCACGTGCCGGTGTGGTGGTCGCGCTAGCCTTTCTCAGTTGCGCCGACCCGGCCGCGAGCGGCTCGGGTGGGATCAACTCGACCACCTTCCTCGCGCCCGACCAGGCCGACGCCTGGACCTGGCGCGACGATGGCGACACCGGCGTGGTGCCCGACGACGAGGCGCTCGTACGGGGGCGGATGGACGGCGACGGCGTGGTGGAAGTGCGCCGCGGTGCCCGCTACGCCGCGGGCAGCGTGGTGGGGCTTTTCACCTGGGACATCGAGGCCGACGACATCGTCCTGTCGTCCTGGCAGTGGGGCGACGAGGGCAGCGACACGCCCACCGTGCTGGCGGTAGGCGGCAGCGACGACGGCGACGTGGCGAGCAACGGCGAGGGGGCATGCACGCCGCAACGCTACGACTCGGTATCGACGACCTACGGGGAGTTTTCCGACGTGCTCGCGTGCGTGTGCGTGAGCACGCCGGCGCCCGACGGCACCTACTGGTTCGCCGAGGATTTCGGGCTGGTCAAGACGGAAACAGGCCCGTTCAAACTCGATCTCGTGGCGCCCTGGTAGTTACCAGGCCCCGTTGGTGATCTGCAGCGTGTACTCCTGGCAGGAGTAGCTGGTGGAGGTGCGGAACACGTGGATGTAGTACGACGAGCTCAGATCGTCGCAATCGTTGTACCAGCCACCGTCGCAGGTCCGGGTATCGGAGGGGACGGTGTGGCTACCGTCGCCCTGGTCTTCCGCGTACACCTCGTACTCGGTGTAGCCGTTGCCCTCGGGGTCGGTCGACGAGCCGCTGCCGCAGTCGAGGTAGCCCGCGCTGCAGCCGCCGTCGTACACCGCGAACCCGTACTCGGAGGAGCCCGCCGTCATTTCCACGTGGAAACGGTAGTAGTTTAGGCCGCTGGTCGACGCGTCGCTGGTTTCCACCAGGTACCAGTCCTCGTCGGAGCTATCGAGGATATTGCCCGTGAACTCGATGGTCGTCGCCCCGTCGTCGGCGAGTGTCGACCAGTCGATCACCGGGTCGGCGCAGCTCTCGCCGTAGCTGGTGCTGTCCTCGTAGTCGTCGGTCGGGTCGCACACCTCGGTGCTCACCACGTTGCTGACACCCGAGGTGTTGCCGGCCGAGTCGGCGGCGGTGGCGTAGAAGCTGTAGGCGTAGCCGGCCGTGAGGCCCTCGCTGAAGCTGAACGAGCCGGCGCCGTTGGCAGTGCCGGTGTCGGTGGTGACGCCCGCCGACGAGGAGATGTAGAGCGTGATGCTCGCGAACGGCTCGCTGCTCCCGGTCACGGTGGCGCTCGTCTCGTTGCGGTAGCCGTCGAGGCTATTGAGCACTGGGGCGTCGGGCGCCGTGTAGTCGCCCACCGTCACGCTGTCGGAGCCGGTCGCGCCGCTCGCGGTGCCGTCGCTCGGCGTGATGGTGCACAACCAGAGCTCGCCGTCGGTGGTGTAGGAGGCGGCCACGGTGCTGGTGGTGATCGCGCTCAAGACGCCGTCGACGGTCCAGGCATAGGTGTAGGAGATGCTGTCGCCGTCGGCGTCGCTCGAGGCGGCGGTGACGGTGCAGGCGAGGTCGTCGTCGTCTTCCGGGTAGTTCGGCGTGACGTCGACGCTCGGCGCGGTGGGCGTGCTGTTGGAGATGTTGCGGGTGCCCGAGGTGACACTCGAGCCCTCCTCGTAGCCGTCCCAGGGCCACACCTCGACGGTGACCGCGTCGGACTTCACGAAGGCGCTGCCGGCCAGCGTCGGGTCGGTGGCCCCGACGACGGCGGTGCCGTTGACGTACCACTGGTAGTGGTAGTCCTCGGCGTCGCCATCCGGATCGGAGTAGCCGCTCGGGTTGGCGGTGAGGGTATCGTTGGTGTAGGCCACCGTCGGGCTGATGCTGACACTCGACAGCGTGGGCGCGCCATTGCCGATGGTGACGCTGTCCATCCCGGCCGGGCCGTCGATGTTGCCGTCGTTCGGGGTCACGTACACCGTCCACACGTCGCCCCGGGTGGTGGCGGTGGAGGGGAGGGGATTGCTGCTCAGCCCAGAGTCTACGCCGTTGAGGTACCAGGCGTAGAGGTAGGTGATCGCGTCGCCCTCGGCGTCGTAGGCGGCGGTATCGAGCACCACGGTGAGGTTGTCGTCGCTCCCAGCGGGGTCGGGATCGATGTGGATCACCGGCGCGTCGGGCGCGGTGTTCACGTAGAGGGTGGCGCTGTCCCGCGCGGTGAGCCCGTCGGCATCGGTCGCGTACACGGTGATGGTGTGCGTGCCGTTGGTGAGCCCGTCGTAGGTGAAGTCGGCCACGCCGGAGGAGGAGGCCCCCTGGGTGGAGAAGACACCGTCGAGGTCGGACTCCCACACCATGCTCAGGTCGGCGGGGTCGTCTTCCAGGTCGGTGACGAGGGCCTCGAAGTAGACGCGGTCGCCGTAGTTCACGACGTCGCCCGAGGAGGGCGACACGAGCTCGAGCTCGGGTTTGCTGCCCTCGACCACCTGGATGGTGGTGGTGTCGCTGCCGGTTCGGCCGGTGGTGTCGGTGACCACCAGAGAGATCTCGTGCTCACCCTCGGTGAGCTCGAAGGTGCCCGTGGTCTTGCCGTCGGAAGACGGGCTGGAGCTGAAGGGCAGGATCCCGTCGATGGACGAGGTCCATTCCACGGTCATGTCTTCGGGGAGGTCTTCGCCGTCGAGCACGGCGCCCTCGAACAAGGTGAGGCCGTTGGAGTAGTATTCGACGCCGTACTCGGGGGTGACGATCTCGGCGGTGGGGGCCTCGTTCTTGTTGACGGTGATGGTTACGGCGGAGTTGGCGCTCTGGCCGTCGGGGTTGATCGCGGTGAGGGTGACCGTGGCCTCGCCTCGCGTGAAGACGTGGTCGCAGTCGGAGAGACCCGTGGCATCGAAGACGGCGCCGTCGCACACGCGCTCGCCGTTGACCGACCAGGTGGCGCTGATCGTCGTGAGCGACGTGGCGTAGACCTCGTCGACCACCCGCCCGCGCATCGACACCGTGACGCCCTCATTGACGGCGCTGCCGTCGGTGGGCGTCTCGATGGCCACCACCGGTGGCTCCTTGTACTTGGAAAGGCCGTCGTCGCTTTCGCAGCCGGCGAGGAGCACGACGAGCGAAGCGGCGCCGATGGGGGGGAGAAGGGCGGTCCGGATGGGACACCTCCGAATCTCGCAGTATAGGTTGTTCGGCGCCGAGGCTCAACCGCTCTGTGCGCCCGGATGGACATGATCGCGCTCTTTCCCCTCGCACTGGCCGCCGATCCGGTGACGGCCGAGCAGGGTGCGCTCGCGGCGGTGGGCGACACGATCGACGGGGCGACGGTGAGCTCGGTGATCACGCACCCGGAATTCGAGCGCTACACGCTGGACAAGGAGGGTGCGACGCTGGTGGTGGAGCTGACCCTCGCCGACCCGGTGCACACGGGACTCTGTGCCGCCGGGGGACTCGCCCTGTTTCCGCGCCCCGACCTGGTGGGCGGGGAGCTGGCGAGTGTCGACGCCGGTGCGTGGTGCGCGCGCCTCGACGATGTGGCCGGAAGCCGGAAGATCGGCCGGATCGCGGACTCGCCCGGCGCACCGATGTTGCCCCAGCCCGCCGCCGAGTCGCGCACGCTGCGGTGGGCGCTCGGGCTAGCGGCGACGTTCGGGCTCGCGCTCGGCTTCTGGGCGATGCGTGCGGCGTGGCGTGGTGCGGTCCTGGCGGGTCTAGGCGCGCTGGCGGTTCGGCTCCTGGCGGTGGAGCCGGGCACCTTCAACGGGGCGGGCGCCCAGTTCGAGAAGCTACTGCTGGCCTGGGGTGAGCTGCGCGGCTCCCCGTACGGTCCTGGCTATGCGCTCGCGAGCCTGCCGTCGACGATGATACTCGGTGATACATCGTTCGCTATATTTACGAGCAATCTAGTATATTCATGTATCACAGTCGTGTTTGTATACGTGCTTGTTGCCCGGGAGAGCGCGTCTCGCTGGGCCGCGGGGGCGGCGGCGCTCTCGCTCTCCCTTGCCACCCCGGCGCTCTTGCTGTCGCGCTCCGAGTCTATGCACGTGCCTGGGGTGGCGATGGCGGTGCTGGCCTGCCTGTTGGCGGCGGAGACTCGGCGGGCTGAACGGCTGGGCCTCGCGACCGCACTGGGCCTCGGTAGCGGCGCCGCGGCCTGGGTCGCGTCGTGGATCCGCCCGGACTTGCTGGTGGCGGTGCCGGCCGCGATGGCCTTCGCCCTGGGCCGGCGCGGCGTGCCCGCGCTCCTCGGGCTCTGCATGGCGGCCGCCGGGCGAGCCGCGTCGCTTGACGGTGGTGGCGGGGAGCTCCTTCGCCCCGAGGCTTACGTGCAGGTGGCCACCTGGGTGGAAGGGCTGCGGCCGCGTTGGGGCTTTCCGGGAGAGAGCGGTGGATTCGCGCTCCTCTCGGCCACGGGGTTCACCTCTCCAGCCTGGTGGCTGCTCGCCGCACTTGGCTTCTTGGCGCGTCCCCACCGCGAGGCGGGCTGGCGCTGGTTGCCCTGGTTGTTGCTCGGCACCCTCCCCTTCGTGCCCAAGGCCTGGCCGCTCGCCGACGCCATCCGGCTGCAATATTTCGGCCACGTGGCCCTCGCCGGCCTCGTGGGCCTGGGCGCCGGACCGTTGCGGGGGCGGGGCATTTTTCTCGCGGGAATCCTACTTTTACCCTGGCTTGGTCGCGTTCAGCCCCGCTGGGCCACGCACGAGGAGTGGCGCTTTCTCGAGCGGACGGTCCCGGACCTGCCGGCGGGCAGCGTCGTGCAGTCAGCGGCCTACGGGCACCGCAACGAGTCCTTCCGGCGGGTGATGGCCACGCTCGGCTCGGCGCGCTGGGTGGAGTCGGGCGAGGCCGACATCGTGTACCGCGGCATCGGCGAGCCCCCGCCCGGGGGCGTGCCGATCGCGGAGTACAGCTTCGAGCACGACGGCGACCTCGACATCCAGCTGCCCTCGCGCATGGTCACCCTGGGCTTCTACTCGGTCCGTCCCACGGCCTCGACTGGGCACGACTCCACGGCGAATTGAAACAGCTTCTCTTCCGCCGGGCGGACTTCGCGGACAAAGGCGCGGCGATCCTCGTCGCGGCCAAAGATCTCCGGGGAGATGTCGGTGCAGGTGTCGCAGCTGATACAATTCAGGTCGACGAACCAGGGCCCAGGTGCGTTCAACGGGTGTTTTTTTGATACATCGGCCATGTGTCAGCTCCGGGCACCGGCGATCACCCGGGCGCTCTCGTGGTGGGGGTCGCTCACGCTACCACCGCCGGGCTGCCGCTGGCCATGGTCGTCGGGTTGCTCGTCGCTGCGTTGGCCTCGGCGTGCGAGCACGCGGGCCACGAGCTCGGGCTCCGGCTCCCGTCGTAAGACGCGGCGGATGACGTCGATCGGGTCGCCGGGCACGGGGAACAGCTCCGCCGGGTCGTAGTGATAGTTCATCGAGTAGAGGCCGGCGCACACCGGGTCGAGCGCACAGGCATCGCAAGCGGCGGCCTTGCCGTGTAGGAATTGTTTCTGGAGGACAAAGCCCTTCTTGTCGAGGAAACGAATGCAGCGTTCCTCGTCCTTCACGATCTTTCGGGTTTCCGTGCTGCACTCGGGGAACTCGGGCATGAAGCAGAGCGGCACGCGCTCGGCGCGGAAGCTCCGCCCGGTGCCGGCGAGGAATCGCATGGCGCGTCGCAAGGAGAGCTCGAACTCGCCGAGCCGAGGGATCACGTCGGGGTTGCGCTCGGCCCGGTTCATGTTCGGGTCCATGTTGTTCCACACGACGTGGCGAACATGGGGGTGCCGCTCGGCGATCCAGCGCACGGTGGTGTCGAGGTGGTCGCTGTTGAAGGCGTTGATCACCGTGTTGATGTCGGCGGTGATGCCGAGCCGGGGCACGTGGGCCAGGGCGCGGTCGATGTGCCCGTGGCTCCCCGGCGTCTGGGTGAGGAAGTCGTGCACGTCGGGGTGGTAGCTGTGCAGCGACAGGTGCACGTGGGTGAGCCCGGCGGCCACGAGCTCGGCGAGGAAGTCGTAGTCGCAGATGCGCTGCCCGTTGGTGATCATGCGGATGAAGAGGCCGCGCGACTTGGCGTAGTGAATCGCGGGGACCAGGAGCGGCGCGATGGTGGGCTCGCCCCCGGTGAGGATGATACCATCGTACTGTCGCGACACTAGATCATCGATGTGGAATCGGAGCTCTTCCTCGCTCAGGTCCACCCCAGAAGGCGGGTTGGAGCAGAAGCGGCAGGCTTGCTTACACTCGCGGGTGAGCTGGAGGTAACCGAGGTTGGCCATTAGCTTCGTCGCCCCGCGTCCTTGTCGATGAAGGGCACCGGTGGGGCCCCCGGCACGGCGAGGCGCGGGGCCGGGGACTCGGGCGGCGAGCCCCCGCGGAGTCGAGGACCGAGGGCCGCGAGCTGAGCGACCGCCTGGCTCGCCCAGTCGCCCGACAAGGGCTGCAGCTGGCCAAAACCACGGGCACGAATCGACTGGATGTGGGCGCCCTCGCAGCGGTCGGTGGCGGGGCACGCCCGGCACCGCAGGGACTTGGCACGATACATCGACTCGATGTATCGGTCGACGAAAGCATCAATTCCAAGCTCGCCTTGCTCGTGATACATGTCGAGATGTATCACTCGGGGCGCGGCCTCGATGCGGGCCTGGGGGCAGAGGCAGGCGGGCAGGTTCTGGGCACGCGTTCCGGGCGGCAGGACACCGAACAGGGCCGCCCAGTCGGGCTCGTGCGCGGCCGCCTCGGAAGCCTTGGCGAAGGTCGTGCCATGGATCACGTGGCGCGCGGTGAGCGCCTCGGGGTGCTCCGCGAGCCAGGCCGCGAATTCACGGTCAGGATGCAGCTCGATCTCGGCGTCGCCGGGGATGGCGAGGTGCTCGGGGCGGGTGGCGATGACGCGTGAGCCGGCCGGCAGCGGAATGCCCCGGGCGTCGTCGGCGCGCAGGTACAGGGGACGGTCGAGCACCGCGGGGCGTCCCCGGCCACCCAGCCAACGAGCCCCGCCGGCCAGGTCGGCCAGGTCCCAGCGTTCGCCCACGTCGAGCACGTCGACCTTGCCCTCCCGGTGAGCGCGCACGTGGCCGTCGAGCGCGGTGCAGAAGGGTTCGATGAAACAGTGTGGACAACGTTCCTTGTCGCGACAGTCGATGGGCGCGCCCTGGTCGAGGTACCGGCGGAACTGCACGCGTCGTCCGCCCACCTCGTCGAGCATCTTGTGCGGGTCCTGGATGAGCTCCTCCATGCCCTCCAGGTGCGACACCGGGAAACGGTTGGTCCACACGTGGAATCCCGGGTGCCGGGCGAGACGGAAGACGCGTCGCAAGGACTCGGCGTGGGCGTCCACATCGTAGAACAGCTCGTCGCGGTGCTCGAAGGCCACACCTTGCGGGATCACGTGCAGCAGGTCGAACTCGCGGACGCCCACCCGCGAGCAGAGCGCCACGATCGCCTCGAGGTGCTCGACGTTTTGCTTGTTGATGCACACGTCGACGTTGACGATCACTCGTCCGTCGCGCACGGCGCGGATCATCGCGCGCATCAGGTTCTCGAAGCCGTTTTTCGTCTTGGTGAGGCGGTCGTGCAACTCCGGGGTGTGCCCATGCAGGCTGAACGTGATCTCGTCGAGGCCGGCCTCCACCGCGCGCAGGAAGAAGTCGCGGTCGGCCAGGCGCTGGCCGTTCGTCACCGTTTGCACCCAGCGGTAGCCGGCCTGCTTGCCGAAGCGGACCACGTCGTGAAAGCGGGGGTGGATCGTCGCCTCGCCGCCGCTCACCACCAGGCGCGAAGCCTGCTTGTCGTCACGACCGCGCTGCACCTCGTTGCAGATGTCGTCGAAGGCCATGAAGCGGCCATCCTGTGCCTCGGCGTCGAGACAGAAGACACACTTGCTGTTGCAGGCTGCGGTGAGACGCACCCAGTGCTTCGCCTCGTTCGCGACGGCCTCGTGGTCGATGGTGACGGCGACAGCGTCGTTCATGGCAGGGTAGTCACCGTAGCATGCTCCCCGACGCGCCCTTCACCGTACCTGCGCCCCCGGTGGACAGCCTCACGCCCTACCGCAGCCGGTATCTCAAGATCGTAGCTAGGATCCTACTGGATTGGCCTTCGCCGCTCCCGGCCTGGCTGGGGCAACACTACGCCGGTATCCGTCCCGTGCTGGCGGAGGTGCTCCGCGCCCAGCCGGTGGCGTTCTTCTCGGCCTTGTCCCTGCCTACCGTGGCGGCGCCGATCTGCGGCGCGGACCTCCTTGCGGCGGTGCCCCAGTGCCTGGTCGAGCTGGGGCGGCTCGGGGTCTTGCCCGAGGGCGGGGCCTTCTGGGGGGCGCCTGTGTCGCGACTGGTGGTTCCGGCGCTCGGCCTCGCCCGGCGTTTCGAACCGGCTCGGGTGGGCATGCTCTTTGGCAACGGGGTGGTGACGGTCTCGCCCACCGAGGAGTGGGCGCTCTCGCCCGGCGGGAGCGGCGCCTGGCCCTTGGCCGAGGGCGGGTGGCTCCTCGCTGCCGACACCAACCCGCTGGCAATGATGGAATTGCATCCGGATAAGTCAGGCAACGCGCTCGACTTCGGCGGGGCGTCGCCCGGCGAGTGGGTGGAGAGCGTCGACCGCGCCCGCGCCCGGGTGGCGCGCTACCTGCCGGGCCTCGCGGCGGAGCACCGGACGCTGCTCGCGGGCATCGTGCCGGTGGGGCAGCACGGGGAGAAGTCGCTGTCGGCCTCGTACAAGGAGGCGATCGGGCTCGCGTACCTCTCGCTTCATCCCTCCTCGCTCACGATGACCGAGGCGCTGGTGCACGAGGTGCAACACAGCAAGGCGAACTTGCTCTCGTGGAGCGACCCGCTCGTGGAGAACAGCGGGGAGCGCTACCCTTCACCGGTGCGTCCTGATCCCCGGCCCCTCTGGGGGGTGCTCCTGGCGGTGCACGCGTTCTTGCCCGTCGCCCTGATACATCGCGCGATGTATCAGTCAGGAGATTCCGAGCACGATCCTCGTCGATACCGCGAAGTACTCAAGGTGAACCACGATGGCATGGACGTTTTACGCGCCCACGCGCGACCCACGTCGCTCGGACGCCGGCTGATCGAGGGCATGGACCGGCTCGAAGCGGCGCTCTGGCGCGAGGCGTGCGCCTGACTTGCCGACGCGGATGCCCCGGTGTAGGGGGCCGGCCTTCACAGAGGTCACTCATGCGTGCTTTCTTCCTTCTCCCGATTCTTTCCCTGTTTGGATGCCCGGCCTCGGTCACTGCCGAGGGCATGGATGATGGCTTCGGTGCGGCCTGGAGCTCCGTGTGGTTCCACTACGAGATGAAGCAGGGTGATTCCGAGGGCATCACGATCTCCAACGTGATGGGGCTCTGCGCCAAGCAGCAGGACTACTGGACCGCCTTCGAGGCCTACATGGATGCCTACGAAGACGCCGACGACGACTGCGCCGAGATCGAGCAGCCCTTCCGCGATTTCACCTCCGCCTCCACCGGCCTGTACTTCGATGGCGCCAACTACTCGAGCGGCGGCCCCACCGACGACATGGACGACGGCGACTACGAGCTCGGCAAGGACGCCTACTGGAGCGTGTTTGGCTATACGGAGGACCTGGACACGAGCTACCTCGACGACTTCGACGCCGACGAGAAGATCTCCGAGGGCTGCGGCATGGACAGCGATGACATGAACGAGGAGATCGAGGGCGACAGCTGGAGCGTGGAAGATGGCGAGCTGGTGATCGACTCCGTCAACGACGAGGCCAGCGTCAGCGGCTCCGTCGAGGGCGAGATGGTGCAGAAGGGCGACGAGGAGGGTGCCTTCACGGCCACCTTCACCGCGAGCTACTGCGAGGTCGAGATCCCGGACGTGCTGAGCTTTTAGCCCTAGGGCTTGATCACCGAGATCGCGACGATATTCCCCTTGAGTTCGCCCGGCCGGCCGAAGGTCCAGCCTTCGCCGGCCGCCAGTGTCTCTGCGAAGGGAAACCACTCCTGCACGTCGGGATCAGTCCGTGGTGCGCTGGGCTTGTCGAGGAAGTCGAGGTCGGGCACCCGCACGGCGAGGCCGCCTTGCTTGGTGGTGAAGGCCTTGCCCTTCATGATCCGCACGGCCCGCCAGGGGAACTTCTCCCAGTCGTCGCCCGCGCGGGTCTTCATCACGAGCGTGGTGCCGATGTCGGCGATGAACACCACCGAGCGCAGCTCCTCGGGCTCCACGTCGGGGCCCTGGCGGCCGTTCACCGCCTGCACATCGACGTGGCGGCGCTCGCCCGAGAGGTTGATGCCCGTGAAACAGGCGATGTCACAGCGAAGCCGCGTGGGCAGGTCCCAGATCATGCCCACACGTAGCGCGGCGAGGCCCTAGTCGCGGTCGAGCTCGAAGTCGCAGTCGCCCCACTCGCCGGTGATGGCGTCGGCGCCGTCCCACTCCACGTCGTCGGGGTTGTCGCACGCCGCCTCGCCGCTCATGCCGCCAATGTCGTACTCGCAATCGTCCACGTCGACGTCGAGATCCTGCTCGCCGAAGGCCCCCTCGGGCTCTACCTGCATCTCGAAGGTCTGCTCGCAGTCCGTGCCGTAGCCGTCGGTGCAGTCGAGCCAGCCCTCGCCCTCGTACTCGCCGTCGCCCCACTCGAGCGTGATCTCAACGTCCATCGCGTAGTCGCCGCAGTCGACCTCGCCCACCCAGTCGCCAACGAGAGGGGTACAAGCCACCAAGAAGAGGAACACGTTCACCTCGCGGGCGCCGGTGCTAACGCGCGTGCCAGCGCCGCGGCGAAGACGGCTCGGGTCTCGGGGAGGTTCCAGGCGATGGCCTCGCCCACGTCCCAGGCCTGGTGGGTCTCGATGATGACGCTCGGCATCGCCGGTCGACGCAAGACGCGGATGCGCTTGTCTGGGTCGTGCCGGTCTACGAAGACGCCGGGCGAGGTGGTGTCGTACAGTCCCGGGTAGTCCGCCCCGTCGTAGGGGGAAAAACCGTGGGCGATCATCTCCACGGCGAGGCGCTGGGCGAGGTCTTTGCGGCCGGCGGCGACGGTGGCCTCGCTCGTCTCGTCGCTCCACAGGATCGCGAAGCCCCCGTGGCCCTCGTTGCGGTAGCAGTCGCGACCGCGTACCTGCTTCCAAGCGTAGCCCGGGCCGCGCACATCGCTGTGCAGGCTCACGAAGGCGTCGGCGCCCCAGTCCTTGGCCTCGGTGATGCGGTCGGCGTAGTCCGTGAGCGCCTCCCCCTGTCGCGACAGCTTCACGGCGAAGGGACCGAGCGCCGGGAGGCGTGCCGCCAGGTCCTCAGCCAGCGACAGGGTAAAGTCTTGCTCGTCGACGCAGAAGGCCGACTCGTTCCCGGGGTTGCCTTGCGCGCCGTGCCCGGCGTCGATGTACACGTTGACGAGGTCCATGCAGCTCTGGACACCGAAGCTAGCCTAGGGGTTCTTCAAGCCGGTGCGCAACTTGTTGCCCACTTCTCGGCGGACCCGCGCAGACACCGGCTTGTCGGCGATGAAGGCCGCCACGGCGTTGGCGTCGTGCTCGATGCAGGACCGGAGCGCCCAGGACAGGGCCTTCTCCACCATGTCGTCGCGATCACCCACGTGCTGGGCGCAGACCGCGAGCGTTCGGCCGACGTCGCCCTTGCCGCCGCGCGCTTTCTGGTTCAGCGCCACCGTCGCGACGAGGGCGCTCCGCCGTTTCCACCGGTCGGTCGAGGCGGAGAGCGTGGTGATGTCGTCGTCATGAACGAGGCCCTCGCGCCACGCAGGGCCGAGCACGTAGCAGGCATAGGTGTCCACCGAGCACCAGTTGTCGTTGCCCTCCGCCATGGCGAGCACTTCCGGTCGAGACATGGCACGCCGCAGGCGGGGTACGGCCGCGAGGATCTCGTAGGCGGCTTGTCGCTCCTCGAAGACGCCGCTTCCCCAGAGCGACTTCACGGGGTCGAGGTCGGGCCGGGCGCGCTGGGCGAGCACCAGCGGGCGCAGGACCCGGCGCAGGTCGGGCACCGCGACGCCAAGGTGACGCATCGCGGTGGGGGAGTAGCCCACGGCGTGCGCCGCGCGGGCGGGGCTGCTCGCGTCGGCGAGCGCGGCGCGAAAGGTGGCGAGTGGCATCGGGGGCCTTCACCCGGCAACGCGACGCGCGCATCCGGCAGTCGACCGACGTGGTTAGCCACGCCGGATGCTCCTGCTCCTCGCTTGCGCCTCGCTGGTCGATACGGGAAACGGTGCTCACAGCACCCAGGACACCGCCACGGACGGACCCGCCTGGTACGGCGACGTCGAGCCCATCGTGGTGGAGAACTGCAGCGGTTGCCACGCCGACGGCGACGTGGCGCCCTTCCCCCTGTCGACCTACGACGAGGCCCGGCCCATGGCCGCGGCGATGGCCGACGCGGTGAGCGCGAGGCGCATGCCGCCCTGGAAGGCCGCCCCCGGCTGCAACGAGTACCGCAACGACCTCTCGCTCGACGACGACGAGATCGCCCGAATCGTGGCGTGGGCCGAGGCGGGGGCCGTCGAGGGCGACCCGTCGCGCAAGAGCGGGGCCACGCCGCCCGAGTCCACGCTGTCGCGCGTGGACTTCGATCTCCCGATGCCCGAGGCCTACACCCCGCTGGTGGCGCCGGACGATTACCGTTGTTTTGTGCTGGAGTGGCCGGAGACGGAGGGCAAGTACGTGACTGGCTACCAGGTGAACCCGGGCGACCGCGGCATCGTGCACCACGTGGTGCTCTACGTGGGCGCCTCCGAGAATGCCCAGCTCTACCGCGACGCCGACGCCGCCGAGGCTGGCGCGGGCTACACCTGCTTTGGCGGCCCCGGCGTGGTCGACCAGGCGGATGCCGAGTGGCTGGGCGGGTGGGCGCCGGGCGCGAGCAACGGCGACTTCCCGAATGAGACGGGTATCTACGTGGAGCCGGGCTCGGTGGTGGTGATGCAGATGCACTACAACACCGCCGCCACCGACCCCGTGGCCGACCTCTCGAGTGTCGACTTCATGGTGGAAGACAGCGTGGCCAACCCGGCCTACATCCAACCCTGGGCCGACCCGGCCTGGCTCGACGGCGACGGCATGACCATCCCCGCCAACAGCGAGGGGACGACGCACAGCTTCAGCTACCCCATCCCCGCAAACTTCCGCATCCACACCGCCAACCTGCACATGCACACCTACGGCCAGACCGCGAAGCTGAGCGTGACACAGGGCGACGGCACCGAGGAGTGTCTCCTCGACATCGAGGACTGGGACTTCAACTGGCAGCGCACCCACGTGCTCGCCGAGCCGCTGAGCGTGGTGAGTCCCACCATCACCGTGGCGTGTTCCTGGGACAACCCGACCGACGAGGCCCTCGACTGGGGCGAGGGCACCGGCGACGAGATGTGCCTCGGGACGATGTTGTTCTCCTATTGAAGCGCGAGCCCTAGCCGCGCCGCCTCGCGCACGAGGTTGTGCCACTCGGGGTGCTCGGCATCGCCCTCGAGCCTCAGGTGCGTGGCGCCGAGGCGACGGGCGCGCACCAGCGCCTGCTTCAGCACCCGCCCCGGGGTGTCCCGGGTGACCAGGAGCGTGGCCAGCGGGGGCGCGGCGGGAAGCTCACCGTCGCCGTGCCGCGCGAGGTAGGCCGCGTCGAGCCCGGGGCAGGCGTGGCGCAGCCGACAAGGTTGGCACGGGGCCGCGTAGGCCCGCGCACGCGTGGTCGGGGCGCCGATGGCGAAGGCGTGGTGGACCGGTGAGCTGTCGAGTCGATCGGCCGCCAGCGCCCGGTGACGCGGCAGGAGACAGAGGGGCACACCCACCACCTCCACGTCGATTCGCATCGCAAGCGCCGCGTCGAGCACCGGCTCTAGCGCCTCCGCCGCCAGCGACAATCGTGGCACCATCATGCGCGCGGTGTCGCGGGCGCGCCCTTCTTCGCGAGCCACGATGAAGCGCAGCCCGGAGGCCCCGAGCCGCGTCGCCAGCGCCGGCAGCCCGGCGAGCGCCGCGAGGTTGCTCCGGGTGAGCACCGTCGCGAGCCGGGTATTGACACCACTGGCGGCCGCCGCGCGCGCCCCGGCGGTGGCCTGGCGCCATGCCCCCTCCACGGACACCAGCCAGTCGTGCACGTCGGCTCGATCAGCGTGAATCGCGACGATGGCGTCGGTGAGCCCCTGCGCGCGCAGGTGCGCCGATGCTCCTCGCGCCGCCAGCACCCTTCCGTTGGTCTGGATCGCCACCCGTCGGAAGCCAAGTCGCCGCGCCGTCGCCACCAGCGCCGGGAGGTCAGGCCTGATCGTCACCTCGCCGCCCGCGAGGATCACGCCATCGCGATGGGGAAGCTCACGAAGCCGCCTCTCGAGCGCCTCCGAGCTCGCGTCCCCCGTCTCCGCCTGGTCGCAGAACTTGCAGGCGTTATTGCAAGTGAATCCGACCCGGACGTCCGTCCAGATCATCGAAGATCGAGGCCGCGCCCGGCCCGATCGTCGCGGGGTCGAGCGTACGTGATCGAGGCGCCCGGGCCCCCGGTGGGGTGGCGGGTGGTGGCCCTGGCGCGCCCCATCGCGGAGCGCAACGCAGCGGAGCGGAGCTGATGGGGACGCCAGGGACGACAGGACCCGCCGGCCGAAGGCCGTACTACAAAGTCCCGGGCGGCGGATCGCCTGGAGGTCGGGGGTCCCTCCGTAACGATGTAGGGCCGGGCGCGGCCGTCCCGAAGGGTGTCACCGGATCGCATGCAGCTCAGCGTCACCATGGACGGGGAGGTAGTTCTTCCACACGCCCTCGCACACGCGCGCATAGCGGCACCCGCCGCAGCGGTGCTGGGGCTGGGCCTTGAGGTCGAATCGTTTGCGGTCTTGCCAGTTGAAACGAGCGCGCCCCTCCTCGATCTGCGCGATGCCGTCGGGGAAGCCGTCGGAGGTGAGCGTCTTGATGGAGCAGTCGGTGTCGAGATCGCGGAACTCACCCACGTACTTGCGGGCCAGCGCCTTGTTGCCGATGAGCTCCGGCGGGAGGATGCACAACGGGAAACTACCCAGGGTAAACGTGCGCTTGAAGTGAAACTCGTTGAGCAGCACCGCCTTGAGCACGTAGGGCACTACGTCTGTCAGCTTCGGGATGAGCGAGTGGTCGGTCTCGGCATAGCCCTCGGCGCGCACGAAGTTGGCGCGCACGTCGTCGAGCCCAAGCCCGTAGAAGAACTTGAGCATGTTGGGCAGGTAGCGGTAGTTCCACGCGTTGACGACGATGTTGACCGACACGTTGTCGCGCAACTTCCCGGCGTCGCGTTGCGCCAGGAGGTACTTCAAACCCGACTTCTTCTTCTCGAAGTTGCCGGGCACGCGGGTGAGCGCGTCTTCGAGGCGCGCGTTGTGCCCGTGCATCGACATCGTCACCCGGGTGAGGCCGGCGGTGAGCATGCGATCCACGAAGTCGTGGCGGAAGAACTTGGTGCCGTTCGTCGCCACCGCGATCCGCGTGTAGCCGAGGTCGCGGGCGTAGCTCACCGCGTCTTCGATCCAGGGGTAGGTGGTGGGCTCCCCGCCAAGGAAACCGAGCGAGCGCGTTCCCGCCTCGTACCAGCGCAGGATCTCAGCCTGCATCTCCGGCCAGGGCATGTAGCGGCGCATCTCGGTGGCGGGGAGGCCGTCGAGACAGAACACGCACTTGTTGTTGCAGATCTTCCCGACGTTGATCTCGACGTTACGACGGGTGTCGCGCCAGAGCTCGGGGGTTGGCGGGGTGTCGTTCATTGGGGGACGGGGCTAATCTCGCGGTCGCCGTATTCTTGCACGTAGCGCGCGAACACGCCGTGGCAGAGCCGGTTCCAGTCACACCGCTCACAGGCCGGCACGTGTTGGCGCTTCCGGTCGGGCTGCCAGGCGTAGATCCCCTCGAGCGACACCTTCCCCGGGTGGGCCGCCCACTCGAAGGTGACGCGCGGGTTCCAGTGCACGTCGTTGGCGTACACGCGGTGCACGCCAAGGACGCAGGCCGGCACCCCAAAGAAGCGCACGATGGTGTCGCGACCGGCGGCCTCGATGGCCGGTCCCACCAGCGGGCGAATCTCGTCGAGGCGGAGGGTGAGCTTTGGGTAGCGATCGTCGCCCGCGCCTTCGGGCGTGACGTTGCTCACCACCACCAGCGCGGCATCCCAGGACGCGGCCAGCGCGATGGTGTCGGCGAGGTAGGCCGCGTTCTGCCGCACCAGCACGGTGTTCACGAAGGGCCGGAAACCGGTCTTCCTTCGCGCGTTGTCGATCGCTCGGCTGACGCGCTCGAAGCTCCCGGCGCGACCGGCGAGGAGGTCGTGTGTCTCGGGGTCGGGCCCGTGGACGCTGAAGAGCGCCTCGTCGAGGAAGGGCATGGCGCGCTCCGCCCAGGCCGGGTCGGCCAGGCGGGTGCCGATGGTGCCGATGCTGGTGCGCAGGCCAAGCTTCTTCGCCAGGGCGAGGATCTCGACGAACTGGGGGTGGAGTGTCGGCTCGCCGCCCGTGAAGTGCACGGCCTCCACGCCGCGTTCCGCTTGCTCGCGCAGCACCCGCGCTACGCGTCCGAAGGTGACGGGGAAGGCATTGTAGGCCTTCATGCGGTGTTCCTCCGAGCAGAAGGAACAGCGCTCCGGGCAGTGGTAGGTGACGTGAAACTCGAGCCGGCGCATCACCTGGCCGGTGTCGGGGTGGATCCAGGGCGGCGTCACGCGGGGGCTCGAAGCGAGGTCACGCGCGGGCCCGCATCTTGAAATAGGCCGGGTAGAGTCGGTTGCAGAGCGCGGTGAGCGCGGCGTCGGCGAGGCGGGTGCTCTCCATGATCCGCGCCCCCACGGCGGCTTCCAGCACCGCCGGGGCGGCGGCCGTCGCCTCGGCGAGCCGTTCGGGCGTGGGGGGCGCGTCGAGGCTGCCGATCGACGTGGCGGCGCGGAGCGAGTCGAAAGCGCCGGCGAGGACGAGGTTGTTCGGGTAGATCCGCCGGTCACTGTCGACCACGAAGCCCGTGTTGTAGAAGGGGGTGGGCGCCCGCACGAAGAGGTTGCGCAGGTAGAGCCTCTCGCCGAGCGACCAGGCCGTCTCGAAGTGTGCGGCGATCTCGTCGAAGCTCTGGTGCAAGGCGCTGAGTTGGGCCTCGGTCCAGGGCAGGTAATAGCCGGGGAGCAGGTTGAATCGGCGAATACCGAGCGCTCGCAAGTGCCGGAAGTTGGCGGCGGCGCGGGCCGCGGTGCTCGGCGCGATGGTCTGGGTGACGACGAACCGAGGCAAGCGGAGCAGCTCGGGGAGCCAGCGGGTCACGGTGTCGTAGGTCCGCGCGCCCCGGCGCAGGCCGTCGTGGTCGCCCGGCTCACCGTCGAGCGAAACGGTCAGGGTCACCGAGGGGTGGGCGTGGAGTAGTTCGATCCAGTGTCGCGACAGATGACTACCGTTGGTGGAGAGGTAGACGTTGACCGTGGGTGGCGCGTTCCGGATGACCGCCTCGACGGCTGCCGGCACGAGCAGGGGCTCGCCCCCGAAGAGCTTGCAGTCGCCCCCACCGTGTCGCGACACGAAGAGGTCGATGGCGCGGAGGGCATCCGCTGGCGAGAGGTCGGGCTCCCCATCTTTCACGGTGGGACAGTAGGCGCAGCGGAGATCGCAGCGCCGGGTGAGGACGAGGATCAGCGAGTCGGACCAGCGCGTGGCCCGCCCCGGACCACCCCCCCGTGGGCTACCACTGCCCGTGGGAACCGTGCGAACCGTGGCTGCCGTGGGAGCCATGCGAACCGTGGGAGCCGTGGCTGCCGTGGCTGCCGTGAGAGCCGTGGGAGCCGTGGGAGCCGTGCGAACCGTGGGAGCCGTGGGAGCCGTGGGAGCCGTGGCTGCCATGGGAGCCGTGGCTGCCATGGGAGCCGTGGCTACCGTGCGAGCAGTGCTGGGCCAGGAGCACGGCGGTGCTCTCGGGCGGGTTGCCCTTGCGGTCGAGGAAGGCTGGATCGAGCTCGATCTCGCCCGCCGTGGCCTGCAAGAGCAGGAGCGACTGGGCCACGGCGTCGCCCTTCTGGTTGGCGGCGTCGAGCTCTCGGGGCTGCAAGAGATGGAGCGCCTGGCGCTTGAGCACCGGGAACTCCGCCTCGGCCTGCCAGTCGGCGCCGGTCTTCACGCCGGGAAAGGCGCTCGTTGGCTTCTTGTCGTCGTTGGTGCTCATGCGCTGGCCTCCCCGCTAGGGTTGGTCGTGGGAACGTAGGGCGTGGTGCCGGGGCGGGACCGCTGGATGGTCCACCGGCGGAAGATGCGTTCGAGGCTGCCGTCGGTGTCGCGGCTCAGAAGCTCGTAGAGGTACTGCTGCACGCCGTAGAACTCCTGGCACTTGCGCGACAGCGGGCGCTGCCCGAAGATGTCGCCATCGAACATGTAGTTGTGCAGCGGCTGGATGCCACAGGAGGGCTTGAACGCGCAGTTGTTGCAGGCTGGGAGCGCGTCCTGGATCGAGGCCACGGCAAGCGCCTTCACCGTGGGGTGGCGCAAGACCTCGTTCACCGAGGAGGTGTCGACGTGGCCGATGCGGAAGAAGTCGTTGCCCATGTGGGCCGCCATCCGGCCCTCGTCGTCGGTGTAGATGTTGCCATCGAAGTTGTAGGCGAGCTGCGCCGAGCCCGAGCCACAGGGGCTGCGGCAGTCGGAATAGTTGGGCTCGTCGGGGGTGAGCATCTTGGTGAGGAAGACGCTCGCCATGCGCTCCTGGATGAAGGTGCCCTTGCGGTTCTGCTCGATGATGTAGTCGAGCGTGCGACGGTAGAACTCGAGGAACTCCGGCATCGAGTAGCCGATGAGCTTCCAGGTGTTGACCGCGAAACCAAAGGGGTTCAAGGGGCGTAAGTGCACGCTTCGCAGGCCCCGGCGCATGTACTCGTCGACGATGTCCTTGCCGCGTGACAACGACGCCCGGGTGGTGGTCATCAGCGCATCGACGTGGAAGAGGTCGGCGTCGCGACCCCGTCGCACGTACTCCTCATTGATCTTGGTCATCCACTCGTCCACCGCGGCGTAGCTGGACCCCTTGCCGGTCATGCCGCGGTTCTGGTCGTGCAGGTCCCCGGGACCGTCGAGGGAGGTGCAGATCATCACCCCCTTATCGAGGAGGAACTTCATCTTCTCCTCGGTCATGAACGTGAGGTTCGTGACGAGCGAGAAGATCAGCTCCTTTTTCTCGTAGCGATTTTTCTCGAGCGCGTAGTCCACCACGAACTCGATCACCGGCCAGTTCACCGTGGGCTCGCCGCCCTGGAACTCGAAGCCAATCACCGGCGTGGGCACAGAGAAGGCGAAGTCGACCGCCTTGCGCGCGACGTCGAGGGGCATGTCGGTGTCGACCGCGTCGAGCCCGGTGCGGCTCGCGTGGCAGTACTTGCACGACATGTTGCAGCGAAGGGAGGCGACGATCGCGTGCAGGTGAGGGCCGTGTGTCAGAAACGCCTTCTTGCGGCGAATCTTGTCGGCCAGGGCGTTGGCGTCGAAGTCGTGCTTGAAGAAATATCGGCGTCGAAGCTGCTCGTAGAGCGGATCCTCAGGCTGGATCTGCCCCGCGATGAAGCGGCGGAAATCTTCCGGCGCGAGGAAGAGGTGCTCCCCGGCATCGTTGGTGAGGAGCACCTTCTCGCCGACCAGCGCGTAGCGGAAGAAGCCCACCTTCTCGCGGTCGAGGGCGGCGGGATCGACGGTGAGCGCCGTGTTCATCATGGCGTCACCCCCTTCCTCTCGAGGATCGTCTCGAAAAGGGCGTGGTTGGACAGCTCATCGCCCAGCCGCTCGCGGATCGACTCCCGGGCCGGGGTGACGGCCACCAGCCAGTCCGCCTCGGACTCGATCACCTCGAACTGGCCAAGCGCGGCAAAGCGCGTGGTCGCGTTCTTGAGGGCGGCCTCGCTGTAGAGCGACTTGTGGAATCGCAGGGCCTCAGGCACCGGGGGGTTTCTCCCAGGGCACGGGGATGTCGAGGTCGTCGGTGGCCATCTCCTCGGCATCGAGCTCGGCTAGCAGCCGGTCGATGGTGGAGGGCCCCTCGGCGCTAAACAGCGCCTTCGCCATGATGAACTCGCGAATCTTGGCGTTGGCCTCGCCGATGTTCTTGCGGAGCGCCTGGTTGAGCAGCTCGTTCGAGAAGTGACCGGCGAGCTCTTCCAGGGCGGCCTCACTCGTGGCCTCGCGCGTGCGCAAGACGACCACCACGCGGCGGTCGGCCTCGCGATCAAGGTAGACGTAGCAACGATCGATGAACAGGTAGGCGGCGCCCATGATCGCGTCGAGGTCGTAGATCGACTCGTCGACCGAGAGGCGCACGCGGCGCTCGGAGAGCTCGTAGGTCGGCTCGCTCATACGCTGGCGATCGTGGGGCGGGGGGTTGTAGACGCCTTGGCCATCGACTCGGGGAAGGTCCAGACCCGTTCGGCGTGCGGTGCCAAACGGGCGATCCGGTCGAGGCTCGCGCCCTCGTTCTCGGCGGCCACGGCGGCCAGCCGACGGACCACGCGGCCCACCGACTCGTCCATCCGCGCGGAGCCATCGCCTCCGTCCATCACGATGAAGTCGAGCAGCGCGGTCGAGGCGGGCCCTCGGGGCTCACCGGCCAGCAAGCACGCGTCGATGCGCACGGTGCGCCCGCTCTGGTGGGTGATGGTGAGCGTGATGGCGCCCTCGTGCGGCGGGTAGATCGCGGTGAGCGACCAGCCGAGGCCGAGGTCGGCGCCCGGGCCGAGCGGGTGGAACAGGAAGGCGGGATGAAGCTCGTTGGCCACGGCCACCCCAGGCACGGCCGCGACGGCCGCGCCAAACAGGGCGCGCTGCAGGAACTGGCGACGGTTCTCCATGCGAGACTCCGGATCGTCACATCATAGCGTAGTGCCGCCGGGGAGTCGCCCGGGATCCGCTGTAGCCTAGCCCCCTTCGCAGACGAAGGGGCGGGCGGCGTTGCACTGCTCGTCGCTCCAGGTTTCCGTGGAGGTGCGCCCAAAGGCCACGCAGTCACTGTGGCCGCTCGGATCGTTCGGCTCGCCGCTCGCCCAGTTGGTGTACGACAAGGTGTCGCCGCTGTACCAGGCGAAGGTGCCCTCGGTGTCCTGGTCGCTCAGGCCGATCCACCAGCGGCCGGTGTCGTAGCCGTTGGCGGTGTTGGTCACCCAGCTGTTCTCGGTGTCGTCGTCGATGGTCACCATCGTGTAGCCGTAGCCGTCGCAATCGACGGCTGCCCGGTTCCAACCGCGGCGAGTGCCGTAGCAGAAGAGGTAGGGGACGTCGTCATCGCCGTAGTACTCGATCTCGCAGTCGGTGCAGACGCCGCCATCGTCGACGAGGCCGTTGCAGTCGTCGTCGATGGCGTTGCACAGCTCGGTGGCCGCCGGGTTGACCGCCGCGTCGGTGTCGTCGCAGTCGTCGCTGTCGGTGATGTAGCCGGTGGGCTGGGCGCAGCCGGTGTAGCTCGTGCTCGCGTCGCCGTAGGTGTCAAGGTCGGCGTCGGCGTACCAGGTGGAGGTCGCGAGACCATCGTCGGCGGTGCCGTCGCAGTCCTGGTCGATGCCGTCGCACACCTCGGTGGCGGCCGGGTTGATCGAGGCGTCGGACTCGTCGCAGTCGCCCCCCACCGCGCTCGTGCCGCTCGGCATGTCGCAGGCGAGGCTGGCGGTCGCGTCGTCACCGTAGGCGTCGCTGTCCACGTCGGTGTACCAGGTGCCGGCGTCGGTCGCGCCGGTGTCGATGTCGCCATCGCAGTCGTCGTCCTGGCCGTTGCAGACCTCGGTGGCGGCGGGGTTCACCGTGGCGTCGCTGTCGTCGCATTCCTCGCAAGCGGCCCAGCCGTCGCTGTCGGCGTCGGCGTAGGCCACCGAGCCGTCGCAGTTGAAGTCCTCGGGGTCGGTGCAGGCCTCGGGGGCGCCCGGGTTGTAGGCGTCGTCGGCGTCGTCGCAATCGCCACCGTAGGCCACGTAGCCGCTGGGTGCGTCGCAAGCGAAGACCGAAGCGGCGTCGTCGCCGTAGCCGTCGTTGTCGACGTCGGCGTACCAGTTCGCTGCATCGACCGCGTCGGTGTCGGCGGTGCCGTTGCAGTCGTTGTCGAGTCCGTCGCACACCTCGGCGGCGCCGGGGTTGACGGCGCTGTCGCCGTCGTCACAGTCACTGTCGTCGGCGACCGTGCCGCTCGGCTGCGCGCAGTCGGTGACGGCGCTGGCGGCATCGCCATGGCCGTCGCTATCGGCGTCGGTGTACCAGGTGCCGGTGGACAGGCCCTCGTCGATGCTGCCATCGCAGTCGTTGTCCTGGCCGTCGCAGCTCTCCGTGGCGCCGGGGTTGACCGCGCTGTCGGTGTCGTCGCAGTCGGTGCCGGTGGCGGCGTAGCCAGCGGGCTCGTCGCAAGCGAACGTCGTCTGGCTGGCGTCGCCGTAGCCGTCGCCGTCGTCGTCGTCGTACCAGGTCAGCGCGTCGACCGCCTCGTCCTCGTCGATGGCGCCGTCGCAGTCGTTGTCGGCCCCGTCGCAGAGCTCGTCGGCCCCGGGGTAGCTCGCGGCGTCGCTATCGTCGCAGTCGGAGCAGGCGGCCACGCCGTCGCCGTCGTCGTCGGTGAAGGTCACCGTGCCGTCGCCGTTGTCGTCGGTGGGGTCGTCGCAGGCCTCGGCGGCGCCCGGGTTGTAGGCTGCATCGGTGTCGTCGCAGTCGCCGCCGTAGGCCACGTAGCCACTGG
>SXGU01564780.1_pt1 | contig 31422 bp, 24 predicted proteins | sample 3174531 | NCBI WGS metagenome assembly SXGU01 (sample SAMN11356863, study PRJNA531348) | freshwater metagenome | isolation source: freshwater sample F1-140 | place: China: Fuxian Lake, Yuxi | collected 2017-12-25 | reverse complement strand
GCGGTCACCTTCTTCGTTCTCGATGAACCTGACCGCATGCTTGACATGGGTTTCATCCAACCGATTCGGCAGATTGCACAGACGCTGCCGGCGAAGCGGCAAACCATGCTCTTCTCCGCAACGATGCCCAAGGAGATTCAAGGACTCGCGGAGCAGCTGCTGACGAAGCCAACCAAAGTTGCCGTCACGCCCGCCGCGACAACCGTTGAGAAAATCGCGCAGACGATTTACGGCGTGCCCAAGGCACTCAAAGTTCCGCTCCTCGTGCACATCCTTCAGCGCGACAACATTGAGTGCGCACTCGTCTTCACCAAGACGAAGCACGGCGCTGATCGCGTGGTGAAAAAACTCCGCGGGGCTTCCATCGAGTGTGACGCGATTCACGGCAATAAAGGTCAGAATCAGCGCATTCGGGCACTTGAAGCGTTTCGCGAAGGGAAAACTCGCGTCCTCGTCGCGACTGATATCGCCGCACGCGGACTCGACATCGATGGCATCACGCATGTGTTCAACTTCGATCTTCCCATGGAGCCTGAGGCGTATGTCCATCGCATCGGTCGAACCGCACGAGCGGGCGCGTCCGGCATCGCCATCGCGTTCTGCGATGAAGATGAGCGCGGCCTGCTCCGGGACATCGAACGGGTCACACGACAAGTGATCGAACGCGTTGAACTCCCCGAGCAACTTCCGCGACTTGAGCCGAGTCACGACGAGCGGCGTGAGCCTCGCGAGCGACAAGGTCGACGCGGCGGCGGCAGCGGACGCAGCGGCGCTCCTCGAGTTCGACGAGGCCAAGGCGGCGCGTCGGGTAGGCATAGCGGCGCGAGCAACGATGCTGCGGGAGGCAAGCCCGCGGGCAGAGGACACGGGCGCGGTCGAGATGATCGTGGTTCGAGCCCGACGCCACGACCGCACGCGCGTTCCGCCGCGCCGCATGCGAGTGCTTCAGGTCATGGACACCGCAAGGGCGCAGGCGGGAATCCATCTGGGCCGAGCCGAGGCGGCTCGCGTGGTGGTTGGTGACATGCGCGACAACGCAGGCAAAGCAACGGCATAAATCGACAGTACAACAAAGGGGCGGCTGACCAGACCGTCAGCCGCCCCTCTTTCATTGCCGTTCCTTGAGGTTCTCGCGTTTACTCGCGCGCGGCCATCATCGAGAGCATGTCGACGCAACGGCTGGCGTATCCAAACTCGTTGTCGTACCAACTCACAACTTTGAAGAACCGATCCGAAAGTTGAATCGATGCCTTCGCGTCGAAAATAGAACTCCGTGGATCGCTGAGGAAGTCACTTGAGACGACTTCTTCGTCGGTGTAGCCGAGGACGCCCTGCATCGCACCTTCACTCGCCGCCTTCAACGCTGCGCAGATCGCGTCAAGGCTCGTTGCGCGACTCGATCGGAAGGTGAGATCCACGCAACTCACATTCGCGGTCGGAACGCGGAAACTCATGCCTGTGAGTTTCCCCTTGGTTTCAGGCAACACCAACGCGCATGCTTTCGCCGCGCCTGTCGAACTTGGGATGATGTTCATGTAGGCATTGCGCCCGCCACGCCAATCTTTTTTCGAGGGTCCGTCTTGAGTCGGCTGCGTGGCCGTCACCGCGTGTACTGTCGTCATGAGTCCCTCATCGATCCCGCAGTGATCGAGAAGCACCTTGACGATAGGTGCAAGGCAATTCGTCGTGCAACTTGCGTTGCTCAGAATGGTGTGCGCGCTTGGGTTGTACTGCGCGCAATTCACGCCGTAGACAAAGGTCGGCACTTCCTTCTCACTCTTGGTTGGCGCAGAGATCAGCACGCGTCGCGCCCCCGCGGTGATGTGTTTCCCAGCGTCCTCTGCGGTCGTGAAGAATCCCGTTGATTCCAACACATACTGTGCGCCCAATGCCTTCCACGGAAGTTGCGTGGGATCCTTGATTGCTGTGCACTGCGTGGCGCGACCGTTAATGACGATGGACTCGCCGTCAGCGCGGACATCAGCCGCAAAACGACCATGAGAAGTGTCGTACTTCAAGAGATACGCGAGGTTGTCAGCTGGGACCAAATCGTTGATTCCAACGATCTCGATACCGCCGCGCTGTGTGGCGATGCGGCAGACGAGTCGTCCGATTCGACCGAAGCCGTTGATTGCGATCTTGAGAGCCATCTCGTAGTCCTGCGTTCCTATCTAGGGGCGTCCCCGCGCCATCCAAAGCGAGAGGGGTGGAAAGGATAGCCGAGCACCCAAGACCTCGGCGACATTTGTGGCACATGGAGTTCCCGAGTTGTGCACTACCGAATGACCAGACAACACCTAAACTGCGCACATGTCCTTCGTCAAGGCGGCCGCCGCACTTCTCATACTCTCGCTCTGCGTACCAGGCACTCTTCAGGCGCAGACCACAACGAGCGCTGATTCCGCGCCGCCGCAGCCGCTTCTCGTTGGTTTGTTCGACGCCCCACCCTTCGCGGAGGCCATGACGCAACCAAGTGGGAAGGTCGTTTGGGAAGGAACTTCGATCCGGCTGCTTGATGCCATCGCTGAAGAAATGGGGGTGAAGGTCGCGTATCGAACGGGTTCTGAGTCGGAGATTCTCGCTGCGCTCAGCGCAGGCGAGATCGATATATGCGCCTCACCTCTCGCGCCAACCGCAAAGAGTATGCGGGCATTTCAATTCTCCTACGCCTACACCGCAGTTGGCATCGCGGCGGCAACCCGCGTGAACTCGTCGGTCCAGTCGGATTTTGAACTTCTCATCACCGCACTGAAGGCGCCCTCGCGTTCGCATCTCTACACGATCTCACTCATCGCGCTAGGAATCTTCGCTCTCCTCGTCTGGTTCGCTGAACGCCGCAAGGGCGGTCACTTCGAACGGCACCCGTGGCGCGGCATCGGAGCCTCGCTGTGGTGGTCGATCGTGACGCTTGCCACAGTCGGCTACGGCGACAAGGTTCCACAGTCCTTCACGGGGCGATTACTCGCATGCGCGTGGATGCTCGCGTCGCTCATCCTGACCGCGCTCGTGACCGCGACGATCGTCGGCGCGCTCACCACGCACGGATTGAATCGCCAGCCGTTCCGCTCAAGTGCTGATTTGCTGCATGCGCGCGTCGCTGCGGTTCGCACAAGTGTCGCAGCCGATTGGCTCACGACGCTCAACGCGCCGTTCTTGCAGGCCGACACACTTGATGCCGCCCTTCAACTTCTTGAGCAAGAGCGTGTCGATGTCGTCGTAGCCCCTGAGTTGCCTCTCGCACAAGAGATTCGCGGACATGCGGAGCTTCAGATGATGCAAACCCGATTCGCTGAGGAATACATGTGCTTCGGCATCGCAAAAAAGTTTGACGCGGCATTCATGCAACGATTCAATATCGCGCTCGTGGATTCGATTCCGCGCCTCGCACGCAGCGATGCACCTCGCGCCGTTTCAACGCTTGCAGATTCCCCACGAAACTCGGAAGCTGCGGCGGAACCTACGCCATGAGCACCAACGACGCTCGACCGTTTCCACTGCGAACGCCATTCTCGATGTTCGGTCGAGATCGCGCCCTCATCGGCATGGTCCATTTGCGGCCACTGCCATCCTCCCCTCGCGCAACACAGTGCGTACGCGACATCGCGAAGCACGCCGTTGAAGAGGCGCGCATCCTCGCCGCGTGCGGCTTCGATGCGATCCTCATCGAGAACATGCATGACGCACCGTACATGCTGCGCGGCGTGGAGCCAGAGACGATCGCCGCGTTCACGCGCTCCGCTTGCGAGGTGAGGAACGCGATCGAGATTCCGATCGGCATCCAAGTGCTCTCACATGCGTCGCGAGCCGCGCTGGGCATCGCCCTTGCCTGCGAAGCATCTTTCGTCCGTACCGAGGGGTTCGTCTTCGCGTCGGTGGCCGATGAAGGTATTCGGGCCGAAGCTGACGCAGGTCCGCTTCTTCGGGCGCGTCGCGAAATGCGCGCAGAGCACATCGCGATATTGACTGACATCAAGAAGAAGCACTCCTCACACGCGATCACGGCGGACACCTCACTCGACGAGCATGCACAGGCAGCGGAGTTTTTCGGCTCGGACGGTGTGATCGTGACCGGAAGCGCGACGGGGATCGCGACGCCGCTCGAGGATTTGGCACTGACCAGAGCCGCGACGGCACTTCCGGTTCTTGCTGGGAGCGGCGTGACCGCCACCTCGGTGCAAAAAACACTCGCGATCTGTAACGGAGTCATCGTCGGAAGCGATCTCAAGGTAGATGGTCGGTGGTACAACCCTCTCGACGCTGCTCGCGCGGAACGATTCGTTCGCGCTGCGCGTTCGTAGCTTGCGCACGCTCATGGACCTCTACCTCAACGGCTCAATCCTCGATCCCGCGCAAGCACACATCAGCGTGTTCGATCGCGGATTTCTGTTTGGCGATGGCGTGTATGAAGTCGTGCGGTTCTTTGATCGCTTTGGCGTCGCACTCGACCTTCACACTCGCCGGCTCGCTCGAAGCCTTGCCCTTGCGGGCATCGAGGGGTTCGATCCGCACTCCTTTCCTCAGATTTGCCAAGCACTGCTCGCGCACGACAATCTGCAGAACGCGACGATTTATCTCCAAGTCACGCGTGGTGTCGCGACAAGCCGCAATCACATCCCTTCACCGGGAATGATGCCCACCGTCGTCGCGATTGCAACTCCCGCGGAGCCGCTTGATTCGCTCACGGCGCCGCAAGAAATCTCTGCCATCACCGCCGAGGATCTTCGCTGGCGGCTGTGCGAAATCAAGACCATCGCGCTGATGGGCAATGTGCTTCACCTCATCGACGCGGACAGCAAAGGCGCAAGCGAAGCTATTTTGCACCGCGGCGGCTTCGTCGGTGAGGGCGCGTACTCCAATGTCGCCATCTCGCTCGATGGCGTGTTCGTCACGCCACCAATCTCGGACGAGCCGCCGATTCTGCACGGCACCGCGCGCGCGGACCTCTTGAGTGCGGCACGCCGCCTCGGGCTTCCCTGCGAGAGCCGTCGGGTTTCGCTCGATGAACTTCGGTGCGCGAGGGAAGTGATGATTTCCTCAAGCCGGCGGCTCGTCTCGAGCGTCGTCAAGCTTGACGGAGTTTGCGTCGGCTCCGGGCAAGCTGGCCCAATGAGCATCGCGCTCTTTCATGAGTGTTGTCAGTCCATCCGCCTTGCCATGGGCGAGCAACAAGCCGCTGTCTCGACGCCCGTGTCAGCGTAAGTCCATTTCCGAGTCGTTCATGTCGCACGCCACTCCAAACTCTGCCCTCTCACTCGTCGCTCTTCAGGTCGGAAACACCCGCACCAAGTTAGGCCTCTTCAAGGATGGGGCACTGGAGCGATCGGTTCGATTTGAAAACGAAGCACTCGCGCCTATCGTCGAAGAAGCAACTCGGATGTGGGCGGAGCTTGACGATTGCGAACTCACTGCGATCGTCGTTGCGAGCGTGAACGAGCAGGTGGCGGCACCACTCCGCGAAATGCTCGGCGATCAACTCGGCGAAGAGATCTATCGCATCGGCGACTCGATGCCCGTCCCGATTGGCACTTGCCTTGACCCGTCGACAACGCCGGGGACCGATCGACTTCTCAACGCGGCTGCCGCATTCGAACTTCTCCAGAGCGCGTGCATCCTCGTCGATTGTGGCACTTGCGTGACGGTGGATTTCGTCGATGGCGAAGGCGTTTTTCACGGCGGCGCAATTGCTCCCGGCGCGCGGATGCAACTCGATGCGATGCACCATGGAACCTCGCAACTTCCAGCTGTCACGCTCGCACGCCCCGTCGGAGACCCGTGGGGATCGAACACGCAAGATGCCATGATCCGCGGCGTCTATCACGGCATTCGTGGACTCGTCTGGCGTCTCGTCGAACAGTATGCCGAGCGCTTCGGCGGCTTCCCGCCAGTCATCGCAACCGGCGGCGATACAGAGTTGATTTTCGGTGATGACGAACTCATCGATCGAATCGTCCCCGACCTCACCTTGCTTGGCATTCGTGCTGCGGCACGCGCGGCACTGCTTCCGGACGACGCCGCGAACGCCCCGACGGCGAGTCGTGCTGAGTTGGGAGCCCTCGGCACCGACTGGGCAAACTTCGACGATGCCGATGACGCGAGTGGCGATGGCGGAGACTGCGGCTGTGGTCACAAGCACTAGCGCATGCATGACAACGCAAGAACCCGCATTTGAAGTCAGCGCCTTTCGATCGACTCCACACGGCGCCGGCGCCGTCGCGACAGTCGAACTCCTTGGTGATGTTTCCCCGGTGCTTCTCGCACTGTGTGGCGCGGACATCGCGGTTGGAGCTCTTTCGCTTCGCCGATTTGACGACATCGATGAGGGTCTCGTCGCGCGCATTGCGCCCGAGCGAGCGATCCTGTTTCCGCACGGTGGCACGCGCATCGTCGCGCTCCTCGCTGCGTGGTTGACCACGCGCGGCGCGCACTGGATCGAAGATCCACTCTGTCTGCGCGACGGCGTCGATCCGATGGAACTCTTCCCAGAAGCGGAGAGTCGCGTCGAAGCATTCGCGATGACCACGCTCGCAAGAGCGCAGAGCCGATTAGCCGTGAAGCTGCTTCTCGCGCAGGGCGCGCGATGGAGCGCGCAATCACCCACCGCACTCGATTTGCCGAGATCGCGCAGGCTCAATCGACTCGTCGATCCTCCGCGTGTCGTACTCGCCGGTCTTCCCAACGCAGGAAAGAGCTCCCTCTCCAATCGTCTGCTCGGACGAGATGCGTCCATCGTGAGCCCAGAGGCGGGAACAACGCGCGATGCCGTCGCGAGCCGCCTCGATCTCAGCGGTCTCAGTGTGGACTGGCTTGATCTCCCCGGTTTTCGCACCGATGACGACACGAGGATCGCTGCGAGTGAATCGCGCGCAATCGAACTCGCAAAGCGCATGCTTGATGATGCGGATTACCTCGTGGCGCTTGCGGCGCCGGGCGTCGCGTGGCCATCGCTCACGCGCGCGCCAGATCTGAAAGTGTTCACGAAGTGCGACCTCCCCAACGCTCGCGACTCAGCCATTGCGCGAGACGCAACGCACTTCGTTTCAGCGGTCACGGGCGAAGGCATGGACGCATTGGCGAAACACATTCGCGATGCGCTCGTTCCTCCCGAGGATCGCGCAAGCACCGCACCGTGGATCTTCGATCTTCGACTCGCTCCTGAGCTCGCGTAATCAGAGCCCCATGATGGAGTAGCCACTGTCGACATAGAGCACTTGTCCAGTGGTGCCACGCGAGAGGTCACTCAGCAGGAATGCCGCAGCATCGCCGACTTCATCTGAAACAATGTTGCGCGGCAGCGGAGCCGTCTGAGGAATGCGATTGAGAATCTCGTCAAATCCGCCGACTGCACCAGCCGAAAGCGTCTTGATCGGTCCAGCGGAGATGAGATTGCACCGCGCGTTCTTGCCGCGACCGAGTTCGACCGCGAGATAGCGATTCGCCGCTTCAAGCGCGGCCTTGGCAACGCCCATCACGTTGTAGCCCGGCACTGCCTTCTCGGCGCCGTAGTAACTCAACCCAATCATCGAGCCACCTTCATTCAGCACACCCATCGCCGCATTGCCCATCGCCATGTAGCTATACGCAGAAATGTCAAGCGCATTGGCGAACACTGCGCGCGGTGTCGCGGCGAACTTCCCGAGTTTGAGCCAGTCTTTGTCTGCGAAAGCGATGCAGTGCACGACGAAATCGATGGTTCCAAACTCTGCCCCCATTCGGGCGAAGCAACTCTCGATATCCGCGTCGCTTCCCACATCCATCGGGTGGAGCCATGGATTCGCAACGCCGAGACCCTCAGTGATCTTGCGCGTGCGTCGCTCCATCTTCTCGCCAGGGAGGTGCGTGAAACAGCACTCGGCGCCCTCGCGCAGAAGACTTCGGGCGATCGCCGTGGCGATGCTCGTCTCATGAAGGACACCCGTTACCAAGCCGCGCTTTCCAGTCATCAAGGCCATGAAACGCACTCCTCGTACAAGATGCCGACGAGTATTCGACGGCGTGACCGCACAATCCTAACGCCCGAGGCAAGAATCCGCCGCGAGCCGGAAGGAGGCGCTACTATGTCGCCCCACTCTGCGCGCGTAGCTCAATTGGATAGAGCATCGGTCTTCGAAACCGAAGGTTGCAGGTTCGAGCCCCGCCGCGCGCGTTTGCCGCACTCTCAGAGACGCGCTTGCTTTGTCGCTGTCGAGGACGCCTTGCGCTCCAACACTGACCAAGCGCTCGCGCAAATGGTGACGCGGCTCTCCGATCTCTACACGACTTCGCGCGCGGGCCTTTCTCGCGAGCAGGTGTCACCTGCGCACCTTGCGGCCAAGTGCGAGTACTTCCTCGCGAGCGATGCGCCCAAAGTTGGATTCGCGCTCGATGAAGCTGCGAGTCGCAGCGCCCTGTTCCGTCAACTCGCGAACCAATCGATCGTCCGAGTGATCGACTTCGGCGCGGGCGTTGGCTCCACGAGTGTTGGTTTCCTGGCCTGGCTCGCCAGCGTGCGAGCCGGGAACGGGAAGACGCAATCTTCAGTCAAAGTCGAACTCCACGCGATCGAGTTAGGCGCTCCTGCCGCGCGCGTGTTTGAGCGAAGCGTGCGGGTCGCAGCCGAACACTGCGGCATTGAACTCTCCTTGCGCGTCGAGGCGCGCGACTTCTTCGAGTGCCAAGCACCAGAAGCAGACTTGATTCTCTCGCAGACCGCACTCAATGAGTTGCTCGTCGAGGATCGACATGCGTCACGCACGCTCACGCTCGTCCATGCGTGGTCGAAGGCTGCTCCCCTCCTCATCATCGAACCTGCGCTCAAAGGCACAACTCGCGCGCTCATGCAACTTCGCGACAGTCTGCTCTCCCTGGGCGGTATGCGTGTGGTCGCGCCGTGCCTCCACCAAGCGAGTTGTCCAATGCTTTCCCGCGCGGGTGATTGGTGCCATGAAGCCCGTCACACCGAGCGCACGCCTCGTGTCGCGGCGATCGACCAACTCGTCACAAGACGCGATCACCGCGCACTCTTCGCGTACCTCGCAACCGAGCCAGGTTCTGCGATCACGCCTTTCACCCCGAGCTCAGCACCCCTCACGATGCGCATTTGCACGGAAACCCTTGGGAGTCGAGGAAAATCAGAACGGCTCGTGTGCCGAAGCGATGGCGAAATGCGGATGCTGCGACTTCTCGATCGCGAAATGAGCGCGAGCAATGCGCCGTTCCTAAACGCAGCGCGCGGTGAAGTCATCGAGATCGATCCTCTTCCTCCCAACGACCGCATCGCCGTTGACGCTCAAGTCACGATCGTGCCGCTCACGATTACTTGCAGCCCGGAAACGCGTCGACATACTGAATCTTGAAGTCACCAAAGTTGTCGACAAACTCCACTTTGAAGTCGCCGAGCGAGGTGACGAACTGCCATTCACCGGGATCGTTCGCGAGTGCGCTGACCTTCTTCACCTTGAGATCAGGAAAACTCGAAACAACCTCAACCTTGTAGTCGCCAAACGCTTTGACGACTTGCACCTTCCCTTTCAGTTGGCACGGATCCACCAACTTCGCGCGCAGCACGGGAGCGCCTGCGATGCTCCACGCACTTGCCCAAAGTGTGGTTGCAAGAACAACACCTGTAAGAAGAACGCCTCCGCCTGAGTTGTGCGTTGTTTTTCCAGCCATGCGACCAACTGTAGCGCTAGCCCGCGTCCCCTGCCGGAGCTTCGGTTGAACTTCGTCGCTCTTTCGCAACCCAACCCTGCGCCAAGCGCCAGCAGCGATGAATCTTCCGATTCCGGAAGTCCTCGGGCACGGATCGATGGCTGATCTCATGGCAGCCAAATCCCGCAGGCACCGCCGCGGCATCAAAGGTGAAGCCGCGCGAATTGGTTGAAAAGAAGACTTCGCCCCCTGGCGCAACAAATGCGCTGATCCACGAGAGCAACTCGGGATAGTCCCGATCCACTGAAAACGAATCCGCACGCATTCGCTTTGAGTTCGAAAAGGTCGGAGGATCGCAAATCACGATGTCATACCGCTCATCGCTTGGCGGGCCAGCTTCGAGCCACTGCAAGCAATCCGCGTGAACAATCGCGTGTTCAGCGCTCGGCGCAAATCCATTGAGCGCGAGATTGCGTGCGTACCAATCAAGATAGGTCTTGGACATGTCGACCGTCTTCGTCGCCGCAGCACCACCGCCAATCGCATGCACGCTGAACGCACCGGTGTACGCGAAAAGATTCAGCACGCGCTTTCCTCTCGCGCGCGTCTGCACCGCGAATCGGGTCGGCCGGTGATCAAGAAAGAGTCCCACATCGAGATAGTCAGAGAGGTTGATCTCAAACTTCATCCCATGCTCCTGCACAACTTGCACGACGCCGCGCGAATCGACGCGCTCATATTGATCACGCCCACCGTCCTCTGCGCGCTGACGACCGCGATGCTTGATGAAAAGCCTGCTGCTTGAAATCTTCAGGCCGGCGAGAATCTCTTGCTCGACGAGCGCTCGGTACTCGCGCTCTCGCTCAAGCGTGTCGTCTTTGGTTCTGTGAAACAGCCACGCAACAGCATCGCCACCATGATCTCCTCCGAACCAATCAATGATCATTGGGAACTCAGGAATGTCGCGCTCATAGAGCCGAAAACAAGTGATTCCCTGCTTGCGCGCCCACTTGGTGAGATGCCGCATGCGGTTGTCGAGGCGTTCACCAAGCATGCGCGAAGCGTAGCGCGCTCATCCGAATGTGGGCAACTCGAATCCCTTGCGATACTCGCGACGAACAATGTTCTTCGTCGCGTCCTCGTGGTTGGTGAATGAAAGCGAGGCCTTGTCCCACAAGAGTTCTTGACCGGGGTATCGAGCGGCCTTCGCAGCGAGCAACCCAGCTTCTGCAATTCTCGCGGCGACAGAAAACGGAGTCTGGACGAATGCGCCAGGCTTGCCAATGATTCGATCGACCCACGAGTGCCAGTGATTGCGATCATGCATCGTCTGCAGTCCAGGCAGCGTCTTGAAGTCGACGGCCTTTCCGTCAATCCAAATCTCAGGGTCGCCACTTGCTTGCGCATAGAGCACGCCACCCTCGCATACCACGAGCGTCCCGATGCTTGGGAACTTTCCCGGTGGCAATCCCAACGCCGCGCGAGACGGCGCCTGCCCCTTGTCAGCGTAATACACAGGGAAGCGATTGCTCTTGAACTTGTCGCCACTCACGGCGTAGGCGAGTGTCGACCGAACATGAAGCGCGTGATAGAAGTCGCTCGCGAAATGCGTGTCGGCGAGCACGGAGATCGGTGATGGCAGGTCGTACGCGAAGTACAGAATGTCAAGTAAGTGCGTGCACCAGTCGCCAAGTTGCCCTGTGCCGTAGTCCCACGAAGAACGCCATCGCACGCTTCCAAGTCCTTCGCGATACGGCGCGTCCACTGCTGCGCCAAGCCAAAGCGGCCAGTCGAGATTCGCTGGCGCGGGCGAAGGCGCTTTCAATCCGCCGTAATAGAAGTACTCACTTCCAGCGTCGGGCGGGCCATCAATCCACACATGTGCTTGGATCGCTTTGCCGAGCAGTCCAGCTCGAAGAATCTCCGCGGCGTACTGCCGCCCACTCGGACCCATGCGCTGATTTCCCGTTTGCGTAACGAGATTGGGGCGCGCTGCGATCGCCGCCTCAATCGCAACCACTTCGGAGAGCTGCTGCACGAGGGGCTTCTGTCCGTACACATGCTTGTTCGCATGCAGCCCGGTCATGTCCACGAGCGCGTGGTTGTGATCAGGCGTGCACACGACAACCGCATCAAACTTGTCGGCGTGTTTGTCGAACGCTTCGCGAAAGTCACGACAGGTGAACGCTTGCGGATGCTTCTCTGCAACCGACCCGAGCGCATTCGAGTCCACATCGCACAGCCCGCTGAATACAACATCAGGGTGTTTGGACAACTCATCGCGATCGGCGGGAGCAATCGTCCCGCCCACACCCACTTGCAGCAACTGCAACTTGCCGAGCTTGCCACTGCGAACCCGTCGCGCGACAGGCAACGCGAAGAGTGGCGCCGCAAGCGCTTGCGATGCGAAGAGCGAACTCAGTGCGACTCCGCCGAGCGCGGCGGTAGTCGTCCCAATCATGGCGCGTCGAGTGTGCATACGCGCAGGCTAACGACCCCGCGCGGGAAACGCACTGCTTCACGCTCATTCCGCAACTGCAATCGTTCGGGAAAATATGCTTCGGCGCGCTCTCACAAGCTGAATGAGGGCGACACCACCAAGCATGAGCCCACAGGCAACGACTGTGCGGCCGCTGATGTGCTCGTCGAGGATCAGCGCACCGAGCCCAAGCGCAACCACCGGATTGACATAGGCATAGGTCGCGACCCGCGCCGCTGGTTGATGCCGCAGGAGCCAGATGTAGGCCGTGAATCCGCAGAGGGATCCAAACACGATGAGGTAAAGCCAGAGCAGCATCACTTGAAGATCTGGTGGTGATGCGCGAACGAGCGTCCATTCGTCATGCAGCATCCATTCCTTCGGGAAACTCGCGACGAGCAGGACCATCCCGCCGGCAAGCATCTGCATCGCGGTCGCTGCGACAGGAGAGTGCGCACCGCCAGGCCGTTTACTCCACACACTTCCAAGTGCCCAACCAAAGCACGCGATCAGCATCAGCACGATGCCCGCGGTAGAGACAGTGCTCGCGGCGTTGAGCTGTCCGAATCGAAGGACCACAACGCCCGCGACTCCAAGCGCAATGCCAAGCCAAACCCAACGCGACACTCGTTCGCCACGATGCATCAACGCATCAAGGCCAACGAGCCAGAGCGGTGTGATCGCGGTCATGAGCGCGACGATGCCTGAGTCGAGCGACTTGGTGGCAATCGCGACTCCTCCATTGCCGAGCAACATGAGACATGCGCCAACGATCGTGGCATGCAACCAAGATCTCGCGGAAAAGTCCGTGCGCTGCGTCCAGCCCCTCCAGTGAGCGATCGCGAGGAGCACTGCGCCGGCCACCAAGAACCGCGTCCCCGCCATAACGAATGCACCATGCGTCGAAACAAGTTTGATGACGAGGTAGGTCGAACCCCAAATGAGATACACCGCCGCGAATGCCACGGTGATACGGAACGAACTTGGCGCGTGCGGGGCATGCATCTCGAGCATCTGAGTATCGCAGATCGCTCAGCTCTGTACGCGCGCAGCCTTCTCAACGGCGAAGTACTTCGCGCCTGGATGGTGGACGACGATTGCACTCGTGGATTGCTCAGGGACGATTTGCCAGTTCTCCGTCAGCACGCAGCCGATGCGCTCTGGCTTAAGCAGGCGGAACAACTTCTCTTGGTCGCTCATGTCTGGGCACGCTGGATAGCCAAAGCTAAACCGCGATCCTCGGTACTGCTGCGCGAAGAGTTGCCGAATCTCGGAACTATCTTCATGCCCGATGCCAAGTTCTGCACGCATGCGCTTGTGCCAGAGTTCGGCGAGCGCCTCCGCACATTCGACGCCGAACCCGTGCAAGTAGAGATATTCGGTGTATTCGTTGCGCTCGAACAGTTGCTTCGCTCGGTGGCTCGCTTCGAGCCCCATCGTCACGCAACTCAATCCAATCACATCGCGCGTGCCGCTCGTGATGGGTTGAAAAAAGTCACTGATGCAAAGTCGATCGCGATTGCCCTGGCGCGGAAAGTGGAATCGCTCGACTTCCCGCTTCGCGTCTTCAGGGTCAAAGAGCACGAGATCGTCGCCGTCAGACGCTGCGGCGAAGTAGCCATACACAACCTGCGGTCGGAGAATGCGCTCTCGGCTGCAAGTTTCCATCAATCGCGCGAACACGGGGTGCGCGTGCGTCGCGAGGTGCTGCTCATACTCAGCGTCACTCATCGCCCCCTTCTTCAACCCCCACTGCCCTCGGAACAGCGCGGTCTTGTTCACATATGGATAGATCTCTGAAAGCGGGATCTCTTCGACGAGTCGATCGCCCAAGAACGGCGGCTTTGGCAGTTCACTCAAGACCTCCACCGTCGAGCGCGCAGGAAGCGACTCGACGACTGAAGCTGCGCGCGAGGACTTGATCTTCTCGTCAACCGACGCTCGCTTCTCAAGCCGGGCATCGATGCTGGCGTCGAGCGCCTCGAGCGCGTTGGACGCGAGCGCATCGCACACCGCGAGACCCTCAAACGCATCTTTGCCGTAGTAGAGTTTGCCGCGGTAAATCGAGCGCAAATGACTTTCCGCGTAATGGCGCGTCAATGCTGCGCCTCCCAAAATGACTGGGACCGTGATGCCAAGTCGGTTCATCTCATGGAGGTTTTCTTCCATCACTCCAACTGACTTCACGAGCAGCCCACTCATGCCAATCGCGTCCGCGCCTGACTTCCGCCACGCATCGAGGATCGACTGGAGTGGTTGCTTGATGCCGATGTTGGAGACGGTGTAGCCGTTGTTTGAGAGGATGATGTCGACGAGGTTCTTGCCGATGTCATGCACATCGCCAGCGACTGTCGCGATCACGATCTTCGCGCGACTCGTCGCGCCTTCCGCCTTCGTCATGTGCGGCTCCAGCTTCGTCACAGCCTTCTTCATGACTGCTGCAGATTGCAGCACGAAGGGCAACTGCATCTGGCCGGAACCGAAGAGTTCGCCAACCACCTTCATCCCAGCGAGCAAGTGATCATTGATGATCACGAGCGGCGGGTACTGCTTCATCGCCTCGGCGAGTGACGCATCGAGCTGGAGCATCTCGCCATCGATGATGTGTCGTTGAAGCCGCTCTTCGATGGGCAAGGTCGCAAGGGTTGCCTTCGGCGCCGCGGTTTCCTCTCCGTCAGGAAAGAGACCAATGAAGGCAAGGAGCGGATCGAAGTCGAGCGGTTTCCCTTCCGGCCGGTTTGCGCCTCGGCGATCGAAGATGAGCCACTCGGCATGCGTCCACTCTTGCTCCGCAATCCGGTTTCGCGGAAGGATCTTGGACGCGTGGACGATGGCAGCCGTGAGCCCTCGTGCTCGCGCATGGTGGAGATAGACGGAGTTCAGCACCGCGCGCGCGCTCGCCTTCAGTCCGAATGAAATGTTCGACAGACCAAGCACAATCCCGCACTTGGGAAAGTGCTGCGCGATCAAGCCAATGCCATCGAGCGTTTCGAGGCCAAGCCGGCGGTCGTCGTCATTGCCGGTCGCGATCGTGAAGGTCAGCGGATCAAAGAACAAGTCTTCCTCTCGCAGATTCCAACGCGTGGTGTAGAGCGAGTGGATGCGCTGCGCGATCTCCAACTTGCGCGCGGCAGTCTTCGCCATCCCTGCGACTGGATCTTCATCGATCGTCAGTGCGATGCACGCCGCTCCGTACCGCGCCAGCATGGGACACACTCGCTCCATGCGCGCGAGCCCATCCTCAAGATTGATGGAGTTGACGACCGCCTTCCCTCCATGCCGCTTCAGGCCCGCCTCCAGCACAGCGGCATCGGTGGAATCAAACATGAGCGGCGCATCAACCTGCCGCACATACCGCGACGCAACTTCCGTCATGTCGGATACGCCGCTGCGGCCGACGAAGTCGACACACACATCGAGAAGTTGTCCGCCGTCCTTCACTTCCTCGCGCGCCATGGAGACGAGGCCGTCGTAATCGCTCTCATCAAGCAATCGCTTGAAGCGGCGCGATCCGTTCGCGTTCGTGCGCTCCGCGACCACGAGGAATGAGTTCTCCTGCTTGAACTCGACGAAGCCGTAGAGGCTTGAACATCCTGGGGCTTGCGGCACACAGTTGCGCGACGCGCGACGATCTCGGAGGCCAAACTCTTCGACGAGCTTGCAGAGCTCCTTGATGTGTGCGGGCGAAGTTCCGCAACAGCCGCCAATGGCGTTGACCTTGAATTCCTCGAGAAAACGGCGCATCGCAGCGCGAAATGCCGTCGCATCCATGGGATATTCCGTCCGACCATCCACGAGTATGGGAAGGCCCGCATTGGGAAGCACGCTGATGGCGCGGCCCCAGTGCTTCGAAAGATAGGCGACATGTTCCGCCATCTCGACGGGACCGGTCGCGCAATTGAGTCCGAGCGAAGCAATCGGAAATGGGGAGAGCGCGTTGACGACCGCTTCGATGTCGGAGCCGAGCAGCATCGTCCCGGTCGACTCGATCGTCACGCTCGAAAAGATTGGGCGATCCGTCGGCGAAAGTCGCGCCTCGTGCAACGCGTCGAGCACCGCATTGATCGCGACCTTCTGTTGCAGGAGATCCTGCGAAGTCTCGATCATGAACCCATCGATGCCACCGGCAAGAAGACCGCGCGCCTGCTCGAAGTAACTCGCGTGCATCTCGTCCCAAGAGACCTGCCCGAGCGAAACAAGTTTCGTTCCAGGGCCCATTGAACCCACCGCGAAGCGCGGACGATCGCTCGTTTCATACTTCGCACTTGCCGCGCGCGCGAGTTCTGCTGCTTTGCGGTTCAGTGCAAAAGTCCACGACGCGAGCTCCTCATCAAACTCACGACCCACCAAGATGTTCGCACCGAAGGTATCCGTCTCCACGACATCGGCGCCGGCGGCGAAGTACGACTCGTGAATCCGTTGAATGATGTCGGGGCGACTTCGGACGAGGATGTCAGTGCAGTTGTCGCGACCGAGGTAGTCCGCCGCGACGCAATCCGCGCATGCGTGAATCTGTGTCCCCATCGCCCCGTCAAAGACGAGGGTGCGAGAGTCGAGCGCGCGTTGCAAAGATCGGGTCGAATCAGAGGTCATTGGTGGACAAGCGTATGGGGGTAGGCATGGCACTACAACCGTTCATCCGGATATATGGATAAAGGACCCGCAAACGCGGAAAGTCTGCGAATGGCGCAGCGCGATCGCGGTCGACGAGGGCGTTCCCCGAACGACTTGAGCATCCGAATCTGGCGCGCCGCGGTTGCGGTTCGGAATCCAACGCATTTGTGAGGGAATGCTCCGTCGATGGCGGCTACCTTTCGTCTCTTCAAGTCCGAGTCGACTCCACCGCCACAGATTCCTTCAACGCCGCAGTTCTCGCATGCACAAATCTTCGCGCATCGGCTTTCCTTCGATACTCCCCTCACTCGTGATCGAGCTCCGTTTCGCGAGCAGTTGCGCGCTCCTCGCGGCAACCCTCACCGCATGCGTGACGCCACGACCGAGCCCGAGCGTTTCGACGAGCGCGGCACCAACCGCCGCGAGCCCGATCAGCGCGCCAGTAACGCCCTCCACCCCCCAACCCCGGGCACCCCTCGCGGCTGCCGCGACATTTGATGCGGCATGGACCACGATTCGTGACCAGCACTTCGACGCCACGCTGAATGGCGTGGACTGGATTGCGGTGCGAGATGAACTTCGCGAACGCGCGGTTGCGGCGGAATCGGACGAAGCGCTTCGCGAGGTGTTGAATGAGATGCTCTCGCGACTCGGCCAGAGTCATTTCGCCATCATTCCTTCTGAGGCCGTGCGCGCGAAGACCGCGTCCGCTGCCGCAGTGGAGACGGTCCGCGCACCTGCAGGGCTTGCGCCACAGAGTCATGCAAGCGAAAGCGCGGCGACGAGTGTCGTCGCACAAGAGACGCCTGCGGCAGAGCCGCGAGATACACCGGGAGTACTCGGACTCGATGTTGTCGTGCTTGACTCGAATGCCGTCGTCACGCATGTCGCATCGAATTCGCCCGCAGCCGCAGAAGGGATCGCGCCAGGATGGATTGTCGAAACAGTGCGCGGCATCTCCGTCGCCGACGCGATTGCGCCGATGCAGGAAGCGCTGAAAAACGCATCACAAACGCAATCAAATGAGACGCGCGAACTTCGGTACGAGCTTGCGGCACTCGCGTCGAGCATGCTGCGCACTCGCGTTGACGAAGCTATTCGCGTGGGGTTCTTGCTTCCCGATGGCACTCGCGTCGTCCGTGACTTGCGCGCGGTGCCTGCGAACCTTGGAACGACGCAGTTTGGCAATCTTCCTCCTATGAGCGTGGAAGTTGAACAAGCGCGTATGCAATGGACCAACGCCTCCGCTGACTCAACTTCGGTGGGTGTTGTGCGATTCAACATCTGGATGCCCGCAGCCTCACTCGCACTCGATCAAGCGATCGACGCGCTTCGAGATTGCGACGGCATCGTGCTCGACCTCCGTGCAAACCCAGGCGGCGTTGGAGCGATGGCCATGGGACTCGCCGGTCACTTCCTCAAGAAGTCGCGATCGCTTGGCACGATGTCGATGCGTGAAACGACCTTGGAGTTCAAAACGAATCCCCGCCGAGTGACGAGTACGGGCGAAGTGACCAAGCCGTACGCGCGACCCCTCGCGATCTTGGTGGACGGTCGATCCGCAAGTACTTCCGAAGTTTTCGCGGGAGGCATGCAATCACTCAAGCGTGCCCGAGTGTTTGGCGAAGTCACCGCTGGCATGGCCCTCCCCGCGCACGCGGTTGAACTTCCCAATGGCGATGTCCTGTTGCACGCCATCGCGAACTTCACTCGTCCGGACGGCACGGTGCTTGAGGGAATCGGCGTGATTCCTGACGAGGCCGTTGCGATCGATCTCGTGTCGATTCGAGAGAGCGTGTCGCATGACCCCGTGCTCGACGCAGCATGCGAGTGGATCTCGGCCTGCGCGACCGAAGCGAAAGCTCCTGCGACCGCAGCTGTCTCCGCTCCTTGAGCGCTCGCGGATCCTGCAGAGTCAACCCACAACCTTCTGATTCATACACTGCACTTCACTATGCGCCCACGACATTCGAATCCGTCTCGTCCCTTCTCGATCCTTCTCGCAGTTTGCGTCGTCGCGTCAGCGCACGCACAGACAGCACAGGAGAGTGCTCCGCCACCAGCGGTCGCCGCTGTTGATCTGCCGAAGGCCGCAGACATCATCGCGAAGTCGGCGCTCGCAACCGGCGCAGCTGCGATGCGCACTCACAAGTCGCTCACCATGACGAGCGCGCTTGAGATCCAAGGCATGGGCATCAAGGGCACCGTGAAGTCGTTTCTCGCAAGCCCCAATCGCTCCTCCCAAATGACGGTGATTCAAGGCATCGGCGAGTTTCAAACGGGATTCGACGGCAAGACCGGTTGGATGCTCGATCCAATCAATGGGCCGCGATTGCTCTCAGGCACAGAACTGGCGCAAATGGCGCGCGAAGCAGATTTCTTCAAGGATGTGGATCCAGGCTCACAGTGGGAAGAGTTGCAGACGACTGGTTCGAAGGACTTCAAAGGATTTGATTGCTGGGTCGTCGCTGCCAAGCGCGGCACAGAGAAGTCCACGCTGTACTTCGAGAAGGACAAGGGATTCCTTCGCGGCACCGAGATGGAGATGGCATCCCCAATGGGCAAGATCCCAGTGATCGCCTTCATCAAGGAGTACAAGGACTTCAGTGGCGTTCAACTTCCCGCCGTCAGCATGGTGACCCAAGCTGGACAAACCGTCGCACTTACCATTGAGACCGCGGAGTTTGACACAGTTCCTGAAACCCAGTTCGCGCTCCCGAAAGCAATCGATTCACTCCTGCATGCGGACGCCGAAGGCGATGAGGACGAGGAAGAGAGCGACAGTTCTGCACCGAGCGCACCCGCAGCGCCATCCAAGCCCGCCGCACCGGTCGCTCCTGCCGCGCCTGCGACTCCGAAGTGATTCGCCGCAGGCGAGGAATGCAGGAAGGAATTCGCGCGTCCTCTGATCGTCACTCGGTTGCTCTCGCACAGGAGATTGCATCGCATGCAGACGCGCAGTACTTCTCGATTTCTCGCAGTCGCCGTTGGAACCTGCGCCCTGGCACTTCCCGTGTTGCGGACTCACGCGCAATCGGCGACCCCCGCGGTTGCGCCCGCGGCATTGCCCGACGGGAAGACCATCGTGCAGCGCTCTCTCGACGCGATCGGAAGCAAGGAAGCGCGCGACTCCGTGCACTCCACGCACATGAAACTCACCGCGCAGTCCTTGATGGGAACGAGCAAGATCTCACTGACGTTGCGCGACCCCAACCAAGTGCTCATGACGCAGTCGATCGAGGGCGTTGCGGATTCCCAAGTCGAGATTGGGTTTGATGGATCGATCGGTTGGATGCAAACTGCCCATGCGCCTCCGCGGACGCTCACGACGGAGATGTGTGCTCAATTCGCAAGCGGAGCGGACGCGCAAGAACTCGCGCGCTCGCTCGACACTCGCTTCGCGTCGTTCACGACGCTCGGCGCCGAGATCCTCGAAGGCACAGAGACTTGGAAAGTCCGACTCGTCGACAGTGATGGCATTGCGACAGTTGGATTCTTTGCGAAAGGGACGGGACTGCTTCGCGCGCTCGAGCATACGCAGCAGACACCGCAGGGCGAAGCGACATCACGCACCCTCTTTGATCGATGGGAGCTCGTTGGACCAATCCTCTGCTGCCGGTCGCTGACGGTGTCGCAACTCGGCGCAAAGCAAGAGATCACCTTCGATGAAATCCTGTTCAACAAGGTGGCTGCTGACGCCATCCGAGCGCCCGATGTGTTGCGCGCGCCCCCAGCTACAGCGAAGTGAGTTTGACACGCGGCTCGCGCGCACGGCAGGGAAACTGACACTCGCGCGGGGTAGCATGCTGCTCTATGTCTCTCGCAATTCAGATTGAGCAAATCTCCAAGACCTTCGGAAGTTTGAAGGCTGTGGATGATGTCTCGCTTGAACTCCAGCAGGGCTCGCTCTGCGGATTCCTCGGCCCTAACGGCGCGGGCAAGAGCACCACGATTCGGATGATCATGTCGATCATCTCGCCTGATCGAGGTGTGTTGCGCGTCCTCGGCGGCTCCGCGCTCGACAACAAAGATCGCATCGGGTACCTGCCTGAAGAACGTGGGCTCTATCGCAAGATGCGCGTGGGAGAATTCCTCGCGTACATCGCGAGACTCAAAGGCGTGCATCCGACGGGCCTCCAGCAACGCATTCACGATTGGCTTGAGCGCGTGCAATTGCCAGGCGTCGCAAAGAAGCGATGCGAAGAACTTTCCAAGGGCATGCAGCAGAAGGTGCAACTGCTTTCTGCGCTCGTGCACCGACCGGACCTCCTCATCCTCGACGAACCCTACTCCGGACTCGACCCCCTGAATTCGCGGCTCATCACCGAGCTCATTCGAGACGAACAACGACGAGGCGCGACGATCATTTTCTCCACGCACCAGATGCATACTGCGGAAGCACTCTGCGACCGCGTGCTCTTGATCAACAAAGGCAAGAAAGTGCTCGACGCCGACTTGAGCCAACTCCGCGCGCAACATGACGGTCGCGGCATCATCGTCGAGCCTTCAGGCGACCCAACGGCGTACGCCAATGCGGCGCTCGCGGCTGGTTTCGCAGCGCGCGCGGCGTCGACGCAGAAGGGACTCGTTGAGATTGAGCTTCGCGAGGGCATTGGTGGCAATGACGCGCTGACGGCGGCTCTCGCAGCGGGCGCTTGTCGCTCGGTCTCATTACGACGACTGAGTCTAGAGGATGTGTTCGTGCAACTTGTCGGCGGCTCAGTCGCCGCGCTGCAGAGCGAAGGAGGAAGCGCAGATGTCTGACGCAAACCGATCGAGCACGCACGCCTACAAGCGTTCATGGTGGAGTCGCACAGGCACCATCAGCTGGCGCGAGTTCAAGCACACTGCACTCACGAAGGCATTCTTCTTCGGCGCCATCGTTGTTCCATTGCTGTTTCTAGGCGTGAGTTTCTTGATCCCGTTCATGATCGACAAAGAGGCCCCGCCAATCACGGGGACCGTGGCGGTCATTGATCCCACTGGCAAGATCGCGCAGGCCGCGCGCTTCATCATCGAAACCGAAGGCGATCCTGGGCTCTTTGGCGAACTTCCACCCGAGGCGAAGGCCCAGATCAAAGACGCCGCGGGAGCACAATCTCCCGGCGCCGGCGCGATGATGGAAGCAGTCGACACTCGGAGCGAGATCGATCTTCAATGGCGCGTGTTTGCGCAAGAAGGAATCGACGGCGCGCCGACGATCGATGCGCTCAAGGCTGAGGTGCAGTCGGGAGAACTCGTCGCACTCGTACTGCTCACCGCCGCAGGAGCCGACGCGAAGGCGACCGAAGCAAGCGAGAGCGGTCTCTCCATGTTCGTTCCGTCCTCGTCAAGCCCGAAGCATCAGCGACTCATCGGTCGCGCCTTCGAAAACGCGTTGCAGGATGCGCGAGTGCAATCGCTCGGTATCGCCGACGAGGACTTCGATCGCGTCCGTCAGCGACCGCAATCGGAAACCTTCCGCATCTCGCCTAACGGCGGCGAGGAGGAGGAGACGCGCGAGGCGCGCATGCTGATCCCCGCGGGCTTCATGTTCTTGATGTGGATCTGCGTCTTTACGAGCGCAAATCAACTGCTCACAAGCACAATTGAAGAGAAATCGAACAAAGTGATGGAGGTCCTGCTCGCCGCCGCAAGCCCAATGCAACTCTTGGCTGGAAAGATCCTCGGGCAAGCGCTCGTCTCTGTCATCATGTTGCTCATGTACGGCAGCGCCGCGATCGCCGGACTCACGGCGGCTTCGTTGGGCGATCTCATCACGGCATCAGACCTCGTGCTCTTCGTCCTCTACTTCATCATGGCCTACTTCATGATCGCGACCCTCATGGTCGCCGTCGGGAGTGCTGTGAGCGATCTTCGTGAAGCACAATCACTCGTGGGACCGGTGATGATCCTGCTCATCATTCCGATCATGCTGTGGCTGCCCATCAGCGAGAGCCCCAACGGCATGCTCGCGACGATCACCTCGTTCATTCCACCTGGCATGCCCTTCATCATGATCCTTAGAGTGACTGCCGCCAACGAGCCTGTACCGCTCTGGCAGATCATTGCTTCGCTCATCTGGGGATACGGCGCCATGTTTGGCATGCTCTGGCTCGGTGCACGCATCTTCCGAGTTGGCGTGCTCATGCAAGGGAAGCCGCCAACCCCGAAGGAGCTGGTGAAGTGGGCATTCGTGCGCTGAGCAACCGCGTGGGTGGAGCGCAAGCATGACGCAACTCAGCGCTTGGCTGTTGCCTGGTGCTGCGCTCATCGCTCTGAGCATCTTTGTTGTCCTCGCGGTTCGCGCGCTCGGTGGAGATCGCGCACGAGGCCGGAGACGATGCGCGAAGTGTTGGCATGAGTTTGCTCCAATGACGCCGGAGTCCTCCGCTCCGCTGCGCTGCGTCGAGTGCGGTTGGGTTGCTCAACGCGAATCACAACTCTTGCGACCAAGAAGAAAACTGATGCTGTGCGGCGTTTGGATCAGTTGCGCAGCCGCCGTCGGACTTTCCATGCAATGGCATCTCGCAGGCGTCAACCTATGGACACTCGCGCCCAACCAAGTACTACTGTGGTCGATCGACTTCGCCGCGCCGAGTGCCCAATCGATACCCGCGCGCGATGAACTCGTGCGGCGGATTCTGAGCAATGCAGCACCAGATGCTGCGCAACAGGCCTTGCTGCAGAGCATTCTCTCGCGCCACCCCGAAGGAGGTGAACCCGGGACAGTTGCGTGGCGGAAGAAATGGGAGCGACCTGTGCGCGCGTGGCTCGCGACCGTAACGGCAAGTGATGCGTCAAGGGATGCCCTGCTCCGAATTCCCGTGGAATGGAACGCGAGCGTTGCGCTCTATCCCATGCATGGCGAACCGCTGAGCGTGACCTACTCGCTTGAGGACTTTTGGCCTGAAACGATCGAGGGTCGCCTCGAAATTCACAGCCCAATGGGTGAGTCGTACTGCGTGCTGTTCGACCCCTCGGGATATCAAGACGCACGCTCCGGATTCCAGTGCGCGATGCCTGCCGCGATTGACGCGGCTTCAAGTGCAATGCTGGACATGCATTTCACAGTGCATACTGCATGGCGGACGAAGTCGACGGGGAAGGATCCTCCGTCCGAATGGAACGAGCTTGAGGCGCAAACGATCACCCTCCCGCTCGCACCAATGCAAGCCAAGGACGCATTGTTGGTCCCATTCGAAAGCGATTCGCTCACGCAAGCGGTTGCAAGTGCGTTTAGCGATGGACTGGTGCGATGGACCGAACCGCCCTCGCGCGTTGGATTGCGTTTCGATGTGGGAGCAACTGCGGGTTCTGAGTTTCGAGACACGCTCATCGGCGTACGGGCGACAGTACGCCATGGAGAAACGGTTGTGCGAACCTCACATTTGTGGTGGTGCGCACAAGAAGGCAGCACTGTTGGCTGGAGTATGTCAGTCGAAGATTCCGCCGCGCTTGCGCGGGCTCCGGAAGGACAGCCCGACAGATGGACGCTCACGATTGAGGGCGACGCATCGGTCGCGTCGTTTCTGCTCTCACAAGCACTTCGCGAGGGCGCGCTGCGCCCGTCACTTCCCTTTCACTACTTCTCCGGTCGGGTCGAGATTCCACTCACAATCACGGATTACAACTCGCCCGCGCCGCCTCGACGATTCAGACCTGAGTCATGAAACCACGATCTGAGTAGGAAAGAACGAGTGCAGTTGATTCAAGACCTTCCGGCGAGATCCGATTGCGCGGCGCCTGCAACTCCGTGAAGAACTGCAGGCCAGTCAGGGACGAGGCTCGAACCCCAATGTAAAGTGGGATCGGCGTCCGATGAGCGTTGACCTTCCACGCAGCTCGCGCCTTTCGGATCGAAACCAGAGGCATGGTCGTCGTCACGGAACTTGTGGGTGAGCCGAACCCTTGGGGTTCAGAAAGGTTCGAGGCATGGCGCCTGACCGCTCACCGGAAGGACTGAATCGACCGTGAATGTACTCGACCCGCGGCGCCCCACAGACCGGCGAATCGACCTGCATTCGCGCAAATTCCGTGCCGCTCGGGTTGGTTGACATCTCGACCCCACTTCGCCATGATGCACCGTCGCACATAGGTTTGGTGCGGCTGAGTTTTCACACCCGACTGGCTTTCCATCATGCGCAATCAACCATCTTGCCTCACGACCCTGTCGCTCACCGCTGCCGCCCTCCTCATGAGTTCGATGATCGGCTGCCAATCGAGCAAGATCGGGCCGAATGATGTGACCTTCAACGCAGTCAAGGGCAACCTGACCCCAGAACTCGTGACGCTTTCGGATTCGCAAAACGATGTGGATCGCGATATCGCCGTGAACTTCAACCAGAACCTTCGCATGTTCTGGGATGACATGGGCTATGTGTGGATGACCGATCGACCAAGCAGCCTGTCGAATTACCCTGTGGTCACGACTTCAGGTCAGCCTTGAGGTCAAAGGTTCTTACGAGCCGCAGTTCCTCCACAAACTTTGACGATATCGAACCACCCCGCGAGGGGTGGTTCTCATTCTTGACCGCTTCGCCCTTGCGTTCGTGCACATGACGCGCTCCGCGCACATCCTCCTCCCCCTGAAACTCGCCGCGCGATTCGCGTCAAGCTTTCACCCGAACGCGCTCCCTGCGAGATTACAACGCAACTACGCGAGAGAACTCCTCTCTTGGGCGTTCCTCCCCGCGATGCTCGCAGCCATTGAAGGCGGAACGCTTTCCATCGTTGTCGGAAAGGCATTCGCTGGACAACCTGGAGTGACTGAGGGGAGTCTCAATCTCGCGATCGCTTGGATCACTGCGGCTCCCAACCTCGCGAATACGACGAGTTTCATCTGGGCGGCGCTGTCTCGCGGTCGAGGAAAAGTGCGCTTCATCAGCACGCTTCAAATCACGACCGCGATCCTCATCGCGCTCATCGCGCTCCTTCCGCGCGATGGCACAGGGCTCATCGGCATCTGCATCTTGGCTGGAATCGCGCGCGCGACTTGGACTGGCGTGATCACCGTGCGCACTGCAGTCTGGCGCAACAACTACCCCAAGGCTGACCGCGCGACAATCGCTGGGAAAATGGCCACGGTGCAAGCGCTGATCTTGGCGGCCGCGAGCTTGCTTGTTGGCCAGGCGATGGACATTTCGCCGCGCAACTACCAATTGCTCTTCCCCCTGCTCGCATTGATCGGACTCCTCGGCAATCAGATCTACGCCACCGTCCGCCTCACTGGTGGAAAGAAACTGATGTACGCCGAGCGAGCGGGTCGTGCAGGAGCAGTTGGCCTCAATCCAACCGGCATGCTGCATCTCTTGAAGGGAGATCGCCTCTACGCAGAGTTCATGGGATGGATGATGCTCTTTGGATTCGGCAATCTCATGCTCGGTCCGCCGATCGCGTATGTGTTGACGCAGGAGTTACACACGAGTTATCTCGAAGGCATTTTGGTGAACAGCGTGATTCCGCTCGCGGTCATGCCCTTCGCGATTCCGGTTTGGGCGCGCCTCCTCGATCGTTCGCATGTCGTTGCATTTCGCGCGGTGCATGGTTGGGCGTTTGTCGTCGCCTCTGCACTCTGTACTGCCGCTACCGTCCTGCATTCCATCTGGCTCTTCTACGCCGCGGGTGCTGCGATGGGCGTGGGTTACGCAGGAGGAACGCTTGCGTGGAACCTCGGCCACCATGACTTTGCGCCAGCCGACCGCGACAGCGATTACATGGCGGTGCATGTCACACTCAACGGCGTGCGCGGGCTCATAGCGCCGATCGTCGCGTGGGGGCTCTATGTGTGGCTCGCCCCGCTCGGATACAGCGGAATCGTCATGCTTATCTGCACCTTCGTGAATATCGCGGGCGTCCTGGGGTTCATCGCGATGCGACGAAAGATTCGCCCCATCCCCCCTGCGTCACCGTGAGTTTCTAGCGCGAAGTCTGCTAGACTCGTCGATTCGCCCTCGTGCTTCCCGAGGCATGAGGCGCCGGTTTCTGTCGCTGCGAGTCACGCAGCGGCCCGGGTTCTTCTCTCTCGGAGGCCGCGATGGCGGCGTGTATTGGAAAAAGTTTTCTATGGTCGACTACAACCTGATTGAAGATCTCAAGCTCGACTTCAGCGATATGGATTCGCTGTTGCGTGATTCGCTCGGCGCATCCATGGCCGATGGCGACATGGAGCAAATCCTTTCGGACGATCTCGCGGGTCTCACCGCTGGCAGCCTTCGGAAGGGTCGCGTGGTTGGATTCGCCGGCAACAATGTTGTCGTCGAAGTCGGACTGAAGAGCGAAGGTCTTATCGATCGCAACGAGTTTGATGACATGGATGTCGCCGTTGGCGATGAAGTCGAAGTGCTTCTCGAGACACTCGAGGACGAGACCGGCGGCATCCGAGTTTCGAAGCGCAAGGCTGATCGCATTCGTGGTTGGGAAGCCATCCTCCTGCACAAGAAGGAAAACGATGTTGTCGAAGGCAAGTGCCTCCGCAAGATCAAGGGCGGCCTCCTGGTCGACATCGGCGTGCCCGTCTTCCTCCCTGCCTCACAAGTCGATGTCCGTCGCCCACAAGACATTGGCGAGTTCGTGGGTCGCACGCTGCGCGCCGTCATTCTGAAGATTGACGAAGAGCGCCGCAACATTGTGATTTCGCGCCGCAAGCTCATCGAAGAAGAGCGCGAGAACGCAAAGAAGCGTTTCCTCGATGGCGTGAAGGAAGGCGATCTGATTCGCGGTTTCGTCACGAACATCGCGGAGTTCGGCGCATTCGTCGACCTCGGCGGACTCGACGGCCTGCTCCACATTACGGATATGTCATGGGGACGCGTGAATCACCCCTCCGAGATCGTGCGCATTGGCGACGAGATCGAAGTGAAGATTCTGAACATCGATCGCGAGCGCGAGAAGATCGCACTCGGCCTCAAGCAGAAGGAAACTTCGCCTTGGGAGCAGATCGAGAAGAAGTACCCAGTGGGTTGCCGCGCGAACGGCGCGGTCGTCAGCCTTATGTCGTACGGCGCCTTTGTGCGACTCGAAGAAGGCATCGAAGGTCTCGTGCACATCTCCGAGATGTCGTGGACGCGCCGCATCAACCACCCAAGCGAGATCGTTGCGGTCGCGCAGGCCGTGGATGTCGTCGTGCTCGACATCAACAAGGAGAAGCTGGAAATCTCGCTCGGCATGAAGCAGACCGAGATCAATCCCTGGGACCTCGTCGCCGAGAAGTATGCGCCTGGAACCGTCATCGAAGGCAAGGTTCGCAACCTCGCCAACTACGGCGCGTTCATCGAGATCGAGCCGGGCATCGATGGCCTTCTCCATGTTGGTGATATCAGCTGGACGAAGAAAGTTGGTCACCCCAACGAGCTCTACAAGAAGGGCGATGTTGTGAAGTGCGTGGTGATTGATGTCGACCAAGAGCGGCAGCGCGTTGGTCTCGGCGTCAAGCAACTCCAAGAGGATCCGTGGAGCGAAGCGATTCCATCCGCGTACCGCCCAGGCATGATCGTGAAGGGCACGATCACGAAGATCACCAACTTCGGTGTGTTCGTGGAACTCGAAGACGGACTCGAAGGCCTCCTCCACATCAGCGAGCTCTCCGATCAGAAGGTCGAGAATCCGCAGGATGTCGTCAAGGTCGGCCAAGAAGTCGATGTCAAGATTCTTCGCGTCGACACCGACGATCGCAAGATCGGTCTCAGCCTCAAGCGTGCTCAATGGGGCGCTGCGGTCGAGGAGAACAAGGCGTCGTCCAACGAAGGCGGCGAGAAGAAGTCGCGGCAGCGTGATGGCGGCCCGGCTCGCGGTGGTCTTGATGACCATGGCGCGATGGGCTCGGATCGCTACGAGTTCTGATCCAGCGGAGGGCTTCAACCCTTCGCGACCTGAACGAAACACAACGCCCCGCTGCACATGCAGCGGGGCGTTTTCATTCGGTACACCGGGTTCAGGCGGTCCGTGCTCAGCACATCGCGATAAATGCGAAGAGCGCGAGCAACAGAATCTTGCGGCGGTTGTCGGTTGGAGTGAGTATGGTGGACAGAATCATGGCAGCCTCGTGTCTTCAGTTGTGCGCTCGATCGACTCGAACGGGTTTCGAAGCGCCCCTTCGCGGGAAACTATCGCTGCGTCCGATGAAACTGTGCCACGGGATTCTGCTCGCGCCACTCGTCATCACAACAATCTTGGCGCTCGCGACTCCGTCGGCGTCCGTTTATGCGGGCTATGCCACGCAATCCGCGCCTTCCCCCCTCCTGCACGACCCAAACACGCCTTCGGCCGAACTCGCAATCGATGCATTTCTCGCTGCCCGACGCTGGCTCGACGCACCAAAGTTCCCCAAACTCGAGGATAAGGCGTCCGAGCTCGCGTTACCGAACACGACGCTGGTCGTCGTCATCCTTCGGAGCTCGCAAGGACGGCTCGTAGGAATCGGCGAAGACGCACAGGCTGACGCGCTCATGCTTCGGCGCGCCGTTGGACGCGCGTTCTCCAAGGCACTCGGTCACTCAGCCATCGCAAATGTGCGCGAGGCCCTCGGCGACGATGTAGGTCGTGCGATTTCAATGGAGATCGAACTCTGCGGACCAACGTCGCCACTCCTTGGGCGCACGATCAAGGACTGTGCAACCCGAGTAACGCCTGGAACCGATGGCATCGCACTCCGCCGCGGCGAACAGCACTACCGACTCTCGCCCGCACGCCTCCTCGCAACCGACAGTGCTGAAAAGCCCGAAGGCGCCATTCGATTGCTGCTGAGTGACGCGGGATTACCCAACGAAGATCTCCCCGACCTGAGCGCGCATGACTCCATCGCGCTCTCAACATTTCAATCCGCACGCGTTGCCCAAACGAAACCAGACGGGCGTCCGATGGAATTGTCGCGCGGAGGAACACCGATCTCGGTGCTTCAATGCGCACGAAGCGAGCAGGTCGAGTTCCTCGAAACGCTCGTGACTCGGCTGATGAGCGATGTCGTGCAACTTGAGGATGGGCTCCGAACCGTGGTCGCCGGTGATTACGATCCGATCGCTGCCAAACATGAACCGCCGATCGCGCGCGATCGCGAGCAGGCACTCGTCGCATTCGCTCTCGCCACCGCATCCACGAGCGAGCAACTCAACGCACCACTGCGAAATCGTGCGCGCATGGCAGCGCTCGGCGCGCTCAACGGTGTCCTCGCGTCCAAGGAAGAGAAGAGCGCCACCACGGATGCGATGTCGCTTCTCGCGCTGAGTGCACTCGAACCGAACATAGACGCGACGCTGCGGGACGCATGGATCGAAATCACAACTCGCTTGGTCGAAGCAGCGGGCGATGAGAAGAACCAAGGCGACATCCCCGAGATCGCGGCCGCTCTCGCGAGGGCGCATCACGCAGAAGCGAACGCAGTGCTCTGCCGCGCATGGACGCTCGACAAAGGCATCATCGCCTCGGGTCTCTCCCTTCTCGCGATCGCAGAGTCGGCGCTCGCGGTGCACTCATTTACGGACGAACTGCAAGAGCTCAGTTCGATTCTTGCTTCGCGACAGATCTTGGAGAGCACGGAAGGCGCGCCCTCAGATCTCGTCGGTGGGTTCGACCTTGGCTCGAAGATCAGCGCAAACTCGGTGGGTCGATTCGCGCGCATCGATAGTCAGTCCTCGCGCGCGGCGTACACACTCGCGCTCGTCCTCGAAAACACAAATGCCGTACCCGAAGCCGAACTGCAAGATCGCGTTTTGACGCAGTCGCGCGCGCTCCGCTTCCTCCGCCAGTTGATGCTTGACGATCCGCTCACTGGATGCATGCGCGATGGAGCGGATGCACACGGGCGCATTCGCGCATCCCTTGGAACCTATCGAGCACCCGTCGGCGCACAGGCGATGACCGTGCTTGCGGTGGCCCAGAGCCTCCGCGCGATCGATGCGCGGAGCGCGGCGCGCGCCCTAGAAACCGGCGATTTGATCCAGAAACTCGGAAACTGAAGCCTCGGACTGACAATCTCAGAGGATTCGAGCGTCGAACGACCGACTCTTCCGTATATTGGACGCAGTCTCGTGATAGCAACGCGTCAGAGATCTCTAGGAGATTTGGATATGCATCGATCCGCATTGACTCCCTCCCTCGCCGCAGTGTGTACTTCCCTCGCGCTCCTGACGGTCGCGGAGACTGCGCTAGGCCAGAACCTCTCTGACCGCATCAAGGCAGTTGCAGAACAACGCCAACAGGCGGCGTCAAAAGATTCAAGCAAGGGCGCATTGCTCGGCGCGCTCCTTCGCACCTCGATCGAAGTGAACTTCCAGAACACGACCGCGCGCGAAGCGTTCAACTACATCCAGACCGCGATGGGCGTGAATGTGGTCGTGCGTTACGCCGGTGAGGGTGGCGATATCGGCATCGATGCCGACGAAACGATCACGCTTGAGATTTCGAAGATCGACGCGCTCGGCGCGATCGAGCGACTCTGCGAGATTCTTGGCGAAGACGATTCGAACACTTGGCAACTGCGCGAGGGGTTCATCGAGATCGGACCAAAGGAACGACTCGCTGCTCCGTCTGCTCGCTACATCAAGATGTATCCGATTCACGACTTGCTCTTCGAACCACCAAACTTCAACAACGCACCTGACTTCAATCTCGGCGCGGCGATGAGCCAAGGCGGCCAAGGCAGCGGCGGTCAAGGCGGCGGCGGCCAAGGTGGTGGTGGTGGTGGCGGCGGATTTGGTGGTGGTGGAGGCGGCGGTGGTGGTATGGGC
>SXGU01374546.1_pt1 | contig 31436 bp, 40 predicted proteins | sample 3174531 | NCBI WGS metagenome assembly SXGU01 (sample SAMN11356863, study PRJNA531348) | freshwater metagenome | isolation source: freshwater sample F1-140 | place: China: Fuxian Lake, Yuxi | collected 2017-12-25 | reverse complement strand
TCTTCGCTGTATTGACCGTATAACCCGCCTTTCTAAGCTCTCTGACCCATTTAGCAACCGTCCCCCCGGCCACTTTAGGCTCAACCATTTGCCCTATTTCTGTTAATGTACGTACCCCGTCAAAAAGTGGTAGCACGTCCCTTAATCTGTTTATTTTAATTTGTTTTACCATTGTACCGTTATGTTTAAGTAATCTTTTAATATTCTTGTTGCTTTTATACCTATTGCCCTCTCTGAATGCGGTTCTGTCTCTACATGGTGACTTACAGGCCACCATATAATAAACTTCTTCTCTATATAATAATGGTATATCCACCTCCCCGTTTGCCATTCTGATATAACAGTAGCTCTGATCTTTTTATAGTTTGGTATATAGTATGTGAACTTTTTCATGTGTTTATAACATTGCTACTGGTGACAAGTCTGGTAATTGGCTCTCAAATACTTGTATATCTCTTTCTCTGCCCTCAATGTACTCTGTAAGCTCTTCTATACTCCCGAAACCTGTCAATGCGTCATAGTTCCATATAATCGTCTTGCCAATGCGTTCACTGTAATACTCAAACCGTATCCCCTCGTCATAGTTTTGCTCTGCTACAAATGATATATGACCATTGCTCTCTAGTTCATAAACCAGTCGCACTATGTCCTCGTCTGATATATTGTCTATCAAGTTCAAGTCGTTGTTTTCTATAATTTTTTTGATTGTGTTTTTCATATGTTTTATATGTTATGTTGTTTAAGTTTATATACCTCAATTAAAATTGACTCTAAGTCACTCCAAAAGTTTGCATTGCCTTGCATATAACTCTCTGCAAGTCTTTCGGCTATTTCTTCCATATCATTGTCTGTTAGCGTTGATACATCAAAACCTATTGATCGGCAATCTTCTTTTGATACACTTGTAATTGTATATTGTTTGTTCATATGTTTATTATATTAGTTTTAATTCTTTGTATCTGTTAATGACCATGAAGGCCGTTATTCTGTTTTTTGCTACTTCTACGGGTATATATATGTCCCATAAAAACGGCGTGGTGATGTTTTGATAGGTGATAAAATACCCGCATGGTGTCCTTTTTTTAGGATATATACCGTATGACATTGTCACCCCGTCACCTATATCGCATATATATTTTAGTCTTATAGGTATATCGGTGTATGGTTTTGTTTTTAAGTCTTTGTATGTAGTTTTCATGGTTATTTTAATTCTATTGATAATACTTCTATCGCCCTCGCTCCCGCCTGTGCGTGATATAGAAAGGCTTGGGCTATTGCTTGTTGCTCTGTGTACCCGCTCCATTTTTGTGTCATGGTAAAATTGTCGTCAATTGTTTTAATGTTTAGCTCGATGTTATATGTGTTCATGTTAGTTTTTGATTAGTTCCCATGTTGGATATACACCGCTGGTATTCCCGTTTTTCAATTGTCTTATAATTTCGTTTAGTAGATTTATAGCTTCTTCTGCACTTCCTATTTCTTCATTTATGTTTATTGTCATATTAGTTTTTGATTAGTTCTTTTAATAGTGATGTCGGGCTTGTCATAAAGCCGTGTACATTTTGTTTGATAACAACCGCCCCGTGCGTGTCATGGTTAGCTTTTATGTGTGTAAATATATAAGGTGATGTAAAGTCACAAAAGCCCTCCTGTTTGATTTTATGTGCAAGTTCGGTATATCTGTCCTCCTGGCCGTGTTCGTCGGTGTTGTTGGCAAATAGAGTCTTTGCACTCTTTTTGAGTTTGCCGTCTTTTTTAAAGTCGGTGATTTTGTATATTGTTATCATGTGATTATTTGATAAGTTTAAATTTTGAATAAGTAATTTTATTGCCGTTGCATGTTGTAGTCGATTTGATAACCTCATAAGACTTTAGAATGTTTTTATACCTTTCTGTATCTTTTAGAGACACGCATACGTACCCCTTGGTATTGAATAAATTGACGTTAAATTGTTCGGCTTGAGTAGTCATGTTAATTTTTAATTAGTTGAAATTTTGATAATGTGTCTGCGTCATTGCTTATAAGTAGCTTTTCACCTTTTATACTTTCTATTTTTATATATTTATCTGATAGTTGTGTTATTAGATACATTTGATTATCAAGTTTATGGTGTAAACTGTCGCCCTTCTCTATCGTTGTCTGATAGTGTACTGGGCAATATAGACACCCGTACTCTTCACGTTCCAGGATACAGTCACGGCACTCTGTGTATGGTAGTTTTGTCATGGTTATATTGTATGGAGGTGTATAATTGCCTCCTGGTTAGTTTTTAAATTGTGTCTTTTGATGTAATTGATGCAGTTCAAGACATCGTTAAATGATGTTCTATTTTTACCTTGAATTATATCCCTGGTTACTTTTTTAAAAGCTATTTTTTCAATATTTTCAATAAAAATTGTCATGGTTTTATGATATTAATGCGTTTATAATGGCTTGCTGTACTGTCCGCCCTTGTCCTGATATGTTTCGCCCGTGTATATCCTTGCCCCAGGCTAAATACCACCCGGCGATCGAAATATGTGCTTTTGTGTTTATATACATTTGTTTGATGTTATTTGTATAATCTGGCGTACTCCTCGATAATATTTTGCATTTCTTCGATTATATTCACGTCACGTGCTGAAAACTGTTTATCGTACATCATGACCCGTTCAAGTAGCTCTAAAAGCTCGAGAAGTTGAATGATTTTCTTTTTACTTATATGCATGGTTTTTGATTAGTCCATAGCACAATATGTGCGGTAGGATAGATTAGCTTTGTCTAATAATGTTGTAATGTCTCGAAACTTTAAATCGTCTTTGAGCCGTTCGTCCTGGAACACTTGTTCAAGAAACTTGATAAATCTATTTACCCCTCGCTTTTGTGTCGTGTATGCCGATGTCTCGTTGTATACGTCGGTTAAGTCTTTGAAAAAGATTTCTTTGTCACCTGGCCGGCAGTCGATATATAAGTATTGATTTTTGTATGTCATATGTTTATTTTGTTAGTTTTCTACGCCCGTCAAACACGGCTAGTACTTCCTCCCTGGTAAAATCTTCGCCTAGTGCGTCCATAGTGCTGTCAATAGAATGCGTATAGTACGCCTCGTGGTTTGAAAGTTCATATTTGATATATTCTTTTCGTGCTTTTTCGTCTTGCATGGCTTGCTTGAACTCTTTGCGTATTTTGTCCATGCCGTTGATATAGTCGTCTACTCTACTGGCCGGCATATACCCACCCATGCCAATTGATACGTATTTGTCACCGTCCGCAAGCGGTGATTTTATTTTGCCCTCTTCGAACTGTTCTTTACTAAAGGCAAAGAATATGCCAGTGTCGTTGATAAGTTGGTTTATTTGATTTTGTCTTATTACGTTCGGTGTCATTGTTTTATTTGATTATTTTGTAAAATATTTGCGTCCCAGGCTGATAATTGTTTGAGCGTCTTCGGGTTCCAATTGATGATATTCTGCGAACTTCTCGACTGTTAAAAAGTCATTGAGATATTCCAGGTATAAGTTTATTATTGCTCCCATATGATTATTGATTAGCTGTTATATCAAAGTCGCTTTCAAAATTATTTTCCTCGATTATCATATATTGACAGTCTTTTTCTCTTATATTTAGCTCAGTTGCAAAGTGTTCCATAATCTCGTCGCTTTGCAGTTCTTGAATTGATTCAGGTACTTGTTTGATGTAAACAGTTGCCGTTGAGAAATCTAATATTGTGATGTTCATGATTTTGTTATTTATTATTGGTATGGTTATAGGATATGTTATTCGATATGTTTTGTAAACTTTACACACTGAGGCTTTTATGGTGTAGCGATGTCGCTGTCGCTTTAGGCTTGTAAATTAATAATATTTGACATTTTAGAAATGTGTGTTTTGAGCTATAAGGTAGATACGGGGTATGTTTTGGTATTCGGGACATATGGGGGTATATGTCCGGGATATGTCCGGTTTTCGGTCGCTCCTGGAGTCAAAACATATCGAATAACATGGATTTTTGGAACATAACAAAAAAACGGCTCTTATGTCCCGACTTATGTCCGGAGCTTTTTAGCCTTATTCTTAGCCGTATTTGTTCATTTTGGGACATAAGGACATAAGATTTTAAAAAAAAAAGTTTTTTCATTTTTTAGATAAATCATTTATAAAATAGTTTATGATTTTGTTATGTCCCGTTCCGACTGCCGTCTTTCGCTTTTATCCTTGTTTGTAGCCATATAATCAAAAAACAACATTAGACAATTGAAACATATGTCCCGCAAGGGTACTTTTATAAGGCTCAAATGGGGCAAAAAACATGGCATAACACTTTTTTATGTCCCGCAAGGGGTGACCACGTGGTTAGGCCATGTTTTATCTATTGACATCAATATATATTTGTGGCTTTTTTGACAGTTTATATTTTTATGGTGTTGTATGTAGTTTGTATTTGAGAGATGGGGGAGGGGTAGGGGTAGCCCCTTTCGATTACCCCCGGGTATATTTTTTAAAAAAGGTACCCCCTACCCATCCGTTAAAACCATAATTTACATTAATAAAAAACAATAAAAACTTTTTTTATTCAAAAAGGGTCCCATATAAAAAAATTCTAGGTAATGACAATATAAAAGAATGGTCGTATAATATTTAACATATGAAAAGACCAAGAGGAGGATCAACACCAAAGCAGTACGCATATGCTCAATTAAAAATGACGGGAGGAGGAAGATCTAAAAAAGAGATTGGTAAATTAGCAGGCTTTTCTAATTCAGTTGCAGCTAACGCTAAGTATAAGATTGAGAATACGGAAGGGTTTCATAATGCCATGTTAGAACTTGCTACCAAATCAAATAACATTCTTTTATCAATATTATCGGAATATCAAGCTCGTGGCCTTAAGGACTTCTCAAACAAGGATCTTAACGGTGCGGTCAATGCCATAGGTGCAGCCTGGGATAGAATTGAAAATAGACGTAACCCGGCTAAATCTAAAGACCCAGAACAAAACCCACTACGCCGTGCGATATTACAGAAGGTGGAGAATCAAACTATCAATGTAAATCCAGCCAACCCTACGCCTATTGAAGCTGAGGACAGGACACCAGATTTTGTAAAAAATAAAATCAGGACGGTTGAGGTTAAAGTTAAAGAAGAGGACCCTAACGACTTTTAACAATGAGTAATTACCAGCAACAGAAAGAGCATAATGAGAATGTGGTAGCGGCACTTCTTGATAATCCTGCACTTATCGAGGATAAGGAGTGGAGAATGAAGAACCTGTACTGGATCGTAACTAAGTCAGGTACCCGTGAACTTTTTAAAATGAACAGGGCACAATCGCACTTCTTTTACAATTATCTTCTTAATCCTAAAGGGACCTATCACAGGCATATTATCTTGAAAGCTAGACAACTTGGGTTCACGACGTTTATTGACCTTTATATCCTGGACGAGGTGCTTTTTAACAACAACAGAGAAGGACTTGTAATTGCTCACAAGGTGGAAGATGCGAAAGAAATATTTGATAGAAAAATAGACTTTGCAATTAGAAACATGGCCGATGAAGTGAAAGGGGCATATTTCAAACTGGTTCGAAACTCAGCTAAGAAAATTCAAATTGTTATTGACTATGGACCGGACAAAGGATCGACGTCTTCTCTACAGGTCTCTAGCTCAGGGCGTTCTGGTACTTACTACTACGTACACATCTCAGAGTTTGCAAAGCTGTGTGTATCGTATCCTCAAAAGGCTCTCGAAGTGGAGACAGGAACATTCCCAGCAGTTCCGATGGACGGGTACATTTTTATCGAGTCAACAGCTGAAGGTATGGCAGGACGGTTTTATGAAATGTTCCACGACAACTGGCTCGTGAGAGATACAATAACGCCACAATTGAGTCGAGTTAAATTCCTACCTCACTTTTACAACTGGCAATACGATGACATGGAAATGGACAAAATAACTGAGAATATCCCGGTGTCTTCGATGGAGGTTGGAGAGATTGATTTTGCAGAGTATCAGAAAGAGCATAATCTGACGGATAAAGAGATCACGTACTATTACATGAAATGGCTACAGATGGGAGGTAAGAACTCACCAGACGCTGTGCATAAATTACACCAAGAGTTTCCAACGACTCCCGAAGAAGCCTTTCTATCAACTGGTCAGACGTACTTTCCAACCAGCAAAGTGTTCTCAATGTTACAGACAGCTGTACCCGGAACTAAAGGGGAACTTGTTAAAAATGAGAAAGGGGAGATATCTTTTCAAGAGCATTCAACTGGACGGCTTGAGGTATTTAAAAAACCAGAGCCAGGGGTACGTTACATAATTGGAGGGGATACAGCGGAAGGACTCGCACACGGAGACTCTCAGGTTTTATATATTATCAATCATAAAACTGAGGAATGTGATGCTATATACAGATCAAATGTTCCACCTGACGAATTTATTACTGATGCGTATGATATCGGTAAATGGTACAACTGGGCGTTACTTGCGATCGAGTCTAACAAGGACGGTCTGTGGGTAAACGACGGACTCGATAAACTCGGATATCTAAACTTGTATTATCGAAAGGTCTTTGATGACATAACAAAAAATGTCACTAAATTTTTTGGTTGGAAGACAACAAGTGCAACAAGACCGTTTTCACTGGCCGCTTTGAAAGCTGTGTTTCTTCGAAAGACCAGTGGATTCCCTGCGGCACTTTTACATGAGATGGTTACATTCCTTCGAAATGCAAAAGGAAGGCCCGAGGCCCTTGCAGGAAAGAATGACGACTGTGTAATGGCTGCAGCTATTGGATACGCTGTGTTACAGGAGCAAGGAAAGTATGAGGTGACTTCAACAGACGAGGGATTCTCAATGAAAGCTGCAATGTTTGGTGAGCCACAAGGGTCGATGCCAATTTTACAAAATCAATCAGGTGGAGGTGTAAGAGAAATATAAAAACATGCCGTCGAGGAGAATTAAAAGTCTTCATCATAATTTGCAAGAAGGTGAAAATGTAGTTTTTCACAGAGAGCACCGATCAAAAAAGAATAGAAAATTTAAATTACCACCGAGTAACCGCTTCAAAGAGTGGAAATTTAAGAAAAAATACGGAGATATACACAAAAATACAGATTTTTTACTAAATATTGACTAGACATTATTGTTTTTGTGATATACTTAATATAAATTAACAAAAAATATGGAAGAAAATTACATTTCAGATTCTGGTGATACATTAAATGACGGAACTTCACCTAAAAAAGTTGTTGGTAAAGATAGAGCTGAAAAAGATAAGGAAACTTATAAGTTTGTAGAACAGAAAAAGGCGGACATGAAGAAATCTCAGTACCGAGAGAGATTCGATGCTCTTTCATCTGAGATAAGATTGAACATAATAAACACTACTGTTTCCTACGGGGAGAAAGTTTACGAAAAAACTGGGTGGGGATCAATGGTTTTTTATAACAAAATGCCTAACGGGGCGTATGATATAAACGTATACCCACAAAAACTTGTAGGGCGTGACCAAAACAGATCAGGTGTACCTGTCTCTCAGGAACCTATTGCTTTGTCTAAAATTCTTATTGCAACTTCGGTGCTTGCAGGAAAACTTCCAGACGCAGAGGTAATCTGTGATGATAAGATATATGGAAAAGCTTCTTACGAGCTTTGGAAAAGGACTTGGTATCTAAAAGGTGCAAACGGTCAAAACACATTGGAAAGAACTTACCAAAACTTATTTACATACGGATGGGCTGCGTGGAGGTGTTACCCTAGAAGAGTATCAGTAAAAAGAAAAGGTGTTGATAAAATACTATTTGACGATGTTTATAGAGAGCCTATGGACCCTGACCGAACATGGCTTGGACTTGGTCAAAGTGTCGGGGACTATTGGTCTCAGTTCGAGGTATATTATGAAAAAGACATACCAAAATCGGAGTTTTTCAAAATGTTCCCTGAAGCGGCAAAAATGAAAAACAGAAAAGGGTACCTTGAAATGTGTGGTACTTCAGATGAAGCCAAAGATGAAAATCAAGTAAAAGCTGAGCATTCATTTACAATTGGTTATTACGAAAACCCGATGCTTAACAGGTATATCGTTAAATGCGGAAAGTTTATTGCGTATGACGGTGAAATGCCGAACGATGAATTGTACGGTTCTGTTCTTGTTGCACGGTGTTTTGTTAAAGACATAAAAGATCCATACGGTGTTGGTTTGTATGAAATGATGCGAGGTAATACAGCTTTGTTTACATACATAAATTCACTAAATGCTCAACAGGTAGAAGCTGAAATATTCCCTTTGTTGTTTGGTCCTCAAGTTCAAAATGGGACAGCTACGTATAAAAGATCACCTAATGTTATTAATCCTAAGAATCCAGGGACATCTATTGATGTTGTAAAAACATCCGGTAACGTACAACAAGGTATTGCTTTTGGACGTGATCAAAAGATTGCTATTGAAGAAAACACTGGTGTAAACAACATTGTAGCCGGTAACAATGCTGAAAATACCCTTGGATCTACGGTTATTTTGAAAGAAGCTGCTTATAACAGACTTACACCGCCTAAGAACTCGATGATGATTGCTTTGCAAACAGATGCACACATTGCACATTCTTGGATAGAACAAACATATCCTGTAGATAAAATATTCATGATTGATACTGATGAAGATTTGAAAATGTTTGCAGACATGAACCCTGACTACTTTGTTGAGTCTGAGGAAGTTGTTGATGATGAAAACAGGCTACTTGGATACGTTGCAGCTGCCTCAAGAAACTTGCGTCTAAACTTTGATTTTAGTCCTGACGGACAGTTATTGGAAGATGTTCCAACTCGTACAATTGCAGCCAGACAATTGTTTGATGAAATGAAACAACATGGACATAAAAAGTCTTACGTTGAGTTTATAATCGATCCAGACTCAATGTTGTTGCCTTCAATGGAGATACAAAAGCAAAACTACATGGCTATCTCTCCAATTATTACAAATCAAATCAATTTGATATTTGAATTGAGAATATCTAATCCTCAAGCTGCAGCATCCCAGCTACGAGCGTTTGAAAGACTTCTTAAAATACAAAAAGAAAATATTTACGATTATATTCCTAAGTCTGTATATGATGAAATTATAGCTCTTACTCCACCAGAGCTTCCACCAGCACCAGACCAAAAGAAAACTCCAGAGGAAACTCTTAATTACAAAGACGCTCCAGCTGACGTACAAAGACAGATTGAAGAAAGAGCCGGTCTTGTTCCATCATCTTCTGACGGTATGCCACCACAAACACCAGGAACTATTCCACCAGAAAAGAGACAAAACCCGGCTAACAATACACCGGGAATGTCAGCTGACCCTAAAACGGCAAGAGTTAAATCTTCAAATCAAATTCCAACTCCTCAATCTCCAATGGGGTCAGCAGTTGATGCCAGTGTGGGTCGAGCCGCCAATTTACCATTTTTCCCAGGGGGACAACTAAAATAAAAATATGGAAGAAAATCAAACAATTAAACAAAAAATAATTCAATTAGCTCAAAGTGAGCACGCTCCAGTTGTAATAGAAATACTTAAACAAGTAGTCTTAGGAAAAGCAAAAAATCTTGTAGGGGATTCTGAGTATGCAACTGTTGTAAATGCAGTAACCTTTGACGTTCAACAAGACATAATAGTATCGGTTATAAAGCTATTTGAAAGTGTCAAAGACGGATCGTTTATAAATAACCAATAATAACAATGAAACAACCAGTTAAATTAGAAAAGGAAAAATATTCATTACATGTAAATTACTCGGATGAAGCTATAGAAAAGAAACTAATGAAATTTATAACTCCTTCCGGGGATGAGTTTGAAATAAGTGCCGATGAGATGTCCACCATTCTTATCGGACAAGTAAACTCTGAACTGGTGGCAGCAACATTTGTAGAGACAGACCGTGTAAATGTTGTTGAAGTTTCAAGGCAAATTAGAGCAAAGGCGGATAGAGACATTAAGAAAGGAGAAGAAATTCGAATTGATTATAACCATCCGTACCCTGTTGAATTTGCCTTGATTGAGGAGGGTATGAAGATTGCTAAAATAAACATGGATGTTCCAGTGTTTACTTTGACAGCTGAGTATCTGCAAACGGTCAAAGAGAAGATAACACCAGAACAAATAAAGTTTGTTGATAAATTTTATGACTTTATCAAAGACCTTTGGATTGGTGCTAAGAAAAAATTTACAAAATAAAACCCCCTGACTACGGGATAGTAGTTATAAAATATGACATCTATTGATGACAAAAAAATAAAATTAGCAAAAAAGCTAGGTATGGTTGTAACTCCAGAAACTACGGAGGACCAATTAGACACTTTTATAAAAGAATCGGAAGCCAAAGACGCTCTTGAAAAAGAACAAGCTAAAATAGCAGCTGCAAATGCCAAAAAAGCGACAGAGGAGGCAAAAAAAGCTAAAATTATTCTAAAAGACGTTGACGGTGAAGATGTTGATCAAAAAGACTATTTTTTTCACAATGAAAAGACTGGTGAAACTGACACAGCCCCTGTATATTTCAACAAAGTTTGCGGATACCCTGTGGATAGAGAAGGTTTAATAGAAGTTTTCAACAGTGTTTTTCCTAAAAATAAAGGATTTTTGTTTAATAAACTTCGAGATAAAGAGCTTTATTTAATAATAGTTCCAATAAAATACGCTACTACAATTAGCAAAAATAATGAGTCTTTACCTGGTGATTTTCAAAAACACGCACTTTCTTTTATCGGAGAAGGTTCTGTAAATATTGATTCACTTAAGTTGAAACTTGCAAAGGTCGCAAATCATCCTAGTATTCGCAAGGAACCACTTGCGTAATATTTTTAAAGTTGTAAAATTATTAATAACTCAACGGCACGATCACGATACGATCGGATATAAATATGAGTGAAATACAAAACAATAACGAGGCAATAGACGACGCAGCTCTGGATGCAGAATTGCAAAAATCTATAGACCAAGTTAAAGCCGGAAAGACTATAACGGAAACTCCGTCAAGTCAGGCTGACATTACAACTACAACTGAGGTTAAAACTGAAGTTAAAGATGTACCATCAGATGAGGGTGCCGGCGATCCTCAACCTGTAGATGTTAAGGATAATGCAGATGATTTTCGAATACCCAATAAAGGTAAATTTGAATCAGATGAAGCTTACGAAAAACGTGTAGAATTATTTGATTTAGTTAAGAAAAGAAAAGCTGCAACAACACCGGAAGCATTACAGGCTCTCTCGAACGAAATATCTAAATCTAAGGATGAATTAAAAATTCTTAGCAAATCAGATAAAAATTTACAAACTAGAGAAGTAACGACTACTGATAGTTCTATAAATGAAGACCCTGCTGTTGTAGCCGACCGTGAAAAGCTTAAAGCTGCGGGAGGAGTAACAATGGAAGAGGTACAAAAAATTCTTCAAGAAGAACGTACTAGACTAGAAGTATCATCTAACCTTACTCAATTTGTTGGAAAACACCCTCAATTGAATGATCCAGATGTTAGAGAAGTTTTCTTTGATTTCGTTGACAGTAATTTTAACTGGCAAGACAAATCAGGAAAAGAACTTACAACTACACTGGAATTAGCTTTTGAAAGCATGTTTAAACCAGCAGAATCGATACAGGATAGAGTACTGAAAAGTGCAAATGTTCATGAAAAAGTAAACGCAATGCAATTCCCCGGTTCAACTGGAGCGGTTGTGTCAGAGCTTTCTCCTGAATTAAAAGCTTCTATTGAAGAGCTTAAAAGTACCGGAATGTCAGAGGAAAAAGCATTAGAATTACTGTCAGAATAAGTCGCCAATTTTCATAACTTTTTGAAATATGACATTCATACAGTCTACAATCAAAAATCCAACACGTTCACTCATAGAAGTGCCTAAAGGATCATCAACTGTGATGACTCAAGGTTATGTTCTTGCTTGGTCGTCTGGTCTTGCAATACTTGCTACATCATCAACTGTTGTTGCTGATGTAATAGGTGTTTGCAATCAATCTATTACAGCTGGCGAAGCTTTGACTACGGTACCTGTAATAGAAACATTCCAAAATGATGTTTGGATTGCTGATTCTACAAACAACTCTAACGCAGCACACAACGGACAAAAAATGGTTCTTGGTGCTAACGGAGGAATCGTAAATAACACAGGAACAACTAGTGCAACTGGTATTGTTCAACAGGTCGGCGTTTACGGTGCAGCTGCTGACAAGAAAATACTTGTTAGATTCTTGAATACAGCCTAATAATTACTAATTAACCAATAACATATAAATATGACTGGTACAATACAAGACTACGCAGTAATAGTGAACAATGTTCTAAAACACATTGCTCCAAAAGTTGCTCCTAGTATAAAATCGGAATACCTAGAGTTCATGCACAAAGTTGAAGACAACCAACGTATCTATTCAGATACTGGTGTCACAGGTTTGGGTATGGGTGAGATCATTCCAGACGGTGGTGTTGGTGCTTCTGATGCTCCTATTCAAGGATACTCAAAGAACTACACACAAATGCACTTTACAAAAAAAGTAAGATTGACTTTCCAATCAAACTTCTTCCTATTTGAAAGTGCTGCGGCTAAAATTAAAGGACAAGTAAAAAGTAAAGTTCTTGATGGTAAGAATGCAATCGAGCTAGCTAAAAACTACCTAGCACAATGTCTTCTTGCACAAGGTTTCGGTACTTCATTTACATGGGTTCCAATTAACGCAGTAGGTACACCTACTCCTATTTCAACACTAGGTGCAGACGCTGTTCCTTACTGGTCTGCTGTTCACCCAAGAGAAGACGGAGGTCCAACTTGGTCTAACGTGATCGTAGACGTTGTTCCTTCACCTCAATTTACATATTCTTCACTTCTTGCTGCTAGACGACAACAGTCTCTAAAGAAAGATGGTAGAGGTATGCCATTGATGTCTTACCTAGACACACTAGTTGTAAGAGCTGGATCAATATCTGCTCAGTTTGCAAAAACTATTAAGGGCACTATTGATAAAGGCCTTGCTCCTCAACAAACTAACCTATTCAATAACGCACCAGCAACAGATACATTCAATATCGTTGAACTAAGTCCGTTTGAGAACCAAGGTCTTGATGGTTTGATGTGGGGTATGTTTGACTCAAAGATGAAGAACGCTGATTATGGATTCCTATATATCGAAGCACTTCCTACAAGAGCTGAACCTGCTGTTATCGACCTTCTTGGTAACCAAGATCTAGTTATGAACTTCAACGCCCTAGCGGTACTTGGAGCTTCAGACCTAAGAGGTTGGATGTGGTCAGATGGAGATGGAGCAACTACTTAATAAGTAGTCTATCTGTAAGGCCCGCATAATAATGCGGTCCTTATCAGGCAGATTATATCGCCTATTACGAATAACTTTATAAAATATGTTACAAGATGCACATAGTCGAAAAATATCAATTCCAGTGTCTGCTCCAATTGGAGACACGGCTGTAATTGCTGGAGAAAACGACCGATGGTTGTATGTCCACGAATTGATTGGAGATCTTGCTTCAGCAGGAAATCTTACAATCGTAGCCATAAACGAAGCAGCAGCTGAAAGAATTTTGGCCACTTTTACATTGGATGCAGGACAAGGTATTACCCTACAAGACGAACCTGGAGAAGACAATAGACCGAGATTTGAGTTAAAACCAGGAGAAGATTTTGTTCTTAGGGTTACTGGAGGAACTTTTACCGGTGCTTGCCATTATTCATTAAGATACTAATAAAATGATGATTGACCAAAACCAACAGATTAAGACATGGTCAGAACAAAGAGATTCTCTTCTTAATGAAATAAGAATTTTAAATTCTGAAAAAGAATTAATTATGAATGAAACTAAGTCTCTTGGTCTTGCGTTATCAGATCTTCATAAAAGTATAAATGAATCAAAAGGCAGAATAGACGAACTTGTAGCATTAGAAAATAGATACAAAGAATCTTTGTCAATAGATATTTCTGGATTGATTATTCAAAAATCTAAATTAGAATCTGACATAGAACTTCAGACTATTGTCTTAAAAGAAACTTTAGAAAAGGAACGTAATACGATAAAACTAATTGAGTCTTTTACATCATTTTATAATGACATAATTGAAAAGATAAGCACTTTAAACAAGGTGGCTTTTGAATCATCAGAAATAAATCAAAAAAATGTATTAGAGATTAATACATTAATTGATTCTTTGAAAAAAGGAGTTGAAGAAATAATTGATCTTAATCAAAGAAATATTACTGAAACAAACATAGTAATTAACAAAGTCCCTGCAATGCTCGTCGAATTGCAAAAGGCAAAATTAATAAGACATAAAATATAAAAATATGAGCTCAATGGGAATAAAATTAGATTCAAAATTGCCAGAAGATATTGAAAGCAAAATGGCTTCAGTTCATAAAACAATTTCTTTGTTAGAAAGAAAAAAAATTGATTTAGAACAATCTATTTCTACAAAAGAAAAAGAAGAATCAGACTTAAACATCCGTATAGAAGAATTAAAAAATACCTTAAAACATTTTACTGAACAGTACAATGAAATGACCAAATCTTTGGACGAAAGAGAATTGCGTATCACTCAAAAGGAATCAGCTTTAGATACTTATGCAAATGCCTTAACTGAAAAAGAAAATAGAATCAATAAATATCTTGCTGTTTTTGAAAACATGAAAAAGATAGTAACGTAATTAAATTAAATGTCATATCAAGCTAACCAACCAGGAACTGAAATAACTCCGCAGGAGCAACTTATACTGGCTGAATTAGCTGATTTAGGATCTCCAGGTCAAGTTTGGGTAGTAAATGAATTTGGAACCGGAGGAGAATATGTAGATCCACCATCTGGTATCACTCCAAACCTCCAAGAAGTAACAGACCAAGGAGCCACTACAACAGTAGAGTCTACATTTTCAGGAGGATTGATAACTAATAAAATAAAAGCAAATGCTTCAACTGGACTTTTGCTAGAGGCTAATAATGGTACAGATATTGGACTTTTAGGTACATCTAACACAGCTAATGTTACTTGGTATGGAACACATACATTTGGCTTAACACCAAGAATATCGGGGTATCCAGCAGGAGGTATTTTATTTAGTGGGACTTCAGGTGCAATAAATCAAAGAAGTAGTTTATTGTTTTGGGACGACGCTGGTGACTCTTTTGGTGTAGGTACAGATGTACCAGTGGCAAGATTACACGTTATTGGTGCTAATGGTTCTCAACTACTTGTAGGTGAAAATTACGGAAGTATAGACAATGTTCGTATTAGTGTACCAGATGTTATGTCAGAGTTTTATGGGGATATAACTTTTAACCTTAACCCAGAGGAGGGCTTTTCGTTTAGCCAAGGAGGAGGGTCTTTTAGCTTTTACAGAGACGCCTTATTTATCTCTCCAACAGTATCAGCACAATTTACCGCTCCTGACATTCAACTTAATGGTTTCGTAGGTATAAACAGCGGTACTGGAGATTACGGTTTAACTATCAGAAATGACGTAGTAGATACAATCGGTTGGGGTACAACAGCAAAAATATATGGGATACTGACTCAAGGGAGTGCCATAACAAGTGACTTGTACGCAGCAATTATAAAAGGTGGTCCAGACGGAGATGTAAGTTTGGTATTTGAACCAACACCAGGTAATTATGCACTCACAATGTTATCAAGTGGTATTGTAGGTATTAACAATGTATCTCCAGTAGCACCTTATAATTTACAAGTAGGTACAGATGAAACAAATGGACAAGTTGCTTTAGGGAAGTTGTCATTTTACGATAATGCAAACGCAGATTATACAGATCCAATAGAAGTTTCAGACGGAGTAGCCTATTTTCCTTTTGCAGAAAATAACTTTGTTACAACTAATATAACGGATTGTAATGTGGCTGGTACATTACGTTCAACTAATTCTAATTATTCGGCTACAACAAATAATAATTACGGTGGAGATTATGTATTTGAAACACTAACAAGAGATACAAGTTTTGCTTCAAGTATTTTAACAGGCTGGGGTGTTAGAAAAGAAATATATTTAAGAACAAAAGCGTCAACAGTACCTAGAGTTTCTTATGAGTCAACATCTTTGGTAAACGTAGATACAGCTTCATATACTACAAGACGTTCAATATTTGTGCGTGATTTTTCAGCAGAAAGAGAGGCTCTAAGAATGGAAGCAAATGGTACACAGGTAGTTAATACATTGTTTGGAAGTATCATAGCAGGTTCAGGTAGAATACAAGGCTTTCAAGGTGCAGATGTTGCAAGTGCAAACAACCTTGTACTAGGAGCAGGAAACGTATTTGAAATAACTGGTACAACTCAAATAAACTTAATAAGTAATCTTTCTTGGCAAAATGGCTCACAAATAACACTTTTATTCACCTCTACACCAACTGTAAAACACAACCAAGCAACAAGTGGTACTAATATAACTATTCGACTTGCAGGAGCAGTAGACTTTGTAGCTACAGCAGGTGATACGCTTACCTTAGTTCTTAGTGAAATTGGTGGTACTCAGGCTTGGCGTGAAGTTAGTCGGGCTGTAATATAATAAATATATGATAATAAACATAAACACAACAACAGAAGAAAATATTAAAGGAGAATTATTAAAAGTTAACAGGCTTAACCAAAGTATTATTCAAACAGCAAAGGCAAACTCTAAAAGAGCTTATGACATCTTTTGGAAAAACAGAGATGAAAATATAACACCTCAAGCTATCTGTGACTATCTCGGTAATGAGGCTTATAAACTGTTTCAGGCTCATATTGCTATGGAGGAGTGGATATACTCACAAGATTCAACACACGAAAAGCTATCTATACCTGAGGGTTGGAGTGTAAATATCCACCAAGACGGAACTGTAACTATTACAAAAATAGAAGAATAATGTTACAATGTTGATAACCACACTAACCTAGATTGATCAAAAGTATTATAATTAAATAAAAAATATGTCATACCAAGCCAACAGAGTAACGGATGTAAATAACTTAGGTTTTTTTGCCACACCAGAGGCATTAGAGGCTGCTTATCCTGTTGGTGCTCCGGGATATTTTGCTATTGTAGGCTCAACAGACACTGTTTGGGTATGGGATAGCAATACAAACGCTTGGGTGGATAGTGGCAGTTCCGGTGGAGGGATAACATCTATTTCAATTGCGTCTTCAAACGGATTTGCAGGGTCTTCATCAGGAGGGTCTACTCCGATACTTACAATAAGTACATCTGTTACAGGTATATTGAGAGGGAACGGAACTTCTGTTGCAGCAGCTGTTGCTGGTGATTTTCCTACACTTAACCAAAATACAACAGGGAGTGCAGCTACTCTTACAACAGCAAGAACCATTGGTACGGCAACCGGGGACGTTACAAGTGCCGGGAGTTCTTTTAACGGATCGGCAAACAATACAAACGTATACACATTAGCTACGGTAAACTCAAACGTTGGATCTTTTGGATCAGCTACGACTTCACCAACTTATACAGTAAATGCCAAAGGTCTCATAACAGCTGCAGCAAACGTAACGATTACCCCGGCAATTGGATCTATAACAGGATTGGGTACAGGGGTTGCTACAGCATTGGCTACTGCAGTGGGGAGTGCAGGTGCTCCTGTAGTTTTTAACGGTGCTCTTGGTACCCCATCATCCGGAACTGTCACAAACCTCACCGGTACGGCTTCTATAAATATAAACGGAACTGTCGGAGCAACCACACCAACAACAGGCTCTTTTACATCTGTTACAACATCAGGGAATATCGAACTAGGGAACGCCTCAGATACTACTCTTTCCAGAGTCGCTGCAGGAGTTGTTGCAATAGAAGGGGCTACAATAAACGGTTATGCTACTACAGCTACAGCCGCTGGAACCACTACATTAACAATTGCAAGTGCTAGAACTCAATACTTTACTGGAACATCTACTCAAACAGTAAGACTTCCAACAACATCTGTACTTGCAGGTCAAACATACACAATAACAAACCTTTCGACGGGACTTTTAACTGTTCAATCATCGGGTGCAAACACAATAGAAACACTTGGATTAAATCAAACATCTACGTTTACAGCTATTGTTGCTACACCGACAACAGCGGCTAACTGGACATATAACGTATCAAACCTTGCTGGAAATGCACAAGGCAAAAGATTGCTTACTGTTACTCAAGCTGCTACACCAGCAATGAACACTAATAACGGTGACATCATGCAAATGACTGGACTTGCTCAAGCGATAACTTCAATGACAACAAACCTTACTGGAAACCCGTCAGTTGGAGATCAATTTATGTTTCAAATAACTGACAACGGTACAGGAAGAGCAATTACGTGGGGAGCTTCATTCTCTTCAACAACGATCGCATTACCAACAACAACAGTAGCATCTACAATGCTTCGTGTAGGATTCCAATGGAATGGATCTACATGGGCTTGTATAGCAGTAGCGTAAAATATGACATTATTAACTAACTTAGTTGCATATTGGAAACTTGACGAGTCATCAGGAAATGCTAGTGATAGTTCTGGTGGTGGTTTTACACTTACTAACAATAACACTGTTGCATACGTATCGGCAAAAATAAACAACGGTGCAGATTTTGGAACAGCTAACAGTAATAAAAACCTAGTAAATACAACAAGAACAGGCACTGTAAACATGGATAGGTCTATATCTATGTGGATTAAAATAAACACTGACTTAACAGGAGGCGACACATATACTGATGTATTTGAATGGGCTTATGGTTCATCTTCAAATTTTGTAGGTTATCAAGTCGGTTATATAAGGGAAAGTAGTGTAAATGCTTTTAGAGTCAATAGAGATAGAGGGTGTGTTGGTGGAGAATCAGTAAAGTTTAATGGTCCGACTGCATCTGGTGGGTTTTATCATGTTGTGATGACTGTATCATCAAATACAATGTCATTATATGTAAATAATTCTTTTGTAAGTTCAATTGCATTAAACACTGGTAACGGGTCTTGTAACTCGCAAGATGGATTTTATGTAGGAAGTAATAGAGTTGGCTCAGGATTTTCTTCTGTCACTGTAGACGAAGTGGGTGTATGGTCAAAAGCTTTAACAGCTGGAGAAATAACTCAATTATACAATTCTGGCAATGGGTTATCGTATCCTTTTACTTCATCTAACTCTAACTTTTTCGCATTTTTCTAACATGAATCACATTATTATTACAATAATAACATCAATTGGAAGTCTGGGGATATTGGCAGGTGGTATGGGATATTTAATAAACACATTTAGAAAAGGGTCAAAGATAGAAAAAACCGAGGTAATGACAACTTCTCAAGAGGTAATTAATTTTTGGAAGTCTCAAGCTGAAAACTATCAAACTATTCTAGATAAAAAAGAATCTGAGTGGAACACAAAGTTTCAAGAATTAACCCGTCAGATTGGGGAAATTCAAGGACAATTATCTGCGGAAAAAGCTCAAAACGAAAGGCTTGAAAAGATATTCCAAAATAGAGACCCCGATCATCAAAAGTTTATGGAATCAGTAATGAAAGCTCTTTCTAATCAAGAGGTGGTAAACAAAGAAATTGTAAGAGTGTTGTCAGAAATCCACGGAATGGCCCTCAAAGGCAATAAAGTGGAAAATACAATTACAAATATTACATAATCTGATATCATATAATTATATAAATAATACATAAAAAAATGAAAGGACTATTTAAACTCACCAAAGAAAACATTAAAAGTGCATTCGTGTACGGTTTCTTGACATGGATTGCTACATTTATCCTTGCGGTAATTGAGAGTATTCGTGAAGCTGGTACTTTTTTAGGGTTAAATTGGACAGCTATCATTGACAGTAGTGCAGTTGCCACTTTACCTGCTATAATAGTAGTGGTTTCTATGGTAAAGAATCTCCTGACAACAAGTGAGGGTAAATTCCTTGGAGTAACAGAAGTGATACCTGATAAAAAACAATAAACATGTTCCCTCAAATCCTCATTCGCCACAACATAGGAAATATAATTGAAATACCAAACGAGCTTAATGCTAAGGTTTTTACCTATCTTTCTAATAACGTGGCAATAGGTAGTACCACAATTCCAGTTGATAATGCTATAGATTTTACCTCTGGAGCAATAATTACATTGTTGGGATCTATTGGAGCTGAAAACGCTGAATTTGGATACGTTACTTCTCACACTGATCAGTCATTTACTGTAACAGCAACAAAACAGCCACATAACAGAGGTGACCTAATTACTCAAGTAAATTACGATCAAGTTGTGATTTCTAAATCATCAACGATTGACGGTTCATATTCTGTTTTTCAAACAATAACTTTGTTTTTAACACAGTCTAATACAGTAGCTTTTGACTCAACTGGACTTACAACTGATTACTACAAACTTCAGTGGAAAAACTCTGTAACAGGTGAATTGTCGTCTTATTCAGAGCCAATAAGTGTAGTTTCATATCCTGAAAACTCAGCTGGATACCTAATATCTTCTGTACTAAAAGCTATGGGTATTCAAGAAAATGATACTAGAATAAATACTCCTTTTTGTTTATCTGCAATAAATGATGCTAGAAAGTATGTAAAAACAAAGCTGTATGGAATAAGGATGCCGTGGAGGTCAGAATTTGAATATAGAGTAAAAGTGCTTGCTGGATCAAATTATGTAGAACTTCCAGATGATGTTGACTTTGAAGAATCAGATAGGTCAGTTCTTGCTTGTCGTTTTATTATAGGTAATGTTTTAGCACCTTTTAACTTAAAATACATTGATAAAAAGTCATGGAATCAGGTTGCGTTTAACGTCGGGGGTGCTATTACGTCTGCTGATGCTTCAATTGCTGCTACTACTTTAAATGTAAATAGTGCTGGTGATTTTGTACAAACAAATAACCCTAATGCTGTAGCTTACGTAGCGACAACTGAATATGATCAGGACATAATGCAAATTGAATATTCTGGAGTAGATTTAATAAACAATCAACTTACCGGAGTTACCGGAATAACAAGAGCAATTCCTTCTGGAACACAAATATGGGTTACACCTACAATTGCACAACCGATAACTTATACTGTGTATCCTGTCGAGGAAAATGGAAGAATAAAAGGTAGAATAGTATTTGATAGAATCATCCCTGATTCTATGCAAGGTAACAACCTATACATCGATTACTACAAAAAAATAAATAGAGTAGAAAATCTTTACGATAATTTGCCAGAACCCTATCGTGATATCTATGAATGGTATCTACGATGGGCCATCAAGTATCGAAAAGACATTACTCTATCAAGTAGTGATCCAGACTTGGTGAAGTTCGAAGAACTGGTACAAGCGTTATTTAACAACCTTTATACCGGACAGGACACCCTGGTCGTAACTGGATAAGATATTTCCAGAATTATTAAAAAAAAATTAACAAAAAAAACATATATGGCTAAAAGTAATCCAAATATTCCAACAGTTGATATTACACTACAAGACCCAGTAACAGGGTATGTAGTTCAAGGAGTTGTAGAAGGTGTACCGCCAGCAGGTTCAACTTATGCTGGTATTTTTGCACTTGACGCATTTTTACAAGACAAAAACGGTTCAGGAGTTTATCAAATGACTGGTACTGTTGCTGTTCCAGCGTGGAGACTTCTTGATTCAGTTTTCTCAACTGTAACAACTACTGCTCTTGGAACTGCACAAAACAGTACACCTACAGCTGCACAATTGATTGGCGGAAACGTAACACAAACAAGTGCGGTTGGAAACGGTACTGTAACACTTCCAACAGGAGCTGTACTTTCAGCAGCTGTTACAGGAGTTGCAGCTGGCACTAGTTTCACTACTAGATTTACAAATCTAGGTGGAGGTTTTAACCTTACAATTACACCAGGTGCATCAGGTATAACTGTTGTTGGTACAGCAGCTATCCCATCAGGTAGATCGGCAATTCTACAATTCATAAACACGGCAGCTGACACGTGGATTGTATACGTAACTGTTAGTGCTTAGTTTAACTACTCGGCTTTTCTGAAAAGGAAAGTCGGTATAGCTAAATTAACATGAGCAATCTACAAAACATAGGAGATCCAATAAAAATTCCATATCCTACAGAGGGTATCATTCGTACTGCCAATATTGATGATACAGTTACACCTGAAAACTCTGTTCAACTAGCTATCAACATGAACTTTGATAGAATAGGTGCAGCTCAGACTCGCCCGGGAGTTACTTCTTTCGCTGATACGCTTGTTGACGGTATAAATAATTATGGAACACTGAGGAACTCTATCCGACCCCCTGGATATGACAGTATCGATATTGTAGGAGAACAGTCAAACTGGGTTACACCCGCTAGATTTATCTCTGCTCAGAAAGTTGATGACGACCACATTATTGTGTTTTGGGCAGACAACTTGACTGAGGACAGAAATGCACAGGTCATGTATGTTGACCAGAATACGGGCGGAGTAACGCCTGTAGGTACAGCTTTTGAATTTTTTTCTACAATTGGTACAAACCTAAATTGTAGTATCCGTATTAGCTCAACTAAATTTTTAAATATCTGGGGAGGGGATTCATTTACAGATGTTTTTGCTAGAGTTTTTTCTGTTGATCCTGTTACTTATGCTGTTACAGCAGCTGGAGCACAATACACATTTACAGCCCCATCTGGAGCTGGAGTTTTTGGACTTGAAAATGTTGACTCTAACCATGTTATAGCTTTTTATCAACTTGGTTCTGATATTGTCGCTTCTATTCTTGAGATAAATACAAGTACATGGGCTATAACCCAACCAGGAGCAACTCTTACTGTTGAGGCAGCTGTTTCTCCTGCATATAATAAAGTTGCGAGAGTTAGTGGTACACATTTTGTAAACACTTGGAGAGGAAAGATTCAATGTTTTAGTGTAAACACTGGAACATGGGCCATTACAGCCATCGGAACAGCTCTTGCTTACGATAACGCAGGGTCCAACTACGCCTCGCTTGTATCGGTCGGTGATGGGGTACACTTCGTAAACTTTTTTAAAAGTAATGTAACTGTCAACGCTGGAATTGCTCAGGTTTTTAATGTAAATCCATCTACGTTCGCTGTAACTACAGTTGGAACACCTTATCAGTTTGCGTCATTAGCTAACATTAATGCAGCTGTTTCTTCTGGAGACGGGATCCACTTTGTAAACTTTTGGGACAATGGGACCGACACACTTTTCACTCAAATATTTACTTTAAATACAAGTACTTATAATTTTACAGTTGTTGGATCACCACTTGAAATAGGTAGTGCAGATAACCTAGCAACACCTGCACCTGTCTTGATGAGTCAGTACAAAATAAACACTATTTGGACTGAACAGGCTGCAACGTCTGCAACTAAAAGAGGTATGGGTGCTTTGTTTAGAATGAGAGGGACTCTTACAAATGGAAGGTATTTATACGCTCAATCTACTGATAAGGTTTATAACACTGTCAGTGGTACTTGGACATCAAGAAGATCAGGCTTGGCTCAAGTTTCTAAAGCTAGATTTGCTCAGTATCTAAATTACATTTGGATGGTAAACGGTAACGAGACTCTCGGAGGCAATCCTGTCGCAACTTCTAGTGGAGGGGCTTTTGGTACTGATTTAGTACCAGAAGATTTTCCGCCAGGTGACTTCATATCAGCTGGGTTTGAAGGACGTGTATGGGTTCTTGATAAAACACTCGGTATAATTCACTATACTGACATAGTTCAATTTACACCACCCGACGTTTATACTATTTCTTACAACCCTGATGTGAACTTTATAACAACTATTGCACCACAGTCAGGCCAACAATTTACCGCTGTGTATCAGGTACCAAGAGCACTTCTGGTCTTCACTGAGGACTTCATCTGGAGAATATATGGTGCATCTTCTCTCGATGCCTACCCTGCATACAACGTTGGAACTTATTCTCAAGAGTCCATTGTCGAGACAAAAACGGGTATATTCTTCCACCATTCATCTGGTTTTTATCAATTCGATTACGGATCACAACCAGTTGAAATATCACGTAGAATCATAGATTTTGTTAAAGCTATTCCACGATCTTATTATGACGATATAACAGGAGTTTATGACGGTTTTGACGCTGTTGAATGGTCGGTTGGACCAATAACTGTTGAGGGTGTAACATTTGCAAACTGTGTACTTAGATACACTATATCTACTCAGGTTTGGACTGTTTATGATTATGTCGGTAATACAATAAAAGCTATGATTTCTTTTGACAACGGTACGACTCTAAACCATCTAATGGGGACTGCCGCTGGTCTTACTGGTGCGATGGATACTGGTACAACTGATTTTGGTCAGTCTTTTTACTATGAAATAATTGACCGATGGAGGGGGTTTACAGAAAGTTATTCGAAACAAAAGTCTTTAGACGGAGTATCTATTTATACCGAAAATGCTGCGGGTGCTAACGTTTATTTCCAAGTACAAAAAACTGGACCAAATGCTTGGAAACCATTTGGAGCAATTACAAGTGAAAACGTAACATTGTTACCTAATAGTGATTCTGATAACTTTGACGCAATTAGATTAAGAATTGCAGGGTACACAAGCGGTGCTCCTGTCGTAATACACGGAATCGAAGTACTTGGTATTACTATTAAAGGTTATGATCAAAACTAATGGAATTTAAAGATTTAAACCTAAATAGATTTGGTGCAAAAGATGCAAATCAAACCAATAATACAAAGGGGTCTGTTTATACTGCATCAAATCCAACTCCTAAACAAATTGACTCGTATCGCAAGATAGGACAAGGCAACAGGAGTAGTGAAGAGGATAGAGGAGCACCAAATGTTTTAACTGGAACAGTTATAACTTCGTGTTTTATTCAAACATCAGCACTTCCTTCTCGTGTTGAGCTAGCTGGAAATGACATTACTTTTTTTGATGATACCTACTCTCAAAACGGTGATGTTGTCGGAGATACATCAAGGATAGTTTGGACGTATGCCTCAGCCAGAGATGCTACAGGCGAGGTTGATCATGGTTTCATAATGGAAAAAAGAGCTTCTATAAGAGATACTTATGATAATGTTTTTTCTTTTTACGCACTACCTCCAAAAGCCGGAAGCATGAATTATATGTATTTTGGTAGAGATGGAAGATTGGCAAATACAGAAAGTCGCAAAGTCAATAATATGACCTTTAGTGTAAACCATGACACATCAAGTGTTAACAACTTTGCAGCGAACGGCTCTTATATAATAGAACACACCACTGACGGTAGTGACCGATCTATTGGAATAGCTTTGTACAATCAGTCTACTGGAGGAGGGTCATCAGCAAGTTGGTCTGTATACCTTTCTGGATACGGTCCTGATGGTAACATACTATTAAACTCAGATGTTGTTCCTACCAGTTCAAGTATTGACTTAGGTGGACCGTCAAACAAATTTGGTACTTTCTATGGCTCTGTTTCAGCCTGTCCACTTCCAACTGTAGAAAATGCACTAGAACTTCTTGACCAAATTCCAGAACCTGCAATGGTTGGGGAAAGAGGTCACTACGGCGAAAGAAAATATTTTGATGACCTCACAATGCCACCAGAGCTTCTGTATACTGACCACAAGGGGCGTGTGGACATCGAACACAACCACATGCTTGGGTTTCTTTTAAAGGCCGTAAAAGAAATGCACGAAGAGATTAAAACATTGAAGGATGAAATACACACATTAAAGCAACAGAACAGTTGATAATAATCAAATACATAAGTATAATTTAAACAAATATGGCAATACAATCACCAGGTACATATAAGGGAGTTCCGATAAGAGCTGGTACTGATGCTGAAATCAGAGCTCAAATGGCCGCTATCGACGCAGGGCAGCCTGTTGGGGCACCTGCTCCTCAAGTTAATAACGATGTAAGAAAACTTCAAATGTCTTTAGGTGTTCCTGTCACAGGGGTTATGGATGCGGCTACTACAAACGCTATGACTAAAGCTGTTGCAACAAGCCTACAATCAAACCCTCAATATTCTCAAGCTATTGGTCCAAACTCACCAGAAGCTCTAGCAACTGCTTATAATACTGGTAACTGGTCAGGTATTGTTTCTCTTTCTGGAAAACCTTTTACCGACGCTGATCAAGCTGAGGCTGTGGCACAAGCCGAAACTGCTCTAGCCCCAGCATATGAAGCTGAAAAAGCTTTCGATACGGCAAATGTTGCCAGTAATCTTGAGGGGCAAAGAGATCAGTTTGATAATTTTGTAGAAGGAGAAGCTAAAGATTTTCAAGAGACAAAGAAAAATCTCGACCAAAATGCAGCTGATCAGGGGGTATTATTTTCTGGTGCAAGAACTCAGAAAGAGCGTGATTTAAAAACTCTTTACGAGCAAAGACAAGAGCAACAAGCTGGTATAACAGGAAGAAATATAGCTAATACAGCAAGAAGTTTTAATTATAAATATGGAAACGAAGGTGCTAATAAGTTATCTTCAATGTATAATCTATCGGGTGGAAACACCTATAATCCATCTGTGGCAATTGGTGGAGCTACCCCTTCGACATCAATAAGAAATGTTTATAATCCAAGCCAACAAAGCTTCCAAGGTACTGCAGTTACCTCTAACAAGGCAGCTGTTCAAACTAGAGCAGCAAATATGCTTGCTAACAGGGCAAATAAATTAACATCGACAGGTTATAAAAATACATTTTAAACATTATGGCACCAACACCTAAAAAACTATCTGATTACCTAATGTCTCCAACTGGTGGAACAGCATCTAATCCGTTTCAAATAAGAGCTCAGTCTACTCCAGCGACGCTTGGATTTACTCCTGTGGTATCAAACCCTGCACCAAGTGTGTTTCAAGGTGGAGCTCCTGCTGCCTCACAAGCTCCTGTGTCTTCTCCTGCCCCAATGAGAGCACCTATGCCAACAAGAGCTCCTGCACCCATGGCTGTTCAAAACACAGTAGTGGCCCCTGTGCAAAGTCCTTCTATTCCGGAGTCTTCACCCATACCTCAACAATGGATGAAACCTGGTGGTGGCATATATACACCAGAAGAAGTTGCTGCAAACATTGCAACTAAGATGACAACTTCTCAAGGTGGAGGTGATATTGGACAACTTTCTAGGTCAGAGTTTGGACCACAAAAAACAGCTGAAGAGTTACGAGCAGATGCTACTAATATAAATAATACGAGAAATGATATTGCTGTTGGAGAGACTGATCCATATAAAGTGGCCTCACAGTCTGGTATTGCGTACACACCAGCTGAATTAGCCGCTATCGAAAAGTCTTATGCAGGTATTTATGACCCAGCTATAAACACAGCTTTTGCTAAACTTGAGGCTAAACAAAAATCGGATGCACTTGAAGCTGAATTTGATATGACATTAAAGAAATTGGCAAAAACTCATGATTATGACCTTGCTAAAATGGAAAAAGATAACGAGTATAAAGTCGCACTTGAAAAGATGAAAATGGCATCAGATGAAAGAAAAGCTGCAATATCAGCTGCAGCAAAAGTTGGAACTGGTGTTGCTGGCGGATACGTTGCTGGAGAAAATCCCGTTGTAGATGGCTGGGTTGATAGGATTTTGCGATCGGGTGAAGATATTACAAAAGCCATCCCTGGTGTTGCTAATCAAGGGCTTAGAAACCAGGTCATGCTAGGTCTTAACTCAAGACGTTTTGAAAGTGCTACAACAGCTGGAACATTAGATGATGTCAACACAATTAATACGATATTGGCCAACCCTAAATTAGATAATATTTCAGGGTTCTTTGGTCAAGCCGTTGGAGGACTATTTGGTCAAGCTAAAACGGCCAAGACTCAATTTAATCAAATATCTGGTGCCCTACAATTGGCTAAGGCTGGAAACATTAAAGGTCAAGGTGCTGTATCTGATTATGAACGTAAAGTGCTTAAGGAGGCTGCTGTGTTAGCTGACAGGGGTCAATCTGATGAAGACTTTAGAAAAGCTTTAGTTAAAATCAGGGGAGCTATGATGACTGCCTCTGGACTTGAAGCGCCTGTTAGAATTGTTGATCCGGCTACAGGGTTATCTGATACTCAGAATCTAACATCAGGAGAAATAGCTGATTTTATTAGAGATGGAGCATTAATTGAATATGTAGAGTAAAAATATGGCTATAGATTTTAATAAATTTGGTAAATCTTCGGTAGCATCGCAGCCTGTGAAGACTCCGTCTTTTAGCACGTCTACACCTTCACCTCAACCTGTACAGTCAACTGCCAAAAGCGGGGTTGATTTTAACAAATTTGGTAAATCGTCTGGCCAACCTGTACCTGTTGCAACCGTTGAAAAAAAAGATGGTTTTGTAAAAGGTTTAGTAAAAGCTCCTATAACAACTATAGCTAGGCCATTTCAAGCTGCGGCTGTAGGGGCAGCCAGTCTTTTTGGAGGAGAAGGTGCGGCAGATAGGACCGCTAATAGATTAGATGATTTTTCTCAAAATAGATTGGGTGGTTTTGTTGCACCTATTCCAAGGGCAGCCGGTGACGTTAAACAAGATTTTGGTCGTGCGGCTCAAACTGTGGCCTTTGGTGCTCCTGGTGTGGCCTCTGGAGGTGCTTTGTTTGGTGCTGGATCTTCTCTTGAAGGCGGAAACGACTTATTTAGCGTTGACACAGCTTTTCAGACAGCTTTAGGTGGCGTAGGGGGTAAGGTCTTAGGGCTTGTAGGTAAGCCTTTGATGGACGTTACAGGTAAGGTTGTAGGTAAGATAACACCGCAAGTACTAAAAGATGTTGCTTCTCGTGGATCAGCCGCTATTTCTGAGTTTGCGAAGACGCATAATATACTTCCTGGAACCGTTGGGAAAACCGTATCTCCTGTTACAAGTACTTTAGGTAAAACAACTGAAAATATTTTAAATAGAGCTGATTCTGCAATATCAAAACCTTTTGACATAGCTAAAAAGGCGATGCAAAAGACTGAAAGTCAGACAGAGAAAAAGATAGGTGAATTGTACAGTAAAGCTGTAAGGCCTTCTTCTGCTGGTAAAACAAGCCAAGGTCAGGCTGATAGATATGATAAAAAAGCAATTGATGCTATTAAGACAATAAATGAAAATAAGGCTGGATTAACTTTTTCAGATGATATAGAAGGTGTTATTTCTGGAAAATCTCCACAAACACTACAACAGCTGTCAGAGTCTGTTAGTCAAACAAAAAGAAATATATTTAAACAATATAACCAAATGGCTAAGGAAGCCGGTGACATTGGCCTTCAGATTAGGACTGACAATGTAATCAAGGAGCTCGATGATTTTATTGGTAATAAAGCAGTTGAAGCTACAAACCCTGCGGCTATAAGATACGCTAGACAAGTAAAGAACTGGTACCAAAATAACCCCAACCTTGCTCCAGAAATAGTAGAAGACATTATTGCTAGTAACAACGTAAAATTGAAAAATTTTATGAGCGGAAAAGCTACTGATCAATCCTCATCTGTGGCTGTTGATTCACTTTTGACGAACATTTTAAGAAGAAATCTCGATGACGGTATATCTGGGCTTACTTCTCCTGGTTATGCTGCATTAAAAAAGCAATATGGGAACCTTTCTGCAATTGAAAAAGACGTAGTCAAAGCCTCTTTAAAAGAATTAAACCAAAAAAATAGCGGTGGTTTGAACATGTTACTCGACGCTTCATCAGGTGCACAGCTTGCTTACGGTATAGTAAATGCCAACCCTGGAGCGTTAGCCTCAGCTGCTACTACTGGTGTTATAAAAAACATTCACAAGATACTTACTGATCCAAACAGAATGGTTAAAAACATGTTTAAAAACGTTGATAAGTTACCATCAAAAGGACAAAACCTGTTTACAAAAGGGCCGACACTTGCATTACCTGGACGAGGACAAAGTTCTTTTGACGATAGTAAACCTATGTTTGCAACACCAAAAGGAAAGATATCTAGTTTCTTACAGGAAGCCTCAGATGTGGCCGCTGTTGAGACTAAAGCAGCTAAACAACCTAAAGCTGGTCCATCCAAAAGAGTAAAACTAAAGGAAATGCTAGAAGGAAATGAACCGTACATAGCACCTAAAGACTTGCCAGTAATTCAAGGAGGATCAAAGCTAAAATCAGGTGAAGCAAAAAGGTTAAGAGATATATACGGCGACCTTCCAACCATTCAAGGAAAGGTTCCAATTAAACCATTAGCAGCTGGAGCAGCGTTAACTGCTGGAGCCGTGGCTGGTGCACCTAAATTAAAGTCCATGTTTAAAGGTACACCTGAGGCTTCGGCTGAGGCTGCTAATACCCAAGTTCAACCAGTTGCAAAAAATAATCCAAAACCTGTTGGTCCAAAAGTTGTTAAAACTCAAAAAATGCCAGGAGGTAGGACGGTGCACACGTTAGAGTCTGGAAATCAGGTGGTAGATTTACATCCTAATATTCAAAAGGAAATTGAAAAAACTTACAAAAAACACCCAAATATTGACCGTGGTGTTCTTGAGGCTCTTGTTATGAAAGAATCATCTGGAGGGTACGATGATACAAATAGAAATCCTAATATTGGAAAGTATGCCTGGATTGGTGGTGTGGCTGGTAAAGGAGGTGCAAGAGATGAATTTAAGAGACTTGGCATAGACGTTGATCTTAATACAATTGAAGGAACACTTGATGCTATGGCTAAATATTGGACCATTATACAAAAAAGAAAAGGTATAAAAGATCCTGTAGCACTTTACGATGATGGTTATTCAAGTGGAAAGTTAAAAAAAGACGATATAGATAAATTTGCTGATTTTGTGTCGTATTATAAATCTAAATAAATTAGCCCCCTTTCCATACGGATTAGGGGCTTTTTGGTTATAGGTTGAGTTCTAGTTGTTGGTTTGGATACTCCAAAGGAAGTTCTTGAGGTACTACGATAACGTGGTCTTCAAGGTATTCTTCCTCGCACTCCGTACTGCAGAACACCAAGGTTCCATTTACAACTCTCTTGTGATGAGGTGCTATGTCGTATCCACAGGTGGGGCATTCGACACGCTGTCTTCTGAACAGGTTTAGTAAGCTCATGTTAGTTGTTTGATTAGTTTTTGGACTTCTCTAAGGGTTTCTTTTCTTACGACGAAGAAATGCATCGAGGGGTCAGACCAAATGTTGTTTAGTGCATCACAGATAGCTTGCGGTCTGCAATCCTGAAAAACGTTATGGAAAGACTGATGGCACTTTTCGTCTACTATTGAAATGTTAGAAGGGTCGTTAGAGCCTCCTTGACTTTTTGGAACTCTGTGGTGTCGGTTATTGCGTTTCTTTAATTTTTTCAAGATGACCTCCTTTGTTAGTTGTGAAAGAACTATACAGGTACATTATAGACCTAGACTGTTTTCAAGTACAGGAAAAATACAAACAATACCTCAATGTCTTTTAAGGGCTCCCCCCCCCCCCCCACCAACACACAACTTCATTTATGTTCTATTTA
>SXGU01053174.1_pt1 | contig 31457 bp, 34 predicted proteins | sample 3174531 | NCBI WGS metagenome assembly SXGU01 (sample SAMN11356863, study PRJNA531348) | freshwater metagenome | isolation source: freshwater sample F1-140 | place: China: Fuxian Lake, Yuxi | collected 2017-12-25 | reverse complement strand
GTTTAATAGTTTTAAATCATCTTCAAACGCCTTTAAAATGCTTTTTTGAGGGAAAATCTGACTTTAATGATGATTTAGAGTGATCTACGGTGATTTAAAGTGATTTCTTGTCGAATGGACCATCAAGTTATTTACTTGTAAATATTTGATAATCAATAATTTGAAAATATATTAGTACCAAACTTAGGTCACGAAAAGGCTATTTTTAGATCGTGATTAAATTAGTGTGGAGGATTAGTGTGATTGGGGAAAATTTATACTGATTAATTTTTAATAATCATTATTAGAGAAATGAATTGCCAATAAGAATTTTAAGGTACTCTCTGCTTTACACCTAATTGCTAATAATTGACTAGGGCTATATTTTGGTTGAATATTATGTGTACAGTCTTGAAAAACATCAATGAATGCAAGTGTAGCAGTAACATCTTTATTAACAAATTCTTCAAATGAATCATTGTTTATATTTCTACAAACATATAATAATCTTGCTCTTCTAGTTGGCCTGCCTTCATTAAAAAGATTCTCTAAATTTGTCCATTTTTTAACCTCATGATCAGGTGCTAAAATTTGTAATAAGTGAGTATATAATTCCCTTATTGATACAGTAAACTGTCTAATTCTATCTGGATTAGTTGAATGATAAGTTTGTATTGCTCCTTGCCACATTTCAAGTAATCCTATATTTATTTTAGGTAGAAATTTACTTAACTCAACTTCATTTTCATATTGTATCTCATCTTTTAGTCCTTCTTCTTCAATTAGAACATCTTCATCTGTTGAGATAGCTTCAACAAGATTTGCTGTAGAAAAATACTCTGATGGAACAAGTCTAGATATCGAGGGATTAATTTTCGTATATGTGATTGGAGAAATTTCATATGACTTAGTAAGTCTTGCATAACTATCTGAAAAGTTATATACAGCTTGATTTAATTGTAATTTATTGTCACCTAATAATGAAATCTTACTCCCAAAATTTTCAGATGTAACCGAAAAAAATGATTTTTCAGAATAAATTGCAAGTTGACTGCTTTTTAAAATACTGGTTTGTAATGTTAATGCCGACAGAGTTTGATTCCCAATTATTTGAGAAAGACCCTTTCCACAATCATCAAAACAAATATGTGCTAATGAATTAGTATAGTTCTTTGTGTTATTAATAATATTTGCCGTAAGCCATGGTTGATATTCATTAGCAATGGATATAGCCAATCCATTAACGGTAGCTTTTGACGCTAAACTTGATAATGACAATGTAGCTTCTCTAGAAGACGTTATATATGGAGATTGGGTTTTATTTATGCTTATATCAGGTAGTAAAGTTGTAAATCGATTAAGAGAATATAAATTTTCTTGAACTAAGCCAATATTTGATTTAAGTTGTGTGTTATAAATTGGATTACTTAGTTGATTTATGTTACAAGAAATTGAGTTTAGATTATTAGATTGAATTGTAATAAAATCTATTGCATTAGTATATGAGATAGAAGCTTCTTGGCCTGTACTTCCTATCATAAATTTATTTTCACTATTGAAATTCATAAAATATTTTATACAAAAGTATAATTTATATATTTAGTGTTTTTAAAGAAAAAAGCCACCCACTTTCGCGAATGGCCTGTACTAACCAACCCATTATCAATATTTGTATTATTAGGCTAGTGCCTAATCAATGCTGTTTTATGTAGTATAAGCTCCTGAAACAAATGATATGGGCAGTATTTAAGTGTTATTTTGTTCCAGTCTGTCTTGGTGAAGAAGGCAATTGCATCTGAATGCAGCTTTCGGTAGGTTATTAGTCCTTCTTCTGCCTCGTCTATCATATCATCAAACTTATCGGTTTCTGCGTCATCTTCATACATGGCAATTTGATCTTCTATTTCGCTTTGAGCATAGCTTATCTGCGTTATCCATGCAACAAGTCTATCAATTGCACGCAACTCGCCAACGCTATAGACGTGCTCTTTGTCTCCAATACATATCAAATAGCCGTCTTTATATAGGTCATTTAAAATAGTAGTAATGTTTATGTTGAACCACTTTTTATTTACATCTGGTTCTGTCATTACGATCCATGTGGTTCTATTTAACCGATCTAGTTGTTCTTCAATTGTCATTTGTTTCTTATTAGTATATTTTCAAAACGGGAGTCCAGACTTTACAAGTCCCTACATCCCCTTCGCTTCTCTCTCCTGCCATATCTTCTCCATCTTATCTGCGAACTGGTCGCCTGATACTTTTATGTAGCGCATAAATGACTTATAAGATTTGTGTCCACTAATGGCCATAATAATCATAGGGTCGGTTCCCTTAATAAATTCATTGGAGCAGAAGGAACGGCGAGCAGTATGCGTCATCATATAATCGTACTTCATTTTCACAATTTCAGTGAGTTCACGCTTATAGGTTATTTGCTTCGTAAATGGCACATGCATACATGGCATCTTTGCACCAACCTTCTTAATGATTTCATTAAATTGATTATTAGGTGGTACTGGTGGAAGCTTGTAATCGTACTTCTCTAAAATGGTTTTCACTACTGGGTGAATAGGTATGGTCACCTTTGCACCCGTCTTCACTTGGATAAATGAAAGTCTATTATTGCGAATAGCCGTAGGATCTAAAACACTATAGTCCGAAAAACGCATAGCTGTAAAACAGCCAATGGCAAATACATCACGCACAATTTCTTGTTCAGGGCTATCAAAATCCTTTATCTCCAATAATTCTAAAATTTCAGATTCAGTTAGATAGATACTATCTGTCTCCTCACGGCTAGTATCAAATTTTAATTCATACAATATAGCAGGAGGTAGTCTCTTTAACTTCACCGCATAATTATATACTTGTTTCAAGTCCATCATTAACTTTGCATGTGTATTCATGCTCCAATCTAAATCCATGATCAAATGATCACTAATCAAGTCAATATGCTCCTGAGTCAACTCTCCTAGCTTCAAGTCCCAATTTTTTTTATTGAAAAAGCTAGCAAGCATTTTACGTGTAGTCCTAAAACTACTTATCGTTTGAGGCTTGAGCTTCTTTTTCTTAGGAGAAAGTCGCACACCTGCTTCACAGTCTTTAATAAACAGATCGATGAAAGCGAGCAAAGAATCCCCACTTGGACGCACACCACTCTTCTTTAATTTATTAAACTTGGTTTTTGGATTGTCATTTAACTCATTCAGTTTCTCTTCCAATTCAAGATAACTAATAGTAGGCTTACCGTATTTGTATTGCTGAACAAGTTCCAATACAGAAAGCTCCATCTCTCTTAACTTACGGATAATACTAGTAGTCGCATTCTTCCCTTGGTAAGTTTTCACAAAACACTTTTTTGCATCCCAATGTTCTGTTTCAATTTGGATACCAGTTCTTAATCGAATCCTTGTACCATCTACGGCAACATCAATAACTATTGATGACCTTCTAGCATTCTTGTCGTTTATGAAAAAAGAAACACCCATTTTAGTTTAGTTTACGGTTCATGTAAAGAGTGACATTGTTCTTAGTAAGCTTCCACTTGCGGCCAGGTTTTACTGCGACTATCTCGCCACGTAAAATCATTTTAGAAAGTGTTTGAGTGCACACGCCTATAACAGATGCTGCTTTTTCTAATGACCAAATTTCATCCTCTTCAATATCAGGAGGCGGAAAACTGGTTGTTAACTTTCTTACTTCATTGTAGATGATATCTTTAATATAGATATCCAACTCGGGGAATAACCCTTGAGGGAAAAGTGAACTCATAATATTTAATTTTTGTTGTTTCTTGATTTTTCGTTTTCTTGCTCCATCCAGTTTCTTATTTTATAAAATGCATATAAACTCCCTACTAATATAATTACGGGCAATATCCATTTACCCTTACCATTTTTTGTTGGAGGAATATTTTCAATTGCTGGCAGAATAATTGGTGTTTGCACGACAGGTGGAATAACTGACACAGGAGGAATAAAACAACCAGTTTCAAGTTTTGGCACTTCGATGTTATTTAAATGAGGTGCGTTTTTGTACATCTCTGCAAAAGCAGGGTCTTTTAATAATTGTTCTAATAACATAATTTATAGTTTAAATATTTTAATTGATAAAGGTTGGTAAATCATATAACCAATGTCACCAAGAGCAACACCCAATGCGCCGTCTTTTAGAAAAGTTCCAGTCTTAAGGGACCAATCAATTTTAAAGGGTGACATGTAATTAAGATCAATTGGAACTTCGTATCCAAATTCATCAGCCAGATTATTAAAGTGCTCTCGCAACCTTATAATAGGGTCAGCTGTATTCCGGACTTTTTGGTAGTTGGCTGCTTCACGTTCTTTCTTTAAGAGCAAAGCGTGCTCTTTGCAACATGTGGTTGCATTCTTGTGGCGATCGTCTGGTATTAGAGCGTCACAAGCTGGTAATTGACAGATTTTGATTTTTTCCATTTTACGGGGTATTAATACAATTTATTATGTAACTTTACCAAGTAGGATATATTGTATATCAACTTGGATTGTCAATCAAAATTATAATTTATTTTGGATTATCAATCAATTTTATTAAAATATTTTATAAATTTTTATTAACTATATGGATTTCAATACATTAGGTGAATATTTTTTTAGATTTCCAGGCATTTTAACTGAACATAGCCTAAAACTATCTGAGGTCACTGAAAGTAAAGCAGTAGAATTAAGTGATGAACAGATGCTGATTAGCGATCAAGCATACCCAAACAAATTTGAGATGGAAATGATCCGTTTTTGGAGAAAAAAGGGGCTCCTTCCTTTCTTTGAAGATGGAAAGCATGCAAGAATAAGTCTTGCTCAATTGATGTGGCTCAGATTTCTATCTGAGTTAAGGAATATAAGTTCTGGTGCTCCAATACTAATTGAAGCCCATGACTTTTTAATCAAAAGAGCTTATGATGATAATTTAGCACTTAAAAATCTTATTGCTCTTGAAGATAACTTAAAGAAAAAAATAGATGAAAATGCAGCCGACGAACCATCAAAAAATACACTAGCTAATGTAAAAAATATACAAGCTGATCCATTATTACTATATTCTTTAAAAATGGATATTAATTATTTTACTATGAGCATTATTGATACGGTTATAAATCATAATAATGTTGCCATAACATATGGCATTAAAAAAGAATTTACAAGCTCTGAGGGACATTATGAAAATAAGCCAGTTTTTGAAATAGTAAACCACAACCAAAACCAACTTATAGGAAATCCAAGTAAACCTATTGTAACTTTACCATTAAACTTTTTTGTAAAAGAAGTATTTGAAGATTGTAATTTATCTGAAAATGCATTTAATATTCAAATATTAAATGAAAGGGAAAAAGAACTATTTTCATTGATAAGGAAAAAACGGGTTAATGAAGTAAAATTATTTAGCTCCTCTGACTATAAGGCATCAAATACATACCAAATACTTAAACCAGATGGGAATTATAATGCAGATGATATTAAACAGATGAAATATATATTATGTACTAAGTTTTATTATAGCGGCATTGCCCTTTTAAATGATGGCAATAGTAACTATTCTTTTTAAGTGTTAAAATAGAAAACCCCCTAAAAATTTAGAGGGCACTTCAATAACTTGAATACAGATAAAGGGAGATTAAAAGAGATTCATATTAATTAATTATAGAGCAATCTCCTATAAATGCTCTATAATTAATCGCGATTTATAGAACTTATGATAGAGTAATAAAGCAATATCGTAATTAAGCCTTAATCAATAATGATCTACCTACACAAAATACTACCCACATTCGTTCTCCCTATCATGCTAGTCATCATAGTAATACTAATAGGATTAATAAGGAATAAGAAAAAGCTAATCTATATAGCAATAGGGATACTATATATCCTATCCACCCCTATATTCTCTAATAACTTCTTTAAACTAGTAGAAGGTAATGAATATAGAAAGCCCATAAGCGCTATAGATAGTGCAGACGCAATTGTAGTGCTAAGTGGAATGTTGGAAATAAATGAAGAGGGAGATTCAACCTACATAGAATGGAGAGACCCAGATAGGTTTTTTGGAGGGATTGCTTTATTTAAAGCAGGTAAGGCTCCAAAGCTAGTATTTACAGGAGGCAAAATGCCATGGGATAAGGCAAAGAAAACAGAGGGTGAAGTGTTAAAGGAATATGCTATTTCAAATGGCATACCCTCTGAAAAGATATTTGTAACGAAAGATGTGGAGAATACTACAGACGAGGCAGTAGCTGTAAAAGAACTAATAGGCCCAAGTAAAAGAATTATACTTGTAACATCGGCTTATCATATGTATAGAGCCAAAAGGCTCTTTGAGAAACAAGGATTTGAGGTAATTCCTTATAAAGTAGATTATAAATCGGAGAGAAATAAAGAAATCACTTTACTTGATTTTTTACCTAGTGCAGAAAATTTGAAAATAACCGAGATTGGATTCAGAGAGATTATTGGAAGATTATTTTATTTAATTAAAGTCTAATGACTTACTCCTTTGCTGAACAAAACATTTGTAAATGTCTTTATAATTATTTCAATATCAAATAAAAAAGATTTCTTATATAAATACTCCTGCTCTAATTGTACTTTTTTTTCAATTGAAATGTCATCTCTACCATTGATCTGAGCCCAACCGGTTATACCTGGTTTCAATTTATCTACCCCAGCAGCAACCCTTAATGCCATCAAATCATCCTGATTATATAAGGCAGGACGTGGGCCAACAAAAACCATTTCACCTTTAATAATATTAATTAAGTTTGGTAGTTCATCAAGACTTGTTTTCCTTATAAACTTACCTATTATAAGTAAATATTGATCTGGGTTAGTCAAAAGATGCGTCGCAACATTAGGGGTATCTTTCTTCATACTTCTGAACTTATAGATGTAAAAGAATGTGTAATTAACTCCTACTCGCTTTTGTTTGAAAAAGATTGGATATCCATCTTCAAAGTATATAATAAACGCCACTAAAATAAAAATTGGCGAAAATATTACTAGTATTAGAATTGCAATAAGTCTATTCAATGATACAATTTGATTTAAATATATTTTCAAGATTATCCAATAATACTTTTTTTGAATAACTTGTGTAATAAAGGTTTCTGGAATTTTTTTCCATTTTTATTCTCTGTTCTTCAGAAAAATTTTTAAGTGTTTTAGCATTTTCTGATAAAGATTTAGAATCACCTGATTCACACGCTAAACCAATATTGTGTTCATTGATTATAGATTTTGCTTCTCCATTAATGGCTGCTAAAATTATTTTACCTGATGCAGCATAAGCCTGTAGTTTTGCTGGTACAGTTAAATCAGAAATAAGTGAATTTTTTAATGTTAATAACATCGCATTAGCCTCTCTAAAAAAATATGGCATTTCCTCTATTGGATATCTACCCAGAATGACAACATTATGTAAATTATGAAATTTTACTTGAGACTTTACCCAATCAAGTTTTCTTCCATCTCCTACTAAAATCCAATTTATATTTTCTGCCTTTGTTTGAATTGCAGCTGATAAGATTGTTTCAAAATCTTGCGCTTCTCCAATATTTCCTGCAAACATTATATTAAAACCATTTGGAAGAATTGGCAATTCATAATCTTTATTTAATTCCGTCTCTTCATAAATGCTTTCAGCCCAATTCGGGAAGTATAAAATTTGTTTATTAATTGATCTTTGTTGTATTGATTTCTCAAATGATTTGGAACTTATTAGAATAAAATCTGATTTTGAATAAATATACTTCACAAGTTTATTCAATAACCCAATTATAAACTTATTATCAATTCCAGTTGTAGCTGTTACAGATTCAGGCCATAGATCTAACACCCATATATATAATTTAGCTTTTTTATTTCTTTTTAATGCCCAAATAGCAGGCATAGCCATGAAAACAGGTGTCAGTTGTTGAACAAAAATTATATCAAAATCTTTATCTGTTTTAAATCTTGAGTAGGGATATGAAAATAGATAAAAAGAGAAGTAATTTAATAATAATTTTAAAGCACTGCCTTTACCTCTTGGGAAAGTTGGAATTCTAATAACATCTGCGCCATTAATTAATTCTTTTTTAACGCCCCAGAACTTATAGCCCTTATAAAAAGTGCCAATTGGGTAATTTGGTTTTCCTGTTATAACTGTAACTTCATGACCTCTATTTACAAAGTCAAAAACAATATCATTACCACGAAAAGTTTCAGGATAAAAATATTGTGAAACAAATAAAATTTTCATGTTTAATTTAATTCAGACCAAACAACTCTTTTAATGTAATCAACGTAGCTAATTATAATTCTAACCACTTTGTCTGAAACATTTGGCATAGAATAATCTGCCACCTTTCTGAAAGATCTTTCATCTCCACTTTTTTGTAATTCAAGCTGAATTAACCCTTGTAATATTCTCTCTGGATTTAGTCCAACCATCATAACTGAAGCTTCTTCCATCGCTTCCGGACGCTCGTGTGCTTGTCTAAGGTTTAATGCAGGAAAATTCAAAATTGAAGATTCCTCAGAAATTGTTCCACTATCAGATAAAACTGCCTTTGCATTCATCTGCAAGGCATTGTAATCACTAAATCCTAATGGCTTTAATAACTGAATGTTTTTATGTAAAACGATTCCTTTTGCATCAATCATTTTTCTAGTTCGAGGATGTGTACTTACAATAATGGGATAATTATATACTTCCGCAATTAAATTCAAACTAGTTATAAGACCAGTAAAATTTGATTCGTTATTAATATTTTCTTCCCTGTGTGCTGAGACAACAAAATATTGATTCTTTTTTAGTTCTAATCTACTAACTACATCAGAGTTTTTTATTGCCCCTAAATAGTGATTTAAAACCTCAAACATAGGAGAACCCGTCTTGATTATTCTGTCAGCTGATAATCCTTCACGTAACAGGTACTCCCTTGCAACATCACTATAAGTCAAGTTTATATCAGAAATATGGTCAACAATCTTACGATTAGTTTCTTCTGGAACACGTTGATCAAAACATCTATTTCCTGCTTCCATATGGAATATTGGAATATGTCTTTTTTTGGCCGGTATTGCACATAAGCAACTATTTGTATCGCCTAGTACTAAAAAAGCATCAGGTTTGACCTCTTCCAATAATGGATCGATATTAATTAATATTTTCCCAATGGTTTCTGTTGCTGTTGTTCCAGCAGCATTCAAGAAATAGTCGGGTTTACGAATTTGCAAATCATCAAAGAATATTTGATTTAATTCATAATCATAATTTTGTCCAGTATGGACAATTACATGTTCAATTGCTTTTGAATTATCTAAGGCGCTCATCACCCTAGCTAATCTTATGATTTCAGGTCTTGTGCCTACAACTGTCATTACTTTTAAGCGTTCATTCATTATTAATCTATTTATACATTCTCGAAGTAAGTGTCTGGATCATTTGTATCATAAAATTCATTGATCCAAAATATTGTATAGAGCACTTCGGTGCCAATATTCTTAATATTATGTGTAAACCAAATAGGCATATCTACATAGGAAGGTTCATTCCCGGTTAAATAGAAATTATAAATTTGATCATCATTAATTTTTCTAAGTTGAATTAATGCGTCCCCCTTAATTACACTAAATCTTTCAATTTTTCTTGTATGAAAATGGTTTCCACGCGTGATACCTAGATCTGTAGTCGAAAATGAAATTTGTCCTCCAACACCCAGTTTAATTACTTCTACGAAACAGCCTCTATCATCAGTATGTTTTATATACTTTCTTGGGAACACTTTTTCAAGATCTATGTATGAACGGAATGTATTAAATAAATTAATATCAAATATATTTTCAAGTTTTGGGACTATTCCTTTGTCTATATAGTTTTCTTTAAAATACATGAGTTTTTTTAAAAGATTGGAAACTGAAATCTCAAAATTCCCGTTTATAATATGCTTGTGAGTTGATTCAGCCTTTCTAATTTTTTCTATAATTATATTTATCAAATCACCGACATAAATTAGTTTTAATGTTGTGTCAATGTCTATTATTGGATGCTGATTATTTATTAATTTATAACAAAACGTAGCAACTACAGAATTATAATTGGGTTTACCAAATGGTCCATAAACATTCGGTATTATCAATCCGGTAAAAGTTCCTCCTGATAATAATGACCAATTAATCAGAAGATCTCTGCAATTCATTTTAGATTTCCCATATAAATTATCTTTATCTTCTTGAGTGGACGAAGAAAATATGATATGTGCCTTACTCTTTGTTTGACGTAACGCATTAATTAATTTTTCTACTAATAAAATATTAGTATCATGTATAACTTTAGCATCTTCATGACGATTTAAAGCAGCTAAGTGAACAATTACATCACATTTATTTACGAACTCTTGTAGTTTTTCTTGGTCTTCAAAAAATGATTTTTCAAATACAATTCGTTCAAATTCATCTTTAAACAATCCTAGAGTATTGAATAAATGTGTTCCTATAAATCCATTTTGGCCAGTAATACCAACTTTCAACATGGTAAAATAATTTTAAATATTAAAATAATCTAAAGGAAATTTGTATTCATCTTCTATCTCCTTAAATCCATAATCTGACATTACAAATAACTTTGAACATTGTTCTAATGATTCGATGCTACTAATATAACCCGATGGTATATGTAAAATATTCATTGCATTAGAATTTAAAATAAATTCTAATTTAGGTAATGTTTTACTTGGTAAATCCCAATTGTCAATTTCAATTAATCTAATTTTAAAGATTCCAACTATAGACAAAAACCAACGTTGTTCAGTTTTATGTCCTTGCCAAGCCCTATTAGGATTATCTAAACTATTTTCAATAATATAACATCGCTTGCAACTTGAGAAGTCAAAAATGTTATTATAAAATACTGACCCTCTATTATCAACAAAACAAGAACCTATAATTAAATTTGGATCCATTTCTAATTATTAATTTGTTCTGAATTTTCATCATATAGTTCATTTCTAATAAACGGCAATTTCATTAACAATTCTTTCATTTCACTGATAGACAGTTGGGTTGTATTATGTGAATGATAATCTTCAATTTTAGATATGTCTTCTTCGCCTTCAGAGAAATATTGTGCATAATTTAAATCACGATTATCTGAAGGTATCCTATAAAAATCACCCATATCTTGCGCTTTTATCATTTCTTCTCGAGTACATAATGTTTCATATAATTTCTCTCCATGACGAGTGCCAATGATTGTAACATTGTTTTCAGCTTCAAATAACTCTTTTAAGGCAATGGCAAGATCACCTATACTTCCTGCTGGTGCTTTATTTACAAATAAATCTCCAGAGTTACCATGCTCAAATGCAAATAAAACTAATTCTACAGCATCACTTAAAGACATTAAAAAACGAGTCATTTTGGGATCTGTAATAGTAATTTCACTACTTGTTTTAATTTGATTTACAAATAATGGAATAACAGAACCTCTAGATGCCATTACATTACCGTAACGTGTTAAACATATTGTAGTTTCTATAGCATTACGTGAGGCAGAAATAGCAACTTTTTCCATCAAAGCTTTGGATATACCCATTGCATTTATAGGATAAGCAGCCTTGTCCGTACTAAGGCAAACAACTTTTTTTACTTTGTGTAAAATAGCAGCCTCTATTACATTATGTGTTCCAAACACATTTGTTTTTGTAGCCTCGAGAGGAAAAAATTCACATGAAGGACCTTGTTTCAATGCTGCAGCATGAAATACGTAATCGACTCCTCTCATTACTTGTTCAACACTTTTGTAATCTCTTACATCACCGATATAAAATTTTAACTTATCGCTTTTATATTTAATTCGCATGTCATCTTGTTTTTTCTCATCTCGTGATAGTATGCGAATTTCTCTAAAATGATTGGAGAATATAAAACGTTCTAAAACAGCATTACCAAAAGAGCCAGTTCCACCAGTAATTAAAAGGGTTTGATTTGTAATCTTCATAATTTAATTTTATAATTTTCAAAAAACCAAAAGAGGCTTATAATAAAGAAATATGATATTGAATCAATGTATCCAAATACTTGATTATTTGCAGGAAAGAAAATAAACATTATGGCAAAAATAGGCATCATAGCAGCACCATAAAAACTATTCCGCATTATCACAGATAACCATATTTTAGCAAAATACCAACCAATAACATACATTAGTAAGATAATACCATACGGACTAAAATCATTTGCAACTTGTCCATAAAAACTATGCCACATCGAATATTCACCCCATATTCTATCATTTCGTCTTTGATAAGTATCGACACCAACATCTATTCCAGTAAGCATGTTAAATTGTCTTTGAAAAAAAGCAGAGCTGCCAAAACCATAAGTCCATTTAAATTCCTTGTCAAGTGTTAATGAAAATCCATAATATCCTTGTGTTACATAAAAATTCATCCATACTAGCGAATAATTCAAATCTTCAATGATAGATGATTCAGTGTCTATATCATTAACTTTCACAGTAATGTCACCCAATGTAGATGAATTAATGAAATAGTCAAAGCTACCGCCACGCTTACTCATTATGTTGCCAAAAGAAAGAATTGGAATTAAAAACAAAATTGCAAGCCCTCGAAATAAAAAAGATAGTTTTTTTTTATTAAAAAGATAGTAAAAAATAATAAGTGTTGTAAATGTAAATAGTATAAACCAAAACAGAACACTATTAACTCCTGCAATAATTCCTGGACTAATATACAAAATTGAATAAAATATTGAGATGATTTTTAATTTAAAATTTAAATTTTTCCAAAACCATATAAAATAAAAAATGAAAAGTAATTTACAAAAAGCAATGAAAATAAAAAATATATTCAGGGAGCGGGATGTTCCAGCTCCATCATATACAACATCCGCCATTCTGTCAATGTACACCTGTGCTGGTTCTTGAATACCTCTTTGTAAATCATAAAAAAAGTTATAGGGAATCAAAGAACTGTTGTTCATAGTATTTTTGTATGTAATTAAAATACCTATGATGCCAAAAGTAAATAATATGTAGTAATATGATTTTGAAAATAAACGAGTTTTTTGTTTTTTGTGATTAAGATTTTTTGAGCCAACTACATATCCAATTATAAAAAATAAATGATAGAAAAAAAACAGAATTGAAAAAAGTAAAGGATTATGAATCTTAAATTGTACTGGACCAAAGCATAAAACAAGTAGACTTATTAGTAAATATAATTCAACAATAATTAGTGGTAAATATTTATTATTAGTATTGCTGATAAATGTTTTATTTATATTTTGTTGCGAATTCAATTATTTGGAATTTTAAACTAGTTAGTTTTCATTTAGGTATTTTGATAGAAAAAATATAAATTAAAAATATGGGGTATTTTAAAAAATACATTAATATAAATGATTGATTAAAATGAGAAAGAAATATATAAAATTATTTAATTTAGGCTAAAGTCTTTAGTAAATATCAAATTGTACTATTTCAAATGTTTAAATTTTTCTTTTAAAAAATAAATAAACAAATTAAAAGAACGAAAACCAACCATTTTAAAACCACTTAGGAAAAAGTTTATTTTCCATTGTAAAGATCGCTTGATTGGCTCGTGAAACTTAATTGTTCCTCTTAGATTAATATCTATGTTAAGATTATACTTTTTAATTTTATTAACTACTACCTCTTCAACCCATTTGCCTCGATATATTGCACCACCTTTACTATAATTATAATTATATATATTTTTAGAGAAGTCTTCAACACTACAAAAAATGAAAATACTTGCATACTTGCGATACTTGGCAAAAAATTCCCAGGCCCAAGGGTTATCACTTGGCTCTAAAAGATTCATTAATACATTCTTCCTCCATATTGCAGGGCCAGTATTTATTAAATAGTAATTAATTTTATCAACCATATATAGATTTAAATCATAATTATATTTTAAAATAAAATTTCCATAATTTAAATAAAATCCACCTACAGAAGAATTATTTTTAATTTTATCAATCATTGAATTTAATTGGTTAGTATTTATAGAGCTCTCCAAAATAAAATCATCTAATATGACTATAACATACTCTTCTTTAATTCGAGATAGACTATCAATAAATCTTGACCCCCAGTCATTTTTTTTTTCGGGAAGTAAATTTAATACAGTAACATTAATATCAGTATTATAATGTTTAATTGATTCTGTATTAATATAAATTGGATAATTACGATTATTCCAAAATTCATTTATAGCACATAAATTTAACTCAACAACATCTTTATATAAATCACAAGAGTTAATTAATATTGCAACATTATTATCATTCATTTTGGTAAAATTAAATTATACTAAATTTAGATTGCCATAATTTTAGCATACAAATCGGAATTCTCCTTTAATTCATAAAATGTTCCCACTTGTTTTACATATCCATCATCAATTAATATTATTTTTTCGTAATCAATTATTGTACTTAAATCATGTGTGATTGTTATTACAGTTTTTAATGGTACTAAACTGTTAATTAATTTAGTTATTTCTTCTTTAGATCTTGGATCTAAAGAACTTGTGGGTTCATCAAAAAATATAATTTGACAATCTCTATATAATGCTCTTGCAATTGCAAGCCTTTGTTTTTGTCCTCCTGAAAGAAGTATATGACCATCGCCAATAATAGTATTTATGCCGCTATCGAATGTTTGAATCGTATTCCATAAACCAACTTGTCTTAGGATAGATTCTACTTTAGCATAATCTATGTTTTCATTAAAGGAAAAGGCTACGTTATTTGCAAATGATCCTTTAAATATAAAAGGTGATTGTGATACTAGTGAAATATTGGACCTTAAATTATCTAAATTATCAATTTTTATTAAATCGCCATTATACATAATTTGACCAGTGATTGGCATCAATAATCCTGTAATTATATCAGACAATGTAGACTTACCTGCACCAGATTTGCCTACAATAGCAGTTCGAGTACCTTGAAAGAAATCTATACTAATATCTTTCAATACAGTATTGCCCTCTAAATAGTGAAACGAAACATTTTGCAATTCCAATATTTTGTTACTGTATGTTTTTTCTAAAGATTTGCGACGAATATTTTCTAAATTGAAGTTGACAGATATGTCACTCATATATGTTTTGTCAAAAATGTCATTAGAGATAAAATCTAACGCATTGCGATGACTTTTTATCTGTGCTAATGAATTATATAATTGTTGAAATATTGGCAACAATTTAAATGCGCCTAATCCAAAAACAGTAATAATAGATAACAATTCCTTACTGCCCTCAATTGAGTTATATTTTAATATTAGAAAAACAAGTGTAGTAAATACAAAAAATTCAATGATATACTTAGGAATATTATAAATTGTATTTAAAGTACTGTAGATTTTTGAATAGATCTTACTTGAATTGAAAAATCTTTTTTTGAATATTTCTGAAACACCAAATGATTTAATTTCTCTAAATGCCCAGAAAGCTTCTGTTATATAACCAAATCTTGCCTCATTAATTTCGGAAAGATTTTTGCCATTGAGTGCTAATTTATTTTTAACAATTAAATAAATAACCAAATAGGCTATCGAAAAAACAATTATACTCAATACAGTTGCAAATGGATTAAATATAAATAATAAAATAGAAATTAAAATTCCGGAAATTATACGAGCATTAATTTGAACAATAGGTTGTAGGACATTATCAGTGAGTCGAGAGACTTCAGTTGCAATTTGTTTAGTAAGATAAGAACTTCCCAATAAAATAAATTTTGAATAGTTCATTGATGAATACAAACTATAAAGTCTGTCTGAAAGTTTACCCCCAAAATTAGCTGCAAACACAGATAATAACCAAATCGTAATAATAGATAGCAGATTAGAAAGAAATAATATCAGCAAAAAAAATATAGAATAATATAAAATAAAATCGCTTACTTTATTTAAGCTAAACAGTTGTTTGAAAATATTGAAAATTTGACTATTGTTGGCATAATTTGCATCATTCACAATTGAAATTAATGGCGAAATAGCAAAAATACTAAAAGACTCAAATACTGCACTTACAATAACTAATATTTGAAGTAGTGCAATACTTTTTTTTTGATTTTTGTCTAGAAGTTTATATAAAGTATAAATAAGTTTCATTAAGATAATTTAAAACACTATCTCACACAAGATAGATTTTATATTTTATTTCGATTAATAAATATGTGAGAAATAACTTTGAAGCTAATTATTAAAACCTAAGTTTTTTAATAATTAGTTCTTTTGCCTGAACTGGTGTGACTTTTAAAAAATTTTACCAATTTAGAATTATGAAAAATAGCATTTTATGTTCTATTTTTCACATTTAGTTTTATAAGAACCGTATGAAGGCTATTGTGTACTGTTGCAATATGATATGTTGGCAAATAATTCCCCTCAATTCTGCCCTGTGGAAACATTAATACGCCAAACTGAAATAAATGAAAAGGGTAAAAATCTTTTTTTACTTTATAAATTTCTTCAAATGACTTTTCTAAATTTCCCTTATAAATAAATGAATAGTTTTCAATTATACTTGGACCTCTTTTATTGCCAAAAAATTTATACCAATAACTTGAATTTTTTCCACTTCCTTCAACTGAAGTAGAAAAAACATATTCGTCATTCCATATACAACCATATATACATGGTCCATTAATGTTTTGTAAATGCTTTGACTCCCATACATTGTCTTTTTTTCTTAATAACCTAATTGAATTTTTAGAAAATGGAGAATCTGTAGCATAAATCAAGCCATTGATTGTGGGAAATCCAACACAAGATCTATAATCTTGGTGCCCCCTTACAAGTGGTTTAACAGATCGGAAATTATTTTCAGCCTTCCATATACAAGCCGAATTATCAAAATCACCTGAAAATATGTAAACAATATTTTTATACGGGTCTGCAACTATATTGTGTATATGTTCTATCTCACCCTTTGCAAATTCGAAAACCTTTTCCCAAGTATCCTTTTTTACCCTCTTAAAAATAGCGATGGGATCTTTTTTGCTATTGCCCTTGTACCCACCAAAATATATTCCATCATCAAAGCCCGCTATCCCATTAATTTTAGAAAATATTAGTGGTCTTGAATAATCTGGAGTATTATAACCAATTGAAATACTTTTATTTAGCAAATCTAATTCATATATAGTTTTACCAATTAGTAAAAGTATGATATTATCATCCACCTTTATACCACATCTAACTCCTTTCCTGAGCAATCTAAAAAGTAATGGAATTTTGTAAACCAGTTTGTCAAAAAAATTAGCAGTTATTGATAATAGTATTTTTGACTCAAAATTTTTTAAATCTACAATCTGAAAATTGTGTTTTTTATAAATCAATAATCTTGACTTGTCTAGAAAACATATTGGATAAGTATTTTTAAGTACCATAATAATATCAAACTAATTAAACGATTAAATGTTTTTTTTCTACATAATACGGATATCCTTTACGCTTATTACTTTTGAGGAACTCAATTAAAAGCTTTGAATTAATTATACTTATTTCTATACCAGCTATTTTTTCAATAACTAGTATTCCGCTTTTTATTAGATCTTTTCTTAGTTTTCGTTCTGCATAATACAATCTGCCCCATTTTGGTTTTCGTTCAAAAATTTCCATTTCTGTTTTAAAGTCTTTATCTTCAATAACAAACTTTCTTTTTTGATACCAATCTTTAATTGGCCAATCTGAATCACATTCTTCATTTACATGAATTATTGTAAGAAAATGAGGCATTTCTACACCTAGTCCAACTACATATGCATTATTATCATAACAATATTTCCATGCCGAATTAGGTCCATGTGGTCTGGGAAAATCACCATTTAAATTAGATTTTGTCATAATCTCTGCTTTGGCACCTATAGCTACAACCGGATTTAAAGGGAAGCGACTGATAAAACTTTCAGGCATTTTTGTAAGATAATATGGTAACAAGCCTGACACGATAAAACTTTTTTGTACATTATATGTACAAATGATATCATCTAAATTTTTGGTTAATGACTCTTTCACACTTCCTTCTTCTTTGAATCTACGAATTGCTGGCATAACTAGTGTCCCTTCCTTCCCAACTAAATTTAATAATTTTTGATTAACCTCATCAGGATTTAATTTAAATCTTGATAGTAATTCATATGAAGAATGAACAATCATAATAGAGCCATTACTTACCCCATTTTTTTTTAAAAAATCAACAATTTGATTAAAATCACACAAGTCGGGACATTCAACTAATGCTTGGCTATATTTCGGCTTTAAATCACTCACCGATGCTATGTTGTACCAGTATAATTTTCTTAATTTTACCTCTAAAATTGGGGAGGTATTTGCAATAAAATTATAGACTTTTGTTACCAAAGTTTTAAGAAACTGTTTAAATAGTGCCATCAGGTATATATTTTAATAAAAAGTATTATAGGTAGATTATATAAAAAGAGTAGTCCAAACAGCAATTGTAAGAAAATAACTATTTGCTTTAATCCTAGTTTAATTTTTAGCTAGTTTATGTTCTATATTTTTAACACCAAGCAAAAATGTATCCGAAAGATTTTTAATATTATTTTGATGCTGTTTATGTTTTACAAAATCAATATCGAAATTTAAGTATCTATTTAATATTGAAAAAGAAAGTAGAAAGCTTGAAATTAGAAAAATGTAATAATCAATATTTAGCATTCTTTTAATAAAAATATTATTTGAATGGTAACAAAATCTTCTATTTTTCAAACGAAATTTCTCTATCCAATTTGTTTCTGTTGAGATCAAATCTTCATAAACTTTATCAATATCAGTATTAAATTTTTCATTAAATACATAATAAGCAGATCCTGATGTTTTTCTATAGTACGTAAATATTTTATAAACTAATTTAAATTTATAGTCACTATATTCTTTAGAAATAGCAAGTTGTAAGGGCCAATCTTCTACAATTTTAAATTTAGATACATATTCGATAACCTTACTGTTATTAAAGCACTTCATAGAATATGTCATACTGGGTGCATTGTTAAAAGAAGTGTGTTTAAATCGATATAATAAAGACTTCCTTTTGTAAACCTCTTGGGTAGAGATGACGAGTAAATCACTAATTATTTTCGATTGCAATTCGCCATCATATATATAAAGTGGGAATCCAGAAAGAAATGCAGTCTGGTCATCATGAATTGTATTTTCGAAAATATTTTCATACGAATAAACATCGTCAGCAGCGCCGATTTTCCATCTTTCGGCCTCATTTAACTTTATTATGTTACATAAAGAAGCTACAGTACCAATGTTAACTTTATTATAATTTTTTTTTACATGCCTAAATAATTTAATATTCTTACTGATCCACTCATCAATCAAAAAAGTAGTCAAATCAGAAGATGCATCATCATTAATTATAAGATCAACATCTAATTCATCCGCATATGTTAAAACTAAATACTTTATACTCTCCAAGTGTTCAATAATATATTTTTGATGGTTATATGTTAGGCTTATAAATGAAAAACTGTTTTTCATATTTTCAGAAAATATTTATTAATTATTTATACTACAAATAGGACGAAATGAATACATTTCAAATTTTTTAATCGCTCTTTTGTGAATTATATACACTTCTACCGGCATATCATTTAAAACTTTTTGATTATAGATAGTTTAACTACTATAGCCGCCATCAATAATATATTCAGAACCAGTAATCCATTTAGCTTTATCCGAGATTAGGAAACAAACTAGAAAAGCAACATCCTCTGGTTGCCCTATCCCAAGTGGATGCTTATTTATAATTGATTGCTTAGCTTCAATTGGAATAGAAGCAAATAATTTTTTTACCATATCAGTATCAACGCATCCTGGCAAAACACAATTACATCTGATTTTTTTAATTGCAAGTTCTAAAGCAAGCGCTTTGATACCAGTTGTTAATGCTGATTTACTAGAGCAATAAATAATTTTACCTGGCTCACCAGAAACTGCACTAACTGAGCTTATAAATACATGAGATGCTCCTGAAGGATTAACTATGTTTTTTTTTGAAAGTAACCTTGCTATCTCAAAACCTGCAAATACATTTACTTCAAAAACTTCTTTGAATAGATTTGGAGTAGAAGCGTTAAATGGTATTGTTTTTTCAATTCCTGCACTATGCACAAAACCATCTATAAAACCAAAAGTTGCAACTGACGAACGAATAATCTCGTCAACACGGGTGTAATCTGTAATATCAATAGTATAAAATTCGTGGCCAGAACCTTGTAAAGAATCATAGGTTGCTTTTAATCTTTCCTTATTTCTACCAAGTAAAATTAGCGAAGCTCCATAAGACGCTGCCTGTTGTGCAACAGCTCTTCCAATTCCAGAAGATGCACCTGTTACCAAAATACGTTTACCTTGTAGATTATTCATCTTCAAATTTATCTTTACCTATAAGTTCCACTAAAGAATTAAAATCAGTTATTTTATTCAGTTGCGATGCAGTTAAACTCATTTTAAAATTCTCATCAACAAATGCAATAATTGACATTACAGCAAGTGAATCATAGCCATTTATTGATTTAAAAAGTGTTTCTAACGTAAAATTTTCATTTTCAAACTCACAAAATTCTGATAGCTGACTTACAAATTCATTTTTTTTCATATAAATTTATTTTTAATGATTATACTTCAATTATTACTGCACCCCAAGAATATCCAACGCCAAATCCGCAAAGCAATACTTTATTGCCTTTAACTATTTTACCATTTTTAAGTGCATCATCAATAGCAATAGGAATTGTTGCAGATACGGTGTTACCGGTTAATAACATATTTACATAATACTTCTCCTTAGGTATGCCTATTTTTTTTCTAAGATATTCAATCATGTATTTATTTGCTTGATGAAAAATAAAATAATCAACTTCATCTAGTGACATTTTGTTTTTTACAAGGCATTGCTCAACGGCTTTTGGCACAGCAATATTTGTAAAATTAAATATCTCAGGACCATTCATGAACAAATGATTGTCTGAATAGATATTATCTGAATCAGTTGTTTTCTCTTGAACCAATGGGTCGAAGGCGTTTCTAAACCCCCCATTTGAAACGATTAAATTATCTTTACCTGAACCATCTGTTCCTAAAACAAATTCGAATATTTGATCTTGATTTGAGCTTTCAATAATTGTTGCTGCAGCTCCGTCTCCAAAAACTGTTTTGAGTGCCAAATCCTTTGGATGGATATGCTTTGAGTAAGTTTCAGAGGTTATCAAAAGTACACTTGTTGCTATACCAGCATTTATGAAAGATTTTGCCATTGCTAAACCATATATAAATCCTGAACAACCTAGATTAAAATCATAAGCGCATAAATCAGTTTTTAATCCTAAACGATTTTGAAGTATACAGGCAGTAGTAGGCAAGAAATAATCAGGGCTTTGCGTACAAAGTAAAAGCATATCTATTTTACTTTTATCATAATTCTGTAACACTTTTAAAGCTGCTTTAAAAGCCATATCACCTGCTGTTTCATCTACTTCGGAAATGTGTCTTTCTTTTATTCCTAATTTACTTTCTATTTTTTCAGGCTCCCATCTTCCAAAATCTTTTGACAACTGAATATTGGTCAGCACAAATTCGGGTAAATAAATGCCAAATGCCATTAGTTTTGCGCCCATGTTATATTTGTTTAATTATATATGCAATATGGTTAGGCTTACAAAAGGTATATAAATACATAAAAATACTTAAAATGTATATTTTGAATTATTTTGTTAAAAATAATTTATAAATGTTTTCTAAAATAATTTGAAATTATTTCACAAACATAAATTACTTCATTTTTCGTCATTCCAGGCCAAATTGGTAAACTTAGTGATTTGTTCGCTAATTCTTCTGCTAATGGGAAGTCGCCTTTTTTGTACCCAAGATATGAATATGCTTTTTGCAAATGAGGGGGTATGGGATAATGTATTAAAGTCCCTACTCTATTTTCAGAAAGATACTTTTGCAAATCGTCTCTAAAGTTTGTTTTTATAACATACAAATGGTATACATGTGTTGCATTTGTATTAACCGTAGGCAATACAATATCACCAATATTTTTTAAAGCCTCATAATACTGCTTGGCAATTTCTTTGCGTTGATTTGTCCATTCATTTAAGTACTTTAACTTTACTGAAAGAAATCCTGCTTGAACTTCATCTAAACGCATATTAAACCCAATTTCCTCATTATGATATTTTTTTTCAGAACCATAATTTCGTAATATGGAAATTTTTTTTGCTATCGATTCATCGTTAGTTGAAACAGCGCCAGCATCACCTAATGCTCCTAAATTTTTTCCAGGATAAAAACTTGTTCCATTAGCATTTCCAAAGCTACCTGTTATCTTTCCATTAAAAGTCGCACCGTGAGCTTGAGCATTATCTTCTACTACATATAAATTATGTTTTTTGGCAATAGCCATAATGGCATCCATATCGCAAGCCTGTCCGTACAGGTGAACCGGCATAATTACTTTTGTTTTAGAAGTAATTGCAGCTTCAATGTTTGCAGGATTTATATTATACGTATTGACATCCGGCTCAACAAAAACTGGATTAGCACCAACATAAGAAACTGCTAATGCGGTTGCAATATATGTGTTTGATGGAACAATCACTTCTTCGCCTTTTAAAACACCTAAAGCCTTTAAAGATAAATGTAATGCGTCTAAGCCGTTACTAACTCCGACTGAATATTTTGTATTAGTAAATGCGGCGTATTCCTTCTCAAATGCTTCTGTTTTTTTACCCATAATAAACCAATTTGCATCATAAACATCCTGAAATGATTGCATAATTTCAGAACGAATTAACTTATGCATTGGTTCAAAATTAAGAAATGGAATAGTACTCATATTATTTAAAGCTTTTGAGTAAAAAATTAATTTTCTTAGTATAAATATTGTTAAACTGGTCTTTAAAAAGACTCAAAATATGTAAATCTTCAAAATTGCCATTTATAAGGGTGTGCTTAGCTAAATAACCTTCTTGTTTCATTCCTAAAAATAGTTGAAGCTTAACCATAGAGGTATTTACTGCAGCAATTATACCAGTTACTTTTCTGAAATTCATCACATTAAAAACGTAATTGTACCCAAGTAATAACGCTTCTAAACCGTAAGGATTTGATTTGGTTAAATAGATATCACTTAAAAGTAATCTTCCAACCTCTGCAACTTTATCATCTGTATTAACTTCATAGATGCTGATCATACCTACTTTTTCTAAGGTCTTTTTATCTTGGATAATATAATTGATCTCTTTATCGGTTCTGCTTTTTATCCATGCTTCCTGCATCACAACAGAATATCCTTTAGGGTGATGCAAAAAACGTCCAGAATGACCCGATCGCCAAGTGAAAATATCTTCAGCATCGCTAAGTTCTGCTTTACGCAAAATTATAAACTCGCCCACAATTGTTGTATCAAATTTAATTTCCATTTACCCTGCTTTTTTTAAACCTGTCTGATTCAAAAGTTTTATCTACTAACTCAATTTTTACAGGAACTTTAAACGACTCTAGTTTTGTGCGGCAATATGTTTTTACTTTCTTAACTACCTCTGCTTTTGTTTCAGTACCGTTGTACTTTATTTTAGCGCAAACGATCTTTCCGGTAAACGCATTACTTTCGGCATAAACTACCACATCCTCTACTTCCGGTATCTCAAGAAGAACATTTTCTACCTCTTGCGGAAAAACTTTTTCGCCACCAACATTTATCATTTCCGATTTACGACCAAGAATCTTAAAATATTCTCCATCTACTTCAACCGAATCGCCAGTAATAAACCAGCCATCCTCTGTAAATGGACTTTTTGAGTTTAAATAACCTAACATGGCAGAATCCGACTTAATTTGCAAGATCCCATCCACTACTCTTGTCTGAAAGCCTTCGCCACCAATTTTAACCCAAAGCGAACCGTTATCTTGCGATTGAGAGCGCATCACACCTAACTCTATTAAACCATAGGTTTGTTGTAATTTAATATTAGGGAAAAGCGTATTTAAATGTTTTAAAAGACTTTCGGGCATCGGCTCTGCACCATAGCTAATTACTTTTAAACTTTTAAGAGAATGTCTTTCGTAAGCACGACTTAAAACCAACATGTTTAAAAATGTTGGTGATGTAGGTAATAATTCTGCTTTGTATTTTTCGATCAATTCGCACACATAATCCGGATTTCTATTTTCCAAAACAACCACCGTTCCTCCATTAGATAGTATGTGAAATAATGTATTTAATCCGCCCCAATGATCAAACAATAAAAAATTAATAGTTAATAAAGCATTACGCTTAATATGGAACTTTGCCAATAATTTAGAAAAATCATGAAGCGCACCTTTTGGTTCGCCTGAAGAGCCGGATGTAAATAAAACTAAACCGGGAACACCGCGTCGCTGAATAGTTTTATATAAATCATTTTTCTCATTAACAACAGGATAAATTTTTGTAATATTTATTTCGTCTTCTTTTATTACTTTAATTAAGTAATCAAGTTGAGCGATTTCATTTTTTTTTGAGTTCTTATTTGAATGATTGATATCAAGTGGAACTACGATAACATTTTTTTCTATTAGCGTAAATAGGATCGCAATTGTTTCGGGAGAAAAATCACTTTCTAAACCAACAATTGTTCCTTGAGAAAAATCTTTTAAGGCAAATCGCCAATGGTTTATTCTTGATGAAAGTTGAGAATAAGTATAAGTGGTATTACGCCAAATTAAAGCAGTTTGGCTATTATACAAGTCAAAGTTATCTAAGAAATACTTTATATTATTTAAGGATGTCATTTATTACCAGTTCAATTAGTTTGTAATTTACCAAATTTCCTACTTCTTCATCCGGGATTGAAACACCAAACTCTTCTTCCAAAGCAAGAATAAGATTTAAATGTCTAAGAGAATCCCAGTTCTCAATATTATCTGAAGAAGCATCATCGGCGATGGATTCAAAGGGGACCTCGAATACCGCACTCATTACTTGTTTTATTTTTGTGTTTTCCATTTTAATTTATTTTTTACTTAACCCAGTTCTGTATTAATTTTAATATAATCCACTTTTTTGGGTTCAAAATCAGAAATATTCAAAGAGTAATACTTAGTTCCATTTATATTTTCGATCAGTTTGAAGCCTATTTTATCATAAAAATCCTCAACCTGTGCGTTTTTTTTGGTTGGAATATAAACTGCTGTTAGTGTTTGGTAGCCTTTATTTGCAAGGTCTTTGATAATATGACTCACATAAACGAACTCAATATTCCTGCCAATAATACGGCAACTCATCAAAAGCGAATCAATGATAACATTTTTCGAATCTTTTTCGTCCTCTTTAGCAATGCAAACCCCGGTTAAACCATTATCACCAAATTTATCTTTAACAAACATTGCATACACCTCATGCTTTTTATCGGCCCTAAATTGATTGACCTGACTATCGGTATAGCGATACGTTGTCAAATTAAATTGATTTGTTTTTTGGGTTAATTGAGCAATTCGTGGCAGGTGTGCCTTGTCATTTTTAACAACTGTTAATTCAATTTCTAAAGAAGCTAAATAATCTTCTATAGAACTAAAAGTAGTTTTACTATTTTCGCGCTCAAATTGCTGTTTATACATTTCGGTTTTTTTAGCATCGTCGCTATTTAAAACCAAATTGAAATACTTGTAAACATTTTTTAAGATAAGATCGGGATAGTCTGAAATTGAAGTTGGGACCTGTATGGTAGTTATTTCTGGAACCTGTTCTTTAATTAAATTTATTTCAAAATTAGAATCATCCACAAAAACCAAACTATCTATTCCAATATTTAATTCGGAAGATATGGCTCTCAGATTACTTGCTTTATCCATCCAGTTAACTTTCTTGATCACAATATGATCTTCTTTTAAGATCATATGCTTATGATTTCTTAATACATCTAAAACATCTTGCTCGTTATTTTTACTACATAAGCCAACAATAACACCTCGTTTGCTTAAGAATACAGCTATACGCTGAACAAAGTGATAGAATTTACCTGATTTTGTAGTTGGCGACATGTCAATGCCTTCCATTCCATCTTCGCCAATAACACCCTTCCAAAGCGTATTATCACAATCAAAAATAATTGCCTTTTTAAGCTTGCCGGTGTTTCTTAAAAAAACAGTTTCAATTGCATCAACATAATTTTTTAAGAAAGCAAAAGTGTAAGGTGCTTTTGAAGAATGATAAAAACGAAAATCGATAGACTGTTTAAAACCAATATTTGCAAACAGTTTATCAATATTTACTATAGAAACATTACTTGTTTTTTTTTGCTCTACATAAGCATTTAATTCTTTTACAAATGTTTCGATCTTAGAAACCTGAACATTATTATTGTTATAATATGCCGAAGAAAAAGAGTTGAAAATAACGGAAGCAGTATTACTAAGATTTTCGAAAATAATATCGATCTCGGTAAATAATTTATTTTTTAAATTGTTATATTTTTCTTCTTCAAGATCTTCAAAAAAATCGGAAACTTGATCAACAATATTTAATACGTCGTAAAAAATTATAATCAGATCTTTATTATTTAATACTGCGCTGTCTTGAACAATATTATCAAAATTGCCAATTTCTACTTTTGGTTCGATTTGATTTAGTCGGCACGAGTATTCTAAAACTTCTTTAAAAGAATTTACAGTAACATTTGAAATAATACCAATTTCGTATGGTTTGGATCGAATAGTCCCAACTAATGTTTTATTTAATTGTAAAATTTCAGTATACTTTAAATTTTCCATGTAAAATTATATCATTACTTGACCACCATTAACGCGAATATTTTCTCCAGCGAGAAAATCAGATTTTTCTGAAGCTAAAAAACTAATAACACCGGCAACATCTGCTCCAAGAGCAAGTCTCCTAAGTGGAGTTTGTGCTGCAGTTAACAATTTTATTTTTTCAGGAATATCTGCGGTTAATTCGGTATTTACTAAACTTGGCGTAACCATATTTATTCTAATTCCTTTTGGAGCCAATTCAAACGCTAAAGATTTTGTTAAACCAATTAGTGCAGATTTTGCAGTAATGTAATGCGACCAATCTGCGTTTGGTTTTTCTGCAGAAAGACTGCCTATGTTGATGATCTTACCATAACCATTTTTTATCATTTCAGGAACTACTGCCTGAATAATGCTAAAGGTTGATTTTATATTTACCTCCATTTGCTGTAAAAAATCAGTCCAAAACAAATCTTGAAATTTAATATTAGGAATTACTGTTGCTGCGCAATTTGCAAGCACATCAATTTTATCAAAGGCTCTGATACCTTTAGATATCATTTCTTTAATATCTGCATCATTTAAAATATCGGCATTAACAATTAAAGCTTTTTGCTTATGCTTTTCAACCTCAACTTTAATTTCTTCGGCTAAGGTTTTGTTTTTGTTATAATGAATAATAATATTAAAACCATCTTTAGCTAATTGAATACAAGTTGCTTTACCAATACCACCGGTTCCGCCAATTACCAATGCAGTTTTAGGGGCATCTTCTTTTTTCTCAACTTCTGCGGATGCAACTTCAGTTTCAATAACCTTAACTTTAGCAATACCCTTAGTAACTATTTGACGGTTTTGATTATAGATCTCGGTTTTAAGTTCAATGATCTGTTCTTTATCATTTTTCTTTAACACCTCTGCTGTAACAGTTAAGGCATCGCCAATTCGAACAGGCAACAAAAACTCTAACGATTGTGAAAACCACAAAGCTCCGTCACCGGGTAATTTAGTGCCAATGATGGTTGAAATAAATGAAGCACCAAGCATCCCATGCACAACCGGTTTTTTGAACTGGGTGGTACTTGCAAATTTTTCGTCCACATGCAAGCGATTGTCATCACCTGTAAGCTGAACAAATTTTTCTATATCTGATTTTGTTATTGTATGACTAAGTGCTTCTTTATCACCTATATTTATTTCAGAATATTTTTTCATGCAAGAATTATATTTTAAATAATTTAAAACTGCCAAATACTAGCTCCAAAGTTAAATCCAGCACCCACGCCTGCAAGCAAAATTTTTTGGCCAGACTTTACTTTTCCCAACTCAATGGCCTCGCTAAGTGCAATCCCGATGCTTGCCGAACCCGTATTACCAATTTCTTCAACATTTGTGTATGTTTTATCTAATGGTATTTTTAATTTAGCCATGATATATTGTATTAAATTTAAATTAGCCTGATGAAAAATGCAAAAATCTATTTCTTCTATTTTCAAATCTGATTTCAGGAATAAATCTTTTATTACCTTAGGTAAATTAGTTATTGCTTGTTTCCATGTAGCTAATCCATTCATTTCAATATAATCAATCTCCGGACTAAATACCCTGTTGAAAAGTGGGTAGCTTGACCCTCCCCCACGAAAACGAACTGATTCATAGGTAGAAGAATCGGTAAGAAACTTAGAATTAATAATTCCTAAACCTCTTTTTACCTTCCCTAATAATGCAACACCAGCGCCATCACTAAAAAATATGGCAGTTTCTTTATCCTGGGGGTTAATAAATCGCGTGTGTAATTCTACACCAATAACTAATGCGTATTCGTAAGTATCGTCAATTCGCATTCGATCCGAAGCGACTGTAAGTGCTGTTACAAAGCCTGTACAATTAGTATTTACATCAATAATTTGGGCGTTTTTAGCACCAAGATTCAACTGAATTTTCGCTGAAACTGGCGGAAACATATAATCAGGAGAGAAAGTGGCCGTTACAATTAAATTAATTTTATCTGGAGATATGTTACATTTGTCTAACAGTTTTCTTGCAGCAACTGTTGCCATACTTGATGAGGAATCATCTTTCGTTGCTAAATAACGTCTCTTTATTCCTGTTTTTGTCAGAATCCATTCAGGAGTAACATCCGACATCACCTCACATAACTCTTCATTTGTCTGAATTTTTTCAGGCAAATAATGACTTGCACCTAATATCCCTATTCCGTAATCCATTAATTATAACTCTAATTTAAGAAATTTATTAAATCCTGATTGTTGTTTTTAATATTCATTAAATATTCAGAATCGCCATGCCCAGGCAACACAAGGCTATCGTCAGAAAATGTTTCAAATACTGCCTGAATTGAATGTTTTAATTTAGCTTTATCTTCTCCGGGGAAATTATTAAAACCTAAACCTTTTTTATACATAATATCGCCGGTAAAAAGATATTTATCATGCTGTATAATGCAACTTCCCGAAGAGTGACCTGGAAAGTTATAAATACTTAATTCAAAATTACCTATATTAATTGTTTCCTTTTTTTCTTTAAACAACACGTCGGGCTTTGGGGTTTCAATTTTATGATCGATTCGTGCAATTTTTAAATAAAAATTGGCAGATTGCGAAATTTTCGAATCTGCCTCATGCATATAAAAAGGGATTTTAAATTTATTTTTAAAAAACGAAACGCTACCTATATGATCAAAGTGACCATGTGTTGCTAAAATAGCGATTGGTTTAAGATTTAAGTCGGCAAGTTTTTTATCTATAGCCTGAGTATCAAGTCCAGGATCTATAAGAAGACAAAAATCACTATGCTTTTCCCTTAATATATAACTATTTGAAGAGAAAATTTCGTTTCTAACTTTATATAGTAGATGATCAGTTAATGCCACCTAAATAAATAGTTTGAGCTGTTACATATGAACTTCTATCTGCTGCAAAAAAATCAATTACATTTAAAATATCTTCGGCGCTTGCCATTCGTGGTATAGGCAAGCTATTAATAATTTCTTTAATTTTAACTTGAGCTGTTGCAGAATGGGAGTTCAGCATATCTGTCTCAATTGCGGTAATAGCAAGTGTGTTACATGTAATATTCATTGATGATAATTCTTTGGCCATAACATTTGCTAAACTGCTTATTCCGGCTTTTGTAGCAGCATAAACTGAATCTCCGATTGGTTCAAGGCTTGATGCCATAGAACCTATATTAATGATCCTACCCTGTTCTTTACCTCGCATTAGTTTTGCAGCTTCTCGCGAAACGAAAAACACACCTAGTAGATTTACATTCACCATATCTAGGGCGTTTTTTATTGGCATTATCATAGAATATTGAGAAGTCATAACTGCAGCATTATTAATTACAATATCAATTCTTTTAAATTGCTTACCAATTTCTTTTTTAAAGCAATTAGTTATTGATTCTGGATCACCTATATCAACAGGAAAATGTTTGTATTCTTCATCTTTGAAACTAGAGTCCCCTCTACTTAAACCAATAACGGTTGCGCCATTTTTAATAAAATGTTTAGTTATATCGAGTCCGACCCCTCGGCTTGCTCCAGTAATTAAAACAACTTTACCTTGATACATAATATTTTTTAAGCTTTTTGTTTTTCATTAATAACTTCGAATATGAAATCTACCAAACTTGTAACACTATCAAAAGGGCTAATTTCTCTAGTCATTGCTCTGTCGTCTGTCAAAGAAATATCAAATCCATGCTCATCAGAAAACAACATCTCTAAATCAACAATTACCGAGACTAAGGAAAGTGAATCAATGCTTGACCCATTTCCGAACAACACAGTATTTTCATTTACAGTTATTTTTTGAGCATCAGGAAAAGTTTCATTAATTTGTTCTACCTGATTAATAACGATTGCGGTAATTTCTTGCTTATTCATTTTTTTTTATTAGTTTTTTAAATTCGTCATAATTTCTTATGTAATCTGTTTCCGAATATTCTAAACTTGCAATACACATTTGTACCGCGTTATGTGAATATTTAAGGACACGCCAACATTTTTTTGGAATAAAAACCCCTTTGTCTGGAGAATCTAGAATAAACTCAAATTCTTTGCCTTCAATAGTTGTAATATTTACTGTTACTTTTCCTGAAACTGCAACTAAAATTTGTTCCAATTCATGGTGTGAATGATTGCCTCTTATAACATCGTCAGGAGTATAATAAGTCCAATAAATTCGTTTTGGAATAAATGGCAAGGCTTCTTTTTCAACTAAAGAAATATATCCCAATGTTGATTTGCCCAATTTTGGAAAATAAATATAATAAGGCAATTTGTTAATACTCATGGAAAATTAGAATTTAATTTAAAATTTACTTTTTTGAACCTTATATTCATATATTATTCTTTAAAATAACGCACAAAACTGCGCACATTTAACCTATTTTTCAACCTTTTCTAGTAACCCATAAACAAAAAATTAAACATATAAAGTGCTTGATTTTCAACTTATTAATGATTTATGACTATTTGAAAATACTCCAAATTAGTGTGGACCACACTAATCCACCCCTACCCAATCAACTTCATACAAACACCCAACTCTTTTAATTTATCTTTTGTAAATTCTTTACTATTAAACAAGCCAACTCTAATTTTTTTATCAATTAATTTT
>SXGU01161432.1_pt1 | contig 31491 bp, 20 predicted proteins | sample 3174531 | NCBI WGS metagenome assembly SXGU01 (sample SAMN11356863, study PRJNA531348) | freshwater metagenome | isolation source: freshwater sample F1-140 | place: China: Fuxian Lake, Yuxi | collected 2017-12-25 | reverse complement strand
AGGATCTGCAGCGCGATCAGTCCGCCTTCAGCGTGCACCGCATCGGTGATGATCCGGTGTTTCCGGGCCGTGCGTTCGGTGCGCAGCATGGAGCCGGCCGGCAGCAGCGCGCCTTCCAGGTTCGGCGCGAAACCGCCGGTGATCAGCAAAGCCGCACCGCCGGCGGCGCGCTCGGCGAAGTAGGCGGCGAGTTCCGGAAAGTGTTTCGCCCGGTCTTCCATGCCGGTGTGCATCGAACCCATGATGACCCGATTGCGCAGGGTCACCGAGCCCAGCTGCAGGGGTTCGAGCAAGTGCGGGTAGGTCATGGCTTCTCCTGCGGTGTCGGGGTGGAGTGCGCGGGGTCGCGGTCCAGCAGTTCCAGCATTTCTTCGCACCAGGCGATGTACCCGGTTTCGGTGCGGATTCCGCCGCGCAACACCAGATACGGTGGAAGCCGTGCGGCATCCAGGGCTTCCGGATCCGGGTAGTTGCGGGCGGCTTCGGCCAGATAGTAGGCCAACCGTGCGCGGTGCGCTTCGCGTTGCCGCTCGATGTCCAGCCGCACCGCGGTCGGGTCGCCGAAGTTCATGCCGCGGATCTTCACCGCGAATTCACTGCGCGGCTGTTCCGCGGGAGTCGGTTCCCTGGTCCACTCATGCAGCGCCCGGCGGCCGGCGTCGGTCAAGCGGTAGACCTTCCGGCCAGGTTTCCCGGCGCCTGCCTGCAGCTCTGCGGCGAGCTCCCCGGAATTCTCCATTTTGGCGAGCAGCTGGTAGATCTGCTGATGGCTGGCTTGCCAGAAGAAGCCCAGGGATTTGTCGAAACGGCGCGCCAGGTCATAGCCGCTGGCCGCCTTTTCGGCGAGCGAGACCAGGATTGCGTGCTTCAATGCCATGCATCAAGTTTCATATGCAATAACTTGCATAGTCAAGCGTCGGGCCGATTTTTCGAATGTGTCCCAGACGACAGTCCGGGCGGAAATGATTTTGCGGCATCGCCGGTTGCTCCCTGGTGGAAGACGCGATTCCGATTTGAATGCCCGGTCCCGGGTGCCTGAGGAGGCAGCTATGTCCAGATTCGTCCAATATGAAGAATTCGGTGGCCCCGAGGTTCTGCAGATCGTCAATGTGGCCGATCCGGAGCCCGGTCCCGGAGAAATCCGGATCAAGGTGGCGGCTGCCGGGCTCAACCCGGTGGACTTCAAGATCTTCCACGGCGGACCGATCGCCGAAGCTTTCGGCGCCAGCCTGCCGTCCGGAGTGGGCAATGACTTCGCCGGAGTGGTGGACCGCGTCGGCGCCGGCGTTTCGGAGTTTGCGGTGGGCGATGAGGTCTTCGGCGCGGCGCGGAACCATGCGATAGCCGATCTGGTGGTGGTTCCGGTGGAATCGGTGCTTCCGCTGCCGGCAGGATTGAGCCTGGAAACCGCTGCTACGCTGTGGGTCGCCGGGCGCACCGCGTGGGCCTTGGTGGAGTCGCTGGAGCTGACCGGCCAGGACACGGTGGTGGTCAGCGCTGCTGCGGGCGGGGTCGGCGTATTGGCCGCCCAGTTGGCCAAGCGCAAGGGTGCCACCGTGATCGGCACCGCGAGCGCCGCGAACCACGAGTACCTGCGCAGCATCGGGGTGCTGCCGGTCGCCTACGGCGAAGGCTCGGCGGACCGGCTGCGCGCCGCCGCCCCGCAAGGACTGTCCGCGATGGTCGACGCGCAGGGCGCGGCCAGCATCTCGGCGGCGCTGGCGGCCGGGGTACCGTCGGCCAGGATCGTTTCGGCCGCGGCCCATGCCCCGGACGAACTCCAGGGTGCCCGTGCGGTCGGCGGCAATGACGCGACGACGGAAGCGCTCGCGGTCGTCGCGCAGCTCGTGGCCGACGGCGCCCTCGAGGTGCCGATTGACTCGAGGTTCCCGCTGGACCAAGTCCAGCAAGCGTACGTCCGAGCCGAAGGCGGCCACCTGCGCGGCAAGATCGTCGTTTCCCTGGCCTGAGCCACTGAGCCACTGAGCCACTGAGCCACTGAGCCGCGCCAACCTCGACGCGCGAGTGCACATTTGCTGCGGGTGTTTTCCGAAAACACCCGCAGCAAATGTGCACTCGCGCTTTTTTGAGCCGTTTGGACTGGGGTCGGGCGGCTGCGAACCGAGGTGCGATGATCGTCACATCGGGTTTAATTAGCTTAGCCTTGCCTAAGTAACGACTGTCGATTAGCCTCGAATCTGTCGGAACTTCGGCGCTCGCCGCCGTTATCGGCAGCGGGAGCCAAGCCCCGCCAATCGCACAGCACGCCGGAGCGAAAGTCCGTCCAAAGAGTTCCGCTCCGGCTGCTGCGCGGCCCTGACCCGTTGCAATCGCACCGGGGATATCTATCCATGGCATGGCCGGAAAGCCAGCCTATCGCAGAAAGAATGGTCACCGATGACTCGCACTTCGTTGGTTGGAACACGCTCGAACAAGACTGCACAACGACTCTTCGCCGCGCCGGCTGCCGCGGTGGCAATCCTGGGCTTGGGCCTGCTCGGCGCGCTTCCGGCACAGGCCGCCGTGACCAATCCGGTCAACGGATCCTCGGTGGCCAGCGGAAGCTCCGTCACGGTCCAGGGCTCGGTGCCGGCCGGAGCCGGTTTCTACGCGATCTCCAGCTGCAATGTGAACCAGGCTCCCGGAACCGCGTGCAATGGTGACGCCGGCCGGGCCACCCGGTTGACTGCGGCCACCGGCAACTACACCAACTCGGTGATCGTGGACGGCGAGTTCGACAACTTCAACTTCACCACCCGCCAGCCCGGAACCGGCAGCACCACCTGTCTGAACACCGCGAAGGACAACGGCGGCGAGCAGTGCGCCATCGTCGTCTCCTACTACGGCAAGACGCCCACCGGACAGTACGTCCCGGTCGGGGCCCCGGACGTCGTCAACATCTACGTCGACTGATCCTTTTCCGACCTGTCGACCGCGGGCGACGGCGGGCACCCGGGGGTGTGCCGCCGTCGCCCTGGCCGTATCCGCATCCGGCCGCTTCCGTACCCAGCCGTCCTCGCACCGTGCCTTTTTTGGAGTTCCCTTTGCCGCGCATCAGAGCATTTCCCATCCACCGGTTTTTCGGCAGCCTGCTGGCTTTGGCACTGTGCCTGGGTCTGCTGACCGCCGGAGCCCAGGCGTCGAATGCGCAATCGCTGCGCACTGCGGATCCGCAGGCTGCGGGCGCAGTCCAGCTGAACCAGGGTTCGTTGAGCTGGGGCGTCAAGGCGAGCTGGCGGCAATATGCCGGGCCGGCGAAGCTCGCCGGCGGTGCGGGACAGCCAGAGCCCGGCGGAGCATTCAGCTTCCCGCTGACCTCGGGCAATTACGCGGCGGCAAGCGGCAGCACCACGGCGAACTTTTCCGGCTCATTGCAGTGGAAGAGCCACTATTACCCCGATGAAAAGGACATCATCACGCCGCCTCCGGGATACACCGGGCCCTTGGACATCTACGTTCTGGACGTGACCTTCGCGAACCCCTCGGTCACGATCAGCGCCGAGGGGGCCAGCCTGAGCATGGAAGTCCGCTCCCGCGACATCAACACCTGGCAGATGGTCGACTTCGGCCGGGTACCGCTGGTCCAACTGGACATCAGTGAGAACCGGCCGGTGATTTCCGACGGCACCACTGCCTGGTCCGGGCTCTCCGCAGCCTGGACGCAGCAAGGCGTCGATGCGATCGGCTACGCCGTGGGACAGATCGTGGACCCGGTCGACGTCAAGTACACCGGCCCCGGTGGAGCTCCGGTGGTCACCGAATCGTGGGCGTTGCCCGGGACGCAGAAAATCGTGATGGGGCAGAACGGGCTGATCGACGGGGTCCGGATGAGCACGCTCTGGGCCGATCAGGCCAATGGGATCTACCATGTGGCGCTCGACGACCCGGCGACCGGTGAGCAAACGGTCCGGGCTTATGACCTCAGAAACCGGGCCTTCATCGGCGCGCCGCTGCTCGTGCCCACCGCAGTGGTCTCCAGTCTCACCGCGCTCAAAATGGCCGATCCGGGGCAGAATCGCGGGTACTTCAAATCGAACAGCGCCGCCGGTTCGCCGATCGACTCGGCATTGCAGTGGGATCCGACGAAGCTCAGTTACCGGATAGTTTCGGACTTCGCCCCGATTCCGGTGGGTGCCGGCCAGTTCCTCTGGAATCCGGTGCGCGGCGAAGCCTTCGTCCTGTCGAGTGCGCTGCCGCCCGGCTCGGCGGACCAGAATGCCCGGAAGTGGACCTTGACGAAGTGGACCGTGGCCGCCGGCGCGGAGCCGGTTTCCACCGCATATTCGCTCCCGGCTGCGCCGCCCGGGGCCGACCGTTCCGGTGGCTGGTACCGGTTGGCCGGTGGCGCAGCGCTGGATGACGGGTCCCTGGTTTTGGTCCGGGGCCGGCTCACCGCGATGCCGGGGTCCACGGTTCCGGCGGTGATCCCGGCGCAGCACCTGACCTTCGGCAGCCATGGCGTCACGGTGGCCGAGATTGCCGGAACCGGCGACCGCACCCAAGCCGGGTTGGGCTTCAACGGCGCATTGGCATTCTCCGGCGGGGTGTACCTGACCCGGATGGCTTCGCGGTTGGGCCCTGCGCTGGTACAACAGATCAGCCAATCGGGGAACGGCCAGTTTTATCTGCCGAATCCTTCGGTTGAGCTCGGCAATGCCTCGACTTTCGGCATCGATCCGGTCACCGGAACCGTGTGGGGCCAGGATCTGACCGGCCAGACTTTGTCCGCGGCGCGGAACGGCGCGTTGCTGGCTTCGTTGACCTCGCCGTTCCTGACCCAGAACTTCTTCGCTCCGGTGGTCGGTCCGGACCAGATCGCCTACGCGGTCACCTACGACGGACGCCCGCAAGGCACCACTCCGGACGGCAAAGGGACCTTCGGCTTCGCCGGATTCAGCCTGGCCAGTTCGCCGGGGATCTCCGCGCAGCCGGTCGCGGTATCCGCGGTGGTCCCGGCGGGTTCCAGCAGTTCGACGGCGGTGTTCCGGGCAGCGGCTACGGCCGCTCCCGCCGCAGAGGTCCAATGGCAGTCGAAAACCAAGGGAGTGCTGGCTTTCAAAGACATTCCGGGGGCCACTGCGGGTGAACTCAAGATCACCGTGGGACAGTACGACGACGGCGCCCAGTACCGGGCGGTGTTCCGGAACCCGGCCGGTGCAATCGCCAGCAAGCCCGCGCTCCTGACCGTGACCATGGCGAAAGCTCCGGATCCGCAACCGCCGATCACGCCTGGCCAGAACAACAACCAGGGCGGAAGCTCGGGCGGCGCGGTGGCCGGATTCCTGACCTGGGGGGTGAAGGACAGCTTCCGCAGCTACCTCACCGGTGCCATTGCCCGCGGGTCGATCACGGTGAGCGGCGGCGCCAGCGGCGTCGACCGGTACACCTTTCCGCAGTCCGGGGCGAGCAGCTGGAATCCGCTGACCGGTACCGGCCGTGCGGGTTACCGAGGGACGGTGCAGTTCTACGGGCACAGCGGGGTCTTGAACCTCAGCTTCAGCGACCCGCAGATCAGCGTCGACTCGGCCGGCAGCGGCACGCTTTCGGTCTCGGTCAACGGTTCGGCCCCGGTGGGCATGGGCAGCATCGACCTCGCGGCGGCCGGCAAAACCGAGCTCGACGGCGGGGTCGCCTACCGGAATGCGCCGGTCACGCTGACTGCGGCCGGAGCCCGGATGTTCAGCTACGGGAGCAGCCAGTTCTATCAGCCCGGCCAGGCGATGGATCCGGTCAGCTTCACGATCGGCGCGCCACTGGCGCCGGGGACGACGATCGGTCCGGACGGGGCCAATACCGGCTCCGCCAAGACCACTGTGGCGGCCTACTCGAACCGAGCCTGGCAGCCGCCGGCGGATCCGCCGGCCAAAGAAGGGATCAGTTTGCTGGGTGCGGATCCTTTGAAACTGCAAGCCGGCAGCAGCATCACGGCGACGGCCAGCGGATTCCAGCCGAACGAAAAGGACATCAAAGCGGTGCTCTACTCCGAGCCCCGGGTGCTCGCCGACGATCTGGTGGCCGACGGCCAGGGCGTGGTGACCTGGCGCGGTGCGCTGCCATCGGATCTGACCGGCGAGCACACGCTCACCTTCCAGGGCAGTGTCAACCGCGGCCTGGTGCTGAACTTGGGCGCACCGGATGCCGCCGGACAGTGCACGGTGGCCGAGGCCACGCTGAGCTGGGGTTTCAAGGAGTCGTTCCGGGCCTACATCCAGTCCACGATCGCGAACGGCAATTGGAGCACCGCCAACGGGGCGAGCTACCAGACGCCGAACTTCGGCTGGTCGCAGGGTGCCGGCAGCATCAATCCGGTGACCAAGGCCGGCCTGGTGAAATTCACCGGTTCGATCAGCTTCACCGGCCACGACGGGGTTTTGAACACCACCGTGGCCAATCCCCAGATCCAACTCGTGGACGACCGGACCGCGTTCTTGTTGCTCGACGTCAGCGGGCCGACCATGGACGGGGCGATGATCGACGACAAGGCGGCGTCTTTCCTGAAACTTGATCTGGCTGCCGCAGGCCCGGTGCTCAAAGACGGGGTGCTCACGGTCACCGCGGCACCGGGCGCACTGACTCCGGCCGGTAGCACGGCCTTTCCTAACTACCCGTCCGGCGCGGCTTTCGACCCGGTCAGCTTCAGCTTCCCGGTCGGTGCCGATTGCGGCACCCCGCCGAAGGCCGAGCCGCCGGTTGCCGCGCCGCCGGCCAACGCGCTCAGCGGCAGTGAAGCCGGGCAAAGCGCCGACTTCTGGTGGCTGCTCTGGGCCATTCCGGCAGCGATCCTCGGGGCGGCGCTGTTGCTGGCGTTCGTCTGGTTGCTGCGGCGCCGGCTGATCGGAAACGCCCGATGAGCCGGGGGATCCGCACTGCCGGACCGGTTGCTGCGTTCCTGGCGCTGCTGCTCGGGGTGAGCGCGTGCGGGTTGGGCGGCAATGCGCTGGCCGGAAACGCCCCGGACCTGACCGGGCCGGGCGGGAATCCGGCGTCGGCGGCGTCCAGTCTGCCGGCGCTGTCCACGCTGGACCTGCTGCCGGATCCGAAGGCCTATGGGGGTTCCTCGAAAGCGCAGCTGGTTGACGCTGCGGTGAACCCGGTGGCCGATCAGCCGAAGCAGACGCTGCCCGTGACGGTGGCTTCCCGGGACCGCGGAGGGGATCAGCCGGTCACGGTCGAGAACACCGATCGGATCGTGGCGTTCGATCTGGCCGGTTCGATCGCCGGCACGGTCTACGGCCTCGGATTGGGCGCGAAACTGGTGGGCCGGGATGTCGCCACGACGCTGCCGCAGGCCGCGGACCTGCCGCTGGTCACGTCGCCGAATGGGCAATCGGTGAATGCGGAGCGCATCCTTTCGCTCAAGCCGTCGGTCGTGCTGACCGACGGCACCGTCGGACCGCTCGATGTGATCAGCCAGTTGCGGCAGTCCGGCATTCCAGTGGTCTTCGTCAAAAACGCGCCGTCCTTCGAAGGTGCCCAGGAACTGGCCCGTCAGGTCGGTGCAGCCCTCGGCGTACCGGAGACCGGAACGGTTCTGGCCGACCAGCTGGCCGCTTCGGTGAGTCAGAAAAAGTCCGAAATCGCCGCCATCGCGCCCAAAGATCCCGGGCAGAAACTTCGGATGGCCTTCCTCTATTTGCGCGGCGGGAGCGGGGTCTACTACTTGTTCGGCGCCGGTTCGGGCGCGGATGCCTTGATTGCGGGGCTGTCCGGCATCGATGTGGCTGCGGAGATCGGATGGCTCGGCATGAAACCGATGACTGATGAAGCGCTCGCCGAGATGAATCCGGACCTGATCCTGGTGATGAGCGGCGGAATCGAATCCGTCGGGGGAGTCGACGGCCTGTTGGCGCAGAAGCCGGCGCTCGGGCTGAGCAACGCGGGCAAGAACCGGCGCTTTGTCGAAATGGCCGACGGCGACATCCTTTCCTTCGGCCCGCGCAGCGCCGAGATCCTGGACGCCTTGGCCCGAGCGGTCTACGCTCCCTGACGCGGTTGCCCGGTCGAACTCCGTTCGCCACGTAGGGACGTCCCCAGTCGCCCCCCACACCTCGCAAGCTCGGCCAGGGAACCCTGCGACTGTGCGCTCTGGCTGGCGGGGGCTGGGAAGCTTCAGACAGCGCGGGGCTTGCGTTTGCCCGAAGCAATAATTAGTATACCTAAAGAAAAGTTTTTAGTATGCCTAATGATTGCCTCGCTTTCGGAGCCTCCTATGACACCAGTTTCCGCGGTTGGACCGTCCAGGGTGAAAGGAAAACCCTTCTCTTGGCAGTTCACCTCTGCGCTGTTGATCGGATCCGCGTTGAATCCGATCAACAGCTCCATGATCGCCACCGCGCTCGTGCCGATTTCGCTCAGTTTGCAGGTCTCGGTGGGCCAAACCGCATCCTTGGTGACGGTGCTCTACCTGGCCAGTGCGATCGCACAGCCGACGGCGGGCAAGGTCGCTGAAGTCTTCGGCGCCCGTCGGGTCTTCCTGGTCGGAATAGTCCTGGTCCTGCTCGGCGGCCTGCTCGGCGGTTTGGCACCGAACTTGATGCTGCTGCTGGTCGCCCGGGTTCTGATCGGGCTGGGTACTTCCTGCGCCTACCCGACCGCGATGATGCTGATCCAACGCCGGGCCAAGACTGCCGGAATGGACAAGCCGCCAGGGGGCGTGCTCGGCGCATTGCAGATCGCCGGGATGGCGACGGCGGCGCTCGGTCTGCCGATCGGCGGGGTACTCGTCGAGACCGCAGGCTGGCGATGGGTTTTCCTGGTCAACGTGCCGGTGGCGCTCCTGGCACTGCTCGCGACCTTGATCTGGATTCCGCGTGATCCGGTGCCGCAGGGTGCGCGGACCGTGCGTGGAGTGCTGTCCCGGATCGACTTGGTCGGCATCATCGGCTTCGGTTTGGCGGTCTCGGCGCTCCTGGTCTTCCTGTTTTCGATCCCGGAGCCCAACTGGGTGATCCTTCTGGCCTCGGTGATCCTGTTCGCGCTGCTGGCGGTATGGGAGCTCCGGGCGGCCTCGCCGTTCATCGATGTGCGGCTGCTGGTCCGCAACGCCGCACTGACCCGGACCTACCTCCGGTACGCCTTGATCGCGCTCTGCGTTTACGTGGTGCTCTACGGACTCACCCAATGGCTGCAGGCGGGCCGTGGCATGTCCGCGCTCAGCGCCGGCTTGCTCCTGCTGCCGATGAGCGTGGTCTCCGGCCTCGTGGTCGCGCCGATTTCCCGGCGGAATCTGATCCGCGGCCCGGTGCTCGCCGGTGCCCTGGCCTGTTTGGCCGGCTCCGCCGGAGTACTGTTGTTGGCGGCGGACAGTCAGCCGATCTGGATCGTGGCGATCACGATGGTCTTCGGAATTGCGCTCGGCACCGCGGCCAGTGGCAATCAGTTGGCGCTTTACACGCAAACCCCGCCGGAGCAACTCGGCGTCGCTTCCGGACTGTTCCGCACCTTCGGTTATCTCGGTTCCATCGCCGCTTCGGCGATCACCGGCGTCGTTTTCCACCCCGGGGTCAGCGATGCCGGCCTGCACCTGATCGGGCTGATCATGGTCGGCGTCAGCATTCTGGCCATCGGCCTCACTCTGTTCGACCGCAAGCTCCGTACTCCCGACCTGGCCTAGAAAGAAGACCTGACACTATGCCCGCCAATTTCCTTGGACGCATGCTCCGCAACCGCCGCGCCGGCCAGCACCGCCTGGCTTGGGCGGATCCACAGCTGCAGGCACCGGAATCCTTCCGGTTGAGCAGCCCCGCCTTCGACCATGGCGCCCCGATTCCAGCGCACCACCGCGGCCGGCTCCGCGGCCCGAATGTTTCGCCCGAGCTGGTGTGGACCGCACCTCCGGCGCACAGCCGGGAGCTGGTGCTGCTGGTCCAGGACCCGGATGTGCCGTTCCGCAAACCCGCCACGCACGCTTTGGCGTTCGGCATCGATCCCGGCCTCGGCGGCATCCCGGAAAATGGCTTGGCCGATCCCAGCCCGGTCGCCGGGCTGATCTCCGGCAGCGGTCCGCTCGGCCGCCGCGGTTACTCCGGTCCAATGCCGATTCCCTCGCACGGCCCGCACGCCTACGTATTCCAGCTTTTCGCCTTGGACCGCACGGTCGATCTGGCCGCCGGAGCCGGCCTCGACGACGTGCTGCACGCCATGGCGGGACACGTCATCGCCAGAGCGCGGCTCGACGGCAGCTACGAGAACCCGTAGCCGGCGGCGCGAGCGAGGTTGGCGGTCAGCTGCGCAGTGGCATTACCACCCGGCCGCCACGGTGCTCGAGCACCTCGACGCGCAGCCGGTAGACCTCGCTGATCTGCTCCGCCCGGAGCACTTGCTCCGGAGTCCCGCATTCGACCAGCCGGCCCTGGTCGAGCAGGGCGATCCGGTCTGCGAAAGCGCCGGCCAGAGACAGATCGTGCAGCACGACGACGACCGCCCGGCCCCGGGCGGCAAGCTTCCGGGCAGTGCCCATCACCGCCTCCTGGTGGCGCAGGTCCAGCGCTGCGGTCGGCTCGTCCAAGAAGATGATTTCGGTTTGCTGGGCCAGTACCCGGGCCAGACTCACCCGGGCCTTTTCGCCGCCGGAAAGCCGGGGGTAGGGGCGTTGCAGCAAATGCCCGACGTCGGCTGCCGCGACCGCCTCCGCGATGGCGGACTCATCCGCTGCGGACCGGGGAGTCCGGGACCACGGGGTGCGGCCCATTGCGATCACCTGGGCTGCGGGGAAGCCGAAGCTCACGGCGTTGTCCTGCAACAGCACGGCCCGCTCGCGGGCCAGAGCGAGCCGGCTGAAGCTCCGGATCGCCTGTCCGCGGAGTTCGACCCGGCCGTGGTCCGGCTCGAGATCGCCGGCCAGAACGCCCAAAAGCGTGGATTTCCCGGCCCCATTCGGTCCGATCAAAGCGAGCACCTGGCCGAACTCGACGCTCAGACTGATCCGGTCCAAAACCGGCCGGCCGGCCCAGGCGAGGCTGATCTGCTCGGCGTGCAAGGCCCTGCCGGGCACGGCGGCCCCGCCCGGCGCAATGCCGGTCATGCCCAACCGCCTTGGCCGCGGCGTTGCCGAATCAGCAGATAGAAGAAGAACGGCCCGCCGACCAGGGAGGTCAGCATGCCGATCGGCAGATCGGCGGCCCGGATCAGGGTCCGGGCGAAAAGGTCGGCAACCACCAGGAGTATTGCTCCGCCGCAGGCGCTGGCCAGGATCAGCGGACGGTGCGCCGGGCCGATCGCCATCCGGACGATGTGCGGAACCACGAGGCCGACGAAGGCGATGATCCCGGCAAAGGCCACCGCGACGCCGGTCAGCAGCGCGACCAGCAGAATCGACGCCAGGCGCAACCGCTCGACATCGACGCCGACCTGGCGGGCACTGCGTTCGCCGAGCGAAAGCACATCGAATTTGTTGCCCAGCAGCCAGGCGGCGAAGCTGCCGAGCAGCATTACGGCGGCGACCAGGAGCGCTTGCGGCCACAATGAACCGTTGAGCGAGCCGAGTTGCCAGAACACGATCTGCTCCCGGCTGGAGGTATTGGCCAGGAACAGCAGGAAGGCGATGCCGGCCCCGGCGAACGCGTTGATCGCGATCCCGGTGAGCAGCAAGGTCGTCACCTCAGTGCGGCCGTCGGCCCGGGAGACCAGGTAAACCAGAACCGCGGTCAGGAGCGCGCCCAGGAACGCGCAGCCGGCGATCAGCCAGCTCGGCGCCGCGTCCCGGCCCGGCGTGCCGGACAACAATGGCAGGGCGACGATTGCCGCGGCGGCGCCCAACGCCGCACCGGAAGAAACTCCGACCACACCGGGCTCGGCCAAAGGGTTGCCGAACACCGCTTGCATCGCAGCCCCGGAGACGGCAAGCGCCGCGCCGACGCCGACGCCCATGGCGATCCTCGGGAACCGGACCAGCCACAGGGTGTTTTCGACCAGCGGGTCGCTTGGTGCCCAGTCATTGGCGATGCCGACGGCGCGCAGCACCGAGCCGATGACCTCGCCGGGGCCGGTGAGCACCTGTCCGAGCATCGCGGAAACCACGATGGCGACGAGCAGCAGGAGCGGCAGGCCGACGGCGAGCGTCCGGCGCAGGGCATGCTGCCGCGATGCGGTTCCGGTCAGCAAGGAGTTCAGGCTGCGGCTGCGCTGGTGTCCGCCAGATCGGCGAACATTGCGATATTGAGCTTGAACGCCGCATGGACTTCGGCGACGACGCGTTCCTGTTCGGCCGGAACGAGGCCCAAGGCGTCCAGTTTCGCCCGGTACTGGTCCTTGAAGGGCTTGGTTTTGGGGATCGCCGGGAAGCTGTAGAAACGCACGCCGTCAAGATCGAGTCCGAACTGCCGTTGCAGCAGCCGCTGCATGATCTGACCGCCGGACAGATCGCCGAGGTAACGGGTGTAGTGGTGCGCGATGAAGCCGACCGGCCATTCCGCGCTCCGGTTGATCTGTTCGAGGTACTCGGCAGTGGCGGGCAGCGGTGAAATCAGCTCGCGCCATTGCGGCCCGATCAGGAAGGCCAGGTCTTTTTCGATCTCCGGCACCCGGCTCAGTTCCGCGGAATGGAACCCGCCGACCACTTCGTCTTCGGCCAATCGGGCGGCCATCGATTCGAGCGCGTGGTACACGAAGTACTGCTGCGCGGCCAGTGCGGTGTAGTCGGCGAGCGAGCGTTTGCCGGACATCAACTCCGAGATGAACGGCGAATCGTGCGCTTGCTGATGCAGGAATTGGGTCGAATCGCGCAATGTTTGGGAAAAGCCGGTGCTGCTGGACATCTGGACCTCATACGCTGGGAACGGAACAATGCAAGTCTATTAGGTAAGGCTAACCTTTGCTATACTTCGAGTGTAACCGGCGAAGGCCTTGCTGACAATATGTCAGCAAAAATTCTTTGCCGGTTTCGGTCCGCTCGAAGCAAGCGTGCGCCGGCTCGGCTGTTTAGGATGGCCGGATGGCGAACTATCTGCTGGGAGCTCTCGAAACCGTGCCGGCGCTGAGCCGGCTTGATCTGTTGGCCCCGTCGACGGCGGATTTCCTGCGCGGGTTCGCTGCGGCGGACCGGGTGGGCGTCGTCGAAATCGATCCGGAGCTCTCGGATACCGCAGCGACCCGGGACGCCTATGCCTTGGCTCCGGAAGCGCTGGTCAACTGCGTGATCGTGGCCGGCAAACGGGAGGGCGTCGAGCGGATCGCGGCTTGTCTGGTCCCTTTTACGAAACGGGTTGATGTCAACAATGCGGTCAAACGCCGGCTGGATGTGCGCAAAGCGTCGTTCTTACCCCAAGACCGCGCGACCGGACTCAGCGCGATGGAGTTCGGCGGGATCACCCCGTTGGGCCTGCCTTGGCCGGTGCTGCTCGATGAAGCGGTGGCGGAACTGCCGCTGGCGTTGATCGGGTCCGGGATCCGGAAATCGAAGCTGATCCTGCCCGGGGAACTGCTGGCCCGGCTGCCACAAGCCGAACTGCTGGCCGGGCTAGGGGTGCGGATCAGCGGCTGACCCGGCCGCCGGCGCTCAGGCCGGCAAGCGCTCCTTCGCGAGCACGTTCTCGATCGCGTCCACTGCGGCCCGGAGGCCGCCGGCAGCACGCAGCGCCTCGGCGTGGGGCCGGGCGTTTTCCCGGTACTGCGGATCGCGGAGCACCTGTTGGGTGGCTTCGGCGATCTGCGCGGCGGTGGCCCGGGAGAACCGCACCGCGATGCCGATGCCGTATTCATCGCTCTTTTCCGCGAGCAGCGGCTGGTCGTCCCGGATGCCGGCCAGGACCATCGGGACTTGATGCCAAATGCCCTCCAGAACGCTGTTGTAGCCGCCGTGGTTGATGAAGCCGACCACGTGCTGGAGCAGTTCCTGCTGCGGCACATGCGGTACCACCAGGATCTCCGGATCGTGAAATCCGGCCAAGGCGTTCGAAGGGTCCGCGATGATGGTCCGCAGCCCGGCTTCGCGCAAACCCTGTGCGGCGGCTTGGATGAACCGGTCCCCGGCACCGACGTTCGTGGTGCCCAAGGCCACCAGGACGGTCGGCGATTCCTGGGCGAACCGGATGATCCGCCGATTCTCCGCCGCCGCTTCCGGGGAAACCGCAGCCGGGCGGAACACCGGCCCGACGAACTCCACCGGCCCGGGCAGCTCGGTGCGGGCGTCGAAGAGTCCGCCGATGCCGAAGGCGATGGTCAGGAAAGGGGAGTAGAGCGGGTCGGTGCCGGAATCCGGATCGCCGATGTCCTGGCGCAAGCCGCGGAACAGCTCATCGCGCCATTCCAGGACCTTCGGCAGTTTGCCCACCGGGTTGATCAGTTCGATCATCGTGGTGGCCGAAGTCACCCACGGCACGCCCAGGCGTTCGGCCACCATCGAGCCGGCCAACGCCTGCTGGTCGACCAGCATCAGATCGGGCCGGAAATCGCGGACCGCAGCCTCGACGTCGGCCGCCATGCCGCGGGCCAATGGCACGAAACCGTCCTCCCAGAGGAATTTCAGCGCGCCCGGACCCATCAGCTTCACCGGCCGCTCCGGCTGCACATCGGCTTCCCAGCCGGTGCGGTAGTTGTAGAACTTGGTCTCCGGTGCCAGGAACCGGGAATGGAATTTCCACAAACCGGACCAGGCCACCTGGTGGCCGCGGCGTTCGAGTTCATCGGCGATGGCCAACGGCGGGCTGCTATGGCCCACCAGCGGCGGGACGACGATCAAAATGCGCATGCGAGGGGCACCAATCAGTGGGAAGGTTCGTGGTTGGGGACGGGGCTGAGGGCCTTGCCGGAGACCACCGGGTGTTCCAGCACCCAGTCGATCAAAAGCTCTTCGAGCAGGCGGGGCACATCGGTGAGCAGCGAATGCCCGACGCCGGGCACGATCACGGTCTTCACGTTCTTGATCAGCTCCCGGACCTTGGGCTCCTGTTCGACCAGTTTGAATTCACTGCCGTAGACCGCCAGGACCGGCATCTCCAATCCGGCGATCGCATCGTCGGCGACCAACTGGGCTTGGGGCAGTTCTTCGAAGAAATCGGTGTCCTTGGCCATCCGTTTGCCGTTTTTGAGCATTTTGACCCCGGGCATGCCGAAGCTGGCGAGCATCCGGACCATGGCATCGGGCCGGCGCATCTCGGCATAGCTCTCTTCGAAGGCCTGGACCATTTCATTGGCCCAGAACGCGGTGGGCGGCTCGGCCTCCAAAGAACCGAGACTGGCTACCCGCTCCGGGAACTTGAGCGCGAATCCATAGGCGATGGTGCCGCCGTAGGAGTTGCCGGCGATATGCACCGGAGTACCGTCGTGGATGGTGTCCAGCAACTCGGCGATGTCGTCCAGGATGTGTTCCATCTGGTAGCCGGATTTGATCCGTTCGCTTTTCCCGTGCCCGCGATGGTCGAACATGATCACGTCGATGCCCGCTGCCGCGATCGCCGGCGCGATGGTCAGGTAATAGCTGGCCAGGTTGTCGATCACGATGCCATGGACCAAGACGAGCGTTTCCCGCGGCTCGTCCGGCGCCAGGTTGCTGGCCCGGAGGATTTCGTAGTTGAGCTTGAGCCCGTTGATGGTCAGGATGGTCATGGCGATTTCCTCAGGGTTCGGGGCGATCCGGTGCGGTTCAGGCTTGGCTTGCGCCGGTTCCGTTCAGGCTGCTGGTCACATAATCGACCAGCTGGCCGACGTTCATGCTGATGATCTCCTCGAGGTCCAAGGATCCGAGGAATTCGGCGAAATTGATTCGCTCACCGTAGATTTCGCGCAGTTTCCCGCCGAGCGTGACTAGGTCGATGCTCTCCAGCTCCAAATCCTCCTGGAACTGGGTCTCCCTGGCCACTTCGATGTCCTCGATGTCGTATTCGTCGAGGATCTCTTCAATGACCCGGGTGATTTCGGCGAGTACGGACTCGGCGGTCGGAGCAGTGGTCGGAAGTTCGATGGTCATTGCGGTGTCCTTTCAGAGTCGTCCAGACCGGTTGTCCAGGCGACGATGTAGCTTCGTTCGGTGAGTATTTCGAGGTTGTGGATGGTGCTGACCGACACCCGGTAGCGCCGCCCGGCCGCAGTGTCGACGTCGAGCCGGTAGTCGCAGTCCGGGGTTCCCGGATGCACCGCGACCACTTCGAGTTCCCGCGGCCGGCCGGCCAGGCCGGTGCCCAAGGCTTTGCCCACCGCTTCCTTCGCGGAGAAGAACCTGGTCAACCAGGCCAGCGCCTCGGCCGGCTCGGCGTCCTTGCGCAGCGCATCCAGCCGAGCCTGCTCGGCGTCGCCGAAAAGCACCGCTTCGATCGATTCCGGCCGGCTTTCGATGGCTTCGACGTCGATGCCGACGCCGGCCGATCCGGGCACCCGGGGCCGGGCGATGGCGACGCCGACGTCGTTGCTGTGCGCGATCGAGAACTCGAGTTCGGGCAGTTGCCGCCCGTGTACGCCGGACACCGTCGGTTGCCCGCTGGGCAGGTGCCCGATGGCCAACTCGGCCGGGAAGATGCCGGACGGGTCCGTGCTCCACAAGGCGCGCCGGATCGCGTCTTTGGCCGCGATCTTCCCGAGCAGCCGCTGCCGTCGGCCGCGCGGCGGGCTGGCCAGGTGTTCCTGCCGTTCGGCCCGGCCGAAATACTTGCGCAGGGTCAGGTCCCGGCTGGCCAAATCGGGCCAGAAATCCGGCAGCAAGACCCAACCGCCCGGCTGCGGCAGGGAGAAGGTGTGTTTCTCGATCGCCTCGTCCATGTCGTGGATATTGGGTTCGTTGTCGAAACGGTGCTCCTGCCACCCGGTGATTTGGCACCATACCCGGCCGTCGTGCACCAATTGGCCCGTGACGGCGAACGAATCTTCGGTGAATTCGGTGATCTTCAGGTGGCATTCCAAGACTTCGCCGGGCAGCGGCTCCGGCCCGCTGAACGCCATGGTCTGCACTCCGACCGGGAACACCCGGGAACGACGGTTGAACTGGAGCTGGACCCAGTACCCGGCCAGCTGGCCGATGCTGTCCATCAGCGAACCCTTGGCGTCCTTGGCGACCAGGCTGGCCCGGATGTGCCGTTCGCCGACACCGTGCACCGCCGTGATGATCTGGTATTGCGGCCCGTGGAACATCCAGCCTTCGCTGTAGAGCTGCGAGGCCTGGCTGATTCCGGCGGGCCGTTCGGCCGACGTGTCGACCGGCCAGACCCCGCTGGCCGGAGCCGGGTACTCTGCGGCCAGTTCGATGGTGCCGTGGGCGAATCCGCCGAAGGAGACGGCCAGCCGGTGGTCATCCAGCCAGTCCATCGCGATTTCGACCTCGGTCGGCTCGCTGAGGTCCACCCAGCGGTCCAGCCGGACCTCGTGCAGCGCGACCGCGGACCGGCCGGTGGCGGCTTCGGCGGCGTCCATTATGAACCGGATGATCGCGGTTCCGGGCACCACCGGGAACCGGTCGCTGACATCCGGCCAATCCTCGCGTTGCCGGAAGAAGCTGTGGTCGATCAGGTACGGCATCCGGTCGAGCGAAACCGTCAATGCGCGCGGCGGAAGCTTTGGCCTCGAGCCGGCCACGGGTTCCGCCGGCCCGGCGGTTCCCGCTGCTTCCGGCGGAAGCAGCGGTGCCGGAAGCGCCGCGGGCGGGAGGCTTGCGGCAATTGACGGTGGCACCTGGATTTGCCGGAGCGCGCCCGGCAACGCGGCGGACCGGGCCAGCGAGCCATCGAGCAGGGCGGCGACCAGGGCCTCCGATTCGGTGAGGAACGCGTCCAGCTCCGCGGCGAGCAACGGCGAAAGATTGCTCCCGCTGCGGAAGCCCGCGGCGCGTTCGGAAGCGTCGACGGGGGAAGCCGCTCCGCCGGCCGCAGCCGGGGCTTTCGGCGGCCCGGCGGATTCGACCGGTGCGCCGGATTCGACCGGTGCAGCAGCGGGCGAGCTGACGCCCAAAAAGCCCAAATCCACCTCCCGGCCGCAGGCCCAAAGCGCCGTGAGCACACTGCGCAGCTGGTTCAACCCGGTGCGGTGCGAGGCATTGGCGCTGACCACCACATGCTCGGTGTGGTGCAAGGTGTCCGAGATCAAACTGCCCAACTGGCCCGGACCGAGCTGGATGAAAACCGTGCTGCCGTCCGCGTGCATATTCGCGATGAGTTCGCGGAACCGGACGTGCTCGACCAAGTGCCGGATGAAGATTTCCTGGATCTGCGCCACGTCTGCCGGGAACGGCCGCATTGTGGTGGCGGACCACACGGGCCGCTGCGCCGGGGAGATCGCCCAGGATTCGGTCAGTGCCTGGATCTGGCCGACGTGTTCGCGGAACATCGGCGTGTGGAAACCGGAAGCGAACGGCAGCACCCGCGAGATGAAGCCTTGTGCCCGGAATTCCGCAACGATCTCCTCGACGGTCTGCAAGGGGCCGCAGATCATCGATTGCTGCGGCGCATTGTCGTGCGAGAGCACCACATCCCCGCGGCCCTGCAGAGCTGCGGACACGGTCTCGGCAGAGGTGCCGATGACCGCGAAGGCCAAGCCCGGGAACTGGATTTCGGTCATTCCGGATTCGTCCAGGAACCGGTCGACGGCGCCGCCGTCGTAAATGCCGCCGATGATCATCGCGGACCATTCGCCCACGCTGTGCCCGGCAAGTTCATCGGGAATCACCCCGATCCGCTGCAAAGCCGCGGCCAGCACCCGGGAGACTTGCAGCACCGCGCTGCTCTGCAACTGGGTGCCCTGCAGCGCATCGCCCTTTCCGGCCGCGCCACGCAACGCCGGCAAACCGAAGTGCTCGATGACGTCGTCGATCCGCGGACTGAAGTCGGCCTCCAAACCGGGGCAGACGAAAGCCAGTTTGCCGCCGCCCCCACCCGGTCCGGAATCCGCCCGAGCGCCCAGCAACGGGCCGGGCCGGAACCAGACATCATTCCGACCGTGCCAGGGATTGCCCCGGCTGACCGCTTTGCGGGCCACGTTGAGCTGCTTCTTGCCAGGCGCCACGATGCCCAACCGCACTGGCCCGTCTCCGGGCGGCGTGCCGATCCGGGCGAGCAGTTCGGCGTCCTCGGCCATCAGGAGCTGTTGCATCTCCGGCAGGCTGCCAGCGCTCAGCAGCAACACCTGTGCGGCATCTGGCTCGACCGCGGACCGGGCGGCGGCGGTGCGCGGCAGGTTGCCCAGTTCGGTGCTCAACTCACCACTCCGAAGCGGTGTAGACGACGGCGTTCACATGGCGCTCGCCCCAAGCGAGCTCCTTGAGCAGCGCATGCGTCCCGGCCTCGGGGTCGATCAGTTTGATGCCGCGCCGGACGAAGTCGCGGCCGAGTTCATCGCTGACCATTCCGGGATTGCTGCCGGAGGGCGCCCAGGGCCCCCAGTGCACAGTGACGGCACGCTGCCCGGTGCGCAACGACCAGGCGGTGCCCATGGCTTCCAAGGCGTCGTTCGCGGCGGCGTAATCGCTCTGCCCCCGGTTGCCCATCGCGGCCGCGATGCTGCCGAAGAAGACCACGAATCCGGGGCTGACCGGCAGCGAATCCAGCACCGCCAGAATCGTGGCGGCCCCGTCCACTTTGGTGCTGTACACCCGGCGGAACGATTCCGGGTCCTTGTCCGCGACCAAACCGTCTTCGATCACTCCGGCCGCATACACGATGCCGTCGATCCGACCGTTGCGGTCATGGATCCGGCCCAGCGCCTCCCGGACCGCATCCGCGTCCCGGACGTCCACCGATTGGTACTCCACGCTGCTGCCGTTGGCGCGCAGCCCTTCGATGGTGCCGGTGACCTCGCGCCGGGCCAAAATCGCTGCGGCTTCGCGTTCGATCGAGGCCGCGCTGGCTCCGGGGCGGCCGGCCAAGACGCGGCGCAGGGCCGGCAGATCAGCGGCTGCCGCGGTGTCCGCGGGCTCGGCCAGGCCGTCGAAAGCAGTACGGCCGATCAGCTCGATGCGGCAGCGGCTGGTGCTGGACAGGGTGTTCGCGAACTTCGCGGTGATCCCGCGGGCGCCGCCGACCAGGACGACGACGGAGTCCCGGTCCAGCTGCAGGGCTTCGGCTTCGGCCGCGCCTTCGCCGGCCGGACCGGCTCCGGTGGCACCGAGCAGGCCCAGATCGGTGTTGACCAGTTCCAGGCCGGTGCGTTCGCCGTTGAACAGATCCACGATCGGTTCATTCGAGACATCGGTGAGTTCGGCCAGCAGCGACGCGGCGACCGCATCGGCCGGCTTGGTGGGCTCGATGTCCACGAGACGGACCAAGGACTGCGGGTATTCGCGGGCCAGGCTGCGGAACAGTCCGCGCAACCCGATCGTGCGTTCGGCCCGGCCGGATCCGTCCGAGGCGATCGGCCGGGCGGCCAGCAGGTACCGCGGCCCGAGCGCCATGGCCGCTTTGAAGAGCGGGAACAGATCCGGCACCGCGGCGGTCTGCGGATTGTCCAACGGATCGAGGTAGAGCACGCCGTCGATGCCCGGTTGCAAGGCCTCGGTTGCTTGCTCCGGCCCGGCCAGCACCGCAGTGGCGCCGAGTGCGGCGGCGGCCGACACGGCCTGGCCGGCGATCTCGCCGGAACCGATGATCAGCAGTTGCCGGCCGGCCAGCGCGCCCGCGGCGGCTTGCGGCAAGTCCAAACGGGTTTTCTTGAAGAGCAGCCGTTCCGGAGTGTGGCCCGGTACCGCCGAACCAGCCTGGGCGGGTTCTGCCGGTTGCTGATCCGCCGCCGCCGGTGTGGCCGGTTCGGCCGGGGTTCCACTGAGCGATACCAGGAGCCAGTCGGCGATCGCGCCGGTGGTGCGGGCTTTGGAAAGCTCATCGAGCTGGTTGTCGCTGAGTTTGCTGCTGCCCCCGGCCTCCGCGAAGCGGGCGGCCAGCTCTCCGGCGATTTCGGTGCGTTTGATCGAATCGACGCTCAGATCGGCTTCCAGGTCGAGGTCCGGTTCGATCATTTCGGCCGGGTATCCGGTGCGTTCGCTGATGATCTCCACGACCGCGTCCAAAATCGCCGAGATGTTCAACGCGGCGGCTTGCGGGCTGACGGCTGGGCCGGCCGCCGGACCGGCCGGGGCGCCGATCGGGGATCCGGCCGGGGCTGCTGTCTCGACGGCGCTGCCGATCCGCGCGCTGAGCCAGTCGGCGATCGCGCCGGTGGTGCGGGCCTTGGAAAGTTCTTCGAGCTGCCGGTCGTCCAAGGCGATCGCGGAACCTTCGACCTTGCTGAGCCTGGCGGCCAGCTCTCCGGCGATTTCGGTGCGCTTGATCGAATCGACGCTCAGATCGGCTTCCAGGTCGAGGTCCGGTTCGATCATTTCGGCCGGATACCCGGTGCGTTCGCTGATGATCTCCACGACCGCGGCCAGGATCGCGGCGGGGCTCAAGCCGACCGCCGGGGCCGGGTTAGCCTGCGGTTGCAGCAGCGTCGCAGTGGCCCCGACCGGAGCGCCGCCGGCCAGGCCCGCTCCGGCTGCGAGGGGGCTGGCCGGCGCCGGCGCGGGCGGTCCCGGCACAGCCGGAGCCGCGGCGGCGAACTCGGGCGTCGCGGCAGGGGTAGGAAGGAAGGACTGGGATCCGGCCGATGGCGCGGACGGCGTGCCGGAACCGGAGCCGAAGTAGCCCAGGAGCACGTCCCGTTGCGCGGCGACCATTTCCCGGCTGGTCTTGAGGAACTCGGCGACCAGGGCATCCCGCTCGGCGAGTTGTTGCGGCTGTTGCGCTGCGGATTGCTGCACTGGGGTGACCTCCTGGAGACGTCGTGCTGGGGCGAGCGCGCCGGGGACAACTTTCCCGTCGCGGGTTTTGATGGTGGCGCCGTTGACGGTCCAACCCGGAGTCAGCGGAATGATCGAGCTGTTGATCGCCTGGGCATCGCGGCCGCGGTAGAGCCAATCGACCGATACCTTGGTCCCGGCCGTGGCCAAGCTCGCGAAGGCGACCAGGAGTTCGCGGATGCTGCCGCGCGAACTCCTGGCCAGCGGAACCACGGTGTGCGGCCGTTCGCCCAGGATTGCCGCGACCAATTTGCTGAGCACCTGGCCGGGGCCGACCTCGACGAAGGTCCGGGCCCCGGCGGCATACATCGATTCGATCTGCTCGACGAAGCGCACCGGTGCGGTCACTTGGGCCGCGAGCTCGGCACGGATCGAAGCCGCACCCTGCGGATACGGCTGGGCGGTGCGGTTGCTCCAGACCGGGAATGCGGCTTCCGCCAGCGGCACTCCGGCCAGGGCAGCGTCGAAGCTGCGCGATGCCGCGGCGATCACCGGGCTGTGGAAAGCACAGGCCACCGGGAAGGTCTTCACCCCCAGGCCGGCCGCGCGCGCGGCATCAACGGCCGCATCGATGGCTGCACTGGCACCGGAGATCACCGTTTGGGCCGGTGAATTCCGATTCGCCAGGGTGACGGTCGCAGCGAGCCCGGCCTGCTCGAGAGCGGCTTCGACGGCTTCGGCGGAGGCCGAGACGGCAGCCATCTTGCCGGGGTCTGCACCGATTGCGCCGACCACCGAGGCCGCACGGTCCGCGCTCATCGAAATCAGCGTCTTGGCATCGAAGACCCCCGCTGCGCTGAGCGCCGCGAGCTCGCCGTAGCTGTGCCCGGCGGCCAGATCCGGCCGGATGCCGGCTTTGCCGAGCAGCTCGCCCAAAGCGATGGCGGCAAGGCCCAAAACCGGTTGCGCGACCCTGGTATCCGTGATCCGGAGCGATTGCGCCTCGGATTCCTCCGCGGTGAAGGCCGCCGGCGGAAGCATCGCACCCAGCCACGGTCGGCCCAGGGCCAAGGTTTCGTGCAGCTCCGGGAAGGCGACGAAAAGCTCCCGCAGCATCCCCGGACGTTGGCTGCCCTGGCCGGGGTAGAGGAACGCCAAGGACCCGGGCTCCGTAGGTTTCGCGGCCGTGAACAAGCCTGCGTCCGGGTCGTGTTCGCCTTTCGCAGCGCGGGCCAGCAGCACTGTGAGCTCATCGATGTCGCGGGCCACCAAGGCGATGGACGCCGGTTTGCCGGCGTTCGCCGAGCGGACGGCGTTGCTCGCGGCCAGGTCCCGTAGCCGCCAGGGCCGGCCATTGTCGTCGCCCAACGAGACGACGGCACCGAGCTCCTTCACCGAACGCATCGCGTCGGTGGCGTCGCCGTGGAAGAGGAACAGTTCGGCCGGCCACTCGTCGATGCTGTGCCGCGGCGGGGCGGATTTCTTGTGCCCACCCAAAACCACGTGGAAGTTGGTGCCGCCGAAGCCGAAGCCGCTGACCCCGGCAAAGCGTTCGTCCAACGGGGCGGTCCACGGAGTGGCTTCCTTGTTGAAGACGAACGGACTGCTGTCCAGGTCCCAAGCCGCGCTCGGCGTGGTGACGTGCAAGGTGGGCGGTTTGACCCCGTTGTAGATCGCCATCGAGACCTTGATCATGCTGGCCATCCCGGCCGCGCACTTGGTGTGCCCGATTTGCGATTTCACCGAACCGATCGCGGCGTTTCCGGCCGGCACGCCGGACTCGGTGAAAACCTTGGTGAGCATGGTCAGTTCGGTGCGGTCGCCGACCACGGTCCCGGTGCCGTGCGCCTCGACCAGACCGACCTGGGCCGGATTCACCCGGGCGTTTCGGTAGGCGCGTTCCAACGCCGAACGCTGGCCTTCCGGACGGGGTGCGGTCAAGCCCAGTGATTTCCCGTCGCTGGAACTGCCGATGCCGCGGATCACCGAGTAGATCCGATCGCCGTCGCGTTCGGCGTCCGCGAGCCGTTTCAGCACCAAACAGCCTACGCCTTCACCGAGTGCGATGCCGTCGGAGTTCCGGTCGAAAGCCCGGGACCGGCCGGTCGGGCTCAACGCCGTGACCGAGGCGAACAAAAGGTAGTCGTTGATCGTGTTGTGCAGATCGGCGCCGCCGCAGAGCACCATGTCCGCGGTGCCGAGAGTCAGTTCCTTGCAGGCCACGTCGAGGGCGGCAAGCGAGGAAGCGCAGGCCGCATCCATGGTGTAGTTGGCGCCACCGAGGTCGAGCCGGCTGGCGATCCGGCCGGAAATCACGTTGGAGAGCATGCCGGGGAAGGAATCTTCGGTGAGCCGGGGCAGCTGTTCGGAGAGCTCGGCCGGAATGTTCGCCACATAATTGGGCAAGATGGTCTGCACCAAGCTGGCGTTCGCCAGGTCGCTGCCCATCTCCGCGCCGAAGAACACCGCGATCCGGGAACGGTCCGCGGAGGAGTTGAAGTTGGCGTCGTCCAGGGCTCGGCGGGTGACTTCCAGGGCGAGCAACTGGACCGGCTCGATCGCGCCCAACGATGCCGGCGGAATGCCGTAACGCAGCGGATCGAAGGGGATCTCCGGCAGGAACCCGCCCCACTTCGACGGGCTCTTGATCCCGTTGGAGGTGGCGCCGTCGTAGTAGACCGCCGGATCCCAGCGATCCGGGTGCACCTCCGTGACTGCATCTTTGCCGTTGACGATGGTGGACCAGAAGGCGGCGAGGTCCGGGCTTCCGGCGAACATGCCGGACATGCCGACGATCGCGATGTCCAGTGGCGCGGCGGTGGCCGGTTCGGCGTCGACGGGCTTCGCCTCGGGGGAGTGCCGGGCCAGGAATTCTGCGGCGTCGCTGCTCAGCGTGCGGTGCAAATCGGCCACTGTGGTGACCGCGGAACGCAAGGCGACGACTTCGCCGGCCATGAACATGCCGTCGGAGAGCTGCCGTTCGGCGGTGACTTCGTGCAGTTCGGAGCCGATGCGTTCAATGCCCTTGCTGGCCAGACGCAACCGGCCGAGATTGAGCGATTCGAGCTCTTGCCAAGCGTCCCGGTCCGGGATTCCTTCTGCGGACATCCGGGCTTTGATCGCCAGGAACTCTTCGGTGAACGGACTGCTCACGCACCGGGTCGCGTGCCCCGGGGCGGTCTCGAGCATCGCGGTCGTGGTGCCTGCGACGACTTGCTGCTGGAATACCTCGCTGATCGCACCGGAGGCAACTGCTTCCTCGGTGAAAAGGTACGCGGTGCCGATCAGCAGGCCGATCAGGGCTCCTTTGGCGGCCAGTGGAGCGGCCATCGCGGCGACCATCGCCGCGGAACGTTCATCGCTGATGCCGCCGGCGAAATAGACCGTGACCGGGTCGCCGTCGAGCTTGTCGATGCGGCCTTCGAGGACCGCGATCTGGGCTTCCCAAAGCGCGAAGCTGTTGCGCGGTCCGATATGGCCGCCGCATTCGGAACCTTCGAAGATGAACCGTCGGGCGCCGGCGGTGAGGAACTGCCCGAGCAGGGCCGGCGAAGGAACGTGCAGGAAGGTTTTGATCCCCGCAGCTTCCAGCGCCGCGGCCTGGGCCGGGCGGCCGCCGGCGATGATCGCGTGGCTGGGCTTGACCTCGTGCACGATGGCCAATTGGGCGTCCTTGGTCGCATCGTCGGCGAAGCCCAGGATCCCCACGCCCCAGGGCTTGGCGCCGATCCGGTCGCGGGTGCCTTCGAGCATTTCCCGGGACTGTGCGGCATTCGACAGGGCCAGGGCGATGAACGGCAACGCGCCCTCGGCCGCGACGGATTCGGCGAAAGCGGGCTGATCGCTCACCCGGGTCATCGGTCCTTGGGCCAGTCCCAACCGGGTGCCCATGTTCTGGGCCAAGGGCGAATCCGGAAGCAGGATGTCGGCGTGCTGCGGCTCGCGGATCGCCTTGCGCAAGCCTTTCATGCTGCCGGAGACATTGCGCCAGAGCGAGGCGAAACGGGCGGCCAGGAATCCGTCCTGGCCGATCGGCACCAGCTGCCGGTCCAGATCGGTGCTGCCGAGGTCGGCGGGCAGCTGCGGGTTGCCGCGCTCCGGTCCGGTGCCGGCTTCCGGTTTGCGGGCCGGGCCGCGACGGCGCAGCACCCGGTAGCCGTCGACCAGGAGGGTTTCCGAGCCGTCCATGGTGGCCAAAGCCGAGGCCAGTTCGGCCGAAGTGCCGGCTTCTTCCAGCAAGGCGAGCTGGGTGTCCAGGAGCACGCCTGCAGCCCCGCCGGTGATGGCCGCCCGGGCGGTATTCGGTCCGATGCCGCCGGCCGCCCAGACGGGCAGCTCGACGTCGGCGGCAGCGACCAACTGCTGCAGCAGCACGAAAGAACTCAACGAACCGACCAGCCCGCCGCCGTCGCTGCCCCGGGCGATCAGGCCGTGCGCGCCCAGGCGCTGCGCGTTCAGCGCGTCCTCGAGGCTGCGTACTTCCACCAAGACCAGGGTGCTGCCCGGGACCTCTCCGGGTTTCCAGCCGGGCAGCATTTCTGGATCCTGCGCCAGCAACAGGTGGCTCGGCGCGCTCAAGTGCTCCGCGAAGACGTCCTGCGGACTCACCCGGCAGCCGGTGTCCACCCTGATCCCGAACGGTTCCGAGGTCCAGCGGCGCACTGATTCGAGCGCCTGCAGGGCCGGCTCGGCGCGCGACCCGAGGTCCAGGATTCCGAGGGCGCCACAATTCGAAGCTGCGGCCACGAGCCGGGCGTCCGGCGTGGCGAACGGGCTCACCGCGAGGATCGAGATGCGGTTTGCAGTGTCAGCGCGCATGGAAATTCCTGTCTCTAAAGCGTTTAAATACCGCCATGGTGTAAAAAATTTAACTGGTTGAGGCTCCAGATGGAAGATTCATTCCTAAGGCCACCGCAATCTTTATTGTAGAGTCGTCGGGGTTGGCGTCAAGCAACAAATCTTCAGGTGGCAATTTGTTTACCCAATACGTACCCAAAGTTATTTTTCTTGAAATATATTGAAACGTCCGGGTGCGGGCAATTCACCTCGGGTATTGTGCTCAGGAGCGATCCGGCGATTTATTGCGACCTAGCGTCGCAATAGCTGTCCGGTCGCGGCTTGAAGGGGTAAGTTTCCTTTAAATTCAAGGATCGGGAGCCGCGCTGTGAATTTTTCGCCGGCGTGCGCGACTGTCTGTCGCCGTGATTTTGTGACCTTGATTACATTGCCGACTTTACCCAGAATGCTCCGGTTGAAAAGTAGGCAAAGTGGCGTATAAGCGGGTTGGGTCGCCCCGGTGCAAATTTGGGATCGACTACCGCAAAGATAGGCGCAGCGGGCGCCTCGGCGGGCGCTTCCGCGCTATCACTGAGATGGCCGTTCGGTTATCCGAGTGGTTATAAATTTAGCAATTCGCTGGCTATTTTGAGGCGGGTTGCCGGTCCGGGGTGGTGAGCGCGCTGAGAATGCATTGCAGGGTGAGCGGGCTCAGGTCTGCGGGCTCCGGGGCTCCAGGGTCCGGGAAGTGGCTGTGCGTCATGGCGCCTTCGTGTGCGGCCATGACCACTCGGATCAAGACCGAGATCGGCACCGTCGGTTTGCGGCCGGCCCGCTCGATCGCGCTCAGCAGGATCGGTTCCAGTCTTTCCCGGAGCCGGCGGCGGTGTTCGGAGAGCGCCGCGGCGGCCAGCGGGTTGCGCAGGGCTTGGGCGGTGAATTCGGCATTGAGCAGCTGCCAATGGCTGCCGACCTGAAGCAGGTTGAGCACTTTGCCAACGATCTCGCCGACGTCCGGCGTCGCCGCGGTGCTGGACAGGACCTCTTCGAGGCGTTCCAGATAGAGCTCGATGTTCCACTCGTAGAGGGCGAACAGCAGCTCGTCCACGGACTCGAAGTTCGAATAGAAGGCGCCCCGGGTGAATCCTGCGCGTTCGCAGATCTCTTCGATGCTCGCCTTGTGGATCCCGTGTTCCACGAGAAGTTCGCCGGCCGCTGCGATCAGGCGTTTGCGGGTTTCGGACCTGCGCCGCGGAACTTTCTCGGAACCAATCATGGAAAAAGTCTATCCAATACAGAATGTTTTGAATACATTGTGTATTGAGACTCAACGAAGAGAGGTTCATGATGCCTGTTTTGCCCCCCGGCCTCAGCCTGAAGCGAATTTCGGTTAAGGGCCGCAGCACCCGGTATGCAGATCTGGGCGACGGTGCGCCGCTGGTGCTGTTGCACGGCATCGTGCGGAGCCTGGAGGATTGGGGCCAGGTGATCGAACCCTTGTCCAAGCAATACCGGGTGCTGGCTCCGGATCTGGCCGGATTCGGTTTTTCCGAAGGCTTGCCCAGCTACAACCTGGAAGCCTTGGCCGAGCACGTTTGGGATTTCCTCGATGCGCTCGGCGTCTCCGGGCCAGTACGCCTGGTGGGCAATTCGCTGGGCGGTGCAGTCACCATGAAAGCCGCGGTGCAGGATCCGGACCGGGTGGAGCGGGTGGTCCTGGTGAACAGCGCTGGATTCGGCAAATCGGTGACCGTGGCGATTCGGGCATTGGCCATTCCGGTGATCGGCGGAAAAGTGATCAAGCCGCTGCTGCTCCGACCGAATATGCGGATGGCCCGGGCGGTGGAGAGTTCGTTGTACCGGGACCAGCGCATCGTGACCCGGGAACGGGTCAACCTCGGCTACGACCTTTTGGGCCAGGAGCAGGCGATGCGCGCCTCGGTCGAATCCGGCGTCGCCCTGGGCAGCTTCTTCGGCGCGGCCGAAGGCTGGCGCCGGGAACTTCTGGACGGCTACCGTCCCTTGTCCCATCCCACGCTGGTGCTGTGGGGCAGCCACGACAAGATCCTGCCGGCCAGTCATCTGCCCAATGCGCGGCGCGAACTGCCGGCCGCCCGATTCCACCTCTTCCAGCGGGTGGGCCATATGCCGATGACCGAGGTTCCGGAACAATTCCTGGCGGTCGTCGGGCCGTTTTTGGCGGAAAACGCCGATGCCTGAGGCCAGCATCGAAATCGCCGTGATCGGAGCCGGGTTCTCCGGTCTGGGAGTCGCCTGCGAACTCGTCCGGCACGGTCGCCGGGATTTCATCGTGCTCGAACGCGGGAGCACGGTCGGCGGTACCTGGCGGGACAACACCTACCCGGGTTGCGCCTGCGATATCCCCAGCGACCTCTACTCCTTCTCCTTCCAGCCGAATCCGCACTGGTCCAGCAATTACGCCGCGCAGCCCGAGATCCTGGCCTACCTGCAGCAGGTTGCCGCGGACTACGGCTTGCTGGAGCCCGACGGCGCGCCGGCCGGCTCGGACCTCTCGGCGGCAGCCCCGGGCAGCATCAGTTTCGGCACCGAACTGCAAGGTGCCGATTGGTTGCCGGATCGGCAGCGTTGGCGGATTTCGACGAACCGGGGCAGTTTGCTCGCCAGATACCTGATTTCCGGCCACGGTCCCTTGATCACGCCGAAATGGCCGGATTTGGCCGGGCTGGACAAGTTCCGAGGGGTCCGGTTCCATTCGGCGCAGTGGGACCACACCGTCGATCTCGCCGGCAAACGGGTCGCGGTCATCGGCACCGGTGCCAGCGCCATCCAGTTCATTCCGCAGGTGCAAGGCGTGGCCGGCGAAGTCCAAGTCTTCCAGCGGACACCACCATGGATCGTCCCGCGGGGTTGGCGGGAGACCTCGGCGAAACGCCGTGCCGTGTTCGCCAAATACCCCGTGCTGCAGAAACTCGACCGGCAGCGGAAATTCCGGATTCTGGAGACCCGGCATCTGGGCCTGAGCACCGCACGGTTCAACCGGGTCATGCAGGACTTCGCGCTGAGCTACCTCAATCGCAAGGTCAAGGATCCGGGGCTCCGGGCCAAGCTCACCCCGGACTATCGGATCGGCTGCAAGCGGATCCTGATTTCGGACAACTATTTCAATGCGCTGCAAAAACCCAATGTGGAGCTGGTCACCGACGCCGTGGTCAGGGTCACCGAACGCGGCATCGTCACTGCGGACGGCGTGGAACGCGAAGCCGACGTCTTGATCTGCGGTACCGGGTTCAATGCCACGCAGCCGAAGATCGCCGGTTTGATCCGGGACGGCGACGGCGTCTCGTTGGCCCAGAGGTGGGGCGCGGATTTCGAGGCGCACCGCGGGACCACGGTGACCGGTTACCCGAACCTCTTCCTGATCGTCGGACCGAACACCGCCCTCGGCCACAATTCGATCATCTACATGATCGAAGCCCAGGTGCGTTATGTCCTGGCTGCGCTCAACGCGGCAGAACGGCGCGGCGCGGTGGAGTTGGCGCCCACGGAGGCCGCGCAGCGGGCTTACAACCGCTGGCTGCAGGAACGCCTGGCCCGGCTGGTCTGGACCCGCGGCGGCTGCTCGAGCTATTACCTCAGCAGCACCGGCAAGAACACCACGCTCTGGCCGGAGCGGGCGGCTGCGTTCCGGCGCAAGCTCGGCCGCTTCGATGCGGCCAGCTATCGGTTTTTCAAACCCCGTCATCCTGTCCTGTCCGCCATCCCGACCAAGAAAGCGGTATCTCCCCATGTCTGAGTTCCCCTATGTATCCGGCGCCGCAGTACTCACCGGGGCCGCAAGCGGCATCGGCGAAGCGACCGCCAAAGGTCTGGCGATGCGCGGTATGGATATGGCAATCATCGACAAGGATGCGGCGCCGCTGGAGGCCCTGGCAGCCGGGTTGCGGGCCAATTATCCGAAACTGACCATCAGCACCCATGTGGTCGACCTTTCCGAAGCAGCACCGATTGCGGCTCTGCCCGAGGAAGTCCGGCGCAGCCACGAGCGGGTCAGCATGCTGATCAACAACGCCGGGGTGGCCTTGGGCGGCACCTTCGAGGACGTTTCGCTGGCTGACATCGAATTCGTGATGGCGGTGAATTTCTGGGCCGCGGTCCGGATGACCAAGGCATTCATGCCGGATCTGCGCGCGGCCGATTCGGCCCTGATGATCAATATTTCAAGTCTCTTCGGCTTGATCGGCACTCCGGGGCAGACTGCGTACACGGCGAGCAAATTCGCGATCCGTGGCTTTTCCGAGTCATTGCGCACCGAGGTCTCGCGCTTCGGGATCAAGGTGCTCCAGGTGCATCCCGGCGGGATCAAGACCAATGTCGCGAACAACGCCCGGCTCGGCGCGAATCTCACCCGCGGGGATGTGGACCAGGTCCGCAGTTCGTTCAACAAGGTGCTCACCATGGATCCCCGCGTCGCGGCAGAGCAGATCTTGAACGCGGCGGCCGCCGGGAAAAACCGGTTGGTGATTACCAAAGAGGCCAAAGCGCTGGATCTGCTCGCCAGATTGTTGCCGGCGAAGCACGGCGAAATCATCGCCAAGGAAATGCTCCGCAGAACCGGGGTCAAGCTCTGAATCAGGCGCAAAACGCCGTTGTGGCCAGAATCTCAGCGACTTCATAGCCGCCGGCGCGGATCGCCGCGCTGGCGGGGATTTCGAATTCTGTGTTTTCCGGGATCAGCCGGTTTCGCGTCGTTATCAGTTTGTTATCGTTTGGTGCTTCCCGTAGCGTCGATGGAAAGCTCCCGTTCGGCATTGCGCCGTCGGAAGCTGAGCAGGCACCTCGCACCCGGCACCGCCACGGAGGATTGCCTTTGATTTGTCCCCACATGAGGAAGCGGGCGGCGGTGGTTCGGTAGCGGAATGCTCCGTTCGGGTGACCGGAAGTGTCAAAACCAATGATGCAGAATTCAAAAATTCGTCGTACCGCTGGCCGGGTTCTGGCCATTGCCGCGATTGCCGGAGCCGGCGTCGCCGTGACCGGCACGGGTGCGCAAGCAGCCGACAGCAGCACCTGGGACGCACTGGCACAGTGCGAATCGGGCGGCAACTGGT
>SXGU01199160.1_pt1 | contig 31497 bp, 30 predicted proteins | sample 3174531 | NCBI WGS metagenome assembly SXGU01 (sample SAMN11356863, study PRJNA531348) | freshwater metagenome | isolation source: freshwater sample F1-140 | place: China: Fuxian Lake, Yuxi | collected 2017-12-25 | reverse complement strand
TTTAATATCAACGCCATCTCTCAGCAACCCGACGACCCTCTGCCGCACCTGCTCTCCCAGAACCATGACCGCCTCCTCGCCCAGACGGGGTTCTCGCACGGATTGGTTGCTGGTCAAGTTTTTGCATACACCCTTTAAGATGCTGTGCGTGGTATGTTTGTCAAACAACTAGTTGGCGAGCAGATGCCGGCCCAGCGCCAGCAAACGCTCGTCGTCGCCGTGACGCCCGGCAAGCTGCACGCCCAGCGGCATGCCATCGCCGTCCTTGCCCCAAGGCAGCGTCAGCGCCGGTCGGCCGGTCAGGTTCCAGGCCGCGGTGAAGGCGCCAAGCGGCGCGGCGGCCTCAAACAGCTCTGGCGGCGGCAAGTGGGTCAAGGCCCCGACCTTGGGCGTCGCGATCGCCACGGTGGGCGAAAGTACCAGGTCAAAGCGCTGCAAAGCAGCCTCGGCGCGTGCGTTCAGGCTCTCAAAGGCCCGTCGGACGTCGGCATCGGAGTTGCGGCGGCCCTGCTCGCGGAACCACCGCGTCACCGGCTGCAGCTTGCCGGGAAACGGCACCGGCGTGCGCGCGAAGATGCGCTGGTAGACTGGCATGAACTCCGCCAGCGTCGCGCCCACGCGCGGCACTTCGGTGACTGTGTGCCCGAGCGCGGTCAGCCGCTCGGCCACTGCCAACGTCGCCTGGGCACGGCTGGCTTCCACAGCGACGCCGAGCGGGTTCTCCCGCATCAGCGCCACCCGCAAGCCAGGCGCCACCGGCGCGCGCGCCGCCGCCAGCCAGCTATTCGCAAGACGCGGGTCGCGGCCGCTCAAGGCATCGGCCAGGGCCGCCGCGTCGTCAATGCTGCGGGCAATCGGTCCGATGACCGCCATGCCGTCGGGGTCGACGTGGGCGTGCGGGTTGGGCACGCGGCCGCGGCTGGTCTTGAGGCCCACAAGGCCGCACAATGCCGACGGAATCCGAATCGAACCGCCGCCGTCGCTGCCGGGCGCCAGCGGCAATAGCCCCGCTGCCACCGCCGCAGCCGCGCCACCGCTTGAGCCACCCGAAATGCGTTCCAGGTTCCAGGGGTTGCGCGTAGGCGGGTGGATGTCGGTCTCGACCATCGGCAACAACGCCAGCTCAGACGTCGAGGTCTTGCCGAGCAGCACGAACCCGGCGCGTCGCAGCAGCCGCGTGGTGACGTCGTCCACCGGGCTCCACAGGTAGCGAAAGGCCCGCGAACCCAGGCGCGTAAAGCGACCGCGCACCATGTGCAGGTCTTTGAGCGCCAGCGGCACGCCGTGGAAGGCTGGCAGCTCGCGCCGGTTCTGGCGCTGACGGTCCTTGGCCGCCGCGTCCGCACGCGCCGATTCGGCATAGACGTCGACAAACGCGCCCAGTTGCGGGTCGTGGCGGGCAATGCGGTGCAAGTACAAGTCGACCAGCGCCGTGCTCGTCGTCGTCCCGTCGCGGATCGCTTGGGCTTGCTCCAGCGCGGATTTGGCGAGCCAGGCGGCGCGGTCGGGATCGGATTCGGCGAATGTGGGTGGCAGCGTCATGGGCGCATTGAGCCGTGTCGGGCCAGTTTTGGCAAGGAGGTCAACGTGCCTGCCGGTCGATCCGCCACTGGCGGGCAATCAGATAGCTCAGCGGCCCCATGCTGCCGCCCGCCACGGTGAGCAACAGGAACGGCCAGGCCGCCACGCCCGACGTCTTGCTGTCGCGCACCATCCAACTGGTGACCAGCACCATCGCCACCGTCAGGTCCGTGAACAGCTGAATCGTGCCGCTGTCCTGACCAATCAGGCGCCACAGGCCGAGGTAGCCGAATTCGCGGACGGCTATTGAGGAAATGGCTAGGAACGCAGTCAACAGAAATGTCAAAAGTATCATTCGCTTAGACATTGAATGTGCCTCGCCGCAATGTTGAATCGGCGCCATGCGACCCCGCCGACTGGCAGGTGCGTACCCATTGTGCCGCCGTTTTCGGTTCGTGGCAGCAACAGACCCGCCAGATGCCGTCGCTTCACCGCACCCGCAGCCTCTGCTACGCTGCGCGCCCCACCCAATGGAGCCACCATGCAAACCACCGCCTCAGGCCTGCGCTTTGTCGACAGCGTCGTCGGCACCGGCGCCGCCCCCGTCAAGGGCAAGCGCGTCACCGTCCACTACACCGGCCGCCTGACCAACGGCACCAAGTTCGACAGTTCAGTCGACCGTGGCACACCGTTCGAGTTCGTGATCGGCGTCGGCCAGGTCATCGCTGGCTGGGACGAAGGCGTGGCCAGCATGCACGTGGGCGGCAAGCGCACGCTGCACATCCCGGGCCGTCTTGCCTACGGCGAGCGCGGCTATCCGGGGCTGATTCCGCCCAACGCGGAACTGGTCTTCGACGTCGAACTGCTGGGCTGTTCGGCCTAGCGCCTGGCGCTGCAAACCCATCGGCTCGCCAACGAAAAGTAGCTTGGCACGGCCCCCAAATGCGCGCCTGTTCCGACCGGGCTTTGGCGGTAGGGGGGCGGCGATGCGCGCGGTGGTCGGCCTTTGGTGGTGCGTTGCGGCCGTTGCTTGCAGCGACGCGGCGGCGCCGGCGGTTGCGGTCGACGCTGACCCGGCGGTCACGTTTGCCGTCGATGCGCAGAAGCTCGGCGACAGCAAAGGCAAAGACGCTGCCGGCTCGGCCGATGGCGCCGCTGGTGGCGCGGACGGCGCTGCAGAGGCTGAAGTTGTTGCGGATGCCGCTTCGCTGGACGAGGCGACCGCGTCTGACGCAGCGGTTGCTGCTGCAGACGAGGCGAGCCCGCCGGAGGACACCAGCCCCACCGCGTGCATGCCCCAGTGCGCGGGCAAGAACTGCGGCACCGACGGCTGTGGCGGCTCGTGCGGCGAGTGCACCGACAAGCAGCAATGCCAGGTCGGCAAGTGCGTCACCAAGCCCAATCTCGGCTGCGGCGGCCTGTTGCTCAAAGAGAACTGGACCGGCAAGTTCAAGGGCGAGTGCACGTTTGTCGGCGCCGGTGGGCTCGTGCCCATCAAGTCCAAGACCAGCGGCGACATGACCTTTGCGATCAAGTGCTTCAACTCCAAGTACCTGGTGAGCGGCAAGATGGACGGCGAGGCCTTAGAGGGTGTTTACATTCGAACGTCTACTGCGCGTAACCCGTCGATGAGTTCGCAGGACTCATCGACCCCGCCATGCTTTGTTGTCGGCCCTATTCCTCCCTGCGGCGCACTGCGAGTGCGCCTCAGTCGTCACAGGGCCTCCGCCTCGCCTTGCGGGCGCCTGATTCCGCTCGTTCATACATCAATTGTAAACACCCTCTCAGGCAACAAATTCACCCTGACGCTCGGCGGCACCTACGACCCGGGCAAGCTCAAGCTGACCGGCACGCTGACTGAAGGCACGATTTTATTGTGGAATCTGTTCACCTACAAGTTTGAGGGGCCGATCGAAGGCACGCTCGGCGCCACCGGCACCTTTGACGGCACCTGGCAGGTCGACTCGACCGACGTGCAGTTCTTGGGCCAGCCCAGCCCCACCACGCCGCCGTTCAAGGCCAGCGGTACCTGGTCGGCTTCGGGCAGCTAGCGCCGAATTCGCGGCGCGCTTGTCGCGGATACCCTTTGACTCTATGCCAGTTGCCCGCAAGCGCACAATCGGCGGCCATGCCGGCACTCGACCGGAACCACTTCCCGTCGCTGACTTGCCGGGCCCGCCTGGCTCACCACCTCTCAAAGGAGTCCCTGATGCGTACTACCCTTTCCGTCGGCGCCTTCGCGCTGCTGCTCGCTGTGCCCGCTTTCGCCCAGTCCAAAGATGCCAAGCCAGCACCTGCGCCCGCCCCCGCGGCCGCCCCTGCCGCTCCGGCTGCCGCGCCCGCTGCGCCCGCCGCTGCCCCGCCTGCCGCGGACATGAGCAAGATGGGCCCGTGGGCCCGCAAGCCCACCAACGAGGCCAAGACCAAGAAGGAGATCGCTGAGTTCTTTAAGCAAGAAGAGGCGCTGATGCACAAAGGCGACTTCAACGCCACGCTGAGCCGCTATGACTTTCCGGTCTACATGATGACCGACGACAGCAAGGGCGTGCCTTCGGCCGCAGAGTGGAGCCGCGAGAAGTATGTCGCAATCATGAAGCCGATGATGGAGAACATGCCCAAGGACATGAAGATGACGCAAAAGCCGACCGTGACCGTGCTGTCGGACAGCCTCGTCAACATCGCGGTTGATTTCACCATGACGATGGGCAAGACCAAGCTGACCGGCCGCAACATGTGCGTGCTGGTCAAGCGCGACGGTCAGTGGAAGTGGAAGGTGATGGGCGAAGCCGGCTGGGGCGACGAGCCACCGACTGACGGCAAGAAGTAGCGTCGTCGCTCGGTGAACAGAGGCGGGTTGCCTCTGGCTAGCCCGATGGGCCTGTGCGGGCTGCGGCGATGAGGTGCGCAAGGCCATCGCGTAGCGACCACTGTGGTGTCCAGCCGAAGGTCTCGCGAACGCTGCGCGTATCGGCTACGCACACACTGACATCTCCAGGCCGCGGTTTGCCCAACACCAGAACGGCGCGCGCGTCGCCAGCCAGCGTCCGCACCAGCTCCGCCACCGCCAGATTGCTGTGCGCGACGCCCGACCCGACGTTGAAGGTGCCGTCCACTGCGCGCTGCGCCACCACGGCAGTGACCAGCCTGGAGAAATCCGCGACGAACAGGTGATCGCGCTGGGGCTCGGCGTCGTGAATCTGCAGCGCGTCGCCCTGAGCCAGCGCCGCCAGCAGGTCGGAAATCAGCCGCCCCGGCTGCCGTTGGCCGCCGTAGACGCTAAATGGCCGCAGCACGATGAGCGGCAGACCGGCGCTGCGACAGGCCGCTTGCGCCATGCGCTCGCCGTCGAGCTTGCTGGCCATGTACGGGTTGACCGCGGCGACCGGGTGCAGCTCATCAATCGGGTTGTACTGGGGCACGCCGTAGACGTAGGAACTCAGGTACAGCAGTGCGGCGCCGCGCGTCACCGCGATGTCGATAGCAGCCTGCGTTGCCGCAAGGTTGTGCTGCCGAACCGCGTCGCCGTCGCCCAGGCTTTGCATGACGCTGGTGCGTGCAGCAAAGTGCAGCACCCAATCGAGCCGAGTCGGCACCCGGTCCAGCGCGGCGGCGCTCGGCTGACGACAATACGCGTCGACGTCGGTGACGCGATGACCCGCGGCCGCCAGGGTCCGGGATGCGTCGCTGCCGAGCATGCCCCGGCCGCCACTGAGCCCGATGGCCAGCGTGGGGTGGCGCGACACGGTCAACGGCCGAGCTTGCGCAGTGCCCCGTCTGGGTGGGTATAGGCTTCAAGATAGCTGCGAAACCACGCGATGGTGCGGCGCAGGCCGTCTTCGAAGTCAACTTCGGGCTGCCAGCCGAGCAGTTCCTTGGCGCGGCGGTTGTCCGACGACATGCGCCAGATTTCGGTTGGTCGGTTGGGCAGGGCGCCGATGCGCAGCGGCGAGGACGAGCCGCTCAGGGTGTGGATTTTTTGCACGAGGTCGCGGATGGCGATTTCCTGGCAGCTGCCGATGTTGACGATGCCCTCGAAGGGTGGCTCAGCCGCGGCCGCGGCCAGGATGCCGCTGACCTGATTGTCAACGTAATTGAACTCACGGGTCTGCAGGCCCTCGGTGGTCTCGACCGGCAGGCCGCGCAGGCAGCGGATAATGAGCTCGGGAATCACGGCCTTTTCACTTTGGTACGGGCCGAACGTGTTGAACGGGCGGATGCACACGATGGGCGCGCCGGTCTGATGGCGCTTGAATTGCGCATACAGTTCGCCAGCGTACTTGCCAATCGCGTAAGGCGAAATCGGAAAGGGCCGAAAATCCTCATGAAACGGCACGGTCTGCTGCAATCCGTAGCACTCTGAGGTCGACATGTAGACAAAGCGGCCGTATTGCACGCCGCATTCGAGCAGGTTGGCGGTGCCCACGGTGTTGGACGCCAACGCCTCAGTGACGTGCACAAAGCTGTCGCCCACATGGTTGTAGGCGGCCATGTGGTAGATGGCCTCGAATTGGCGCTTGCCAAGCGAACGCAGCGAGTCGACGTTGCGCAGGTCGGCCTCGATGACCTCCAGACCATCCCAGACGTCGGCCAGTCGGACGTTGTCGATGAGCGAGGCGTACTTGACCGTGACCGCCACGCGCTTGCCGTCGGCGACCAGGCGCCGCACCAGATGCGAGCCAATAAAGCCGGCACCGCCGGTAACCAGGACCTGGGCGCTGCTCATCGGCCGTCTTCCCGTGCGGTGTAAAAACCGCTGAATTTTTGTTCCATGTCTGCGCGCTCCTTCTGGGTGTTGAAGGTAATTTCCAGACCGCCGTGGCTGTAGGCGGCGAGCGCGTCAAAAGCAATCAGGATCTTGAACAGGGTCACAATGCCTTGGCCGTCGGGCAGCCGCGTCACTTCATCGGAGACGAGCGAAAACGCGCTGCGGTCGATGATGGCCTGGCCGATGTAATAGTTGAGCACCGGCTTTTCGCGAAAGCTGGTGACCAGGTTGCTGGCGTCGAACTCCAAAAGACCAAATGGGTTTTGGATGGGCGCCGACACCAGCGTCGCTTTTTGGCCGCGCGACAAGTGAAAGGCCAGCAAGGCGTCGAGGTCCAAGTCGGCAAAGGTGTCGCCGTAGGTCATCAACACGCGGTCGCCCCACAGCTGCCGGGCATGCCACAACCGCCACAGGATGCCGGCCTGCTCCCCCGCATCGGAAAACTGGATGTCGGCTTCGCCCTGGTAGCGCGCGACGGCTTCGCGAATCAGCTCGCCTTTGTAGCCGATGCACAGCACCAGCTTGCGAAAGCCGCGCCGCAGCAGGTCCTGGATCTTCATGTCCAGGATCGTCTCGCCGCGAAAGGGCACCAACGGCTTGGGCAGCTCGTCGGTCAACGCGCCCATGCGGCGGCCGCGGCCGCCACACAAGATTGCAATCGTCAGGGATTCGCGCATCGACAAACGCAGGCGCGGCATGGCCTGGCGGGCGGCTGGCAAGCCTAATCGACGCAGGCGCCGATCACAAGCCGTCCCCGTGGTCGGGCAAGCGCGCCAGGATTCGGCGCCCGGCCGCTGCACGGATGCGGCGCAATGGCGTGCGCCAGCGCACTGCCTGCCGATAGACGTCTGCCAGGCCTGCGGTTGCATCGAGTTGCGGATGCGCGGCTACTCTGCGGCGATGACCGGGCAAGTCCGCCGCAACCTCCAGCAGCACCCGGGCAAGGTCGTCGGCGTCCGCAGTCCGAAAGGTCAAACACCCGGTCGGTCGTCCGACTGCGTCTGAGGCAACCACGGGCTTGCCCAGGTGCAGTGCCTCGCGCACGGAAACGGCGTCGCCGTCATCCAAGGTTGCGCGCACGTAGACGTCGGCAACCTGCCACAGCGCTGGCGCCGGCATGGGCGACATCTGCACCACCACGCGGTCGGCCAGACCGCGCGCAGCCAGGAATTGCTGGGCGTCGGACAGCAGGCCCGCGTCCCCCGGCACGGCCAGCAAGAACGCGAAGCGTGCGTCCGGCAGTCGCGCCAACACTTGCGCAGCCGCGCGCACGAACACATCCAGACCGTACAGGTCGCGGCCATTGACGGCGTCGAGGCGTCCCGCCCCCGAGACGATGAGCGGCCCTGGGCCCGTGCGCAGCGCTGCCAGCGGTGCCGGCCAATCCGGCCAGGACAGTTCCTCCGCTGTGGGCGGCAGAAAGGGCGGCAGCTGCACCAGCGAGGCGGCATGGGTGCCCACCTCGCGCAGCTTGGCTTCGACCGACGGGCCCGACACCACCACCCGCGCCAGGCGATTGCACACCGCCGCCAGCATCGCGCGGTCGTTGCTGGTCATGCCCGCGACGCTTTGAATCATCGAATGTTGGCTGACAACGACAGGCACGCCAGCCAACGTCTGTACGGCGACCAGCGGCGCCATCTCTTTCCAATGGCAACCGTGGATGTGGACATGCAAGACGTCGACGCGCTCGCGAAGCGCGAACCGCATGCAATCGGCGGCCATCCAGCGCCCGGGTCGCGGTCGGTAGACAGGCACTCCCTGTGCGGCGTGCTGGCCAGTGGGATTGGTAATCATGGTCACCAGCCGCGCGCCGCACTGCGGCAGGCGTTCGGCGAGGCGCTGCACATACACGCCCATGCCCGCGCGGTGCGGCGGCAGCGGCCCGGCGAGGCCGATGGTCAGGTTGCTCAGATCGGCGGCAGCTGAGGCTGTGGTCATCTTCTCATTGTGGCACCGGCGCCGGGGGGTTGTCGATGGCGGTGATGCTACAACGCAGGGCAATCGCAAGATCCAGGCTTTTGGGTGCGGACAGGCCTCTGCGCCTGTCTGGGCAAAGGGCAATCGCTCGTCTGAACTGGACAGGATGGAACCCTATCCGCACCCAACACTGGGAATTGCGACTTTGCGATAGTCCAGCGATACAACGCCAGAACCTTGACGCACCGCCGCGCGCCCGCACATGCTGCCGCGCACCCCCGACCGCGACGTCGCCTGGGAGCATTCGCGACAGCAAACCGGTGGCGGCAGTTGGGCCTCGGCGCCGGCGCCAGCGTCACCGCGAACGTCGTCAAGCGCGCGGTCCTAGGGCGCTGGCACGTCGCCGGCGGCAGCGTCGTACGCGCCGCTCACGCCAAGATCACATCTTGAACCCTGCCGTCACCATTACGCCGTGCATGACCTGCCAGGCGTCGAGCACCAGCGGCACCCGTCGCGCCGACACCGCGTAGTCCAGCGACAGCCACTTGGCCAGCTTGGCGCTGACCGCGAACCCGAGATCGGCGTTCATCGCGGCCACGCCGGTCTTTTGCCCTTGGGTTGAATACGCGGGCAGAAACACGTTGGCCTTGGCCTTCCACGCCACGCCTTCGGTGACGTCGCCGGCCAGCGCGACCTCGGCTTCGGCGCCAATCTGCGTCGCTGGCTGGATTTGCTTGACCTCAAGGCGACTGGCCTTGGGGTCATCGGCCGTCACCGCAAATCCCTCGTCGGCCAGGACCTGCAGCGCGCCCACGCCCAGTTTGGCTTTGAGCGTGAACGTCTTGCGCTCGATCGGGTTGGCAAACGCCCCCAGCGTTTCGGACAGCACCAGCGGATTGAGCGCCCCGCTCAGTCGGTGCCGCGTCTGCGCCGCGAGGCTCAGCGTGCTTGTTGAGCCGTCCAGGCGCGTGGACTTGACCTCGTAAGGCGCGGCCTTGATGACCTCGTTGGCGAACAGTTGCGTGGTGGCGCGGACCCGCGCGTAGGGCCCCAGCCACGGCATCGCGGTCAACCGGTACAGCGTCGTCGACACCAATTCCGCAAAATCCGCAGACTTGAAGAAAGCAGGGATTTGCGGCGTGCGCGTCTGGGTATGCTGTATTTTCAGCGTGTTCAGGCTCTCGATTCCGCCAGACACCCACTCCGAGGCGCCCTCGAGCACCAGGCCGAGCGCCACCGTGCCGCCGTCCGAAGCGCCAACGACCGAATTCGAATGGTTGAAAGCGCCGGTTGAGCCGACCGACAGCGAGTTGGCCAACCCTTGCGGCTTGGCTTTGGCCGGGTCCTTGAGCACCGACTCGCGCAGCGCCTCCGGCACGACCGGCTCCTGGGCAGTGGCGGGCAGCGCGGCCAACAGGGCGCACCAGCAGGCGATGGTCATTTGATTGCGGCAGATCGTCGTCGATTTCATGGTGTCTCCTCGCGGTTGCGCAACTGGCTCGCCTTCACGCGCAGCTTTGGACCGTCCAAGCCCCGCAATTCGGCTACTCGATGGGCGTAGCGCGCCTGGGCGGCCTGTCGAAGCTGGCACGCCGACTCAGGGTCGCGCGCAGCTCCAAGGCATCGTCGATGAGCTCCGGCCACTGCGAGACCTCTTGCCAGCGCCCGTTGTGCAGCAGCAGCACTCCCTGTCGCGCTTCGACCTGGACGTTTTTTGGCGCCAGCAGGATCAGAGCACTGCGGACAGACTCGTCGAAAAGGTCCCTCAGCGCCTGTTCCGAACCGCCAGTTTGCAGCACGTAAGCTTTGGAAAACATTGCATCCTCTGCAAAATTCACGTCCTGGCCACCGAACAGACTGCCAAGCAAGTCAAACACCGGAATTTGAGGCCGCAGGAAGAAATGCGGCAGCGAGTCGTCCGCCCAACGCAGCGCGCACACAGTCTGGCGATGGCACCGCTCGCTCTTGCCGCTGCCAATCGTAAACTGGTAGTCGCACACTGCAATGGCCACGTCGCCGCGACTGCCGCGCAGCAGGTTCTTGACCATGCGCCCGCGGCCCTGATTGAACAGCTTGAAGGTCGCCATCTCGCGTTGGAAGCCGGCCGTGTCGGCGTCCATCCGAAAGCCGTTCTCGGCGGCAAAAGCGCGACATGCGAGCGCACGTTTGCGCTCAAGGCGAACACTGAGCCACAACATGCCGCCGAGCAACAAGAGGCCCGCGCCGACTTGCGCCCACAGTATCAGTCCATCTTCACTCATGGATTCAGCCCTTTGCTACCCGCGCATCGCCGCCGCAGCGAGCTGCCCAGACACCAGCGCGCCGTGGACGGTCGCGGCGTGGTCGCGGTGCGTCGCCTCGCCGGCAAAGTAGAGGCGGCCAGCGACCGGCGCCGCCAGCGCATCGCGATCCGCCGGCGTTGACCCCACCTGCAGGTACGAGTAGCTGCCTAGCGCAAACGGGTCGGCAGCCCAGCGCGTGCGCAGGTAGCCGCGCGGCTCGGGCAGGTTGCGTCCGTACACGCTGCGCAGCGCGGCCATTGCGTCGGCAACCACCGCTGCGTCGCTTTGGTTGGTCAGGGCCTTGGCATAGTCGGCAGCGTTGAAGCAGAGCAGGATTGGCTTGCCGACCAGCGCTTGCAGATTGAGGAACTCGGCCCACCGGCCGCGGACCGCATCCGCGCGGCGCAGCATGTGGGTGGGCGACCAGAATGGGGCGTCGAACTGCAGGTACAGTTTGTCCAGCAGGCCGCTGCCGAGCCTGGCGATCGCGGTCTGTTTGCGCGGCGGCAGCGGCGGGTCAAAGGCGATGGCCCCTGCTTGCAGCACGCCAAGCGGCACGGTCACCAGCACGCGGCCGGCAGTCAGCACGCCCTGTGCCGTTGCGACACTGCACCTACCGTCGCCGTACGCAATGCGTGTCACGGTGCGCCCCAGTCGCACATCTAGCGGTCGTGATTGCGCGCCCCCGCCAGCCAGCAAGGCAGAAATCTGGTCGTAGCCTCCGGCAAGCAGCACGTCGCCGCCCCCCGCTTCGTCGGCGCCAGCGTCCCAATGCAGCAGCGACAGGCGCTCGGTCGAAGCCGCGTACTCGTGCTCAATGGTCGTGTTGATAAGGCAATCCACCCACTGTCGGTCCAGGTCGCTTAGTGGCAGCCCGCGACGCGTTTGCTCAAGCGCGGCTGCCAACGCCACGTCCACTTCAGCGTGCTCCTGGAGCGCACGCACGCCGGCCATCAGCCTGTCCAGGTGATTCTCTAACGCTTGCAAGGTCTTGGATTGCAGTTGCGCGCCGTCGGCGCCATAGACAGTTGCCGACGCGTAATCGCAAGGCACAACGGCAAGCCGGGCTTTCTTGGCGACCGCGAACACCGGGTTACCGCGGACGCCATGAATCCACGACGCGCCCAAATCGAGCGGCACCCCAAGGCTGCTGTCGGTCCACAGGCGGCCGCCGATGCGGTTGCGCCCTTCCAACACGATGACCGAAGCGCCTGCATCGACAAGCGCTCGTGCAGCCGCGAGGCCAGCGACGCCCGCGCCGATGACCAGCACTTCCGCGTGGGTCGGCGAATCCTGCTCCCCGTTCGCGTCTACCTGGGGTTGTCCAGCGGCCGTGGTGGCGGCTGGACCCGGGCGTTCGGCCGTCGGCCCTGGCAAGGACTGGCCGGGCACAAGCTGCGCCTTGCCGCACGCACCTACAGCCGCCTGAGCGCCAACGGCCAGCGCAGCTTTCAGCCACCGCCTGCGAGAAATCCGGTGCAAGGTCAGCCTCAGCGCAGCGCGACGGCGTGCGGACCGGCTGGGATTGTGTGCTGCTGGCCGCGGTTTCGCTAGCGGCCGACCAGCAGCTTCGCGGGTTGCAACCGCTGCAATCCAGCCGCCCGGCCGCAAGAGGCCCATCGAATATGTCTTTCGGTGCATTTGCCATCGGCAAGGCCGAACGTATTGTTTCCTCCCTCAACCGCGCCCTTCGCGGTGCGCGCTGTGTCTCTTGCGCGCTTGACGCGGCCGCGTCGGCGTTCCACTTGTCCCCCTTAGGAGATTCCATGTTTCGCTTTGTCCTCGCTGTGTTGGCCATGACCGTGGCAACCCCTGCCTTTGCTGCCGCCAATCTCAAGGTCGCGTTTTCGGCGCCAGCTGGGCTGCGCGTCTACCAAAACGGCACCTACACAGCCACCGTGAGCAACAATGGCAACAAGGCGGCCTCCGCCGTCTCCGTGCAGATTCAGTTACCCAAGACCGCCACCAGCCCGCAGGTTTATGTCCTCGGCACGCTCGGCGCCAAGAGCAACAACTGCACACTGGTCGGCACCAAGCTCAGTTGCACCATCGGCACCCTGGCCAAGGGCGCGAGCAGTTCGGTGTTCTTCAACCTGGCGATCCCCTACGCGACTGTCCCCGCGGTGTTGACCACCACGGCGTCGACGACTTCGGTCGAAAACACGCTGACCGACAACAGCATTGCTCACACGGCATCGCTGGCCACCGTCCCAGTCACCATCGCCGCTAACGACGCGGCAGTCAACGACCACTGCACCGGCCAGGGCCTGACCTCGTTCTTCGAGTGCACGCTGTTTCCGTCGTCGATCTCGTCGCACGACACCACGTTCAATACGGGCGGGACCATTTCGTTCGTCAACGCCCCCGGCTACACCGGTACCTGGAGCCAGCCGTCGCCGGACCGCCTGGTATTCCAGTACTTCGACAATGGCGCGCTGGCAGCTTCGTTCGATGGCCGCGGCGTCAATGCCAACTGCTTTGAAGGCAAGACGACCTTCCCGGGTAGCGCCTACGTGAGCATGTACGAAGTGTGTTTCTAGCGGCAAACAGCGCTCGTCGGCCTGGTCGCGTCACAACAAGACCGCACCTGTGATGCCACGGACCACGTTGCTGCCGGCCCTGACCCGGACCACTGCGACCTGAGCCGTCGAGCGCTATCGGCCGCCGAGCATGCCGTTGCTGCTGTTCTTCTACGGTGGCTGGCAGCTGCAGGTGCGCGCGCCGCGGGTCGCAAGTGTCGATGGCGCGCTAGTTGGCGGCATTGCGACTGAGCCGCTGCGCCAGATTCTGCAGCAGGTGCGCGACGCCGGGCGAGCTGGGCAGGGCGCGGTCGAGGTCACCTACCGGTAGCGCGCGAGCGGTTCTACGATTGGGCAGGGCAGGCTACGCCGTGCCTTGCATCGCCCGGAGGCGGGCGTCGAGATTGTCGAACGCGCGGTCCCAGCCCTGCTTGAGCATCGCGTGACCAGCGTCGAACGTGGCCTGTTCCTCCGCCGTGGCGTTGTGCGCGCTCCAGTCCAAGAGCATGTGGGTCTTGCCGCCTTGTTCGGTCAACGTGGTCGCGATGCGCATTTCCAGCGGCCAGGTCGGCACAAACGGATGGCGGGTGATGTTCTGCGCTTCGTCGCAATAGGCGGCGATGGTGACGAACAACTGCTGTGGCTCAATCTCGGTGAAGGTCCGCTTGGCGCGCAGCACTGCACCGCCCGCCGCGATGCCATACCGAAACACGCCGCCCTGCCGCAGTTCGACCGTCGCGTAGTCGAGCGTCCCTGTCGGACCGAACCAGTGCATCAGGTGCTCGGCTTGGGTCATGGCCTCCCATACCAGGTTGCTCGGGGCGTCGAAAATGCGTTCGAGAATGAAAGGTGCTGACGTCATGAGCTGGCCTGCAGGCGTTGACCGGGGAGGGTGAACACGGGCGCCCGGGCACCCTGCGCCAAACGACAGCCGCCGACGCGATCGCGACGCTGCACCGCCGTGTTCCCTGCGTCAACGACGGGCCGACGAACCCGGCGGCGCCCGCCTGCGTGAGGGATTGAGAGCCATAGACCCTTGTGGCCACGCCGCGCGTCATCGAAACCGCCCGGCGAGCCCGCCGTGGCCCGACGGAGTTTCATGGCTGCGCGTCCGTGGGCTTTGCATTTGCTGTCCGTGGTGTTGTTGTTGGCAACCCCGGCTACCGCGACACCGCGACGTAACCCAGGTCCAAACGACGTCGCCGCCGCCAACGCCGCGCTGGTGGCTGCAATCGACCGCGATCCGCGCGATGCCGCCTGGCGCTACCTCGTCATCCACCACACGGCGTCGGAGTTTGACTCGCTGGCGGGCATCAGCGCTGGTCACGCCAAGCGTTTTGCCGACCCACTGGGCATCCAGTACCACTTTCTGGTCGGCAACGGCCATGCCGCGCCCGACGGCGCCATCCAGTTGGCGCGCTGGCGACACCGGGCGCAGTCGATCCACCTGTTCCACCCAGAGCGGGCGCCAAACGCGATTACCATTTCTCTGCAAGGCAATCTGCACGAGCGTGCGCCGTCGCCCGCGCAGATGCTGGCGGTCGAGACCCTAATCCGGCGGCTAATGCGCGTCTACGCCATCCCGGGCGACCGCATCTCGACCAACACCAACGCCGACGGCGTGGCGACGGTCTGCCCGGGCAAGTCGTTTCCCATCGACCGGGTGCTCTACCGTCTCGCCCACGCGCCGGGGGTTGCCGCAGCGGACTGGCGCGATCCGCTCGCAGCGGTGCAGATGGAAGGCCCTTTCGTCGACCTCGACGCGGTGCGCGCGGGCCTGCGCTGGCAGGGTAGCTGCCGGAAGGAAGTGCCGATTGGCCCTCTGCGCATGCTGGCCCAGGTGGCCGACACGGGGCGCGGTGTGCGTGCGCAAGTGCTTGGCATTGCTGGCAGCCTCGACTGCACCGCCATCGAGCGGCGCTTGCTGGCGCTGCACACCCAAGAGGGCTGGTACACGCGTGAGCTCAACGGCTACCGCAGTTCGAGGCTCAAGCCTCGGCGCAGCGACAAGCCGTTTTCGGTGCTGGTGCGCGACGAGCGCGGACCGATGCAGACCTGCGACTGGGCAGGACATGGCGTGCCGATCTGTGCGCTGGTCGCGCCGCGCAAGGTGCGGAAGCACTGACGCCAACGGCCGATGGCGGTCTGGCGGATGCCGCAAATCCACAGCCTGAGCGAAAATGAGTGCGATCCAAACCAGTGGCGTACTCACATGGCCTATGACTCTTGGCGGTGAAGGTAGAGGCGCATGTGCGCGGGGCGCCACGAAAGGCATTGGCCGGAAGATCAATCATCCTGCTCGAATTTTCGCCGCCCGCCTTCGCGGGCTGGGTCCAATCGGTGTACAGCGGTCGATTGACCGCCTGGCCTCGGCCAGACGGTCAACACCCGCTGTCAGATACCGAGTGGCAGCCGGCGGCGGTGGGCGTTCAGACCGTGAGCCGGGCGCTCCATCTCGCGGTCGCCCCCGAACCCACCGCATTGGACACCCTCCGAAGTAGGCCACGAGATCCGATCACACTCTTTCAGCCAACGGCACTTGCGTTGACGGCGCCCAATGGCCATGCTGCCAAGCTCCGGACTGTCGCAATGTGCGCCTTCCGGCGAGCATCGGCGTGGCGCGGTCCAAGTGGCAGACAAGCGACGGTTGCGGAGCGGCTTTGTCTGGCGCGGCATGCTGCCGATCGCCGCCGCTGTCCTCGTGCAGTCCCCGCAGGCCGTTGCCGCAGCCGAACGCTGCGGACCCAACCTCTGCGCAGTTGGCGAGGTGTGCTGCAACGAAACGTGTGGCCTGTGCGCCCCAGCAGGCGGCGCTTGTATTGAGCCCGACTGCGGCTGGGGTCGCGACCGCGTTGCGGGTCGTCGGCCCATCTTGCCGCTCAACCACACAGATGCATTGATGGGGCCACGGGTAGCGGTCGCAGCGGCACTAGGTCGATCGGAGCAGTACAGCGGTGGTCGCTTGAGCGCCTTGGGCGTACTGCCCTTGGGTCGGCAGTTTCGGCTGCGCGGCTCGACTGCGCTTCTGTTGGGGACCAACCTGCAGCAGCCTGCGGACGGCGTCCAGCGTGTAGGTGGCAACGATGGCAAGCTGAATGCTGAATTGGGAGCCGCTTGGAGCATTCCGACCGCATTGACCTGGTTGCATGCCGCGGTTCTCGCCGACGTGGTAACCGTGGCTCGGCGCGCGTTCGAGCGGTCCGCGCAGGGCGACCAGACCAGGTCGTGGTCCGTGGTCGACGTCGAGGCGGCCCCCGGTCTGGCCGTCGCCGTGTCGCGCTGGGGCGTCCACGTCGCTAGCTTCACGCGCTACAGCAGCGTGCTGCATTGCGCGGAACGCACTTGCCAAAGCCGCTCGTTCGGCCTTGTGGAGATCGGCGCATCCGTCGACGCCGATGGCCTGTCGTTAGGCGTGCCGATCGGCCTGTTGCTGCACGGCAAGCTGTCGTACTGGGGCGCCGATTTTGGCGGCGGCGTGTTCTGGCTGACGCGCCGCTTCCGCGTGGGTGCCCTGTGGCACTCGAGCTTGATCCACGGCTGGACAGCAAGTGCCTGGCCCGAATCAGAGTTCAATCTGCGAATCGACTGGCTGGCGGGTCCGTAACGGGCCGGATGGTCCCTGCCGCGGCCATTGCCCATCTTAGTGAGCGGTGCCCTTTCGCCTCAGCGTTTACCCTCCACAGCCGCAGGCCGCGTGAAAGTGTCGCTGGCGAGGATCGCACCCACGTTCGCCCCTTCCTGCACCCGCAGCCCCGCAAAGCCACTACGGCGGCCAGGCCCTGCCCACCAGACCCTTGGGATCAGCCAACAGCTGAGCGCAACTGGTGAGCGGCGGTACCTGCTGCCAGCGCAGCTCCATCGGCGGCTCGTCGGTGACGGGCTTGGCGGTTTCGCCGACAACCAGCAGGCTCGACGTGGCGCCAAGGGTGGCCTGCTCGTGGCTGGCGATCGGCGTCGCGGTCAGCACGCCGTCGGAAGTCAGGTTGGCCGACCACTGCACGGTACTGCGTTGTGCAACAAAGAGGGACTGCTTGCCCAGGATCGGTACGTCGATGCCAACCGTGACGCCTGGCTTGCCGTCGCCATCGGCATCGGTCACCGCCGGGTGGCTGGCCTGTCCGGTCGCGGGCATCGGGCCATCATGGCCCTCGTGCAAGCCGACACGTTGCGTCGCTGGACCAAACGTCCACAGGTTGCCGACCACCGAGACGGGCGCCGCTTGCTGGGCCAGCGCAGCGACAAACGCGCTTGGGTAGGTCATCTTGGTGCCGAACATGGGGTTGCTCGCCACCGCACAGGTGTGCAACGACGCCAGGCCCTGCTGGCCCTGCCACCCAATCTTGACCAGGCCCAGGGTGGTCGTGCGGTTGGTCTGCCAGTCGTCGCCCAAGGGCGACGGATCTTGCACCTGCTTGCGCGACTGGACCCAAAACGCGAACCACATCGGCAACTGCTCGGCCTGGGCATCGACGGGCGCGCCTGCCGCGTCAGCCCGTTGATTGGCGTCGGCAACCTGGCGCGTTTGACCGTCCAGGTGGGGCAGGCCGCTGCCGTCGTGGCGGTCGCCGGCATCGCTTTGCCGCCATCGTGGCTCGGCGATCGCTTGCGGGTCCGACGCCACAGCGCACCCAGCTGCGCCCAACCCGACGAAGGCCAGGGCTGCGATTTGCCGGCAACCTATACACATCATGTCTTGCGAAATCTTCCGCATCAGCAAAGCTCCTCGCTGTTTACACTAGCGAAACGGGGGCGGGCGACCAGGCGCCGCTTGCACGAGCTGCGCTGCCCACCAAAAAACGAGCTTCCGAGGTGACCTCATCGTCGGGATGCGCAGACCACAGTGGCATTGAAGTCCTCCCGGCGCACGGCTCAAAACGAACCGCGTACCCCAAAGCCTGCCAGAACGGGCAGACCCACGACATCGCGCCGCTGCGAGTAGTCGTGGTTGTAGCCGATCGCCTCGACGTTGGCGCGGTTGGTCAGGTTGCTGCCCTCCAAGTACGCGGTCAGCCGCCACAGGTCGAATGTCCAGGTCTTGTCGATGCGCGCATCCAACTGCACAAAGGCTGGCAAGCGCGCGGCAAGCGGAGCAGTGGCCGCGGCCGGCACCGTGACGTCGGCGCTGGCGTCGAAGTACGCCGCCTGCAAGGGTGTGTAGGGATTGCCCGATGCTGCGCGCAGCCGCAGGCCCGCGCGCCAACCGCTGCCCAAGTCGCAGCCCGCCACCACGGCCAGCACGTGGGTCTGGTCGAAGGCGAAAGGCCGTTCGGGCTGTCCCGGTCGGTCGATGCGCGTAGCCCGTGACAACGTGTAGGAAACCCAGCCGTCGACCGGCCCGGCGCTGCCGCGCACCAGCAGTTCTGCCCCGCGCACCAGACCCGACCCGAGGTTGTCGTAGCGCGGCCCGCCAAACGACCCTGGCACCACTAATCCGTTGAAGCGCTTCGCAAAGCCGGTCACTTCAAGTTGTGCTTGCCCGCCCAGCCGCTGCTGAACCCCCAGGCTGTACTGCTCTGACGCCTCCAAGCCCAGATTCGGATTGCCGAAAGCCTCGCTGGTGGTGTCCGGCTGCGGCGCTTGGTGGTACAGACCGGCCGACAAGGTGACGGCGGTCTCAGGCACGGGGTTGATGCGCACCGTTAGCCGCGGGTCGGCCGCCCAGGTGCCGCGGGCCAGGCTCCACCAACCGGCGCGGACCCCGGCGGTGACGTCGAACCATGTCGCTGGCTGCCAGCGGCCGTCGGCGTGCAGCGCGCCGTCGCCGCCCAGCCCAGTCTCGCGACTGCTCAGCACCGGCGCGGCAGACAACGGCAGCGGCACCTGACCCTCCTTGGTCGGCAGCGGCAACCGTGCGTCGACGGCAAACCGCTGGGCGGTAGCCCAACCACCGACTCGCAGCGTCAGGTCGCGGCCCAAGACCTGGGTCCACAAGGCGCGCGCCGTCACCGGGTCAAACGTCAAGTCAAACCGCGTCGTTGCCGAAGGCGAGAGCTTGAGCTTCTGGTAGCTGGTGCCCAGCCCCAGGTACAGCGACGACTTCGGCCCAAGCTGCCAGTTTGCCGTCGCCTGAATCTGGTGAAAGTAGCGGCGCAGGCCAAAGCCCTGGGTGGCTGGATCGGCGTCGCTTGGCGCCGCAGTGACCAGCTGCAGCTCATCGTCGGAGCCGAACGCAAGCAGCCGCACGGTCAGCCCTGGGGCGGGGCGTCCGTCGGCGCGCAGCTGGTAGTCGACGTACCGAGGCGCGGCAGTGAACTTGGCAGCTTTGCCCAGGACCGCAGGCACCCACGCGTCAAAGTAGCTGCGGCGCGCGCCTGCACCGACGGTCCAGGTGGTCGACACGGGTGCAGTGACCATTGCCGCGGCATGGTAGGTGTTGATGTCGACGTTGCCGTGGACACCGTCTGCGGCCAGCGGCGCCAGTGTCAGGCCCAACCAGCCGCCGATCGCGTTGCCGAACTCCGCCGAGAAGCCGCCTGGCCGGTAGCGGACGTCGCCGATCCAGCCGTCTTGCAGGACAGAGTACAGGCCGCCAAAGTGGTACAGCTGCTGCACAGGCAAGCCGTCGACATCAAAGCGGGTGTCCCCAGGCGCCGAGCCGCGCACCACCAGCTGGCCGGTCGCCGGGCCGCCGGTGCGCGCCACGCCGGGCAAGGCCTCGACGACCTTGACCGGATCGCCAGAGTTGCCCGGCACCAACCGCGCGGTCTCTGCCGACACGGCCACCCGAGCGGCATCAGCCGTGGGTGCTTCGACGACGGAACCGAAGCGGGCGGCGGGCAGGGGCTTAAGCCGAAACACCAGACCGCTCGCTGGCAGGACGACCCGTCGCACCGCGGCCTCGTGGTCAAACGCGGGAATCTCCAAGCGAACCATACCGCGGGCGCGGTTGGCGGCGACCGTCAAGCGAAAGCGACCGTCATCCCCGGTCGTGGTCTCGGTGGCGAGCGCGGGCAGCAGCACCGGCAACCCCGGCAGCGGCTTGCGGGTGCCCAGTTCGACGACCTGGCCCTCGACGACCGCGTCAGATTGCGCCACCGCGCGGTCTGCAATCAGCAGCGCGGCCAAAGCAACCGCCGCGGCAGCGACACAGCGAAGGTGCATCATGGCGTCACCCCTTGGGCAGTGCTGCCGACATGGAGGTTCCACTGGGTCCAGCCGACACCGCCGAGCCCGTCGCGCGAGACGCACACTAGCGTCACTGGACCCGCGACGGCGGGCGCGAACCAGGTCGTCGCACTCTCGCCGCGTGTGCGCCATGGCAAGAACTCTCCAGCTGTGGCAAACCAGGTGTGGGTCGCACTGGCACTAGCACCGCCTGGGGTCGAGCCACGCATCGCCAGTTGGCCACTTAACGGAGCTTCATGCAGGCCAACGGTCGGGGCGACGGCCGAAACCAGCACCCCAGGGTTCGAACCAGCCGCTTGTGCGCTCCATCGCGCGATGGCGGATTGGGCCTGTCCGCTCGGCCCATGCGCATCCACGCGCAAGTGCAGCGTCGTCAGACCGGCCGGCACCGGCACCGTCAGCTTGGTCCCGGTCCCCAATGGCCACGCACCGGTGCGGCACACTGGCTCCGCTTGCGCCGTCCACGGGGTCGCGCAGCCCTGCCACACCGCGACGGTGACATCGTGAGCCAGCACTTCGATAGTGCCGGTCGCGCCGCTGGGCAACGCCACCGGATCCGTGCGCACGGCGAGGATCCGAGGCTCATCCAGCAGAGACGGTCTTGAGCCGTCAGACTGGCAGGCTGCTGCGGCCCATGCGGCCACAAGTGTGAGAATCATCCAAGCTTTCATGGTTCACCGAAAAGTGACGACCCACGGCACCGTCAGCGCGACGGGCCGGCCGCCGCGGCGGGCGGGTCGGAATTGCAGGGACCGGGCGACCACCAAGGCCTCACCGTCAAAGGGTTCGCCGGCGCCGCGGGCCACGCGGGCCGCCGATACCGCGCCGGCGGCCGTGACGTCAAGCGCCACCACCACCCGTACGGGCGAGTCCGGGCGGATGACGCCCGGTGGAAACCGCCCAAACGGGCGCTCGATGGGCTCCGGCGGCTGCAGATCCTCCGGTGGCTCCGCGGCTTGCTGCGGTTCTGGCGGCGGCGGTGGCGGAGCCGCGTCGGCAGCCGGTGCCGCTGCCGGTTGTTCCGAATCACCGTTGCCCTCGCCCTCGCTCTCGCCCTCGCCGGGCATGACGGCGGCGCCTTCGCGCACATCGCCGCTGCCCTGAACTGTCTGCGGCATGCCGGCGCCACCGTCCACCACCTTGGCCACCAGCACGGCAGGCAGCACAGCCCTGGCGGAGCGCGACCGTCGCGCCCGTGGCGCCTGAGCGAGCGCTTGCTCGGTGCTTGGCGCCTTGGGAATCACGCGCTGCGCAACTGCCGGCACAGGCGCGGGCTGGCTTGGCGCAAGCACGGCTGGTGCCCGCGGTCGCGGTTGGCTCAGTACCCGCACCGAAATGGGTCGCATCGCCTGCTTGGCCGGCACTTCTGGAGCCCGCTCGGCCACGGTCATCGCCACCAGCGCTACCAGTCCGTGCACGGTAACCGCCACGGCCGCGCTGACCAGCGACCTGCGCAGGTCCTGCGAACGGTGTACTTCAGCCACCACGGCCCACCTCGGCAACTTCGGCTTGCACCGCGAAGCGAACCACGCCTTGTCCGCGCAGCAGGTCCAGCAGGTGAACGAAGCGCTCATGGGCAGCATTGCGGTCCGCGGCGACCGCCACTTCCGCATCGGGGTCGCTCGCCAGTGCGCTGGCCACGGCAGCCTGGATCTGGGTCTCGCTGGCTGGCTTTCCGCGCAGGTACAGCTTCCCGTCCGCGCCAACAGTGACCGCCAACGGTGCGACCGGTGCCTCGCGTGTGGCCGTCGCGGCCCTGGGCAGCTGGATGGGCAGCGCGCCAGGCCGCGCGGAGTCGTCCAGCTGCGCCACGACCAGGAACAGGATGAGCAGCACCATCATCACATCAACGAGCGGCGTGACGTTGATGTCGGCGATGGGACCTTTGCCGCGAATAGAGCCAGCCATGACTACCTCGCGCTGATGCGAGCGGCCAGCTCGCGGAAAAGCACCTCGCTGCCACCAACCGCCGTCTCGACGCGCTTGGTCAGCGCGTTGTAGGCGACGACCGCCGGGATCGCGACGGCAATGCCGACGGCTGTCGCGACCAGCGCTTCACTGATGGCGCCCAGCAGTACAGTGTTGCGGTTGGCCCCTGCGGCGGTGGTCGACAGAGCCGCGAACGCCCGCACGATGCCGAGCACTGTGCCGAACAGACCGATGAAAGGCGCGTTGCTGCCGATGGTCGCCAGCCAGCTGAGCGCCCGCTCGTAGCGCATCCGTTCGCGCTCGACTGCAGCGCGGTACAAGTCTTCGAGTTCGGTGCGCGGGCGACCGGCGTTGGCGAGCAGCCGCTCCGCCACCCGCGCCTCCATGGCAGCCATGCCCGCGGCAACTGCGCGCGCACCCTCGGCGTCCCCGCTATCGATATGCTGAGCAAGGCGCGCCGAGAAGGCATCGATGTCGACGCGACGGGCGCGCAAATACCACCAGCGCTCGACCGCAACGGCGGCTGAGGCCGTGCTCACTGCCGCCAACAGCCACAAGGTGGCCTCCTGGCCCAACAGCTCCAGCAAGCGCAACAAAAGGTCGGTCATCGGTTCCTCGTTCAGGTCGGTCGTTGAGGCGGCTGGTCGCCGCGACCACCGTGACAGCCAGCTTAGGGAGCGCTGAACGATTTGTCAACAAAAAATCGTTCAAACCGTTCACAGCGTACAACCTGTTGAAAGTTCGAGTTTATCAATGTGGACGCAGGTGGCGACGATTTGGGCGTGTGGCCGCGGCCGGGCCCAAGTTCTGCGCCAATCGCGTTGAAAGCCCGCGGGTGTGCTTGGCGAATCAGCCTGGCCGAATCGACCCCGGCCTTGCCCACCCAGCAATGCTGGCGCGAATTTCAGCTTGCCGCACCGTTGGACCGATTCGGTCGCCTTGAACTATTTTCGATGGACAAATCGTTCAGTCGGCGCTAAGCTGGATCCATGAACGAGACCTACTCAGCTTGGTTGACGACGGAACAGGCAGCGGCATTGGCTGGCGTCAGCGTATCGACGCTCAAGCGCTGGGCCGACCAGGGCCTGGTCGAGTGCAGCAAGACCGCAGGACGCCACCGGCGGTTTTCGCGCAAGGCGGTCGCTGCGGTCTTGAGCCGCAACGCCGGAACGACTGAGCACGACGCCCTGTGCGCGCGCTGGCTCGCCGAGCTGACCGGCGGCAACGCCCTGGCGATCGACGCGGCGCTGCTGGACATGCGCGCCGAGCACACCTCGTGGGCCGAAGCGGCCGACGCTTTCGCACCGGTCTTGCACTACATCGGCTTACTGTGGGAACGCGGCGAGATCTCCGTGCTGCAAGAACACGTGCTGAGTGAGCGGATTGCACGCACCTGGAGTCGCGCCGCCTCCACCGTGGTGGTTCCCGCGCACGCGCCGCGGATGCTGCTGTCGACGGCCTGCCGAGACGAGCACACCCTGGGCCTGTCGTTGGCCGAGATCGCGCTGCGCGAAGCGGGCTGGGCACCCGTGTGGTCGGGACGCAGCACCCCCGTCAGCGACATCGTGGCGCAATTGCAAACGGCAATGGTGCGCGGAGTCGCGCTGTCTGCGTCGAGCATTTGCGACGATCCAGATGCGTTGGCCCGCGAACTTGCAGCGATCGTCGCCGGGTCCACGAGTCCTGACACCCGCGTGCTGCTGGGGGGCAACGGCGCGTGGCCTGCGCTGCTGCCCCCTGGCGTTGCGCGCGTCCACAGCTTTGTCGAGTTGGCGGCTGCTGCACGACCGCCCGTCGGGCGAGTCATACCTTACGCTGGGTTGTGACGCCAGGCCCCAAGATGACGATCCGCCGCGCCGCCATGGTCGCCCCGCTCGTGGCGCCTGGCGTGCATAGCTATACACAGTCACCAAAATTTGCCATCAAACCTTGGACGGAGCCGCGAGTCGGTAGCGGAGCGGACTCGAGCTCGGCGACCCACCCAACAAGCACAGGATCGCCGTTCCGGCATTTGGTGCCGGACTTAGACGATCATGTATAGTCGGTCGATTGGCGACGAACGTGCGCCGCTGATTTGCGGCCATCAATCACGGAAAATGGGCCGGCCGTTGCCGGGCCTTGCGCCTGCCAGGCCGACTGAGCCAGCCACCGGATTTGCTTGCACCGACCGCGCAGCGACCGCTTGACGGCCCCAATTGGGCAGAGCACGATGGCCATCCCACTGCTATCGGGCGGCCCAGTCGGGCGCGACAGCCGATTTCGGCAGGTCTGGTATTGGCTGCGGCGGGCGAGGGTGCTTTGAGTTCAGGGCTTGGAATTGATTTACTCAATCATTTCTTGGGCCCTTTTGCTTGCTTCGTGGGCTGCCAGCCCGCGGCCTCGCTGGCCGACTCGCGGCTCCGCCTTGTGCCCAGAGTGTTCAAGTCCTTGTTTTCCAGTCCCTTACTTGCCGCCGGCACAGCTGGCCTGGGAACTCGGCGATGAACGCCGCCCTGCCGCCGCCGCCGATCGGCTTGCCCGTGCCGTCGTCGTGGTATTGCCTTGGCCTCGGCCGCGACCTGCCGCCAGGCGGTCTGTGGCGGCGCTCACTGGCGGGCAGGGCGCTGGTTGTCGTGCGCACGCGCTCGGGGCAGGTTGGGGCGCTCGACGCCCACTGTCCGCACCTCGGCGCCGACTTCACGGTCGGCGGCACCATCGAGGGCGATTTGCTGCGCTGTCCGTTCCACGGGTTCTGCTTTGACCTGAGCGGCGCCTGCGTTTCCACCCCCTATGGCCACAAGGCGCCGCCCGCCGCCCGCGCAGGCACCTGCAGCGTGATCGAGCGCCACGGCCTGTTGCTCGCGTGGCATGGTTCTCAGGGCGAACCGCCAGCATTCGATATCCCGGACGCGGACATGACGGGCTGGACCCACTGGCGCGAGCATGTGTTCGAACTGCGCGGCCACCCACAGGAAGTTGCCGAAAACGGCGTCGATTTCGGTCACTTCGCTGCGATCCATGGCTATGACGCGGTTCAGGCCACGGAGCCTTTGCAGACTGATGGCCCAACCTTGCGCGCTGCCTACCGATTTCGCCGGCCACGCGGCTTGCGTGGCCAGGGCGCGCTCGACACTGAAATCGCCATCCTGCAGCAAGGCCTTGGGTATGCGCTGGTCGAGGCGCACGTGACCAATCTGGGCGTGCGGACCCGGCAGCTGGTGCTGGCGCTGCCGCTTGGCGACGACCGACTGCAGTTGCGGATCGCGCTGTCCGTCGACCACAAGCTCGAGCCGCGGCGCGTGCACCCGCTGCTGGCCTGGCTGCCTGGCGCGTGGCTGGCTGAACGGCTGGCAAACCGTGCGCTGCAGGGCTACATCGAAGACGTCGCGCAGGACCTGCCGATCTGGCAGAACAAAATCCACCTGTCGAGGCCGGCGCTGGCGGCCGGAGACGGTCCGATAGGCCCGTACCGCAAGTGGGTGCGACAGTTCTATCCGGAACGGCCTTGAGGCGAGATCGAGCCTACTGCACCCAAGGAGCGACGAGTCCGCTTGCGAAGCCGCGAGTTTGCGACCCACCGGGCAAGCAAGAACAGCAATCGAGATGACCTCGGGTCATCGTGATTCTGGAGACCCAGCGTCGCAGGCCGACTCGCCAGCCCCAGTCACGCCTTTGGCGCTGCCGGTCCGGCCCAGCCAACCGCCCGCATCGCCTTGCGCGCCACAAGCACCACCGCAGCCCAAGCAATCGACGCCGACGCGGCTGCCACATACCCCATGCCCGCCACTGCGTGCCCTAGCTGCGCCAGCAGGCCCCGGGCGGGTTTGCTGGGTCGATCCGCCAGGGCAGTTGCGAGCGCCAGCGCCTCGTATTTGCGGCTGGCACCAACGCAAAACAAGTTCGGGGTGAACACGTCGTCCGGATCGACCTTGCGCTTGCAGGCCAGCACCCGGTGGTACACGTCTGGGCTGTCGTAGAAATGAACGTGTAGCGCATCCAGGTTCACCTGCCCCTTGGTCAGGCTGTCGTCAAACGGGTCGTACATGTAGCGCCGGTCGAGCGGCGAAAACTTGGCGTCTGGGGTCCCCACCATCGCAGCTTGCACCTGGCCAAACCAATCGGCGAGCAGCACATAGGGCTGTGGCCAAGGGTTGCCGAGCAGATCGCGCGTTGCGTAGAATCCGTCTAAAACACAGTGGGATCGCGCGAGACGACGGTTGCCGAGTGCGGCTGGATTGTGCTCGGCGTTGACCACTGCCTGCGAGAATCGACCACCGTGCAGCTGAAAGCAGCTGACCAAGGACACCCCGCGGTTGGGCGGTCCCAGCAATTCCTCGACTGATCGAGCCACGAACCCGGCAAAGTCGCGCTGTTGCAAGTCGTTCGCCACGCCACCGTAGTTGCGGCGGAAGAATGGCATCTTGAATTCGCGGTCGCCCATGTAGGTGTAGTTGTCCCACATGACCGAGACCGGCGTAGGCTGGCGCGGGTCGAACAGCGTCGTGACCCGCAGGCTCTCGCACTCCGGCGGAATTTCCTGCAAGTCTGCAAAGAACGCCTTGACCTTGGCATCGTAATCCGCGGGGTTGCCGCTGCTGTTGCACCACATGCCATCGACGATGACCATCTCCGGATGCGGGAATTGGTCCATCAGGTTCTGGGTCTTCAGATCGTGCCACAGGTCCGACCAGTGGTCTTCGCTGCACATCGTGCCGCGCCAGCCGCCGCCGCTGGCGCCAGCGACAATCACGCTGACACAAAAATCGCGGGCCAGGTCGTCGTCGTCGTTGAGCTTGGCAAACTTGCGCAGGAAGTGCTCGTGCAGGACCCGGCCTTTGCCGGTATCCAGCGACAGACGCCTGAGGTCGCGATAGAAGTAGATGCCGCGGTAGCCGCGCGCCTCTGGATAGTCCTTGTCCCAGAGCAGGTTGGCCGTGACGTGGGTGACTATCCCGAAGTTACCCGGGCTGCCGCCGAGCACGGAGAACCACAGTTCGTCGTTGTCCGGATCCGGCGCCAGTCGATCGGGGCGATGAATCCAGCGAATGGAGCACGCTTCGCAGTCGGCCAGGATGATGCGGAATCGGGCGACATGGTCGATGAACATGCCAAACGCCCGCTCGAACAGCGTGTAGCCGCCGGTGTGCAGGTGGCCGCCCATGCCCACGCCTGCGCAGTGGCCGTGCGGAAAAAACGGGTGATTGTTTGGATCGCCGTCCTTGCAGATTTCGCGCAGGCGGGCGTTGACTTCGCCGTTGCGCATGCCAGCGGAAATCGTGACCTGGTTGTTGGGCGCGTCGTACACAAAATCGTTGAAATGCGCCATGTCCAGTTGCACGTTGGCGCCAAACGTTGACGAAGTGCCGCCCATGGCATGACCGCCGGAACGCAGCGCGATAGCCACACCGTGCGCCCGTGCGTACCGGATCGCTGCGACGATGTCGGCATCGCTGCGCGGGCAAAGAATCGCCGCCGGCGACATGTGGGCCGCCGGCAGTGAGGTCGTCGCGTATTGGTAGCGCATCCGCTCATAGCTCGGATCCACGGCTGCCGGCGGTCGGCGGTAGATTTCGCCCGTGAATTCGGAAAGCGCCTGGAAAGACTCGGTCATTTCGGCCTTTGTGCTGTGACCTGCACGTCTGAAGGCACAGCGCCAGCCCCTACGGTTTCTGCGGGCGGCGCATCGGCCGCGACCGCGTCAGATGCTTGCCTGTCGGCCGGCCCGGCATCGAGCTTTGACCCATCGGCCGGCGGCACATCGGCGGTCGCATCGTCGGCGCTGTCCGCAGCGACATCGGCGTCCGTGGCGCTGGTTTCTGCGGCTGGCGCAACGTCGCCGTCGCTGCTGGCCGTGCCGTTTGGCGCGTCGGGTTCGGGGGCTGCATCTGCGGGCGATGGACCCGCGTCGCCCGTGAGGCCGACATCAGCGCCGTCACGCGTCACTGCGGTCAGCGAGGGTCCCTTGCCTGCTGCGTCATCGCTGGCACGGCCAGCGCACAGCACCGCCAGCATCAACGTCCACCAAAGGGGCCGCAAAGGAAAACGCGGCATTGGCCAGCCCCATCGTTCGCGGACGGTGTGGGCGGCGGCCCAAAAACACTCTGCCTTGAGAGGCCCGCTGCCAAACGCCCCACTGAGCCTCCCACGCCCCGCCGGACGCGCCCGGCAACACCGCGATCGCGACTGTGCGCCGCAGTCTTTGCGCTGTCAACCACGGACCTTTCCGCTTGGAGCCCTTTCGCCGCCGGAGTTGCGGGCGGAAATGTGGCACGTCACGGCTCCGCGCCGCCGGGTATCCGCTTGCCGGAATCCCAGCCAAGGTCCTCCATGAACGCCCGTATTTTGTGCGCCGCGCCGCTGGTCGCGGTCGTCGACGAGTTTGCCACTGCGCAGGAATTGGCCGCATTGCGTCAGTGGTTTGAAGACCCGGTCCGCCGAGCGAACACCGTGGACAGCGAGCACCGCGATACGACGGGGCACAGCTTGGAGTTGCCGCTCTCGGCCGAACCGGCCGCGGCCGCGGTCACCCAGCGAATCGAAGCGCTGGTCGGCTGGGACGACGCCTGGCGTTTGCCGGACGGCGGCACTTTGCGCTTGCGCCAGTATCAGCCCGGCGAGTCGCACCCGCGCCACGGCGACGCCTACTACACCGACGAGGGCTATCTGGCCGTCACCGCAATGCTGGTCCTCGATGCGCCAGCGGCCGGCGGCGAGACCCTGTTGCCGGCCGCCGTGCCTGGGCCCTTGCGCTTGCAGCCCCAGCCTGGCCGCCTCTTCCTGTGGCGCAACTGCACCGAGGCTGCCGACGAGGACCCAGCCGCGGCGCACCTGGCGCTGGCCGTCAGGCAAGGCGTCAAGACCACCGCCACGCGCTTTCTGTACGCACCGATCGACGCGACGTTGGACAACTGGCCGCTGCCGATGGCCCCGGCCGTCGAACGCCGCGACGCGCACCTGGCTACGGCGGCCGGCCTCGGTGGGCCACTGCGCGGCTTAGGTCGCCGCCTGGTTGTGGTCGATGACGAGGTGCCGCCCGAAACCCTTTTTGCCCTGACCGATGCCGCGGACCGCCGCGGCGTGGCTGTGGTCACCGTCGATGCGCCGTCGTTCGACTACGCGCCGCAGCGCCGCCTGCGCGCCGCAGACTTGCTGTATCGACCAGCGGTGAGCCAGGTGGCGGCGCGCGTCGAGCAATTCTTGGGGTCGCCTGGGCCCGCCGATTTGTACACGCGACCGCGCGGCGTGTTCTTCGACCCTGACCATGCGTCGAATCTGCCTGGCTCTGTGTCACCCTGTACGGAACTTATTTGCGGGCGGCTGCCGGGGGTGCCTTGGCGGTTTGGGGCACTGTGGGAGCCCGGTCCCCGTCGGGCGCCACCGCGTCGGCAGACACGAATCGGCTCTCTGAAAGCGCGCCGTCGATGCGACAATGCTGTGAAGCGGACCGCGAGAAAACTGCGGAACCCCTCAAGCTGCGTGCTCCGCTGCCGCCTCCCAGGGCGGCTGATGGGTGCCAAACCCACCCACAACCCGACAACTGACGAATTCGTGGGCTCTTGGCGTCGGAACCACCACTGTGGGTTCACCACCGCCGCCGCCGACGTACTCGTGGCCGAACAAGCGGAAGCTGTAGCTCTCATAACCGGAGGAAGAGATGCGGATTTCGATGCAGTTGCTCTCTCTAAGTTCTAGCGTGAGGTCGCCGGTCAGGTCATCCACGTTGATGGCGGTCAGAGCGAGGCCGTGCAGGTCTTTGGCAAGTTCCCGTTCATGGTCGACCGGCTGCGGTAAGCCAAACCACTGGCCGTGGCCCCCGCTGGCCTTAAGCACCCGCCCGAGCTTGAGCCGTCGCCAAGCGGACTGCGTGCAAAAGGAGCTGCCGCCGGCAAATGCGGAGCACCAGTCGAATTCGGTGCAGTTTGCGGATTCGAAGTCCAGGTTGGTGTCTGCTCGCATGGCTGCCGCTCGTCTCAATGCGCCCAGATAGGCTGTCTACCCTATGCAAGCCTGCCGCCGGACAAGCACCGGCGCCCAGGTCCGCTCCGTGCCCGTCAACGGAGCAGTTGCAAAGCCATTCCGCCTTGAACGGTCCTCAGCCAAATGCGCAAATCGAAGGCCAGCACGCCGCCGGGCGGTCCGGTTGCGGCGCGACCGCGACTTTGCGCGGTGGCTTTCACGCTGTCAACGACCGTGTCCTGACGCGGCGACGGCCTGGCCCCGTTCACACCGACCCCGGCAGACGCAGTTGGCCTCGCATGCTATCGTCGGCACCCTGCGCCGCCGCGCAACCCCGTGCCATGGACTTGTCGCCCCTACCTCAAGCCGACCCTGCTGGAACGGATGTGCTGCCCCTGATCGCTTCCCTGCGCTTGCTGGGCCGCCGCCTGCTCGCGACCTGGCGGCGGCAGCAGTGCGAGCCAAGTGCTTTCAGCCCGCTTGCGACGGCAATGCTCAGCGAAGCGATGCCCGCCCTGGTGGCGCCGCCTGAGCAGTGGGTGCGCGCCCTGGCTGCCGAGGCGAGGCTGGCGCGCCAAAGCCTGACCAGTCGCTTCGGGGAGCCACCGGTCACGGTGGTTGCCCGCGGCAACCTGCGAATCGAAGTCTATTTCTGGCTGTCGCCCGCCACCGCCTTGCACGATCATGTGTTTTCTGGCGCATTCGGCGTCGCCCACGGCAGCAGTCTGCAAGAGCGGTACGCTTTTGCCAGCGACGACCCGAACCACCAGCCGGTGCGCCTCGGTACCTTGCGGCGGACGGCCGCGGAACTACTGAGCGCGGGCGAGGTTCGCGAAATCGCCGGACCGGATCGATGCCTGCACCGCGTCGCTCACCTGGAAGTACCCACCGTCTCGGTCTGCGTTCGCACGCGGCACGACGTCGGTGCGCCGGCGCAGTACACCTATTTCGTGCCCGGCCTGGCCGCGCAGACCGATGAGCATTTCTCGCCAGAGGCGCGGCGCCGCATCGAGCTTGTGCGCATGCTGATGCACACGCAAGGGCAGGCGGCAGAGGCGACTGCCGGGTCGCTAGTAGCGGCAGCACCAGACTTGGAAGCGTTCTACATGCTGTGGCGCTTGTTCGAGGCCGGGGTCGGCGTCGACCGATTGTTCGCCCTGCTGCCGGATCGACCGTGGGCCTTGCCGCTGCTGCCAGCCTTTTTTGAGCGCCTGCAAGAGATCGCGGCGTGGACCGACCCGGCCGGGCGGCGGACGCTAGCCGAGCAACGAGTAGCCGAGCTCACGGCAGCCAGCTGCTATACATGATCACCGAAGCCCGGCACCAAATGCCAGACCGGCGACCATGTGCTTGTTAGCTATACAGAATCACCTTGAGGTGAGATCAAACCTGCCGCAAGGAAGGAGCGACGAGTCGGCTTGCAAAGCCGCGAGTTTGCGACCCACTGAGCAAGCAAGAACAGCGATCGCAGATGACCTCGGGTCATCGCGATCCTGTATAG
>SXGU01021438.1_pt1 | contig 31513 bp, 29 predicted proteins | sample 3174531 | NCBI WGS metagenome assembly SXGU01 (sample SAMN11356863, study PRJNA531348) | freshwater metagenome | isolation source: freshwater sample F1-140 | place: China: Fuxian Lake, Yuxi | collected 2017-12-25 | reverse complement strand
CACGCCGATGGCGATCACCGTCATGCTGGCGCTGGTCGGTGCCTTCATCCTGTCGCTGACCTTCGTTCCGGCGATGGTCGCGATCCTCATTCGCGGCAAGGTCGCCGAGAAGGAGGTGAGGGCGATCCTCTGGGTCAAGGAGCGCTACGAGCCGGTCCTGCGGCGGGTGGTAGCCAGGCCGTGGCCCTGGATCGGGGCCGGCGTGGGCACCTTCCTCGTCGCCGCGCTGATCTTCACGACGCTCGGCCGCGAGTTCATCCCGCAGCTCGACGAAGGCGATCTTTCGCTCCAAGCGCTGCGCGTCCCCTCCACATCGCTGGAGCAATCCAAGGACATGCAGCTGCGGGTGGAGCGTGCCGTCTCGTCGCTGGGCGAGGTCGCCTTGGTCTATTCCAAGACCGGCACCGCCGAGGTCGCCACCGACCCGATGCCGCAGAATATCTCGGACATGTTCATCATCCTGAAGCCGGAGGACCAATGGCCGGATGGCGTCGACTCCAAGGAAGAGGTGATCGAACGCGTCGAAGCGAAGATGGCAGGGCTGGTCGGCAACGCCTATGAGGTCAGCCAGCCGATCGAGATGCGATTCAACGAGCTCATCGCCGGAGTCCGCGGCGACGTCGCGATCAAGATATTCGGCGATGATCTCGCCGCGCTGGGACGCGTCGCGGCCGATGTCGCCGGGGTCGTCGGCGAGGTCGAAGGAACGGCAGACCTTCGCGTCGAGCAGACTGCCGGGTTCCCGACGCTCGACGTCCAGTTCGACCGCGATGCCATCTCCCGTTACGGCCTCGCCATCGAGGATGTGACCGACGCCGTCGCGGCGGCCCTCGGCGGGCGCGAGGCCGGGCTGGTGTTCGAGGGCGATCGACGGTTCGACATCGTCGTGCGGCTGCCCAATGCCGTCCGGGACGATCTGGACGCGGTTGGCGCCCTGCCGATCATGCTTCCCGAAACCGGTGCGGGCCCGCGTCAGTCGGTGCCGCTCCGGCAGCTCGCCCGGTTCCAGGTCTCGGAAGGGGTCAACCAGGTCAGCCGCGAGAACGGGCAGCGCCGTGTGGTCGTCCAGACCAATGTCCGCGGCCGCGACCTCGGCTCCTATGTCGAGGAGGCGCAGGCGCGCGTCGCCGAGCAGGTCGACCTGCCCCCCGGCGTATTCATCGAATGGGGTGGGCAGTTCGAGAATCTGCAGGCGGCGTCCGCACGCCTGTCGCTCGTGATTCCCGCCGTGTTCGTTTTGATCTTCGGCATCCTGTTCGTCGCTGTCCGCGGCGTCATGCCCGCGCTCGCCATCTATTCGGCGGTGCCGCTCGGCATTGCCGGCGGGATATTCGGGCTGGCGCTGAGCGGCCTGTCTTTCTCGATCTCGGCGGCGGTCGGGTTGATCGTGCTGTCGGGCGTCACCGTGCTGAACGGACTGGTGGTCATGACCAGCATCGGACAGCGGATCGAGAGCGGCATGGCGGTCGACGAGGCGGTGACGGACGGCATGATGGAGCGGGTCCGCGCCGTCCTTATCACCGGGATCGTGCCGGCGATCGGCTTCGTGCCGATGGCGATCGCCACCGGGCGCGGCGCCGAGGTCCAGAAGCCGCTGGCCATCGTCGTCATCGCGGGCCTCATCGTCGCCACCCTGCTCACCTTGTTCGTGCTGCCCGCGATCAGCCATCTTTTGCTGCGGGTGCGAGGGAAGCGACACGAGACCGGCGAATATAGCGATGTCGACCAGTTCGGCAGCCCGTTCCCGGCGAAGTGACGGGGATCGTGCTCGGCAAAAAGGAGAAAGCTCATGCTGAGGATTGAGGAGAAGCGGGGCGGGGCGATTCACATCGTCGCGGACGGCCTGCTCACATCGGAGGAATATGCTGCGTTCGTTCCTGAGTTCGAGCAGCTGGCGACCGTCCCGAATGGGCCAGTTTTGATGCTGATCGAGCTTGGGCCGAGCTTCGCCGGCTGGACCCTAGGCGGATTGTGGCGTGAGCTCGCCTTCGACATCGAACATCGCGAGCAGTTCGGCCGCATAGCTGTGCTAGGAGACGCGAGGTGGGAGAAATGGGGAAGCGAGGCATCGAACCTGCTGTTCGACGCCGAGATCCGCTTCTTCGAGCGCAGCCAGCGCCTGGAGGCCGAGCGATGGCTGTGTGAACCTGCCGGGGTGACGGGGCCATGAGCAAAGGAGGTTTCGATCTTCGCAGCTCCGACAAGCGCAAAAATCCTGTGGATCGTGCTCGCGCTCAACGTCGCCATCGCGGCGGGCTTCTTCGCGACCGGCTATCTCGGCGATTCCAGCGCGCTGATCGCCAACGGGCTCGACAACAGCTCCGACGCCATCGTCTACGCGATCAGCCTGATGGCGCTGAGGCGCCCCCCGAAGTGGAAGCGGATCGCGGCACGTTTCTCAGGCATCATGTTGCTGGCGTTCGCCCTCGGGGTGGTGATCGATGCGGGCCGCCGCTTTCTGGCCGGCTCCGAGCCGATCGGCGTCACCATGATGATCATGGCGGTTGTGGCCGCCGCCGTGAACCTCCTGTCCCTGTTCCTGCTCAAGCGGCTGAAGGGCAAGGACGTCAACCTGCGCGCGGCGACGACCTTCAGCTTCAACGATTTCATCTCCAACGGCGGCATCCTGATCGGCGGAGGCCTGGTGCTGTTGACCGGCCAGAACTGGCCGGACCTTGTGGTGGGGGTCGGCGTTGCCGCCATCGCGGTCTATGGCGGGATCGAGATCCTGCGCGACGCGCATAGCGAGGCGGAGAAGGCGAAGGAGAGCTGACGATGGGCGCAGGGCATAACCATGCGGGGCACTCCCACGACCATGCCGCTGGCGCGAGCAGCCGGATGCTGGCGATTGCGCTCGGCCTCACCACCACCTTTCTCGTGGTGGAACTGGTCGGCAGCTACATTTTCAACAGCCTCGCCCTTCTATCCGATGCCGCCCATATGTTCACCGATGCCGCCGCGCTGGCGATCGCGCTGGCGGCGGTGAGGATCGGCCAGCGTCCCGCCGACGAGGCGCGGACGTTTGGCTACCGGCGGTTCGAGATCCTCGCGGCCGCGTTCAACGCGCTGCTGCTGTTCGCGGTGGCCGGTTATGTGCTGTGGGAGGGCATTGGCCGCTTCTTCACGCCGTCCGAAGTCGAGTCCACCGGGATGCTCGCGGTCGCCGTCGTGGGCTTGATCGTCAACATCGTTGCGATGCGGCTCCTCTCCGCCGGCAAGGAGCAGAGCCTCAACGTCAAGGGCGCCTCTCTGGAGGTCTGGGCGGACATGCTCGGATCGGTGGGCGTGATCGCGGGCGCCGTGATCATCATGCTGACGGGTTGGCAGTGGGTGGACCCGGTGGTGGCGATCGGCATCGGGCTGTGGGTGCTGCCGCGCACATGGGCCCTGCTCAAGGATACCACCCAGATCCTCCTTGAAGGCGTGCCGCGCGGGCTTCGCCTCCGCGAGGTACGCGACGCCATTGCCGGCACGGCAGGCGTCGCCGGCGTGCATGACCTCCATGTCTGGTCGGTGACCAGCGACGATGTCAGCGCCTCCGCCCATGTGGAGCTCGCGCCGGGGGAGGAGGCGGAGACAGTCAGGCTTGCCGTCGCTGCGACATTGCTGGATCGCTTCGAGATCGAGCATGTTACGATTCAGATCGAGGAGGCAGCTTGCGAAGATGCGCCGCACTTGCACCCCTGAGCCCTCCGCACCACCCTTGGCGGGCCTGAGCCTTGGCATGGCACGCAGCGCTGAAGCGTCGCTAACGATCGCCCGGCTTGCGGTGGGGGCATGAGCGCGCGCGGATGCGGCGTCCGGTACCGCATCATCGAGGTCCGGAGTGCATGAACAGACGAACAATCTTTAGGTGGGCGATCGGGGGCGGCCTCGCTGCGGTCCTGTTGCTGGGAATGGTGCTGGCTTCAGGATTGATATCGCCGATCGGCCGGCTCCAGGACCTGGTGGGATATGGCGGCGCGCACAGCGACGCGCCGGAACAGGGCCGCCATCTCTTCCACACCGGCGCCGACATCGGCGGCGAGAAGGAGGGCATGACTTATGCGCGTTTCGACGCCAGCCGCGACACCAACGCCGCGCGAAGCTTCTTCGGCTTTGCTGCCTGGAGACCTGCGCGCGGCATGAAGCTGGCTACCGATGGGCAGTCAGACATGATGTCAGGCAGGTTGCTGACTGCATCGGCTTCAGCTGGAGCGAGATCGAAGGCTGCGCAGCCTATGCGCTGACCCGGTCAGAGCCGGGACAAGGATCGCCGCCTCGGAATTGACAGCCCGTCGCGCCGAAGTAGCTGGGTCGGCTCGATCACGACGCCCGTGAAAACGCGTCTCTGCCGTAAATATCGGGCCATGATCGAACAACGGCCTATGGCCGCGTGACTCAAACCATCAGCCTCCGGCAAACCCGGCGCGGCTCAATCGCGGCTCGCTGCCGTTCCGCGCGCTCAAGCTCAAGCGCCAGGTCGAGTCCAGGCGCTACCCGGCAAAAGCGCCCGGAGCCAGGATGGTGGCGCTTCAAGGCGGCACAGCTGAGCGGGCACGGTGCCGCCTGGTCCGGAGGTGCTGAAGGGCGAGGCTCAGCTCCACTCCACATAGTAGTAGAGGTAGAGCAGAACGGCGATCACTGGCTGCGCAGGCAGAACCCAGCGGAACCACCACCGCTCCGAAGGTGGGCAGCATGAAAGGCAGAAATTGTAACGGTCCAGCGCTGCTGGTTTGCCAGCAGGGGCACTTTCATGCTCCGGGACTGCGTCGGTGTTCATATGGTTTCTCCAGCGTTATTCGACAGTGAATTGGCCCATCATACCGTTGTCCTCGTGCTCGAGTATGTGGCAATGATACATGAAGGGTGCACCCTGCGAGGGCTTTGTAAACCTCATCAGCAGTTCGGTTGGTTCGCGCACAAGAACTGTGTCTCTGAGACCCTGATCCAATACATCTGGTTGTTTGCCTGATCTGCTCAGCACTTGGAAGTGGACGCCATGAATGTGGATTGGATGAGCCATCATCTCGCCTGACACCTCCCAGATTTCCGCGTCGCCGAGGCTGACGGCTTCGTCGATCCGGCGCATGTCGAACGGTTTGCCATTGATTGTGAACGGCGTCGCCATGCGACCGGCTTCTGTTCTTGTGTCACCGGAGGTCTGTTGTTCACCCATCCGACGGCCCATCATGCCCCCGCCCATCATTGCACCCATTCCCATATTGAGGACGAGCCGGCGCCGCCGTGTCGCCAGCGACGGCTGGACCCGCTCCTGTGCGGCGAGCAGCTTGGGCACGGATACTGCCTCCGAATTCCCCGCGCCGGGCTCGAACCTGATGAGCGTCCCACTGGCCAATAGATCCCGGCTGGCGCCTCCCATCATGTTCATCATTCCCGAGTTGGGGTCATCAGCACTCAGCAGGTCGGCGGGCCTCCGGTCCGAGAAGTCCACCAGCAATTCGGCGCGCTGGCCAGGCGCAAGAGGTATGGAGCGCAATTGCACGGGTCGTTTGAGAAGCCCGCCCTCTGTCGCGATCCAGTGGAAGACTCTCTTATCGCTGAATGATAGATCGTAAACGCGCGCGTTTGATGCGTTTACGATGCGCAGGCGCACGAGCCTTGGGGGCACCTGAGCGATGGCGTTAGCGGTGCCGTTTACGAGAACGACATCGCCGCGCCTGCCCTGCATCAGCGTCATCATGCCGTCCGGCATGACGAGCAGGCCGTCTTCGAACTGACGATCCTGCAGGACAAGGGGGAGGTCGTCGACTCCATACTCCATGGGGAGCCCAAGACGCTGCTCCTCATCATCCTCGATGATGAACACGCCGGCCAAGCCGCGATAGACCTGTTCGGCGGTAAGTCCGTGAACGTGGGCGTGATACAGCAAGGTGGCAGCCGGCTGGTCGATGGGAAGCAGCGGACGCCATGTTTGCCCAGCTGCGATGGGCTGGTGCGGACCCCCATCCAGCGGGCCGGGAATGAGCAGGCCGTGCCAGTGCACGGTAGTGGTCTCATTCAGCTCATTCTTCACTTCGATCTGGACGGAGTCTCCCCGCCTTACCCGGATGGTGGGGCCGAGATAGGAGCCGTTGTACCCGAGCGTATTACTGAACCGGCCAGGATAGAATTCGGTAGTTCCACTCTGCACGCGAAGCGAGACAGATCCCCCGCTCGACCTTGCGTCGAGCAAAGGCGGGATCTTGAGGGCCTGTGCCTCGGTTCCACTTTTTGGCCACAGGAACGGGCGAGCAGCAAAACCCGCTAGGCCAAGTCCAACAACCCCAGCTCCCGTCAGAACCGTTCGACGCGAAACAAGCATGAGCGAGCCTTTTGTGGGAGAGGCAGAGGAGGTGGTGGGCCCGGCCTAGCCCTGCCGCGAGGGGCCTTCTGGCTCCAGCGCCATCAAAGCTTCTTCGTCGGGACAGTCGCCGCAGAGGCGGTTGGCGGGAACCGCGATGTTGATGCGCTTGGGGTAAGGCAGGTTGAGGTTCGCCATGATCTCGACGAACTCGTCGAGAGTCTTGCCGCCGCCGAGGCGGGGGTTGCGTTCCCGTTCTTGATCGACCGTGCTGACGTGCCGGTGCTGATAGTCGTGGGCCGGGAAGACGAGCGTGTCGCCCGGCAGTCGAAAGATCTTGTCGTGTATGGATCGGTAGAGGGCTGCCGCATCGCCGCCTTGAAAATCCGTTCGGCCGCACCCGTCGATGAGGAGCGCGTCACCGGTGAAGACCCGATCAACGCCAGGCAGGGACACGAGGTAGCTGTGATGGGTCTCAGTATGGCCGGGTGTGTACAGCGGCTGGAACATAACCCCGCCGACGGTGAGCGCATTGACCTCGCTGATCCCGACGTCGGCGCACGGAAGGCCGTCCAGTTCAGGATAAGCGATCTTGCACCCGGTGAGGCTGCGCAGGCGGCACGCTGACGTCACGTGGTCGGCATGGATGTGCGTCTCCAGCGTGTAGCTGAGCTTGAGACCCATTTCTTGGAGAACCGCGAGATCTCTCTCCACCGTCTCCAAGACCGGATCGAGCAAAACCGCCTCGCCCGTGTCGGGACAGCCGATGAGGTAGGTGTAGGTCGAGGATTCCGGCTCATGGAGCTGGCGAAAGATCATGAGTCTCGCTCCTGTTCAGGATCAGGCTAGCCTGGCGATAGCTCTCTCGAGCTTTCCCCGTACGTTTTGGGCGGCTTGCTGCAGTGCCGGGTTGTCGATGGCCGCCATCGATGCAACTGGGTCGACGGCCGCAACCTCGGTTTCACCAGATACCTTTTGCTGAACGACGACGTTGCACGGCAGCATGGTTCCGACTTTATCCTCAAGCTGTAGCGCCTCGTGGGCCAGCTTCGGGTTGCAGGCGCCAAGAATAGTGTAGGGCCGGAAGTCCGCTCCGATTTTGGTTTTCAGCGCATCCTGGATGTCGATCCGGCTGATGACGCCGAAGCCCTCCTCCTTGAGAGCCTCCTCTGTACGGGCGATTGCCGCCTCGAAGTCGAGAGGGATTGTCTTGGCGATATAGTAGCTCATTCGCCGTCTCCGTTGTCGTTGTTGATGTTCTGGCTATCGCTGGTGTCGGAAGCCTGCTCGGCTGCTGCTGCCGAGACCGCGGCTCGAGCAACGGCCGCCGCTTCATCAAGCGGGCCGCAGTAGATGCCGTGGAGGGTCTCGATCACTTTGGCGGCCTCGGAGCTGGCGAGGCTGTAGTAGATCGTTTGCCCATTGCGCCGGGTGCGCACGAGACCATCCTTGCGCAGAAGGGCGAGCTGCTGCGAGACGGCCGTTTCCCTGGCATCGATCAGGCGCGCGAGCTCGCCGACCGAGCGCTCCCCCTCCACCAGATGGCACAGAAGGAGAAGTCGATTTCGGCTGGCAAGTGACTTCAGTAGCTCTGTTGCCTGCTCCACAGCGTGCATCATCTCAGAAATATTCATAGGTCTGTAGATATGAAGGAGATAGGCCGCTATCAAGAGGGTACAACAGGCCTGGTCGCGGCTGCGCCCCATCCAGGCTCCGAAACAAGGGCGAGTTGGGAGTGAAGCGCGCATGGGAGTGTACGACCGGTTCCTACTTCCCCGCCTAATCGACTGCGCGTGCGGAATAAGGCTGATAGGGCAGCAGCGCGCTCTGCTGGTGCCGGGGGCTGAAGGCCGCGTTTTGGAGGTCGGAGCCGGGTCCGGGTTGAACTTCCCTTTCTACAATCGACAGCGGGTGAGGGAGCTTCTCGCTCTTGAGCCGTCAGCTGAGCTCCGGCGTATGGCCTCGTCTACTGCTGACGCGGTTTCGCTGCCGGTCACCTTTCTGGATGCATCCGCCGAGGAGATCCCGATGGATGCAGGCAGCATGGATACCGTCGTGATTACCTACACGCTGTGCAGTATCGCCGATGCAGACAAGGGCTTGGCCGAAATCCGGCGCGTGCTGAAGCCGAACGGACGACTCCTCTTTGCAGAGCACGGACGGGCTCCGGAACCTGCCGTGCGACGATGGCAGGATCGGCTTACCCCGGTGTGGAAGCGCATCGCGGGCGGGTGCCATCTCAACCGGGACATTCCTGGGCTAATCACTGCTGCAGGCTTTGCGCTGGAGACTCTGGACGCGCGCTACCTGTCACGGCCGAAGGCGTTCGCATTCAACTACCGGGGTCAGGCTGCAGCATGCTGAGCCCTGGCCGTCGCCCGGAGCGCTCATTTCTCCCTCTACAGCGCGTCGTGTGAGCGCACAATATATCATCATACTTGCGAAGATATGCATAAACAGCTAGATGGCAGCACTCCGACGCGGATTCGCGGCGGTCGAAAGATCGTCGGTTGGAGCGTCAACAATCAACCCGAAGGAGTGCTGGGATGCCCAAGCACCTGACGCCGACGTTAGCCGTCTCGCCGCAACTAACTCTTGAGGACGTCCGAAAGGCTGCTGACGAAGGCTACCGGTCGATCATCTGCAACCGGCCTGATGGTGAGGAGCCGTCGCAGCCGCTGGCTCAAACGATTGGGGCTGCTGCGGCGGCTCTGGACCTCCAATTCACGCACATTCCAGTCGTGTCGGGCAAGATCACCGATGAGGATGTCAGTGCGATGGAAGCGGCCCTGACCGCCATGGCCGGGCCGGTTCTCGCTTACTGTCGCACCGGCACTCGATCGGCGAACCTATGGGCATTATCGGCCGCCAGGGACCGCAACCCTGACCAGATCCTGGAGATTGGTCGGTCAGCCGGATACGATCTGGGATCGCTTCGGAACAGAATAATCACCCGGCATAGTAGCGGGAGGAACGGTTCTCGAAAGCGGGTGGCGTACCAGGTGGTGGTGGTAGGTGGCGGGGCCGCCGGCATAGCGACGGCGTCGAGCCTGCTTTCGCGACGGTCCGACCTCAAGATCGCCATCGTCGATCCCGCCGAATACCATTATTACCAGCCCGGCTGGACGCTCGTGGGCCGAGGTATCTTCTCGGCAGAGGAGACCAAGCGACGCATGGCCGATGTGATGCCGCGCGGCGTCACCTGGGTCCAAAAGGCGGCCGTTGGTTTCGCTCCGGATAAGAACGCTGTTGTTCTCGAGGACGGAAGTCGGCTGCAGTATGACGCGCTGGTCGTAGCGCCCGGCCTGAAGCTGAATTGGGGCGCCATCAACGGGCTCGAGGAGACGCTGGGCAAGAACGGGGTCACCTCGAACTATGGCTACGATCTTGCTCCCTATACGTGGGAGCTCGTCCAGAACCTGAAGCGGGGGCGGGCCCTCTTCACGCAGCCGCCGATGCCGATCAAGTGCGCCGGCGCGCCTCAGAAGGCCATGTATCTGAGCTGCGACGAATGGCAGCGTCAGGGCAAACTGCGCGACCTTAAAGTCGAGTTCCACAACACGGGCGCGGTCTTGTTCGGCGTGCCGACCTACGTTCCGCCGCTCATGGAATATGTTGAGCGCTACGGGATCGATCTTCGCTTCGAGTCCAAGCTCGTGGCCGTCGATGGGTCCTCCCGCATCGCGACCTTTGAGCGCAAGGGTCCAGACGGACAGACCGAGCTTGTCGAAGAACGGTTCGACATGCTGCACGTCTGTCCGCCCCAAACTGCGCCTGACTTCGTTCGCGAGAGCCCGCTCGCGGCCGCCTCGGGCTGGGTGGATGTCGATCAGTACACGCTTCAGCACACATGCTATCCGAATGTCTTCAGCCTTGGAGATGTCTGCTCGGCGCCAAACGCGAAGACGGCTGCAGCGGTGCGAAAGCAGGCGCCGGTCGTCGCGGTGAATGTCCTCAACGTTCTGAACGGGCAGGCGCCAAGCGCCGGCTACGACGGCTACGGTTCGTGTCCGCTGACGGTGGAGAAGGGCAAGGTCATCCTCGCTGAGTTCGGTTACGGCGGCAAGCTCTTGCCGTCTTTTCCGCAGTGGCTGGTAAACGGCGCCAAGCCTTCTCGCCTGTCCTGGCTTCTCAAGGAGAAGATTCTCCCGCCGATCTACTGGAACGGGATGCTAAAGGGGCATGAGTGGCTCGCTCACCCGCAGAAGGTCGATCAGGTGAAGCCGAAAGAGGCCGCTGGCGCTTAGCCGCCAAGATCGTTATCTTCACGCTTGCGAAGATATGAAGCAACCCTATATGCACCTCAACGAGGGCACGGCCGCAGGGCCGGTGCCGAGACGCGGGAGCATCAACATGAACCCTGAAGTGAAAGCCTATTTTGATGAGGCGACCAACACGGTCTCCTATCTGGTTTGCGAGCCCGGCGGCACGCACTGCGCGATCGTCGATCCGGTGCTCGACTACGACCCGAAGTCGGGTCGCACGTCGACGGCCTCGGCTGACAAGATAATTGCTGATGTGCATGCGAGGGGTCTCACGGTCGACTGGATCCTCGAGACCCATGCTCATGCCGACCACCTCTCCGGCGCTCCTTATCTTAGAAACGCGTTAGCCGGACGGATTGGAATCGGCGAGCACATCACGGACGTGCAGAAGATCTTCAAGGATGTGTTCAATCTGGAGAGCACGTTCAACACCGATGGCGCGCAGTTCGACCACCTGTTCAAGCATGACGAGCGGTTCAGCATCGGCGCGCTTGAAGGCCGAGTGCTGCATACGCCTGGGCATACACCGGCGGACGTCACTTATTTGATCGGCAATGCTGCCTTCGTTGGCGACACGATCTTCATGCCGGACTTTGGCACCGCCCGGACGGACTTCCCGGGAGGCGATGCGGCCCAGCTGTATCGCTCGGTGAGGAAGGTCTTGGAGCTCCCAGACGAAACGCGCCTGTTCCTGTGCCACGACTACAAGGCGCCGGGGCGGGATGAGTATGTCTGGGAAACCAGCGTTGCTAAGCAGCGCCAGAACAATGTGCATGTCCGCGATGGGGTCTCCGAAGAGGAGTTCGTAGCAATGCGGACGGCGCGCGATGCGAAGCTTGCCATGCCGACTCTCCTGCTCCCGTCCGTGCAGGTGAACATTCGCGCGGGCGAGCTGCCACCGCAGGAGGAAAATGGCGTTCGCTACCTCAAGATCCCCATCGACGCTTTGTAAGTTGGGGGCGGGAGACCAAGATGATTACTGAGTTCACGCCCATCTCCGCCTTGGCAGGCGGAGTCATGATCGGCCTCTCGGCGGTGCTGTTGCTGCTGGCGAGCGGTCGCATCGCTGGGATCAGCGGTATTCTTGGCGGGGTGCTTGCACCCCGCCAAGGGGACATCGCCTGGCGCATCCTGTTCATTGTCGGAATGCTGGCAGGCCCGCTGCTCTACGGCTTGATCGCGGGCGGGCAACCGCCAGTGGCCATTACCAACTCCCTGCCGCTGCTCGTGGTGGCGGGTCTCATCGTTGGCTTTGGCACTCGCCTTGGAAGCGGCTGCACCAGCGGCCACGGCGTGTGCGGGCTTGCCCGCTTCTCGCCGAGATCGCTCGCTGCGACCGGCATCTTCTTCGTGGTGGCAGTCGTCACCGTCTTTGTCGCACGTCACGTGGTTGGAGGCTGAGCCGTGGGAAACAAGATCACTGCTTTGATCTCAGGCCTCCTGTTCGGCTTCGGCTTGACGCTGGCCCAGATGGTCAATCCTCAGAAGGTGCTGAACTTCCTCGACTTCGCGGGAACGTGGGATCCGAGCCTTGCCTTCGTGCTGGGCGGAGCCACCGGGACTGCGGCGATCGGTTTTGCTCTTGTTCGTCGCCGCACTGCACCGTTGTTCGCGGATCGCTTCCAGCTTCCGACGGCCAAGGACATCGACACCCCGCTAGTGGCTGGAGCGGTGCTGTTCGGGATCGGATGGGGTCTTGTTGGCCTCTGCCCGGGACCGGCGGTCGCTTCGCTCGCCATTGCTCCAGGTAGCGTGGCGATCTTCGTGCTCGCGCTGATCGCCGGGATGATGCTTCAGCGCGTCTACGCCAGCACGCAGGAACGTCGTCTCCAAGCGAGCTTCGCCCGCAAGGCCTGACTTGAAAGAGGAGGGCGCAAGCATGTTGGAACGCTACATCCCCGCCCTTGGCTGGCTGCGCCGCTACAAGCGCGAGGATCTGCCGGGAGACCTGATCGCGAGCGTGATCGTGACGATCATGCTCATTCCGCAGAGCTTCGCTTATGCCCTCCTTGCTAACCTCCCGCCCGAAGTTGGTCTTTACGCCAGCGTCCTCCCGCTGGTCGGCTATGCCCTGTTCGGCAGCAGCCGGACGCTCGCGGTAGGCCCAGTGGCGGTCGTCTCGTTGATGACCGCCACTGCGATCAGCGGCATTGCTCAACCAGGTACGCCCGAGCATTGGTCGGCTGCGATTGTCCTTGCCCTCATGTCCGGCCTTCTTCTCGTGGCGATGGGCTTGGTTCGCCTTGGCTTCATTGCGAACTTCCTGAGCCATCCGGTCATTTCGGGGTTCATCACCGGCTCTGCGGTCCTCATTGCGGCAAGCCAGCTCAAGCACATCCTTGGGGTCAGAACTGAGGGTGAGACGCTCTACGACATCGTGGTGTCGCTTGCCGGAGAGCTGGGCCGGCTGAACCTGGCGACGACCGTCATCGGCGTCGCTGCGCTGGCTTTTCTATTTTGGGTGCGCAGCTCCCTTGGCGGCGTGCTGCGTCGCTTCGGCATGCCCGCGAGTCGCGCTGACATCACGGTTCGCGCTGCTCCAGTTATCGCGGTCGTCGTCGGCATAGCCGTGGTTGCCATGTGGCAACTCGACCAGACTGCAGGGGTCAAGATCGTCGGGGACATTCCTGCGGGCCTGCCCCCGGTGACGATGCCCACGTTCGACCCGGCTCTGTGGGCCGAGCTCTTTCCAGCGGCGCTGGCGATCACCATCGTTGGCCTTGTCGAGAGCATCTCGGTCGCGCAGTCGCTGGCTGCGAAGCGCCGTCAGAAGATCGATCCCGACCAGGAGCTTCGCGGTCTCGGCGCGGCCAACATCGCTGCGGCCTTTACCGGCGGCTATCCGGTTACCGGCGGCTTCGCGCGGTCCGTGGTAAATTTCGCGGCCGGCGCCAACACGCAACTCGCGAGTATCCTGACCGCCGTTCTGATCGCGGTGACGGCGCTCTTCTTTGCGCCGGCCTTCTACTACCTCCCAAACGCCATTCTTGCCGCTACCATCATCGTAGCGGTCCTTGGGCTCGTCGATATCAACACAGCGCGACGGATTTGGTCGTACAATAAGGCCGACGGTGTCGCTCTGGCCGCGACAGCGATCTCCGTCCTCGTGATCGGGGTGGAAGCTGCGATTGCCATCGGCGTGGCGCTTTCGATCGGCCTTTATCTGCTGCGGACGAGCCGGCCCCACATTGCGGTGGTCGGGCAGGTTCCGGGCACCGAGCATTACCGGAACGTCGAGCGCCATCAGGTGATCACCTCGCCCAAGTTGCTTGCGGTCCGGGTCGATGAGAGCCTCTACTTCGCGAACGCTCGGAACCTTGAAGATCGGCTGCTTGCCAGCGTGGCGGAACGGCCGGAGGTTCGTGACGTCGTCCTCATCCTGAGCGCAGTCAACTTCATCGACGCGAGCGCTTTAGAGAGTCTGGAGCACCTCATCGAGCGACTGAGGGACGCGGGCGTCACGCTGCACCTGGCTGAGGTGAAAGGGCCCGTCATGGATCGGCTCGAGCCAAGCGGGCTGCTGCACCATCTCACAGGACAGGTCTTCCTCAGCACCCATCAGGCGGTGGAGGCGCTTTCAAATGGCGCAGGTGCGCGAGAACCTAGAGCCTCGGTCGACGTGATCAACCACCGGGGCAAGTGATGAATAGTTTCGAGGCGGCGCTGATCACTTGAGGCGGTGCTGCTGTCTTGGCCTTAGCTCGTCCTGAAGAGCTGCAACAAAGTTGAAACCGGCAAGGAGACGGAAAATGACGGATCGTATTAAGATCAGCGACAAGGTTATCGTGGGCAAGGTTCCGCCGAGCGATCTGGATCTGAAGAGCCTGGCCTCCGAAGGGTTTGCAGCGGTTGTGAATCTGCGCCGCGCGGGCGAACCCAATCAGGTTCTGAGCCCGGAAGAAGAGGGCAAGGCTGCCGCGCGTCACGGCCTACGTTACGTGCATATCCCGGTTGACGGCGCGAATATCGACGGCGCGACGATCCAGAAGTTCAAGAATGAGGTGTCTCAGTTGCCGGGGCCGGTGTTCGTCCATTGTGCGTCGGGACGACGGGCCCAGGCCGTGGCGTCAGCAGCTGAGGAACAGTGAGCGCAGCCACCCATAATGGTGCTCGTCAGATTGCTGGCCCCGCACCCGTCGAGCGCCTGCTGGTCGAGGGGAAGGCATGACTAGGCTGGGGCGGCGTGAGCTGGTCCAGCTGTCTACCTTGGTAGCTGGGGGAGCGATTGCATCCCTATGGCTTCGTTCAGCTGCGCCCGTGGGGCAAGACTTGGGCCTTCGCTCAACGGTGCGCGAGACGCTCGACGATGCAGCCGCTCCACGAAGCATACCGACGGGTACGGTCGATCTGCTGATGGCGGTGTTTACCGACTACCAGTGTCCTGCCTGCAAGGTCGGGTATCCGGCCATGGCTGAGGCGGTGGCCGAAGATGGATCGGTTGGCGTCCTGTATAAGGAATGGCCAATCTTCGGTGCAGCATCCGAACGAGCCGCCCGGGTTGCGCTCGCAGCCGGCAAGCAAGGCATCTATCCGCAGGTTCATGAACGTCTGATGCTCGATCGACGGCGTCCGACAGACAGCGTGCTGCGCGATACGGTGGAAGCCGCCAAGGGCGACTGGAGCGCGATTGTCGATTCTCTGAAGAGGGATGACGAGGCGCTCACCAGCCAGCTTGCGCGGAATCGCACCCAGGCATTCTCTCTGGGGCTGGGCGGAACTCCCGCTTACCTGGCGGGATCTGTTCTGGTGCGAGGCGCCATATCCAAGTCTCAGTTCACGCACGTAATTGCGCAGGCCCGTGAGGCGGCAAGTTCGCGGGTGGACAAGTGATGGACAAACCCGCCGTCTTGACACAGAGCTATGGACCTCAACTGGGGCTCCGAGAGAACCTGGCCCAATTCTCGCTGCTTGTGCTGGTCAACGCCTTCGTAGGAGGCATGGTCGGCATTGAGCGCAGCATCCTTCCGGCGTTGGCGCAGGAAGAGTTTCAACTCGCCGAGCGGACGGCGATCCTCTCCTTCATCGCGGTCTTTGGTGTGACCAAGGCAGCGGCGAATTACGTAGCTGGGAGGTTTTCGGACCGCTGGGGCAGAAAGCCCGTTCTGATCATCGGTTGGCTAATAGCGATTCCGACGCCGTTCCTGATCATGATCGCGCCGAGTTGGGGCTGGGTCGTTGCCGCAAACATGTTTCTGGGCATCAGCCAAGGTCTGACCTGGTCAACGGCCGTGATCATGAAGATCGACCTTGCCGGGCCGCGCAATCGCGGTCTTGCGATGGGGATGAACGAGTTTGCCGGCTATTTCTCGGTGGCTCTGGCAGCGCTGGCGACGGGCTGGATCGCTGCCAATTACGGACTGCGGCCGGAGCCATTCTATCTCGGCGTCGCCTTCGTTGCCATTGGGCTGTTGTTGTCGATCGCTGCAGTCCGCGAGACCCGTGGACATGCGGCTGTCGAGGCGAAGGGCGTTTCAGCGAGCGGCTCACAAGCGGATAAGCCAGGAGCGGGCGAGGTGTTCAAGAGCGTCACATGGAAGGATCGAAATCTCTCGTCCGTGACGCAGGCGGGCCTCGTCAACAACCTCAATGATGGAATGGCCTGGGGGCTCTTTCCGCTTGTCTTCGCGGCCGCTGGGCTGGGGCTTGAGAAGATCGGGGTGCTTGCGGCTCTCTACCCGGGAGTATGGGGCATCGCTCAGCTTCTCACAGGCGCACTGTCCGACAGGCTCGGGCGAAAGTGGCTCACTGCTTCAGGAATGTGGGTGCAGGCGCTCGGCATTGCCCTGACCGCGCTGTCCGATGCGTTTCTCGGCTTCGCGGCGGGAGCTGTTCTGCTCGGGGCCGGCACAGCGATGGTCTATCCGACGCTCTTGGCCGCAATCGGTGATGTTGCACACCCGTCCTGGCGGGCCTCTGCCGTCGGCGTTTATCGGCTCTGGCGAGACCTTGGCTATGCCTTTGGTGCGATCATAGCCGGCGTTGTCGCTGATCGGCTTGGCCTCGACGCGGCCATTTTGGTGATTGCAGGCCTGACCTTCCTGTCGGGTCTCATTGTGGCGGTTCGGATGCGCGAGACACTTCGGAGAGCGTGACGGTTGCACCGGCAGAAGGGCAGGCCACGCTCGGAAATTGGCCCTGCGTCGAGTGAATTTGATGCCTGACACGAGTGGAGATCAGAATGGATCAGCGGGAGGTTTGGGATGAGCGGTATGCCGTTGACCACTTCATATTCGGCGAAGAGCCGAATGCATTTTTGAGATCGTGTGCCGATTATCTGCGCCCAGGAATGCGCGTCCTCGCACTGGCGGATGGCGAGGGGAGAAACGGCGTCTGGCTCGCTCAGCAGGGCCTCGATGTCGTCTCGACTGACATCTCTCCGCGCGCGCAGGAGAAAGCGCGCCACCTTGCTGCGGAACGGGGCGTCAGCGTCGATTTCGATCTGGTGGATCTAGCAAGCTGGTCCTGGCCTGAGGAAGAGTTCGATCTGGTGGTCGCCATCTTCATCCAGTTCGCCGGCCCCGATCTGCGCGAAGCGATTTTCCAGGGGATCAAGCGTACGCTGAAGCCAGGCGGACTTCTGCTACTCGAGGGCTACCGTCCGGAGCAGGTCGAGTATGGCACAGGAGGCCCTCCCACGGCGGAGAACATGTACACCCTGTGCATGTTGAGCGAGGCCTTTTCCGAGTTCGAGATCGTCAGTCTCATTGCCTATGAAGCTGATATCGAGGAGGGCCCCGGCCACCGTGGCAAGTCTGCGCTTATAGACCTGGTTGGCCGAAACCCGGCTCGTCTTTTAGCAAGGGGCGGTTGACGACGCTCGTCGCCGGAATCCTGGATCTTCGTGCTCGCTAGAAGAGCGCCTGTTTGTCTGAATCTTATCTATTCTTGAAAGTGGAGAAATGTAATGGAGATCTTTCACCGCGACAAAGCCACCGTCGCGTCGTTCTACGACGAGAAGACCGGCAGCTTTCAATATGTCATCATGGACAAGGCGACCCGCGCGGCCGCCATCATCGACCCCGTGCTCGACTTCGACGAAAAGGCGGCGGCGACGAGCACGCGCAACGCCGACGACATCGCCGCCTATGTCGAACGCGAGCGCCTTAAGGTTGTCTGGTTGCTCGACACCCATCCGCACGCCGACCATTTTTCGGCCGCGCCCTATCTTGCCGAGAAATATGGCGCACCGCGCGCGATCGGAGACAAGGTCGTCGGCGTGCAGAAGCTCTGGAAGGACATTTACTGCCTTCCCGATTTCCCCGCCGACGGCAGCCAGTGGGACCGGCTGTTCGCGGTCGGTGACACGTTCCGCGTCGGCGAGCTCGAGGGGCGGGTGCTGTTCTCGCCAGGCCATACGCTTGCCTCGATCAGCTTTGTGTTCGGCGATGTCGCATTCGTCCACGACACGCTGATGGTTCCCGATGCCGGCACCTCGCGGGCCGATTTCCCGGGCGGCGACGCGCACGCGCTGTATCGAAGTATCCGCGAACTTCTCGACCTGCCGGGCGACACCGCTTTGTTCGTCGGCCATGATTACGGCAAGGACGGGCGCGAGCCGATGTGCATGGCGACCGTTGCGCAGCACCGCGCCGAGAACATTCATGTTCGGGACGGCATTGGCGAGGAAGAGTTCGTCCGCATCCGGAATACCCGCGACGCGACCTTGCCCTTGCCCAACCTCATGCTGGCGGCGTTGCAGGTCAACATCCGGGGCGGCCGCCTGCCGGAGCCGGAGTGCGACGGCCGGTCGTTCCTCAAGGTGCCGCTCAACTACTTCAAGCCACCGTCCAAAGCCGCCTAGCCTTCGACCAGCCTGTTCAGGAGTTCCTTCAATGAAATCGCTCATCGCCGTCTTTCTGACGCTCCTGCTGAGCGCCGGCGCTGCCGCCACCGCCGCGCCCGTCCACGTCTACGGCCCGGGTGGGCCGGCGCCGGCGATCAAGGAAGCGGCAGCGGCATATCGGGCACGGACCGGAATCGAGGTGCGCGTCGTCGCCGGACCGACGGGAGACTGGATTGCCGACGCCAAGCGGGACGCGGATGTCATCTACAGCGGTTCCGAGGCGAACATGACCGACTTCGTCAAGGCAATGGAGGGTCAAATCCTAGAAAAGACGATCCAGCCGCTCTATTTGCGCGCGTCTAACATCCTCGTCCGTCCCGGCAATCCACGCCGCATCCGCGGGCTTCGCGATCTACTGCGCCCGGGCTTGCGCGTGCTTGTGGTCCAAGGCGCGGGCCAGACGGGCATGTGGGAGGACATGGCGGGCCGTACCGGCGATATCCGCATGGTGCGTGCGCTGCGCGCCAACATCGTCAACTTCGCGACGACCAGCGCCGATGCCAGGAAGGCGTGGACCGAGGATAGCACGCTTGACGCGTGGATCATCTGGGGCATCTGGCAAAGGGCCAATCCGACCCTCGCCGATGCGGTTACGGTCGAGGAACCCTTCCGCATCTACCGGGACACCGGCATAGGCCTGACAATGCGAGGCAGCGGCAACTCCAATGCACGCGCGTTCAAGGACTTCCTCGCCTCGCCCGAGGGCAGCCGAATCTTCGCCAAGTGGGGCTGGATCACACCCGCTTCGGCCAAGCGCCACCAACTCGTTCGATAGGATATTCGATGTTCAAATGCTTGTTCCGCTGGGCGGCCGTCGTCCCGTTCGCCTTCTCTGCCCTCGCCTTGCCCGCGTCGGCGATCGCCCAGACCTTCCCCGTCATCGAAGGGTACGGCGGCATTCACGCGACCAGCGGGACTGCCGAACGCCCCGACCCGGCGCTTCGTTATCGTGTCGTGTTCAACGTTACAAAGGCCCCGCCGAGCCCCGATAAGATCAATCCGACGCTCGACAGAATGGCGCGCTTCGTCAACCTTCTCGGTGCGGACGGCATTCGCCCGATGCGCGGAGACCTCGTCGGGATCGTGCACGGAGCAGCGACCCCTCTCGTCATGACCGACGAGGCGCACCGGGCCAAGTTCGGTTTTACTAACCCCAATCTGGCGCTCATCGCCCGCCTCCGCGCCGTTGGCGCCGAGGTGCGTGTCTGCAGTCAGGCGCTGGCCGGCAACAAGATCCCACACGGAGCCGTGAATAGCGCGGTGCAGATCGACGCCGCCGCGCTGACTACGCTCGCCAATTTGCAGCTGCGAGGCTACGCGCTGATCCCGGACTGAGGATCGCCGACCACCCGCTCGGCCCGGCAGCGCGTTCAAATCTCGAAAACGGTCTGCGCTTCGCTGGGACTGATCAGAGGCGCGCTTGCAAGCAGGTGCCTCATCGCCGTGATCGCATCGATGTCGAGGTTGCGGCGGTCGCGTCCGTATTTCTTGGGCACACCCTGTTCGGTCACGAACGCGACCTTGAAGCGGTCGTCGTCCTGCACAGGAATGCCGCCGGCGAACAGCCGGTCGATCCGGCGGCCATTGGGGTTCTCGATCTTCACATAGAGCTTAAGCCCGCGCATCCGCTTCACGTAGCCGCCCATCTGCTCGTACGGGTCTGCGGCGAATGTGCGTTCGAGATTGTCCTCGATCATGTCGCGAATCTCGGCGCCGCTCATCTCGACCGTCGAGACTGGCGGGTTGACGGGAATGATGTTCCACAGATCGTCCATCGTCACCGCCCCCGGCCGGACCGGGGCGCCGTAGCGCCAGCCGTTGGAAAAGGCGATTTCCGTGCCCGCGGCCTCGGCGATCGCGCGCAGGAGAAAGTCATCCATCGGCGCCTGCAGCATGGCGTAGCGGTGAAGCGGCGCGTCGATCTTGCCGACGATCTCGGACATCGCGGCGCGGTCCGGCGCGAGCGCCTGCTCGACCATCGCGGCCATTGCCGCGTCCTCCGCCAGCCTGTCGTCGATCGGCACGAGCCGGTGCCGGTGACCAATGATCCGGCCCTGCTCGACGTCCAGGTCGATCCGCCCGACGAAGGAGCCGTGGCATCCCGACTGGAAGATGATGGCGCCGTTCTCGACGATCGCCGCTTCCATGCGATTATGCGTATGGCCGCTGACGATGACGTCGATGCCGTCGGTCTCGCGCGCGAGCTTGATGTCCTGCGGGAAACCCAGATGCGAGAGGATGACGACGAGATCGACCTTTTCCGCCTCGCGCAGATGCGCGATGGCTCCGGGCAGTTCCTCGGCGCCAAGCGTGAATGTGACCCCTTCGCTGAACGAAGGCGGCATCGCGGTGCCGACAATCGGGCTGGCGATGCCGACGATGCCGATGCGCAGGCCGCCCCGTTCGACGACTCGCCAGGGATCGAACATCAGCGCATTGTCGGCGTCGCGCCTGCAGTTGATCGCCAGCACGGGATAATCGAGACGGTCCGCGAGTTCCTGCAAGCCCTTCGGCGTGTAGGCAAACTCCCAATGGACCGTCATCGCATCCATTTTCAGCGCGTTCATCATCGGCACGAGAGCGTGCCCGCGCGAAGCGACGGCGACGTGCGTGCCGTGGAACGTATCGCCATTGTCGAGCGCAAGCATCGCGCCGTCCGTCTCGGCGCGCACCTGTTCGAACAGGGACGAGATCTTCGCCAACCCGCCAAGCCGGGTGAACGACCAGTCTCCGCCGTCGCGGATCATCTCGTCATGCGGGACAATGTAGCCGTGAAGGTCGTTGAGCTGGAGAATGGTGAGTGAAGTGGTCATGTTGCGATACTCCTGTCTGTCAGTTCGGGTCAGCCAAGGAACGCTGCGTCCACTTCGCGCCCGAGGAGCTCGCGCAGCCAGGCGGCCAGGTCGCTGCGCACCGCGCCGAGCGGCACGTCCGTGCGATAGATCAGATCTCCCGCTTCCAACGATCGGGTGAGCAGCCGTGCGGGCGGGGCCCCGGCCCCGACGGATTCGAAGTGGCGCGCGAACGAGACCGCAATCGCTGCGGCATGGCGACCCGGATCAGCCATCAGCAATTCGACGGCCTGCTCATAAGCGCGAGCAAGCTGGTCGAGCTTGTTACGCTTGTCTTCCTGCGCGAGCGTGCGCTCCGACACGAACAATCCCCCAAGCGGCAGTTGCCCGTCGGGAAAGGAAGCATAGCCGGCGAAGATGCGCTGGAAATCTATCCCGGAGGTTAGCCGGACGCTTTTTCCCTGCTCACCCGGCCGCGCGCGCATGATGGCTCCGGCGATCGGGTTCGCCGCGATGTGCGAGCGCATCACGACTCCTGTATTGCCGGGGCTCGGCAAGGTGATCCCCGCCGCCAACCCAGCCGCGACCCGCGCGATCCCCTGGGCTGAAGGCATGTATTCGACACGAAGATCACGGGCGGGATCGATGCCCTGGCGCCGGGCGGCTGCCTGGAAAATGATATCGCCACCGCCGTCCTTCCCGGAACCCACCGGACCGCTGACGATCACGGTCTTGCCGCGAAGATCGCTGAAGTTCGTAATGCCTTCCGGCACCACCTCGAAGAAGCCGCGCCACGTCGAGATCGAATGAAGCCGAAGATCGGGAATGGCGCCTGACATTCGCTTTTTCGCGCCCATATAGGTCATCGCCAGCATGGCGTCCGCTTGACCCGATGCAAACAGGGTGTCCGCGTCGCGTGATTCGGCGACCGGGAACAGCCGAACCGGGAGATCCGGATCGACGCTCATGGCAAGAAGCAGCGGAAAGACATGCGGATTGGCAGCGGAAACAACGCCGATCGCGCCGTCGACGGCTGCTGAGGGAAGCGTTTCACGGGTGCAGCCGGCAAGTGCCGCCGCGGCCGCGCTCATCATGACATCGCGACGGTTCATCATCCTGGCTTCCTTCAGACCACACGCCAGAGCGGCACCAGCGCCAGAGGCCAGTTCGGACCGGCTGATCGAGCCGCATCGCCCATGAGGAGCGGCGCGTGATGCACTGGTCGAATTCGCTGAGACGATCCGGCGCAAGCGGCTTTCAGCATAGATAGCCCCAAGCTTAAGGCTTTCTTAGGGTTGCGCGTCCAGCTCATTGGGGCAGGTAGGTCGTCCCGGGAGGAGCCTTGCCGGCCTTAACGGCATCGCCATCGCGAAGCATCGCGTTGGGATTGACGATCACCCGCGCGCCCGCGTCCAACCCTGCGCCCACCTCGCTCCTGGCGCCGAGATTACGCCCCAGCACGACGCCGGCGAAGCGGACCTTGCCGCCCTGGACCAGCGCCACATGCGGCTTCCCCTTGCGCGTTACGATCGCGTTGTTGGGGAGAAGCAGGGTCGATGCGGCGACCGGGCTCTGCACATGCATGGTGCCGGCAGCGCCGGCTGGCAGTTTCAGGCCCGCATTGTCCAAAACCATCTCGACTCGAACGGTCCCGCTTTTCTGATCGACGGACATCGACCTTCGCGCGATCCTGGCAAATACGGGCTTCGTACCGAGTTCGTCGAAAAACAACGCGACCGGCATCCCTTCGCCGACGCGCGCCAGAGCACTCTGCGGCACCTCGGCCACTACGCGCAACCGATCGGTTTCGGCTACGACGAAGAGCGGAGCGGCGTTCGCATTGGGCGTTACAAGGTCGCCGCGTTCGACGCCGCGAAAGCTGACCGTGCCCGCAAACGGTGCGCGCACCAGGCGCAACGCCAGCAACTCATCAAGCCGCGCGACGTCGGCCGCCGCTGCCTGTTCGTCGGCGGCCGCGACCTCGGCCTTCGCATGTTTTTCATCAAGCACTGCCTGGCTCACGAACCCCCGATCGACAAGCGCCTCAGCCCGCGCGAGTTCGCTGCGGGCAAGACGACGCCGCGCCATCGCCTGCCGGCGCGTGGCGCTCGCGCGTTCGCGCTCGCGTCGGATTTCTGGGATATCGACTATGGCAAGCGTCTCGCCCGCGGCGACCCGGTCTCCCAGATCCGCATGACGGCTGGACACTGTGCCGGTGACCCGCGCGTGCAGGTTCGTCTGCCGGAACGCCTCGGTGACGACCGGCAGTTCGAGCACACCCGCTTCGCCGACCGTTTCCGGCACGACGACACGAACCTCGCGTCCGCTGGAAACCTGGGCGGTCGCCACGTCGTGAATGGCGCCACCGGCATCAAGGAAGGTCATGGCGGTCGCCGTGAAGGCAGACGCGCCGAATGCCACGGCAGCCAGCATCAATCGATCTCTCATCATCTGGTCCTCATCGAGCCGGACGTGCCACCGGAGGTTGCGGCGCGGCTGTCCTGGGAGTCCTCGAGCCGGGATGACGGGCGAAATTGGCAAAAGCGACCGGCACGAGCAGCAGCGTCCCAATCGTGCCGAACAGCAACCCGCCAATCGCCGCCCTCCCCAGAGGCGCGTTCTGCTCGCCGCCCTCACCGAGACCGAAGGCCATCGGCAGCATGCCAATGATCATGGCAGTCGCGGTCATCAGCACCGGCCGAAGCCGGGTGGCGGCCGCCTCCAGCGCGGCAGTGGGCGCGGCGACGCCCTGCAACCAGAGATCGCGGGCGAAACTCGCGACAAGGACGCTGTTGGCGGTAGATACCCCGGCGACCATGATGATTCCGGTCAAGGCGGGGACGCTGATCTGGGTGCCGGTTAGCAACAGCCCCAGGAAGGTTCCGGAGACGGCGAACGGTAGCGCCGACAACGCAACCAGAGGCAGCGTCCAGGACTGAAAGTTGACGAGCAGAACCAGATAAACGAGCAGTGACGCCGTCAGCAGGCCTATGCCCAGCTCCATATAGGCACGCTGCATCAGCATGCCCTGGCCGACCACCATCACTCGGTTGCCCGGCCCGACTTCGGCCTGTGCCGCGGCGACGATCTTGCGGACCGAACCCATCGCCGTTCCCAGGTCGGTGGCTTCCTCATCGACATTGATCAGCACGTCGAAGGTCGGCTGCATCATCACGCGGGTGACGTTGGCGGGACTGGTCTTCCGGCCGGCGGTCGCAACCGCCCGCAGCAGCACCGTCCCGCCACCCGAGGTCGCAACCGGCGTGTTGAGCACGTCCTCGATCGACCTGAGCCGGTCGGGGGGGGTCTGCACCGCTACGGCATAGCTGGTGCCACCTTCGCGCCAGAAACTGGGCTGGAGCGTGGCGCTCGAGCTCAGCGACACGACCAGCGCATCGGCGATGGCGCGCTGGGTGATGCCGAGACTGGCGGCACGCGCCTGATCGACCTCGACGCGATAGACTGGCCAGTTCGGCACTTGCCGAAGCAGGACGTCACTTGCCCCGGGGATCGCCGCGACCTGCTTCTCGATCTTCCGGGCAAGCTGCAGATTGGTCTTGGCATCGCGTCCGAGGACCTGGATATCGATCGCCGCCGCCGCGCCGGCATTGAGGGTCTGGCCGACGATGTCGGATGCGCGAAACACGGTTTGCGCTTCCGGGAATCGGCTTCGCAGCCTTTCCCTGATCTTACTTTGATATCCGGCGGTCGGACGATGGCCAGGCGCGAGCTGGACCAGCATTTCTGCTTCGGCGGGCGTTGCCGCGAGGCTGTCAACCATGCCGAGATTGATCGGATCGGGCACCCCGATATTCTCGACGATCACCGCCAGGTCTTCCGCCGGCACGATTGAGCGTATCTCGCGCTGCATGGCGGCAAGGAGGGCGGCGGTCTCCTCGATACGCATGCCCGCCGGGGCGCGGACATGGATACGCATCGTCCCGGCATCGACCGTCGGAAAGAATGTCTGACCCAAGTTCAGCACAGCGACAATCCCCGTCAGGAGCACGCCGGCGGCGATCCCGGAGACCAGCTTGCGCCGGCCGAGAAGACGGGAGAGGCGCGTCCGGTAGCGATCACGAAGATCGTCGAGAAAATGCTCGAACCGGTGATGGACGCGGGCCAGCCGACCAGGCGCGGCTCCACTTTCCTTGACAGCCGCCCTGTTCGCAATCTCTCGGGGCAGCATCAGCCAGGCGAGCGTCGGCACCAGCGTACGTGACAGGATGAAGGATGCGATCATCGAGAAGATCACGGCAAGGGCGAGCGGACCGAACACGAATGCCGGGGCGCCCGACAGTGTGAAGATTGGCAGGAAGACGATGCAGATGCTCAGGGTCGAGATGAATTCCGGGAACACCACTTGGCGGGCTCCCTGAAGAATGGCTTCGTACAGCGGCAAGCCCTCGGCCACGTTCCGGTTCGTGTTCTCGATCTCCACCAGCGCGTTGTCGACGAGGATGCCGATCGCGAGGCTCAGACCGCCCAGCGTCATCAGATTGAACGAATGGCCGAGCGCGTAAAGCGCCCCGACCGCCGACAGCAAAGCGAGCGGGATCGAGATCAGGACGATCGCGGTGCTGCGCAGGCTGCCGAGGAACAGGAGAACCACGGCCGCGACCAGCAGGCTGACCAGAAGCGCTTCCTTCACGACGTTCGAGATCGCGCTGCGAACAAACAGCGATTGATCGAAGATCGGCTGGACGCGGACTCCTTCGGGGGCGGCCGCGCGGATGTTCGGCAAGCGCTCGCGCAGCTGATCGACGACGTCGATGGTCGACGCGCCGCCGAGCTTCAGCAATTGGACAATGACACCGGCTTCGCCGTCTGCGCGCGCGATGTTGGTCTGTACCGCGCCCCCATCCCGCACCGTCGCGACATCGCGCAGGAACACGAGCTTGCCGTTCACCTCGCGCAACGGCAGATCGTTGAACGCCTCTGCGGTGGCGGGGCTCGAGTTGAGCGAGACGGGAACGTCGTCCCCGCCTTCGCGGAGCGAGCCCGACGGCAAGGCGAGATTCTGGGCAGTGACGGCATCGGCCACGGCTTTTGGGGAAAGACCGAGCGCGCGCAGCCTGTCGAGGTCGAGATCGACCATTACCTGCCGCACCTGCCCGCCATAGGGGAGCGTCATGCGGACCCCGGGGATGGTCTGGATCTGGGCGCGAAGCTGCAGGCGCGCATAATCGTAAAGCTGGGCCTCGCTCTGTGTCTGCGACGACAAGGCAAGCTGCAGGATGGGTACGCTTCCTGCGGAATAGCGAACGATGATCGGCGCCGTTATCCCCGGGGGCATGCGCCGCATCATTGTCTGCGAGACCGCGGAAATCTGGGACAGCGCCATTTCGATATTCGCGCCAGGCTGGAACTGCACCCGGATCACGGCCACCCCGTTTCCGGTCTGCGACTCGATGCGCTGAAGATCGTCGACTGTGTTCAGAACCGAGATTTCGCTGAACGATGCGACCCGCGCGGCCATCTCCTCCGCGCTCAGGCCGGGATAAGTCCATATGATCGTCAGCGCCGGAATATCGACGACAGGAAGAATATCGGTCGGGGTCTTGCGCAGGGCCGACGTGCCGACCAAGAGGATCAGCAGCGCCATAGCCGCCACCTCGAATGGGCGGCGCAGGGCATAGGCAACGATCCACATCGGTCCAGGCTTCTCTTCTTCATCGAGGCATTTCGTGCCGGGTGCACGAACCGGTACGAAGTCGGTCGCGCCGCTCGCTGGTCAGGCTTAAGGCTGACTTAAAGAGCCCGCGCGGGCATATCGCTGCAGACTTAAGGCAGCGATAAGATTGTCGAGGCAGCTCGTTCCGGTGATGTGGCACGGGCACCGAAGCAAATATCTCATTGCCTTGGTTGCCGGGTCGCTATCCGCCGTTGGTTTTGCCCCGCTCGGGATATGGCCGCTCACCCTCCTCGCGATTGCCTGGCTGATTCACGTCACCGCGGCCGTGGGTCGTGGGCGGCAGCAATGGTCTCTCGGATGGCTGTTCGGTCTGGGCCATTTCGCGGTGGGGCTCAATTGGGTCGCCGGGGCATTCCAGTATCAGGTGAGCCTGCCGGGGTGGGCAGGGTGGATCGCAGTGCCAATCCTGGCGGCCTATCTCGCGCTTTTCCCGGCGACCGCTTTCGTCGTCGCCGGCAAGATCGCTCCGGCACGCGGCTCTTCCCGAATCCTCCTTCTCGCCGCAGGCTGGATCCTTCTCGAATGGCTGCGCGGCTGGCTGTTCACGGGTTTCGCTTGGAACCCGCTCGGAGCCATCTGGATCGACGTCCCTCCCGTCGCCCTGCTCGCGCGGGCCATCGGCGCGACCGGGTTGAGCGGCTTGACGATCATTTTCGCAGGCTTGCTCGCCCGGATGATCGAGGCACGAAGGTCGGCGCTCGCGATCACAGCCATCGGATTGACGGCCGCCGTCCCGTTCCTATGGAGGTTCGAGACCGCCGACGCCAGCAGCCGCGGGCCGAGGGTGCGGGTCGTGCAGCCCCATATCGGACAAAGCGTGAAGTGGCGGCCGGAACTCGCCGGACGCAATCTCCAGCAGCAAATCAATCTGTCGGGTCCGGCGGAAGCGGCGGGGGCGCCGCGAATGATCTTCTGGCCGGAGGCCGCGGTGGCAGGAAACATCGAAAACGATCCCGCGCTCCGGCAGAAGCCGGCCGACATGCTCGGACCGCGCGACCTGCTGCTGACGGGAGGAACGGCGTTGCTGCATGACCGCCAAGGCAATCCGGCCGCCGCGACCAACAGCATGTTCGTCATCGATGCGAACGGGCGGGTGGTCGCCCGCTATGACAAGGCGCATCTGGTGCCATTCGGCGAGTACGTTCCCTCGTTCGCGGAGTGGCTTGGCTTTGATCGGTTCGTCGAAGGCGAGCTCGAGTTTGCGAGCGGCCCGGGTCCGCGCTCGCTCGATCTGCCGACCCTCCCGGCGGTCGGCGTCAGCATCTGCTACGAGATCAGCTTTCCGGGTCGCGTCCTGGGCGCGGGCAAGCGCCCGGCCTTCATCTTCAACCCCTCCAACGACGCGTGGTTCGGCACTTGGGGCCCGCCGCAGCATCTTTCCCAGGCACGCCTTCGCGCGATCGAGGAGGGATTGCCCGTGATACGATCGACGCCGACCGGAATTTCCGCGGTGATCCGGAAAGACGGCTTCGTGGTCGCGGCCCTCCCGCGCAATCAGGCAGGGTTCATAGAAACCGCACTGCCTGCGGCCGGCGAGCCCACTCTCTATTCGAGATTGGGCGATGCCTTGCCGCTGGGCCTGGCCGCCATCCTCGGCCTGGTCAGCGTGGGTTATGCACGGCGGCCCAGCCGAAGGGCTAGCTCGTCATCGCCGCACGATACAATCGAATGAGACGCCACGATCAAGCGGTCATCGAGCTGATGGATCCCGGCCACCCGCTGACTGGCGTGGGTCGGCGGGCCGTTCGTGCGAGTTCACGAAGGCCGCGACGTCCCAAGCTTCCTGATCCGACAGGCTGCCACCTTTGCCGAGCGGCATGTTCGCTTTGATGAAGGCTGCGGCGAGATCGACCCGGTACATGCCCGCGCCCTTGTTGTAGGTGTTCGAACCCCAGAGCGGCGGGAAGACGTAACGACCGCCCGAACGCTGGCCCTCTCCGTCATTGCCGTGACATATTGCGCACTTCTCGGCGTAGACCGTGCCGCCACGGTCGAGGTCGGGCGCACTTGCCGGCGGGTGCACCTCGGGGTAGCCGGCCCCGGGCAGCGTTGTTCCCGTCGGCGCCCCTGTCGCCATCCAGAAGAAATAGGCCTGGAGCGCCCGCATTACGTCGCTGTCGGCTGGCGGGGGCGTGCCGTTCATGCTGAAGCGGAAACAGCCTGCGATGCGATCGGCCATCGTGTTGACGATCTGATTCTTGGCGCGATATTGCGGGTAACGAACCCAAGCGCCCCACATTGGCGCCGAATTGGGCATCCTTCCTCGATCAAGGTGGCAACTGCGGCAGGACAGCTCATTGCCGACATAATCGGCGGCATGCGTCGGCGTATCGACGAAGATCGCTTTTCCGCGGCTAACCATCGCGCCGAAATCGTCATCGGGAATGGACGCTTCGAGTGGCGGCTGGAAATAAGTCGGCGCCGTTCGCGGCGGTGCGGGTTCGGGCGATTGCCATACCGCTCTGCCGATCGCGAACGCGAAAGTCGATGCGGCAACCGCGATGGCTGCCATAGCAACAGTCTGCACCTTCATTGCTTGCCTTCCCGACTGGCGACGGGTGGTGGCAGCGAAGCATAATAGGCCGCGGCCGCCCTTAGTTCGGGTCCGGTCAGTGAGTTCGCCACACCCTTCATCAGACCCATCGGGTCGTTGCGGCGCCAGCCAAGACGCCATGCGTGGATCTGCCGCTCGAGATATGGCGCCGATTGTCCGGCCAAGGCGGGGAACGCGCTGCCGGCTCCGAGCCCTGTGGCGCCATGGCAGCTCGCGCATGGCGGAATGCCGCGGTCCCAGGCCCCGTCGCGCGCAAGGATGGCGCCCCGTGCGATCAGCTGTGCATCGCGCCGCGCCGGCGGTGCCGCGTGCGGCTCGGCGCTTGCGAACCACAAGGATGCCTGGTTGGCCTCCTCGTCGGACAATCCATTCGCGATTGGCTCCATCACGGGGTTACGACGGCTGCCGGAACGATAGTCGCGAAGCTGCTTGTTCAGATACCCCGCGTTGAGGCCGGCCAGACGTGGATAGGCACCGTCCGGGCTGCCCTCGCCGAGGCTTCCGTGGCAGGCGGCGCAGGCATCGCTCCCGGATGCGTTTCCTTCGCTGACGATAGCCGGCGGCGCCGGGCTGCTCGACTGCGCGCGCAGCGCGAACGCCGCTCCCATCGTCAGTGCCGCAATCATGATTGCGGAATTACGAGGCGTTGCAAGCCAAGGGCGCGCGACCTTCCTCATGCTAAGCTCCTGCCGGGCCTGAGGGGGCGACCGTCGTTTGCAGCAGGCCGGGCGTGAGGATCTGCGGGAGCTCGACGACCGGCCGGCCCGGGCCGTAGAAGAGATAATAGGGAATGCTGTTGCGGCCGTGGCTGGCGAGGAATTTCGTGATGGCCGGATCGCCGTTGGTCCAGTCGCCGACCAGCGTGACGACGCCAGCGTCCCGAAACGCGGCTTGGGTGCGGTCGGTGTTTATCGCCAGCTTGTCGTTGACCTTGCAGCACAGGCACCAGTCTGCGGTGAAGTCGACGAAGACGGGCAAATTCTCGGCCCGAAGCGCCGCCAGCCGCTCTTCGCTGAACGGCTCGATCAGGCCGCCCGCCGGACGCATCGGAGCGGCGCCGGCCTGCGGCTGGGGGAGCAGGATCAATGCTGCCGCCAGCATTGCCACGCCGAGCCCAGCCGGTATCCACGGACGCGCCGCGCCGATCGCCTGCCGCCGTCCGAGCCACCACAGGCCGACGGCCACCGCGACCCCGGCGGCAAGCCCGAGCGTCATCCCTTCGACGCCGGTCTGCCGTCCGAGCACCCAGGCCAGCCCGATCGCCGTCGCAAACATCGGCAGCGCAAGCAAGCGACGGAAGCGGTCCATCCATGCACCGGGCCGCGGCAGACGCGTACGGATGGCGGGCACGAAGCCGATGAGGAGGAACGGGAAGGCGAGGCCCAGGCCAAGCCCGCCAAAAACCAGCAGCGCGCCCAACGGGGGTAACAACAAGGCCGCCCCGAGCGCTGCGCCCATGAAGGGTCCAGTGCACGGCGTTGCGACGAACGCCGCCAGCGTCCCGGTCCAGAAAGCGCCCGCGACACCCTGTTTGGCGGCGAGCTTCTGGCCGAAGCCGAAGCCGCGCAGTTCGAACAGCCCGGCAAGATTGAGTCCGATCGCCAGGGTAAGCAGAAGCAGCAGCAGAATGACGCGCGGCTCCTGGAGCTGGAAGGCCCAGCCGACCTGCGACCCCGCCGCGCGCAAGGCCAGCAACCCCGCCCCCAGCGCCACGCAAACCAGTATCGCCCCCGCGCCATAGGCGATCGCCTCGCGCCTGGCGGCCGCTTCGGTGGCTCCCGAACGGGCGATCGATAGTGCTTTCAGGCTGAGGATCGGGAAGACGCAGGGCATGATATTGAGCAGCAGCCCGCCAATCAGCGTGCCGAGCAACGCGGCCAGCACGGTTCCGTCGCCGGACGCAGTTGCCGCTTTTGGGGTCAGCGCGACGCCGGCGGCCGGCACCGCGCCCTGCGTCGCGCGCAGGAACAGGCCCTGATGGTCGCCGATCTTGAGAACCCCTTCGATCGCCGGGAGCACGCCGGCCTGGGCGCCCGCGTCGGTCTCGACGATCAGAGTATCGCCGGCGCGGGAGACCGCCT
>SXGU01021269.1_pt1 | contig 31545 bp, 29 predicted proteins | sample 3174531 | NCBI WGS metagenome assembly SXGU01 (sample SAMN11356863, study PRJNA531348) | freshwater metagenome | isolation source: freshwater sample F1-140 | place: China: Fuxian Lake, Yuxi | collected 2017-12-25 | reverse complement strand
TTGCCGCCGCTGACCGAAGAGCGTCGCCGTGCCTTGGTTAAAGTAGTCAAGAATGAAGCGGAAAACGGTCGTGTTGCGATCAGAAATATTCGTCGCGATGCAAACTCAGCCATCAAAGATGCGTTAAAGGAAAAAATGATTTCCGAAGACGAGGCGCGTGCCGCTGAAGAAAAAATTCAAAAATTGACCGATCAGTTTGTAAAAGACGTGGAGAAATTGCTGGAAGCAAAAGAAGCTGATTTGTTGTCAATGTAATTGGGATTTAAATAATGCCTACGGATGACGGTAACAGTTTGGAGTCAGCACGCGCTCTCAATAACACCAACAACAATCCCAGCCATATCGCCATTATCATGGACGGTAATGGCCGTTGGGCCCAGAAAAGGTTTATGCCGCGGGCCGTCGGCCACCAGGCCGGGGTTAAGGCTGTTCGGAAAATTGTAGAGTATTGCGCCAAACAAAAAATTGAGGTCTTGACCTTATTCGCTTTTAGCAGTGAAAACTGGCGGCGTCCGGAAGAAGAAGTGTCGTTGTTGATGGGCCTGTTCTTGGCGACTCTGCAAAAAGAAATCAACAAGCTCGATCGTAATAACATCCGCTTGCGATTTATCGGCGACCGAAGCGCATTCTCTGAAAAATTACAAGCCAAAATGGCGGAAGGAGAGGAGCAAACCCAAAACAATACCGCCTTAACCTTGGTTATTGCCGCCAACTACGGCGGCCGTTGGGACTTATGCCAAGCATTCCGGACCGTGGCGGAAAAAATAGCCGCCGGAGAATTAAGCAATCAAGACATCAGCGAGCAGCTGATCAATCAATATTTATCAACCGCAGACTTGCCCGAGCCCGACTTGTTTATCAGAACCGGCGGCGAGCAACGCGTGAGTAACTTTTTGTTATGGCAACAAGCTTATACCGAACTGTACTTTACCCCGACACTGTGGCCGGATTTCGACCAAAACTCACTTGAAGACGCTATCCGTAGTTTTAAAGGTCGGCAAAGGCGCTTTGGTCATACCGGAGAGCAATTGCTTGATCAGTCGATTAGCTTAAAATAACCGGCCGGTTTTATCGAAAACTAACACTTACCTCCAACTTCATCTCATAATAATTAAAATGTTACTACAGCGAATTATTACCGCCTTAATTCTGGCTCCTCTGATTGTGCTGGCCGTTTTCCAGCTGCCCTCGGAGTATTTTTCATTGCTTATCGGGCTGATCGTACTTTTAGCGGCATGGGAGTGGACTCATCTGATTGGCATTAATTCGGTGCTTAAACGCGGGTTGTTTTTGTTTACTTTGATTTTGCCGATGCTATGGCTGCATTTTTGGACGCAGTTTTTGGAAGTGATGGCTCAAATATTGGATTGGCCGGATATCAGGGATTATTCGGGCGCTTTGGAGTGGCTGGTGGTGCCGCCGGTGCTGTTCTGGATATTGGCGATGATCTTAATCAGGAATCTTCCGGTCGGCGTTTTAAAGCTGGACATGAAAACCGGCTACAAGGCATTGATCGGCTGGCTTGTTTTATTCTCCGCATGGCTGTTTTTGAGCCGTTTAAGAGCTTTTTACGGCTCCGAATTGACCTTGTATTTCCTGATTTTAATCTGGGCTGCCGATATTACCGCCTATTTTGCCGGGAAGAAGTACGGCAAAACCAAGCTGTCGCCCGAAATCAGTCCGGGTAAAACCGTTCAGGGCATGTACGGCGCTTTAATTGCAGGTCTTGTTTGCGCAGGCGTTTTAAGTTTGATTTACAGCTTTCCATGGATGGTGGCTTCGGATTTTGCGATGTTATCCGTATTAACCGTGTTGATTTCTATCTATGGCGACTTGTTTTTCAGCGTGGTCAAGCGTCAGCGCGGGGTTAAAGACACCGGTTCGATACTGCCCGGTCACGGCGGTATTTTGGATAGGATAGACAGCTTGATTGCCGCTATTCCGTTTTTTTACGCAGGCATTATTTTAATTCACCCATGAAAGGCATCTGCATACTCGGAGCCACCGGCTCAATCGGCGTCAGCACTTTGGATGTGGTCGCCAGACATTCCAGCCTCTATAAAGTCATCGCGTTAACGGCCAATACCAATATCGATGCCCTTTATGAACAATGCTTGGCGCATCATCCGGAAGTTGTCGTTGTTGTGGACGAGCTTAAGGCTGAAATCTTTGCCGAAAAACTGAAAAACACAGCAATCGCCGATATAAAAGTATTGTCCGGCGCTAAGGCGTTGGAACAGGTAGCGACACTGGATAACGTCGATTCGGTGATGGCGGCCATCGTCGGCGCGGCGGGTTTATTGCCGAGTTTGGCGGCCGCAAAAGCAGGCAAAACCGTATTACTGGCTAATAAAGAAGCCCTGGTGATGTCGGGTTCGATTTTCATGCAAGCCGTGAGCGATTCGGGAGCGCAATTGCTGCCGATCGATAGCGAGCATAATGCGATATTCCAATGCATGCCCGCCGGTTATAAAACCGGGATGCAGGCGAAACAAGCCCGACGCATTCTACTGACCGCATCGGGCGGACCTTTCCGGGAAATGCCTGTCGATCAGTTAGTGCATGTAACGCCGGCACAGGCCGTGGCCCATCCTAACTGGGATATGGGCAGGAAGATTTCGGTCGATTCCGCTACTATGATGAATAAAGGCCTTGAAATGATAGAGGCTTGTATTTTATTCAATATGACCCCAGATCAAATCCAAGTGGTCATTCATCCGCAAAGCGTCATCCATTCGATGGTCGATTATGTGGATGGCACGGTATTAGCGCAAATGGGCAATCCCGACATGCGCATACCGATCGCTTATTCGATGGCTTGGCCGGAGCGTTTTGATTCCGGCGTTGAGCCGTTGAATATTTTCGATGTCGGACGGATGGATTTTCAGGAACCTAATCTGGAACGCTTTCCCTGTTTGCGTCTGGCCTATGAAGCCATTGCTACAGGCGGCACGATGCCGACTATTTTAAATGCGGCCAATGAAATTGCGGTCGAGGCATTTTTAAACGAGCAAGTGCGGTTTACCGATATTCCGTTAATTATCGAGCGCTGTATGAAAAAGTTCGAGGCCAAGGCAGCCGATACCCTGGAGATCATTTTAGATGCCGATCAACAGGCCAGGCTAGTGTCTACACAGATTATTGAAGAGCTTAATTATTGATGGACTTATTGCATACCCTGTTTTATTTCCTGATTGCGATCAGTGTTCTGGTTTCATTTCATGAATTCGGACACTTCTGGGTCGCCCGTAAAGCGGGAGTTAAAGTACTCCGGTTTTCGGTGGGCTTCGGCAAGGTTTTATGGTCGTATAAAAAAAGTCCGGATGCGACAGAGTATGTAATATCGGCAATTCCACTGGGCGGCTATGTCAAAATGGTCGACGAGCGGGAAGGCGAAGTTAAGGAGGCCGACTTGCCGTATGCCTTTAATCGGCAATCGGTGTTGGCCCGCACGGCGATAGTCGCCGCAGGCCCACTATTCAATCTGATGCTTGCCGTTGCGTTGTTTTGGAGCGTACTGGTCATCGGCGAGACCGGCATAAAGCCGATACTCGGTGCGGTAGAGCAGGGCACCTTAGCCGCTGCCGCGGGCTTTGTCGAAGGCGACCAAATCATCTCGGTTAACGGTAAATCGACGCCAACCTGGACCGAGGCGATGACCGTTGTCGTGTCATCGGCATTGGACGGCGACCCGGAAATCAACGTCGCGGTAACAAACTTCGATGATCGGCAAGCGCTCAGAACACTTAAACTGACCGATAAAGACAGCGAAAACCCTGATGTCTTATACCAACGCTTAGGCTTTAAACCTTGGTCGCCGAAACTGCAGCCGATCATAGGCAAAGTTCTTCCCGATAGCGCCGCCTTAGCCGCCGGTTTAAAACCAGGCGACCTGATCGTCAGTGTTGATGACACGCCTATAACCGACTGGATGCAATGGGTCGATTACGTAAAAAGCCATGCCGGCGTTGCCGTAAAACTGATTATTGAGCGCGACGGGGTAAGCTTACCCGCAACCATTACCCCTAAAAGCACACAGGTCGGAGACAAGACCGAAGGCAAAGTCGGCGCATCGGTTTACATCCCCGAACAACTGATGAAGTCGGTAACGACCGAATATTCGTTGTCGCCGCTGGCTGCGATACCGGTTGCAGTCGAAACCACCTATTATTATTCGGTGACCAGTTTGAAAATGATGGGCAAAATGTTGATCGGCAGAGCTTCCGTAGAAAACTTAAGCGGCCCTATCAGCATTGCCCAATATGCGGGACAGTCCGCCTCGATGGGCTTGACGCCGTTTTTAAAATATCTGGCCTTAGTCAGCGTCAGTTTAGGCATACTGAATTTATTGCCGATACCGGTGCTGGATGGCGGCCATTTATTATTTTTTGCAATTGAAGGCATCAAAGGCAGTCCTGTTTCGGAAAGAGTACAACTCTTCTTTCAACAAATCGGCATTGCCTTGCTCGTGTCCTTGATGGCATTGGCTATGTTTCTGGATGTTGGACGTTTATTTCAATAATTCAGCTAGCGTACACGCCTTATAAACTCACCCAGGAACATTATGAAAAAGCTTATTAAGATTGCCGCGTTACCCTTACTCGGTTTGACTTTATCCTTCGCGCATGCGGATGAAAATGCGATCAGGCAAGCCCTGACTAAATCCATGCCCTCAGTCAAAGTGGAGTCGGTTAAACCGTCCGAAATTAACGGCCTTTATGAAGTGACCGTCGGCGGCAATATATTTTATGTGTCCGAAGATGGGAAATACTTGATTCAAGGGCATTTGGTTGATATTGCCGCACGTACCGACTTAACCGAAGAAAAATTGAGCGGCGCTCGCAAACAAGCTATCGACAAACTGGGCGTCGATAAAATGATCGTGTTCAAACCCAAAATAAACAAATACACGGTGAGTATTTTTACCGATATCGACTGCGGCTATTGCCGTAAATTGCATTCGGAAATCGATCAATACATGGCCGAAGGCATTACTATCCAGTACTTATTTTTCCCCAGAGCCGGTAAAGGCTCCGAGTCCTACCACAAAGCTATTTCAGTGTGGTGTGCCGATGACCGTAAAGCCGCTTTAACCGCGGCCAAAAAAGGCGATACGCCGCCCGCTAAAACCTGCGCCAACCCGGTCGATGAGCACATGCAGCTGGCTGAGGATTTTGAAGTGAAAGGAACGCCGATGATCGTTACCGAAAAAGGTAATATTTTTCCGGGTTATCTGCCGGCAAAACAACTGGCTGAAGCCTTGGAAACCGAAAAAGCTTCAAAATAATTGAGGCTGTCTCGTCTACAATCCATAAACAACATAGACAGACCGAGCAAGAAATAAAATCTCAAAAAACGGCATCGTTCCCATGCTTCGGCGTTCATAGTTATACACAACGCTTATACCGGAGTGATGCCGGACTGTCCACGTAGCGCGCCTTATAACGCAGATGAAATCAGTTGAGCGGTTTGAAACGCCGGCGTTATGGGCATCAAGCTTTTCAACATCCATTCGTCCGATTACTTCGAAGTAATCTAATTTTCCAGCATTCGCAAATCCTGCGCCATGCGTCTCTACTCGTTGAAATTGCAAATTACATAAACGCGGCGGAGCAACTCCTCATAATTACTCCTTGAGCCGCTATTCGGTCGGCGCTATAGTGGGGCTTCAGTGAAGCGAGCTATTTTTAACAGTAGGAGTAGAAATATGAAATATTTATTTGCCACGTTACTTTTATCAATATCGCCAGTCATTATGGCCGACCTCCAAATGAATGACCAACTGGAAGGCTTGAGAGCCCGTCATGAACAACAAATGCAACAATGGCAACAAGATCAACAGAACGAAACGAGAATTTACCTGCAACAGCAGCAAGAACAGCAGCAACGTCAGCCGGAACGGCGAAACAATATTGCTCACTATTATGAGCTGCCGTCTAAACGCAGAAGCCCTATTAATCGTTCGGATGCGGTAAAAGCGAGATAGAATGGCACCGCCGAATCCCATCCTGTTCGGCTTCCAAACTGAATCATCTTCAAATAAAAATCTTTTATTCATCACGAAGAAAGTAAGGACTTTGGGCTCTTCGTGCCTTCGTGGTGAATTTTCTTAATAAATCAGCCATTGGCCCGTCTTGTCGACCGCTTGCATTGTTGGAGAAAGTTGCCTGTGCAACACTGGATTTGTGATAATTCTTCCATTCCCTCATTTCCGGATTTAGAAAAAATGTTAAAAAAATATAGCGCCGTACTGTTGTTAACGGCTGTTTTCGGCATGGCTCAGGTTTATGCCGATGGCAGTAGAGCGGCAATTGCCAGCGCACATCCTTTGGCGACAGCCGCCGGTTTTGAAATCTTGGCTAAAGGCGGCAATGTGTTCGATGCGGCGGTCGCGGTCAGCGCAACATTAGCGGTAGTCGAGCCTTCCGGTTCGGGCTTGGGCGGCGGCGGTTACTGGTTGTTGCACCGGGAAGCGGACGGTTTTGAAACCATGATCGACGGCCGGGAGAAAGCGCCGCTGGCGGCGCATCAATCGATGTTTCTGGATAAGACCGGCAAGGTTATTCCCCAGCTATCGCTCGACGGCGCCTTAGCTGCGGCTATCCCCGGCATGCCCGCGGCTTTGGCGCACCTGTCGGAAAAATACGGGCGCTTGCCGCTGGCGGAAACTCTGCAACCTGCGATCAGGGCCGCGCAAAACGGTTTTGCCATCGGCGAAAAGCACTGGAAATTACTCAAATTCAGGTCCGAGGCGATAAAAAAATCCGCGCAGACCGCGCAGATATTTCTGGATCATGGCAACATCCCCAAGCCCTACTCGATACTCCGGCAGCGCGATTTGGCCCATACCTTGGAACAACTGGCCGATTCAGGCCGGGATGGCTTTTATGGCGGCGAGATAGCCGATAAATTGGTAAAAGGCGTCAACAAGGCGGGCGGTATTTGGACAAAACAGGATCTTGCCGATTATCGGGTTGTCGAGCGGGAGCCGGTAAGGGGCCATTATCGCGGCATAAAAATCACCAGCGCCGCACCGTCGTCGTCCGGTGGCATCGTGTTGATCGAGGCTTTAAATATTTTGTCGGGCTACGATTTAAAACGCGCCGACGCATTGACCCGCAAGCATCTTATCGTCGAAGCCATGCGCCGTGCTTATCATGACCGGGCTTTATATCTGGGCGATGCGGATTTTATCGAGATGCCGGTTAAGCGTTTGTTGAATGACGATTATGCGGCCGGATTGCGCAGCAGTCTGCGGCTGGATAAGGCCTTACCCAGCACGATGCTGTCGGGCGAGATTCAAGCACAACCTGAAGGTATCAATACCAGTCATTTTTCGATTATCGACGAGCAAGGTAACCGGGTTGCCGCAACCTTGAGCATTAATTTCCCGTTTGGGGCAGGCTTGGTAGCCGACGGGACCGGCGTGTTGCTGAACGATGAGATGGACGATTTTACCGCACTGCCGGGCGCAATGAACGGTTACGGCTTGGTCGGCGGTCTCGCCAACGCGATCGCGCCGGGCAAACGTATGTTGTCCAGCATGGCGCCGACTTTTCTTGATGACGGTCGGCATGTCGCAGCATTAGGAACGCCCGGCGGCAGTCGTATTACTTCGATGGTGCTGCTGGCCGCATTGGATTTTGCCCAAGGCGGTCAGCCGGATTCATGGGTGCAAGCGCCTAGATTTCATCATCAATTTATGCCGGATGTGGTTGAATATGAAAAAGGCGCAATCGCGGCCGATGAACTCGTCGGCTTGGCGGCAATGGGGCATCAACTGAAACAAGCACTTTACAATTATGGCGATATGCAGGCGGTGCAGTGGGATAAAACCACGAATCAATTAACTGCGGCTAGCGATCGGCGCGGCGAGGGAAGGGCGGTGATTGGGCATTAACGTGGTTTGTTGGCCGTCCCCAATCGTCGGATTATGCGGGTCGCCAAGCTGGAGATCGGCACTTATTAATGAAGCTCCAGTTTGGGGGCGACCAAAAAATAGGAGGGCAGGCATGATAAACCTAAGTAACGCCGTCGACGAGCATAACCCGTTTGACTTAAGCCGTTTTACCAATGCGCAAGAAAGCGTCTACGATAATGTCTTGGCAGAGTTAACAAGCGGCCAAAAACGGACTCACTGGATGTGGTATATATTCCCGCAAATCGGAGGCTTGGGCCACAGTGCAACGTCGAAACACTATGCCATTAAGAACCCGGAAGAAGCGGGGCAATACTTAAATCATCCCGTTCTTGGCAAAAGGCTGTTGGAATGCGCGGAAGCGGTTTATGCCGTTGACGGGCGATCGATTTCAGAAATTTTTGCTTATCCCGACGATCTAAAGCTTAAATCCTCGATGACATTATTTGCATCCGTAGCGCCTTCATGCTCGGTGTTTTCGCGTATCCTTGACAAATATTTTAACGGCGAGCGGGATATTTTGACGCTCCACTTATTAGAAAAACTTAAGGCAAAATGAGCTAAGGAAGCTGTATAAATTGATTTAAGCCATTACCATGAAGGACATGAAGACTTAACTCCTTCATGCCTTTCATGGTTTAAAAATAAAACGTGCTCAAGTTATTTCGTGCATGTTCCCAAGCGGGTAGGTTTTTGCCCATCGTTTACAACAAGATGGGCCTTTCGACTTAGTCAGGACCGGACTCGCATCTCGGCCTGACCTAATTTTTAAGTTTTAGCCCGGCTAACCACATAAACGCCGACCAGCACTAAAACCGTACCGGCCAGTTGCGCGGTGGTCAAGGTTTCGCCTAACAACACAAACGCCAGCGCCAAGGTCCCTATCGGCCCGATAGAACTGATGATGGATGCCGAACCGGCGCCGATGCGCCTGATCCCGGCATTCATGAAAAACGCCGGCAGCACGGTAGAAAAAACCGCCATAATCAACGCCAGCCAATAAACATTGCTAGGCAGATTCAACAGCTTAACGCCATGCTGAAGCACAAAATGCAGACCGGTCGCCAGGCAGGCTACGATCATTGAGTACGCGGTAAAACGCGTCGAACCTATCCGCTTGACCATCATGCCGCTGCCCATCAAAAAGAACGCAAACGCGATAGCGCTAGTCAAAACCAAAGTCGAACCTAACAACAGTCCCGAAGACGCCATGGCCGCCCTGTTGTCGACAAACACCAAAATCATCCCGGCATAGCTTAAAAATAATGCCAGCGCCTGATGACGATTAATGGCTTTGCGTTGCGCCACCGCCGTGAACACAATGACAAAGGTCGGGTAGAGAAAGATGATTAAGCGTTCAAGACCGGCCGAGATATATTGCAGTCCGGCAAAATCAAGTAAGCTGGCAATGTAATAACCGAGTAGGCCCAAACCGAAAATCATCAGCCAATCCAGTCTGTTTAAACGTTGAGCAGCATTTGCTTTTGCCGAATCGTTGGCCGACCATAACGCAATCACCAGAAAAAACGGTAAAGAAATCGCCATGCGCAGCACCATCAAGGTGATCGCATCCAGTTGGTGGCTGTAGCTGTAAGCTAATTTAACCAGGACCGCTTTGGCGGAAAAGCCAAACGCGCCCAGTAAAACAAACAAGTAACCGAAAATAGCCTGACGATGGTTTTGCGGGATAACGGATTCGGGTTGATGCACAAACTTCTCCTTAAGATGGAAAAACTGCGAATCTTGCCGGAAAGCGGATCAAAGCAACGGGGACAAGACCCGCAGTTGCTTTGCTAAGAGGGGGATTAATGAACCCAAAAAACAGCACTGCGGTGAAAGCTAATCAGCTTTCGCAGCCATCGTGCGCTAATTTTCAGGGATAAGGTCATTGGGTTCATGCTTTGTATTCTATGAATACGGTTGTGCATTGTCAATTTGCGTTGCATGATAAAATCCTTCAAATTCAGCCAACATGGAGTTCAAATCATGAATCATATTGCGATAAAAATGCTGATGGGGGACCGAGGCAAATATCTCGGTATCGTCATGGGGCTGACTTTCGCCTCGTTGATCATGACTCAACAACCGGCCATTTTTTTGGGGCTGATGGCGCGTTCCTACAGCTTTATATCGGATGTCGGCTTGCCCGATATTTGGGTAATGGACGCCAAAGTGCAGTTTGTCGATGACATCAAGCCGTTGCAGGACACCGAGCTTTATCGGGTGCGCGGCATTTCCGGAGTGCAGTGGGCGATGCCGATGTATAAAGGATTGTTGAAAGTGCGGTTGGTTAACGGCACTTTTCAAACCTGCAATGTGATTGGCCTGGACGATGCCACTTTAATCGGCGGCCCGCCGCTTATGCTGGAAGGATCGGTTGACGACTTGCGCCGTAGCGACGGGGTTATCGTCGATATCGACGGCGCCCAGGATAAATTAGCCAAGCCCGCGGTTATACCCGGCGGCAAACGCATTCCGCTTAAAGTCGGTGACAGTCTGGAGTTAAACGATCATCGCGCCATCGTGGTCGGTATCGCTCAAGTGACCCGCACGTTTCAGTCTCAACCGGTCATTTATACCACTTATTCCCGCGCCAAAAGCTACGCGCCCAGGGAACGCAAGCTGTTGTCCTTTGTTTTGGTTAAAGCCAAGCCGGGCCAAAATCTCGCCGAATTGACCCGGCGTATCCGCTCAACCACCGGTTTGGCGGCTTATAGCCAAGAGCAATTCAAGTCGCTCACTTACGAATATTTTATGAATAACACCGGCATCCCGATAAATTTCGGCATTTCGGTGCTGCTGGGTTTTATCGTCGGCGCGGCTATTGCCGGTCAGACTTTTTACAATTGCACCTTGGAGAACCTGCGTCAATTCGGCGTACTGAAAGCAATGGGCACCAGCAATTGGGTATTGCTGCGCATGATTTTGTTGCAGGCGGTGTTAGTGGGGACTATCGGTTACGGCTTAGGCGTGGGCTTGACCGCTGTGTTCGGTTATTTAATGCGTCATTCGATACTGGCGTTCAAATTTCCGTGGCAATTGCTGCTGTTTAGCGGCGGCGGGGTCAGTTTGATTTGCGTGTTTGCCGCCCTGGTCAGCATCCTTAAAGTGATTCGTTTGGAGCCGGCCATTGTGTTTAAAGGCTAAACCATGAATGCATCGGCCTTGGCGGTACGTTGTCAGAATGTGGTCAAAGTTTATGCGACCGGCGAGCAAAAAGTCACCGCGCTGAACGGCGTCAATTTGGATATTGCGACAGGCGAGTTGATGATGCTGGTCGGGCCCTCGGGTTGCGGCAAGACTACGTTGATTTCGGTCATTGCCGGTATTCTCGATCAGGATGGCGGCCGTTGCGAAGTCTTCGGCGAAGATTTACTGAATATGAGCAATCAACATAAGCTTGCTTTTCGGGCGCGCAATATCGGTTTCGTGTTCCAGGCTTTTAATTTGTTGCCTTCGCTCAGCGCGGCGGAAAATGTTTCGGTGCCGTTGATTATCAACGGTATGAAGCGCGCGGAGGCCGAACGTAAAGCCAGTGCTGTGCTGGAGCAAGTCGGCTTGGGCGCGCGCGTGAAGGCTTTATCTTCGGAGCTGTCCGGCGGACAGCAGCAACGCGTCGCCATTGCCCGCGCGTTGGTGCATAGCCCGAGGTTGATCGTTTGCGACGAACCGACCAGCTCACTGGATCATGAAACCGGGCGTAATGTGATGACTTTGCTCAAAGACGTGGCTTTGCATAAAGATCGAACATTGGTCATCGTGACCCATGATGCGCGGATTTTCGATTTCGCCGACCGTATTGCCGAAATGGATGACGGGCATATTGTGGGAGTGAAGGGTGAACGTTAAAAATTCACCACGAAGGCACGAAGATTACGAAGTTTATGTTTATTTTCGTGTCGTCGTGGTGGGCCGACTTGTCGAATAGTCGAACCGTAACACTACAGCCAAGAGTTAACATGCAAATTAAATATACATTACCGGTATTGGCCGCAGCCGGATTCCTTTTTGCGGCGTACATGGTCGTCAGCAGCAATAAGCCGATTCCGGTGGCTCCGGCCGTAGCCGCGCCCGCTTCGGCGCCGTTTAAAGCGTTTATTGCCGGGGCCGGTATTGTCGAGGCGAAAAGCCGTAATATTGCTATCGGTACGCCGTTATCCGGCATAGTCAAGACCGTGGCGGTTAAGGTGGGCGACAAGGTCAAGGCCGGTGCGCCGCTGTTTTATCTGGACGATCGCGATAGCCGTGCCGAATTAGCGGTTAAGCTTGCCGATCTTGCGAAAGCGCAGGCCGGGGTTAACGAAGCGCAAGCCTCGCTTAAAGATACCCAGTCGCTGAGCGATTTGGCCGAAGCGGTCAGCGACCGGCGCGCCATCAGCTCCGAGGAACTGCTTAGGCGGCGCAACGCTGTGCTGATCAATGCAACCCGGCTGGGCAGCGCCAAAGCCCTGGTGCAACAAGCCGAAGCCGCGTTGGTCACTACGCAAACTACATTGGCCCGACTCACGATTCAGGCTTCGGTCGACGGCGAGGTGTTGCAAGTCAATATCCGACCCGGCGAGTTCGCCCAAGCCGGAGCCCTGACTACGCCGTTGCTGGTGCTGGGCAATATGGATCAACTGCATGTGCGGGTCGACATCGACGAAAACGACGCTTGGCGGTTCGATAAAAACAGCAAAGCCATTGCTTTTCTGCGCGGCAATCGAAACTTTAAAACCGATTTGGTTTTAGCTTATGTCGAACCTTACGTAGTGCCGAAAAAATCGTTGACCGGCGACAGCACCGAACAGGTGGATACGCGCGTACTGCAAGCGTTGTACAGTTTCGACCGGAAGCAATTGCCGGTTTATGTGGGGCAGCAGATGGACGTCTTCATTGAAGCCCAAGATTATACCGGCGACGCCGGTTCTTTGTTATGATCCGTCCCCCCTTGATATTTTTTGGCGTCTGCTTGTTATCCGGCTGTGCCGCGGTCGGCCCCGACTATGAACAGCCCAAAATGCCGATTCCGCCACAATGGAGCGAAACGGCTGCCGGTATAAACTCGCACCGGGCGCAAGCGGATAAATGGTGGCGGGGTTTTAACGATCCGATACTCGACCAACTGATTGGCGAGGCTATCGCTTCCAACCTGGATTTAAAGCTGGCCTTGGAACGGGTGAAAGACGCTCGCGCCCTGCGCGGCGCAACCATCGCCGCAGGCTTGCCCAGCTTGACCGCCAAGAGCAATATCAGCAGGCGTTTTAACAATATAGCCTCGCCGACATCGCAAACCGGCGGCACATCTTCTGTCGGCGGCGGCTTTGGTGTCGGCAAGCAGTTAATCAATATTTTCCAGATGGGTTTTGATGCGCAATGGGAGTTGGATTTTTTCGGCGGCGTTAGACGCGCGGTAGAGGCGGCCGATGCAACGATTGAGGTCGAAGTCGAAAACAGCCGGGATGTGCTGATTACCTTGCTAGGCGACGTTGCCCGTAATTATATCGAATTACGCGCCAATCAACGCTTAGCCGCAATAACCCGCGAAAATTTACACGCGCAACAAGAAACCCAAGAGCTGACGCAAATCCGGCAACAAACAGGGCTTGCGAGTATGCTCGAGGTGACTCAGGCACAAGCCCAGGCTGCGACAACGCAAGCACAGCTGCCGAACTATGAATCGGCAGTTAAGCAATCGATTCACGCGCTCAGTGTGTTATTAGGCCAAGAACCCGGCGCATTGGCCACTCGCTTTAATCAACAAGGCGTTATTCCGGGCTTTGCCGTTGATGCGATAGCCAGCCTGCCGTCCGAATTATTGCAACGCCGCCCGGATATTCGCCGCGCCGAACGGCAACTGGCCGTAGCCAACGCATCCGTCGGTATCGCAACCGCCGAGTTGTACCCGAAAATTAATCTGGCGGCGTTTATCGGTTTGCAAAATACCACCGTCACCGATTTTACTCCGCTGGGAAAATCCTGGTCGGCGGCATCGTCAATAACCATGCCGATCTTTAATTGGGGTAAACTGAACGCCAATATTAAAAGCAAAAAAGCGCAATTCGAGCAAGTTTTCCTGACTTATCAGACCACGGTTTTAGCGGCTTTTAAGGAAGTGGAAGATGCCTTGACCGCCTATAGCAAAGAGCGGGAGCGCCATAAAGCGTTACTGAAAGCCGTTGAAGCCAATCAACTGGCGGTTCAATTAGCCGACCAGCGTTATCAAAAGGGCTTGACCGCCTTTCTGGATGTATTGGTCAGCCAAACCGCGCTTTATCAAGCTCAGAGTGTGCTGGTAACCAGCGAATCCCAGCTTTCCAGCGACTTGGTCGCGTTGTATAAAGCACTGGGCGGCGGTTGGCAAACCGAAGCTATCGTGAGTGATATTAAAAAATAACAAGAAACCGCTTAACAATATTTTTAACAAGGACAATAAGATGGAAGAATTACTCAACCACACCGCGCCTCGTATCGCGCTTGCCGCTTCCGGTATTTTCTTTATGACCGGTTTGTTGACCGGTGTATGGAAATATATGTGCATGAGGCGGCATCAGGCCGCCGAAGCGCCGCATTATGTCAATGTCGCTCATCGTGCGGCGCTGATGTATGCCTTTTCCGCTCAACTGCTTGCCGTTTTCGCGGCGGTCGGCGCCTTTTCCGATACGGTGAATACGGTCGCCGTTATCTTTCCGTTGCTTTTTTTCGGCATCGCTATCATCCACTATATCAACCTGGGCTTGACCAGCCAAAGCAATAACAGTATGCGTGACTCCTCCGACCGCAACAAAGATTATTTGATTCTTAACATCTTGGCAGTGGCGGAGATCGGCGGCTTTTCGGTGCTGTTGTTGGGTTTCTTTTTACGGCTATTTAATCTTGCCGACTAAAACAACCCAATTTATTAATCAAAGGCGTTTAAACGTTACGGTCGAGGCGGATGCGGCCGACCGCCAACATAGCCGGTTAGACCTGGTGGCGAGAGCTAACGTTTTGGGCGTAGCGCCCGAATTTGCCGGAAACGCCACCTCGCGCTACGCGCTTGGGTGGCCGGATTCCGGCTTACAGAACGAGCAAACTAATCGGTTTTAACCGCAAAACTATGCACCCATACCAAGCTGTCGGCTTCCCAGGTCATTCCGGCATGCATTTTTAAGATAAGATCCCGATACATTTCAAGGCTTGGGTAACCCTCGGCCTGGGCATCGGCATCGGTCATATCGCCTAAACGCTGACGTGTTAAATCAGTCACAACGAAAGTCATTCCGTCGAGGTCGAAAGTTTCGCCCGGCCAGCCATAGACGCCGTTACGACGCTGTTGCGTTTTTCTTCCGGCTTTTGTCGCTTCTACTAATTTTGCATGAGTGACCAGACGGTCTATCGAACAGGTTTTTTCAGGGTAAGCTTCCATTGTTGATCCTAATTGTTAAAAAAATTCTATTGTACACCAAGCAATCTTGTCCTGTAGCAGGGCCCTTTTTGCATTTCGTTTAAATTAATTTCGCTGCCGGCCGATAAAATAAAACAATAAGAATAAACTTTATCTCAGAGGCCAAAGCTCATGATCATAAAAAGTTCCGCCATCCAACTAAACAGTCAACATCAGTCTTTAAAGAGTTCTCATGAATCCGAATCGGTACGGTCTTGGAAAACGCCCCAACAGTCGCCGCCAGAGCGGTCTGCGATGGCCAAGGGGCAATCGGCAGACCTTGTCAGCCTGAGTAAAACGGCCCAAACACTTAAGCCTGAAACACAATCTCTCGATCTCAGCGAAGCGCCCGATGCGGTTAATGGGGTCAAGAGGATGATCATAGAACAGTTGGTTAGACAGTTGACCGGCCATGACTTTAAAATCTTTTCCGCCGACGAACTGGCGGCCGGTGCCGATGGCACTACCGGCGACGCTCAAAACGTTGAGATACAAACGACACCTCCGCCTGCGACTCAACAGCCTTCCGCCGGTTTCGGCCTTGTGTACGAGCATAAGACGTCTTATCAGGAATCTGAAAGCACAAGTTTTTCCGCGACCGGTACTATTCAAACGCAAGATGGAAAAAGTATCGATTTTTCGGTCAAGTTGAATATGAGCCGTGAATTCTATATGGAAACCAGCAGTTCGCTTGCGATCGGCGATCCGGAAAAGAAAGTCGATCCGCTGGTTATTAATTTTGACGGTAATGCGGCGGAATTGTCGCAAACGCGTTTTGAATTCGATATTGACGCCAACGGTACCACCGATCAAATCGCCAACTTAAAATCGGGCAGCGGTTTTCTGGCGCTCGATAAAAACAAGGACGGCAAGATCAACAACGGCTCCGAGCTATTCGGCCCTAATTCCGGTAACGGTTTTGCCGATCTGGCCAAGTATGACAGCGACAGCAACGGCTTTATCGATGAGGCCGATCCGGTTTACGACAGCCTGAGAATCTGGCAACGGCATGAAGACGGCAGTCAGCAGCTGATGGCGCTGGGCGATAAAAACGTCGGCGCTATTTATTTGGGCCATGCCACGACGCCGTTTCAGTTACGCACCGCCGATAACCAATCGTTGGGAGAGGTGACCGATAGCGGGGTTTATTTAACCAACGACGGCAAAACCGGAAGCGTACAGCAGATCAATTTTAGTGTATAAAAACGGCCAAAAAAATATCGTCGATATAGGTGTTTGTACTAGTAAATCTAATCGGCTTATTTTGTTAATCTATACGCGACAAGAAGGGCTGGATGCTATATTTTTGTCACATTATCTCTCTTACATAGACCACCCTCTTTTCTCTCGGGGGTGGTCTTTTTTTTGAGCGTCACTCTGCCTTATTGCTGAAAAATTCTTAACGACCTGATTCTATTGATCGCGGCTGCAAGTTCATATTTACGCGGCTTGGATAGGGTCCCTGGATAATCGGGTTCTAAAACAGCTAATCCGTATCGGTTGATTTTGTCTTCCAGCCAATCTATCCAGAATCGAATAGTTTCGGCTTTACCCTCCGCTTGTTTGAATTGAGTCCGCAACGCCAATAGACAGTAGCCGATGGTTAAAATTTGCGGCGCTTCCGCGATTTGAACCACCGCTTCCAGATTGATCAAATCCATGCCGTATTCCAATTGTCTGGGTGCGTTGCGTAAATCTTTTATCCGTTTGGGTAAGGTCTTATTCAAGCGCGAGTTGATATAAGCGGGATCGAAATTGTCGACAGCCAGACGGCGCGATCCGGCAAAATCGGGGATCGGCACAGCCTCCTCCGTTATCGGCCCGAGCCTGTCGCGTACTTTGGCGGTAATATCTTCGCAACGGTAATGAGTCATCAGCAGACAAACATCGGCTTTTTGCAAAAAATAGCCCAAGCCACCGACCACAAAAATCATCGAAACCCGATGCTTTTGCCACAGCGAACGCACTACTGCATAAAGCGGTTTAATCGGCTCCTGTTCCGCATCCAGGATTTTTTTGATCAGTTCATCGCGCACCAGAAAGTTGGTCGCGCAGGTATCTTCATCAAACAGCAGCAGACGGCTGCCGCTTTCGAAAGCCTCAACGATAGCGGCGGCTTGCGAAGTGCTGCCGCTGGCGTTGTCCGATGAAAAACAATCGGTTTTAAGGCCGTTCGGCAAATCGCCGATAAACGGGCTGATGTCGACATCGCGAATGCTGCGGCCTTCTTCGGCCCTGATAAAAAAGGCATCGTCGCGGGTTACCACATATTCCCGGCCGTCTCCCGGAATATGCGCGTAAACCCCGGCCAAAATCGCCTGCATCAAGGTCGATTTGCCGTGATAGCCGCCGCCGGTAATACAGGCGATGCCTTCTTTAATGGCCATGCCGATGACGCTGCGATTCTCCGGCAAGGGAATTTCTACTTGTAACGACGGAGGCGATTGAAAGGCTTTCATTCCTTCGGCCATTAACGGCCGGTCATCGATACCGCTTTGCCGGGGCAGTCTTGCACCGTTGGCGATAAAAGCGACCAGATGATGCTCCCGCATAAACCGAATAATCTCGGCGCGGGTGTTTTGCACCTCGACAAATTGCCGCAGCAGCGTTCGGCTTTGCGGGTCGTAGTGTTGATAAAAAAAGGTAGCGTCAGCCATTGCCGTCAGTTCCTGACTCAACATGATCCAAGCCTGCTCGGCGTCAAAAACACCGCCGCCCGGTCCTTTTGCGGGCAGGCTGATAATAAAGCGCAGATAGATAGCGGCGTCATCGAACAAAACGCTGTCCCGGCTCAACATTTTTTGGCTAAGGGCAATGGTGTTGAAAGAACCGCTGCCGTCTTTACCGCGGTTTTGCTGCGCAAACCGTTCAATGCTATGGCGAAAACGCCGAAGCAAAAAATCCGCCACCGCCAGTTTGCTGTCGACGCTGCGGAAAAATTCTTCGGGGAGTTGGCTGGCCTGTAAGGCTATTTTTATCGACGCAATAGACGCGGGGTTAGCGCCGGGGCTGCCCTGTATTTTGAGAAAGCTGAGTTCGAATCCGGGAAAACGATAACAGCCGCGCAGTTTATGGATGTTGTGAAAAGCTTGGCCTTCGATAGAAGCGAGTAAGTTATGTAATATATTCACATTCCCTCCTGCTTTGAAATCTAATAATCGGAGCCGTTAGCGCGTTTTAACCTCATGTCCGTAAAAATCCAGGTCGGCAATCAAGTTCATTTTCACTAAATGCTGATCGATAGCTAAAGTTTTAAAAGCGCTTTTTATAGCAAGGGCTTTTATCGCATCAACTGAACCGAATCTAAAGCCGAACAGCCTGTTTTTCTTGCCCTGAGGAAAATCGCGCATGATTTGATTAATGCGCTCATCGATAAGCGTCCTTGCCTTGTTCAGTTCCATGGCGACTTCCGATTTCAAGCCGGTTAACAGCGGCTCATCCGGCAATGGCGAGACTTCAACCGGCACATCAGGTTGAAGTCTGTTGCGTATATCCGCCAGTTTTTTACTTTGCCCATGAGCGACCAACAAACTGCGCTCGGTAATATTGACCTTGGGCCGATTTGTAGTTGAATTGTCGGACATCTTTTTCATCGATTAAAACGGGATGTCGTCATCATACGGCGCATCGAAATTATCATGACTGGGCGCTTGCTGGGCGGACGGCTGTGGCGATTGATAGTTTTGTTGCGGCGCTTGGTTGGAGTCGTTTCTTTTGCCGACCAAATCGATAATATTGGCGTTAAGCTCCAGACTGGTTTTAGTCGAGCCGTCTTGCGCCCGATATTCGCTTTGGCTCAGTTCGCCCGAAACAAACACCTGCTGGCCTTTTTTCAGGTAATTTTGCAATTGTCCCTCGGCGCGTTTACCCCACACCGCACACCGAATCCATAGCGTTTGTTGCTTTTCGCCGAAGCCGATATTGTTGGCTACGGTGACATTCAATACCGCTTGACCTGAAGGTAAATACCTAACTTCCGCATCACGACCCACAGTGCCGGTAAAACTAAAAACATTGCTCATTTTTTTCTCGTTAATGGTTGAATTGACAATATGACTATTATCGACTGCTTTCCATCAAAAGAAAATGCAAAACCTCAGACCGGCTTTGAAGAAATCGCCTCGATCACTTACCGGCTGCTGGAAATCATTCAGGAGTATGAAGGAATATGGATGACGGATTGATTGTCTAAAACAGTTTGCCGAGGAATCGAAACGTCCGAATTCTGAAATGGTTGGCGAGGTGCTGCCGCTGAAAGAATGGACTGAAAAGATGGCGATTAGTCGCGGCTGTTGCCTAACCGGCAAGAGGCTGAAACTTGAATGCTCAGTCAAACTTAACGTTTACAGGCCTGCTTAACCTCCGCCAACGTAAACCTTGTAGAAGACGCTTGTTTAATCGCTTGCATGTGTAAGTAATCCAGATAGTCTTCCAAGTTTATCGGGCTCTGTTAACAGCGCTTTAATCGAGAGATACTCTTCAAAATCGATAACGGCAAACTTGGCTTGTCCCTGTTCCTCAATGATTTGTACATGTTCTAACATTCTTACCTCCTTCGATAAGCTTGTTTGCGTTGCAAGACGTCTTAATAAGGATTTCTTTTGTTAGTAAGAGTAAGCCCTAGGGAGCTAAATAATAGGAACTAAGCTTCTGTGCAACGTCGTGAATTTCTTTGAGGATGATATCCAAATCCGGATTATCGAAGTCACCAAAATAATGAATGGTGCGCGTTTCTGGTTCGTATTTCTTATACTTTCCACCACCTACTGTCCCACGAAGTTTAGATACAGCGGTGTCTGGAATGTCATGTACGTAAAACTGCACACGAAATGAGCCATTTGGCCTTAGTAATAATACGATGTTCGACTTGCCGCCCCATTGCTTACGATACAAACGCAGTGCTAGTCCATGCTCATTCCAATTTTCTTGTCGTGCGAAGACATCAAATTCATCTATGTCTGTAGCTGTTCTTAATGCATCAAGACCTTTCTTCTGTAGCTCACTAATGTATTCATCCCGCATTTTTTTCAAATCGCATATAGCTTCATAATTTTTATAAACAAACTCAAATCTGTCGGTAGTCATAGGATCTGTTCCACACTCTTGTTCAATATTCAGAAGAAACTCACGAAATAGAATCAGCCATTTTGAGTACGGAGCTCTAACAACGTATTGCCCGAGATTTTCTTTGATGCGGATTAATAAATTTTTGTAGGTTAATGAGAACCAGCCCGTGGGCGGTATTTCATTACGTACTGATAGAAGAACTCGATTCTGCCTTTTAGCAGTATATTGTTGGCTAAGATAAGCATCGTAGCTACTAAAAGGATTTATAACCGAATGACGTATCTTATTTTCAATGACAGTTACATAATCTTCACCCTCAAGCAGAATATCAATTCTTTTTTCATCATCCGTACGTACTTCTCTCTGTGGAGATGTAATAAGATCAATGTCATTCGGAGGTAACCCGGCGGCTTCATTAATTGATTTCAGAACTAAATTGCCCAATCCATGAGTTTCATGTATATCCAAGAAAAATGCGAGAAGATCACTAATTGGATTTTCATAATGCCCGCGTCCGCCAATAAAAAATATATTCTTTTCAACAGCAGGAATGGCGAGTCTCCTTGACTCTCTCAATATTTCTTCAAGTTGCTCATAAGTCATTAAAATTTCCTAACTAGGAGAATGAATGATGCATCATATGAAATTAACTTGTCTGCAACTTATTGCGCAGACAGGTTAACTGCTACAAGAACAGTTGTTGCCCGTGCTCACAACCTTAACTATCACTACCTCGATGAGGTATGGCATATAGATAGATGAAATGCTGAAGCAACCAACTCAAATCAATCAATTAGCCTGCGGCGCTCTGGAAAAATCCGGTCCTTTAGGCAGCGCATTTTGTTGCAGGCAATGATAAGCGGCATTTTCATACTTGATCACTAAGGATTGGGCATTTTTGTGCTCGCCGATAAACAGCTTAGCTTCATCCGCGGTCAAATCTTTCATCAAATATTTGGCGATGCACATGCAAGGCGTACCGTAGCGCACTTTATCGAATTCTTTATTGCTTGAGTTTTTCAATTCCCGTTGTACGCACTGGTCGGCAAAGTCATGTTCGAATTTGTGTTTTTCTACATCGGTCACGGCCTCATCATGAGAGTGATCGAATGGATTATGCACGGCAACGGCAGGAGCGGATTTTGTCGATACGGCTTTCGGTTCGTCATCCGAACAGCCGGCAAGCGATAAGGCGAGAACCACGCCGGTCAACGCGGAAAAAAAGAAGTTTTTGCTAAAGGTCGGTGTTTTCATATGCTTAAATCATAAATAGTGATAAGGGTTAATCGAACTTTATCATTTTATGAAGCCTCGTTCTACTGATCTTCGCCCCTTCCATCAAGATGTATACAATTGCGTATCTGTTTTCGTTATCATGGGGGCTTTTCATTGATGACTTTCGCTCATGTCTTTTATTCAAAATCTCGAATCCGAATTAGCCGCTCTACCTGATGATTTAATACCGACGGTAACCGCCTCATTGGCAACATGGCATCAGCGGGCGACGGAACTTAAACTTAATATTTCCCAAACGCCGGAGTTTAACTCCGCCATCGTCAAAGTCTGGTGTTCCAGTTTGTTTGTCGCCGAAAGTTGCATACGCAAGCCCGAATTGCTGATCGATCTGGTCAATTCCGGCGATTTATCGGCGCTTTATCATGAGCAAAGTTATGCCGAAAAATTAACCCGCGCATCGATTGCAACACAAGCCGAGCTAATGACTACGCTGCGCGATTTCCGGCGTCGGGAAATGGTCAGGATAGCGTGGCGGGATTTGGCCGGATGGGCGGAATTATCCGAAACGCTAACCGATTTATCGCATTTGGCCGATACCTGCATTCAGTACGCGCTGGCTTTTCTTTATCGGGAAGCCTGCGAACTGCGCGGCACGCCGTTATTATCCAGCGGCAGCCCGCAGCAGATCGTGGTGCTGGGCATGGGTAAACTGGGCGCTTATGAATTGAATTATTCTTCCGACATCGACCTGATTTTCGCTTATGCCGAAGACGGCGTATTGCCGGACAGAAAAGCAACCACTTACGGCGAATTTTTCACCAAGTTGTGCCGCAACCTGATTAAGGTTCTGGATGAAATCACCGTAGACGGCTTTGTGTTTCGCACCGACATCCGCTTACGACCTTATGGCGACAGCGGCCCTATCATCATGACTTTTGACGGCATGGAAAATTATTACCAAACCCAGGCTCGGGAATGGGAACGCTATGCGATGATCAAGGTGCGCCAAGTCGCGGGCGACTTCAAAGTCGGCGCGGAATTGATGAACATGTTCAGGCCTTTTGTCTATCGGCGTTACCTCGATTACGGCGCGTTTGAGGAATTACGCTCGCTAAAAGCGCAAATCACTCAGGAACTGCGCCGCAAAGACCGTATGGAAAATATCAAGCTCGGTCCCGGCGGCATCCGCGAAATCGAGTTTATCGGCCAAGCGTTTCAATTGATCCGTGGCGGCACCGATAAGGCCTTGCAAACCCGCCCGATTCTGAATGTCTTGCAGTTGCTGGCTGAGCGAAAATTATTGGCGCAAGACGATGCCGATCAATTAATCCAGTCGTATTGCTTTTTGCGTCGGGTGGAAAACCATATTCAGCAATATCAAGACCGGCAAACCCATGATTTGCCGAAAGATCCGGCAGCGCAACGGATATTGGCGTATTCACTGGATTATCCGGACTGGATCGGTTTTAAACAGGACCTGGATCAGGTAAGAACGCAGGTGCATGCGGTGTTCGATCAAGTTTTTTCCTTATCCAAACAAGAGACTGCAAACCGGCGCAGCCAAAAGATTTGGTCCGGTGTCGCGGATGACGCGGAATTGATTGAGCATTTAAAAGACTGCGGCATTCAAGATAGCGCCGCATTACTTACTGCGATAAAAAATTTTAAAAACTCCATAGCGGTTAAAAGGTTGACCGCCAAAGGCGCGGGCGTGCTCGACCGCTTAATGCCGCAGTTAATAGAGGCCATGCGCCAAGTGGATAACCCGGACGAAACCTTAATGCGGATACTTGGCTTGTTTGAAGCGGTGGCGGGCCGGAATGTGTATTTATCGCTACTGTCCGAAAATCCCGGCGCGTTGTTTCAATTGATCAAGCTATCGTCGGCCAGCCCGTGGATTTGCGCTTATTTATCGCTGTATCCGGTGTTATTCGACGAATTGCTGGACACCCGTTCTCTTTACGAACCGCTCAAAAAGGCCGATCTTGATCGACAGCTTAAGGTTTTGCTGGAACAAATCGAGGTGCAGGATCTGGAACAACTGATGATCGTATTGCGCCAGTTTAAGCAATTGAATGTGCTAAGAGTGGCTGCCGCCGATATTATGGGCGCGATTCCGTTGATGGTGGTCAGCGATTACCTGACTTATATCGCCGAGAGTATCGTCGGCCAGGTTGTTGAGCGCACTTGGCTGATGCTGATCGATAAGCACGGTGTTCCGCCCGATACCGATAATACATCTATCGGCTTTGCCGTGATCGGCTTCGGTAAGCTGGGCGGTATTGAATTAGGTTACGGTTCCGACCTAGACTTGGTATTTTTGTACGACTGCAAAGACGGCAACGCTATGACCGACGGCGCCAAGCCGATTTCGTCCGCCCAGTTTTACGGACGCTTAGGGCTGAAAGTCCGGCATATTCTCGATACCAAGCTGTTATCCGGGATTCTCTATGAAGTGGATATGCGCTTACGCCCCAACGGCGATTCCGGCTTGCTGGTCAACCATATCAGCGCCTATGAAGATTACCTGAAAAATGAGGCGTGGACTTGGGAACTACAAGCCTTGGTCAGAGGCCGATTTATAGCCGGAGACTCGCAGTTGAAAGCGCACTATGAAGCCATTCGCAGCCGGATCTTGAGTTTGCCCCGAGATACCGGCGCATTAAAAAAGGAAGTCCGCGAAATGCGCGAAAAAATGCGCGAAGCTTTAGCCGCCAAGGATAAAAACAAGTTTGACCTAAAACAGAGCAAAGGCGGTATTGCGGATATTGAGTTTATAGTACAATTTGGCGTTTTGGATCGGGCCGCGTTTAATCCTGCGTTAACCACTTACACCGATAATGTAAGACTGCTTGACGGTTTACAGCAGCAAGGCTTTATCTCGGAAGCCGATGCAAAAACGCTTAAAGCCGCTTATTGCACTTATCGGGACATCGGCCATAAGCTGGTTTTGCAGGGGGACAAGGCGGTTATAGCCGAAGCCGATGTTGCCGAAATGAGCGCTCAGGTCGAGCGGATTTGGCATCACTATATGGAGTAAGCTTCTTAATTAATAACAGGTAAACATTCGCCACGAAAGACACTAAGCTTTATTTTCTTCGTGCCTTCGTGGTGAATAAAGATTTTTGAAAATAAAAGTAGGCCGGAATAAGCCTGTCCGCGCGTTAAGCGCAGGGCAGGTGTTTCCGGCATTCCGAAGCTTGGGAGTGCCGGAAACGCCCACCCTTGCTGTCGCCGGGTAGGCTTATTCCGGCCTACATCCTAATCACGGCCTATTTACCCGTACCTGAGCAATGGTCGTCAGATTTTAAAGTGAGGCGCTAAGATGGAATGTTTGTATTGCAAAGGCAAGATGATAAAAAGTAACGCTCCGTTTAGTGCGGACCGAAACGGCTATCATATTTCATGGGAATCGGTTCCGGCTTGGGTATGTACACAATGTGGAGAAGCTTTTTTTGAAGAAGATGAAATCAATCATATTCAAAAAGCATTACAGCAAATTGATCACGAAACATTGGCGTTAACGTCAAAAGTTGCCTAAGCCGATGCATTTTTCTGCTGATTCAAGTGTTTTTTTTCGAAAAATAGTTGACCTGAAAATTTATCAAACCTTTTAATTTATCTGCTTAGATAAAAATATTGAAATACTACTGTTGGAGAATAAACGATGACAATGGACGATAGAGACGGCGTTATTTGGCTGGACGGACAATGGGTTGAGTGGCGCGAAGCTAAAGTCCATGTGTTGACGCATACCTTACACTACGGCCTGGGCGTATTTGAAGGCATCAGAGCCTATCACGCGGAAAAAGGCACCGCGATTTTCAGAATGCAGGAGCATACCGACCGCCTGTTCCGTTCCGCGCATATCATGAATATGAAGATGCCTTACGGCAAAGACGAACTGAATCAAGCGCATCGAGACGCCGTCGCCAAGAACAATCTGGACAGCGCCTATATCCGCAGCATGTGCTTTTACGGTTCCGAAGGCATGGGACTCAGAGCCGATAACCTGAAAGTCCACGTCATGGTCGCCGCCTGGTCATGGGGCGCTTATTTAGGCGCGGACAGCATAGAGCACGGCATCCGCATCCGCACCTCGTCTTATACCCGCAACCACCATAACAGCACCATGTGCAAAGCCAAAGCCAACGGCAATTACATCAATTCCATTTTGGCGCTGCAAGAAGCTTTAGCCAATGGTTACGATGAAGCCTTGATGCTGGATCATGAAGGTTTCGCCGCGGAAGGCAGCGCCGAAAACCTGTTCGTGGTGCGTAACGGCAAGATTTATACCCCTGAAACCACCTCGGCGCTGGAAGGCATTACCCGCGATTCGGTCATCACCATAGCCAGAGAACAAGGCTATGAAGTCATCGAAAAGCGCATTACTCGCGATGAAATTTACGTGGCCGATGAAGCGTTCTTTACCGGTTCGGCGGCTGAAGTAACGCCGATCAGGGAGTTGGATAATCGCGCTATAGGCTCCGGCAGCCGTGGACCGGTTACCGAGCAATTGCAGTCGTTGTATTTCGATTATGTGCATGGACGTCGGGACGATCATGCCGATTGGTTGACTTACGTTGTTTAAGATTTTTTAGAAAAATTCACCACGAAGGACATGAAGGACATGAAGTTTTATGTTCCTTTCTTCGTGTCTTCGTGGTTTAAAAAGTATAGTCATGTAAGGTCTTGAAAAAATATCCCAAAATTCTAGTCGTCGGCCCCTCCTGGGTCGGCGACATGGTGATGGCGCAAAGCCTGTTTATCGCCCTGAAAAATACCCATCCGGAGTGTCAAATTGACGTACTGGCCCCGGCATGGACCTTATCCCTGCTGGAAACAATGCCCGAAGTGAGCAAAGCCGTCGTCATGCCGCTGCCGCGCGGCCGGTTCGGCTTAATGGAACGCATCAAACTGGGCCTGAGCCTACGCTCAAAAGGCTACGATCAAGCCATCTTATTACCGAATTCCTGGAAATCGGCAATCCCGACTTTCTTCGCCAATATCCCCGTTCGTACCGGTTACATCGGCGAATGCCGCTGGGGTTTACTGAACGATGCCAGAAAGCTGGATAAAACCCTGCTGACCATGACGGTGCAGAGGTTTGTTGCATTGGGCCTGCCTGTCGATGGGCCGATGCCGCCGGTGTGTCCAAAACCGGCGCTGACCATTAGCAAAGACCGGCAACAGCTTGTTTTGGATAAATTCAAATTAAGCCCATCGGCAAAAATCCTGGCCTTATGTCCCGGCGCCGAATACGGTCCGGCCAAGCGCTGGCCGATTGAGTATTACGCCGAAGTCGCCCGGCATAAAATCGACCAAGGCTGGCAAGTCTGGCTGTTCGGTTCCGATAAAGATAAAGCCGATGCCGCGCAAATCAACCGGCAAGCTTCCGGATTTTGCACCGATTTCACCGGCAGAACTTCATTAGCCGAGGCCGTTGATTTGATGTCGCTGGCTAACACCGTCGTGAGCAACGATTCCGGCCTGATGCACGTCGCCGCCGCCTTGAATAAAAAAGTCATCGCCATTTACGGCTCCTCGGACCCCGGCTTTACCCCGCCGCTAAACGACAAAGCGCACATTATCTCTTTGAATCTCGATTGCGCGCCCTGCTTCAAGCGCGAATGTCCGCTAGGCCATAGTAAATGCCTGACCGGCATCAGCCCGGAGCAAGTGCTTGAACCGATAACAGTCACCCAGTCGGGGCCTAAGTGAAAATCGCCATCGTCAAACTCTCGGCGCTGGGCGACATCGTCCATGCGATGGTTGCGTTACAGTTCATCAAAGCCCATTCCCCAGCCATTCGGATCGACTGGATCGTTGAGCAACGCTTTGCAGACGTTTTAAAACACAATCCCGACATCGATAACGTTTTAACCGTTAATCTGAAAGCCTTAAAAACCAACAAAACCGGTCTGTTTACGCAGTTCAAAAAAATCCGCGGCTATGCAAGCAACAACTATGACCTTGTTATCGACGCCCAAGGCCTGATTAAATCGGCGGTCACCGCCAGACTGGTATCGCCATGGAGGGTGTGTATGCCGCAAGCCGGTCGGGAACCGGCGCGGCGCGGAACGCGCATCGCCGGATTCGATGCCGATTCCATCCGGGAAAAAGCCGCATCATGGTTTTACAACGTCAAAGTCGCCTGCGCCTATGACGCCAATACCATCGATAGAAATGCGCTGGTACTGTCCAGCCCGTTAGGCATCGATATCGGCACAGAGCAAATCCTGAACAAAAAACCGTTTTTGTTTTTCAACAACGAAGATCCGCACATTTACGATTTCCTGTCGAAAGACCGCCTCAATATCGTGCTGGTCATCGGCTCGACTTGGGATAGCCGCAACTATCCGGCGGCCAAGTTTGTAAAAATAGCGGAAGCATTGCAGCAAAACTGCCTGGTCATTTGGGGTAGCGAACAGGAAAAAGCCACAGCGGACTGGATGGCGGCGCAATCCAAGCTGATCAAAGTCATGCCTAAACTGGATTTGAACAGCCTGAAAGCATTGATAGCCAAAGCCGATTTACTGATCGGCAACGATACCGGCCCAACTCACATGGCCTGGGCATTAAACCGCCCCTCAATCACCATTTTCGGCCCAACGCCGGTCAGCCGGGTTTACCAAACCGACATCAACAAAGTGCTTAAGTCCGCTTCAATCGTTAATCCGTACAAACTCAACAAGCAGGATTATTCGATTAAGGATATTGATGAACGGGAGATTATCGAGCAGGCGAAGTTTTTGTTGGCGTTGTGAATAAACTTCACGCCGCAGTCAATTCAACTCGCCGACCGGCGCGGGTGGCCAACGTGACCAGCATGTCCAGGCTAAACTTCTCCCATTTGCCTCGCACCAAATCAGACACGCGCGTCTGACCAATGCCTAAATGCTTGGCTGCTTGTAATTGAGTCCAGCCGCGTTCAGCAATCGTTTCACGCAAACACGCCATCAATTCGGCGCGCATTGTCAGCAGCGTAGCTTCTTCAGGGGCAAAGCCCAAGTCGGCAAACATGTTGCCGGATGATTCAAGCACAAGTTCTTTGGCCATCAGCGCTCCTCGGTTGTTTATAACGACGCGCGGCCAGTTCAATATCTTCACTCCGCGGTTTTTGTGTTTTTTTATGAAAGGCGTGTAACACGTACACAGCGTTATCGAACTTGGCGACATAGACTACCCGCCACTCCCCCCAGCGCATGGATGCGAATCTCATATGCGCGGGGGGACCGACCGCGAGCAGCGGCTTAAAATCGGATGGCAGGTTGTCAAGGGGGCAGAGTTATCGATCTTTAAAAATTACAATAACTCTGACTCATTGATTCATAAAGTGTTTTCGAACAACGGCTTGCATTGGGCTGTTAAACGTATAGACGGGTTAAATAACCCGTCCAGCAGCCTTAAGGCGCGTATGGGTTGCAAATCCCATCCCGCTTGAAAGCATGTTGCGCCTTATAAAACCACGTAGGATGTGGTGAACGCGGTGAACCGCATCAATCAACGACGATGCGAATGGTGCGGTTCGTTCCTCACCACACCCTACGGCCCTGGTGCGTAGTCCGTATGTAGCATAGCGGAATACGGGATGATCGTAGCTCTTGACGCGGCTGTGATTAATCTCGAGTTTGTCATCTTATTGAAGTTTTGAATTGTCGGGCATAAACAGTAGCTTGGCTTGAGTATTTATTCTTTTAAACGCACAATGCAAGACCTGGAACCTTTTTGTTGGTAGCATGATAGCCTCTCTTTTTCTAGTTTTGCAGAATATACGGTTTCACCATTTTTCAAATATCAAGCAATTTCAATAAAGGTATTCGACAAGTTCCACATACCCTATGAATTACGCCCCACCACGTTAATATACTTGAATTCAAGAATCGATATACTTCGCTTCCATCGCAGATTAATGATATGAAATACAAGTGTTAGCTCTCGCGTACAAAATTCCACTAAGCCTAATATGTGAACCTCTAAAAATTGAAAAACATAGCGTCCTAACATATGAAATCTAATTTTGTACGCGATACGTTTTTTTATGGTGAATAGAGTATTGGGTGCGAAGCGCTGCTTTTCATTCGTGTTCAGAGGAACAGTTGTGCAAGCCAGATATTGTGAACAGAAAGAATTAATTCCAATTAGTGAGTGATCAATTGATACAACAGAACCAAAGACATCTAAGTCTGCTGCTCTGTTACGTAGCTTAATAAGCTCCTCAATTGCATCCTTAGCACCAATGCAGCTTGGTGGCTCATAGATTGAAACTGATTTCCAAAAAGCTACTTCATAAAGTCGTAGTTGACCGCCAAAATAGCTTTCAAGACTTTGATTTTCTTTGGCTTCTTCTGATCTCAAAGCTTTTGATGCGATATCAATTGCGGTTTTGTAGTCTTGAAAAACTTGTTGCCGTTCCTTTTTATCAGTACTTCCCCAAAGACACTCTGCAATTATTGCGAGAAATATTTCATAAATTTTTAGTTGAAGCGCAATATTAGTTGCAATTTCTTTGCTTATTAGAGTCGCCGATTCTTGCAGAGCTTTAGTTTGCTTGCCAGTCCGCCAATCAGCAAAAATATACCAAATTTTTCGGTAGATTTCTGATTCTGGAACATCCTTGAGCTTATCAAGCATTCGGCGAGTTTCGTTATTATGTCCTGTTCGCAATGGTGGTGGATCGGCTTGTCGATTTAAGCACCAGTGAATAAACGATTCTTTATCGTCTGGGGTTCTATCTAATTTTGATGTAATAATGTAATCAGTAAGAAAGATTTTAGGTTTACACCGTCCAATAATATCTACCAAACAGCGAGCAGCGACAAATGGAGATATCTGATTTAACTCTCCATTTAATCTTTCTTTCAGCTTTTCATTCGGTTTGATTGAGGCATTCAAGTTGGGACGTTTCCATCCTAATTCCAACGCAAGTTGTAACAGAAGATTACTTGAATCGTCTTTTTTGAGATTACATGAAACCCACTTAGCCTGTTTAAAAGGTGGTTTTTCTTCAATATGATTCGCCCATAACATACTCGTCGAATTTGGAAGTCGCTTGAAATGTGGGGAAATATCAATATCTCCTGTCCCGGAATAGCCTAAAAACATGATTATTCCACTAGAACACCAATCCTCAATGAAGCTGAATTCTTCGCGTGATTGCATGGAAAGCAGTCGTTCAGATGTTGCAATGAATTCACCCTTTTCGGCACAACCGTGTAGTTTTGCAAGAACAGGATGTTTTGGTTTATTTCTGAGGATCCACTTGCTATTTTCAGGAACTATGCTGTGGCTAAAACCAGCATTCTCGATACCTAAATCAAAATTTGTAGTGAGCAGAGTAATACCACATTGATTGGCTAGGAATGCCAAAGCACTATGATTTAGGTTATAAGCCCCAACCGTTCCTTTATAGATAATCTTGAGAATTGGATCAATTTTCACACCATTATCAATACATAAACGTAGCAATTCCTCAAATTTTGTATCATTGACGTTTTTGTAGAATTGTTCTAACGAGGTTAATTTGGAAGGTTCTTTTGAGGTAAATTTGGCAATTTCTTTAGCTAGTTTGCCAATCTGATAGGTTGAATAATCATTTTTGGGGTCAACGGATAGCGCCCTTTCTGAAAGTCCACCGAGAAGGAGCTTAATGAAATCGGATACGCCAGGTGCAATATCATCTAATAGTGATACCGCCGAGCCGACCATAACCGTCAATTGCCCCTGACGTGCTTTCTCACAAAGTAAGTTAAGATATTGGGATTCTTGAACGGTCATTATATTTGGCGGATTCAACTCCGAAGTGCAATCCTAGCCCTCATGCGGCTTCTTGCTCAATATCAGCAAAAAAGACTGCATGAGGTGTTTTGTAGTTAAGTGTTTTTCGTGGACGATGATTAAGTTTTTGCATGACCGCCTC
>SXGU01352321.1_pt1 | contig 31584 bp, 27 predicted proteins | sample 3174531 | NCBI WGS metagenome assembly SXGU01 (sample SAMN11356863, study PRJNA531348) | freshwater metagenome | isolation source: freshwater sample F1-140 | place: China: Fuxian Lake, Yuxi | collected 2017-12-25 | reverse complement strand
GGGAAATACACCTTGACGCTTGTGAACTCTGGAAATCAAATCATGGTATACAACTTGGTCGTAGAAGCGGGCAACGGATTGAACGTTGAGCTCGAAGACTCTGTTGTTGTAGTTCCTGCCGGTTCAAGCAAATCTGTCACAGCGACAGCAAGCGCGAGCCGAGACGGAGCATATGACTTCACTGTTAACGTGCACAATGCAAACAATGCGCTTGTCGGAAGCCAAAGCTTCACCGCGAATGTTGAAGGAAGAGCAGTTTCAGGAAATGCAGCTGTTGTTCTTACAATAATTCTTGCGATCGTATTTGTTGTATTACTTGTGGTCTTGATTGTGCTTTTAACACGAAAACCTGCGAAAGCAGACGAAGTCGGCGAAAGCTACTACTAATAATCTAACCCCTTTTTATTTTATTTTTTGGGCTTGGTTATAATTTGAAGAAGGTTATGAAATTAACCAAATGAAACTGATAATTTTAATGTTTCACTTTTCTATTATATCTTATCGAAGAAACAAACGAAGCTCCAATAAATAAAATACTTATTAGGCTCGCTATAATTTCTGGGATGTGAATAAACAATCCACAGAACATAATCGCGACTAATCCGATAATAGCCCAGAACGCTCCGTGTTCTAAATAAATATATTGAGCCAATGTTCCTTTCTCTAAAAGCATTATTGTCAAACTTCTTACAAACATTGCACCGATTCCTAAACCAATTGCTATAACGAAAATATTATTTGTCAAAACAAAACTTGCAATGACTCCATCAAATGAAAAAGATGCGTCAAGAATTTCTAAATATAAGAATGATGCCAACCCTGCTTTAGCTACTCCTGATGTTAGGTTAGGTGCCTCGAAAAATGCTCCGATGCCTCCAACAATAACATATGTAATAAGCCCATACAAACCTGCAATCAAGAACTGGGATGATTCGTTTGGAAGTAATTTAGAGATTCCTATTAGGGTTAATAATGCGATTGCAACTTCCACTGCTTCTAATTTTCCTATTCTTACTAAGGGTTTTTCTACAATATCTATCCAATGAACCTCTTTTTCTACGTCAAAGAAATATTTTAGAGCCACCATCAATAAAAATGCTCCGCCAAAACCCATCAACATGATATGTGATGATTTTAAAATTTCTGCGTATTTTGCTGAGTCAGTGATTGCTAAATTTAGAGCTTCAAATGGATTCATTTTAGCCAAAATTGCGACAATGACTAATGGAAATACGATTCTCATCCCGAAAACAGCTATCGCTATTCCCCAAGTCATGAAACGCTTTCTCCATTTTTTGTTCATGGTTTTCAGAACTTTTGCGTTAATAACTGCGTTATCAAATGACAAAGAAGTTTCTATAATTGCTAACGCTACAACAACAAATAGCATACTTAATCCTGTTTTAATTCCACCAGATAAAAATCCTATAAAAAAACCTAACATTAAACCGACTAATGTTACAATTAAAGATTCTTTAAAATATTTCATGAACTATTAATCTCCTCGCTCTTTTTTAATATTTGCTAAGTAATTGAATTTTGTGATGTTTCTTGCCGAGTTTCATTCTGCGCGTTTTGTTCGGTTTCCAATTTGAGACTTAGGACTTTTGATATTCCGTCGTGCATGCTGACTCCGTAAAGGAATTTTGAGTTCATGATGAGTGCGTCATTGTGCGTGACGATTATGTATTGACCGGCGCGGATGTATTTATTTAACAGCGCAGCCAGACGTTCGGAGTTTCGTTTGTCTAATGCTGCGTCAATTTCATCAAAGACGTAAAAGTGATAGGGTTTGAACTCCTGAATTGCGAATAAAAGCGAAAGGGCGACGAGTGTTTGTTCGCCTCCAGATAACGAAGTGATATCAAAATATTTCCCTTTGCCCAATTTTATCACGATGTCGACTCCACCTGCGAAAATGTCTTCCTCATTTTCCAACTGAAGATATGCCTGACCTTTTGTATACAGCTCTGACGCGTTTCTACTGAATAGCTCATTGATACCGTTGAATGTTTTCATAAATGTGCGTTTTTTCTTCTGGTCTATTTCTGCAACTATTTTCAAAATCTCTTCTTTTTCTTTTTGAATGGTTTCAACTTTTTCCGCGACTTTATCGTACTCGAGTTTTACCTGGTCGTATACTTCAAGTGCGCGCATATTTATCGAGCCAATTTGTTGCAAATCAGATTTTGATTTTTCCAATCTCTCCTGAAGAGCCTCCAATGACGCCTTTATTGGCTCGGATTCTGGAACGTCCTTGCGCTCTATTTCTAGAGATTCTTTTGATGCGGAAAATCGTGCTACTGCGATGTCGAGGTGATTTATTTGCTCAGTTAACTGTGCGAGTTCTGTCTGCCTCAAAGAAAACTCGTAATTATTTTCCTGTATTTTTGTCTGCATTTTGTCGCGGTCGTCGAATAATTTTTTGAATTTTTTGCTCATCTCTTCTTCTTCTTTTTCTTTCTGTTCCAAGAATGATTCTTTTTGTTCAAGGCGGGCGCGCATGTCAATCATGTCCGTGTCTAATTCTTCCATTTCTTTCTCGCCGGTTTTTATGTTCTGATGCACTGCTTCGAGTTCGCGCTCTTTTGATAAAAGAGTTGTGTCTATATTTCGCTCAGTCATTGAAGAAGTCTCTTCTATTTCGCGAAGTTTGCTGTTGTATTGCGTGACGATTGATTGAACATCGATTGTTCTATTTTCTAATTCTTCTTTTTTGGAGACCAATAAAGATATCTCTTTTCCAAGGGTTTGCGATTCGGCAACCAAGTTCTTCAAATATTGTTGTTTTTCTTTTGCGATTTTTTGGTTCGTGAATTCATGCTTGAGCTTTTCCATTTTTTTGCTAATTCCATCAAATGATTTTTGCAAATCGTCTCGCTCTTGCCGGTTTTTTGTTATTATTTCTGAAGCTTGCGAGATTACTTTTCTGCTTTCAGATATTTTATCGCCACAATCTTGGTTTACGTGGGTTATGTGTTCCTCGGTCATCTTGTTTCGGCACAACGGACACACATCTATTTTCTCAATGCGTTGCTTGAATTCTTCTGCAGATTGAATTTGGGATTCTGCCGCTGCAAGTTTTTTGTTTTGATCCATGTCTTCCCCGACGATTTTGGAAATTCTTTCTGAAAGTGCGTTTGACTCTTTCGATAGAGAGATTATTTCGTTCGCGCAGGATTGTTCGTCTTTATGCGAGAAGTCTATCGACAGCAATTCTATTTGTTTTAAAAGCGAATCAGAATCAACTTCTAATTTATGATGTCTTGAATCTTTTTCTTTCAGGCGCTCTTTTATTGAGTTGAGTTCTGTTTTTACCGAGAGAATTTTATTCTTTTCTTCTTCTAATTTTAGCAACTCGGACTTTTTGCGTTTTAGCTCTTCCTGTTTTTTCGCTAAGAGTGGCGATTCTTTTCTTAATTCCTCTATTTCTCTTTTGTATTCTGGAATCGCGGATTTTAATTGAGCTATTCTGCGTCCGAACTCAGTCTTGCGTTTTTCGTTTCCTTCAAGCCTTACTTTTAGTCCCTCGATTTCAGCGCGCAACTCGCTGATTTTTTCCTGAAGAGTTTCGCGTTCAATACCGCTTGAACGCTTTATCAATGAATTAATGCCTGCGATTTGCTCATTTATTTTATCCATCTCTTCCTGAATTTTTCCGCTTGTTGCGCGCATCTTGTCTCTCTCGGATTTCTTGTCGTCTATTGCTTTTTTTACGTTGTTGACTTCTTTTTCAACGTCAGTTATTTTTCTTGTTAAAATAGAATAACGACATCTTGCTATGTTGCTTTCAATTTCCTTGAATCTTAGGGCTTGGGAACGTTCTCTCTCTAAATTGTTCATGAATGATTTTCTTTCTCTTAATACTGTGCCGATTTCTTTTAGGCGCTCTTCGGTTTTTTCCAATTCGTGAAGAGATTTTTCTTTTCTCGTTTCGTAAATTGATATTCCGGAAACTTCTTCTAGAATTTTTCTTCGGTCTTCCGCGTGCACTTTGACGATTGACTGAATCTGGCCTTGGAGAACCAAATTAAAACCGTATGGGTCGATGCCTGCGGCCGCCAACATTTCTACGATGTCTCCGCGCGTTTTTGTCTCGCCGTTTATTTTGTAGACGCCTTGGCCATTACGTCGTATCATTCTTTCGATAGTAATTTCGTCATTTGGAAGATTGAACGTTTTTTCAGAGTTGTCAAAAACTACTTCCACTGACGCCTCGTGCGCGGGCTTGACTAGTTTTGTTCCACTGAAAAGAAGATTCGTTGTTTTGTCAGCTCTTATCGATTTTGCGGATAATCTTCCTAACGCAAAACATAACGCGTCTGAGACGTTGCTTTTTCCGGAGCCGTTTGGGCCAACGATGACGTTGATACCTTTGTCAAGAAGAACCTCTGTTTTTTTCGCGAATGACTTGAATCCCTGCATCGTCACTTTTTTTATGAAAGTCATATAATATTATAGATTGGATTATTTTAAATGTTGTTGGTTTGGAGTTTATTTAGAATTATTCTTTTGAATGCATTAATGTTTAAATATCTCCCGTTCTGAAACCCCGAGTTATGAACTCGATTGCTTTTGTCGGCGCACAAACTGGGGATGAAGGAAAAGGAGTTAGAGTTGCATATTATGTAAAAAACGCTGTTGAGAAATTAGATGGATTCTGCGGACGAACTGATGAGCCTCGCGTTTTGACGATGCGCTGGCAAGGTGGCGCGAATGCGGGACACACAGTTGTTTTTGATGGTGTCAAATATGCGCTCCATCAATTGCCTTGCGGAATATTGATTCCGAAAACATATAATTTGATGGGCGAAGGTGTTTATTTCAATCCGAGAAAAGCTATTAGTGAGATTAAATCGCTTAGAGATTCTGGAATTAAAATAAGTTCTGAAAATTTTGGGGTTGCTTCAAATGCGCATGTAACTTTAGATTATCATGTTGAAATGGACACGAATGACAGCTTAGGTCAGACCGGGCATACTTCTACGGGGAGTGGGATAAAACCTACTGCTATCGATAAACAAGCAAGAGTCGGGATTAGATTTGAGGAATTTCTCGATAGAAAAGAATTTGTTGAATCGCTCAAAACGCGGTTTCCCGATGGGATGCCAAAAGGAACATATAATCAGTTTGTAGATAGCTATTCCGCTGAGATAGAATTTCTGTCAGAACTTTCTGTTTTGCAAACTGAAATTATAAATCGAGAGAATTTTAAGATATTAATTGGTGAGGGAGCTCAAGGTTTCCAGCTCGACGTTGACAGAGGCTTGTATCCGGGAGTTACTTCTTCCAATCCATCAATACCTTACTTCAATGCCGATATTATTATGGGCACAGTTAAGATGTATGAAAGTAGTGTTGGAGGAGGAAGACCTTTCGTCGGTAGAATGGAAAAAAGTCTTGAAGATTCTCTGCGAAATGATTGGAGGGAATTTGGAACGACTACTGGTAAACCGAGAAGTCTTGGATGGTTGGATGTTGTCGCATTAAAAAATGCGATAGACTCTTCTGGAATCGATGTTTTAGTCGGGACATGTGGTGACCGACTTGAACAACTTGCAAAAATTGGGGAAAAAGTGAAATTGATTACCGCTTATGAAATTGATGGAAAAAAGTTCGATAGCTGGGACAAATCATTCCATAAACGTGGAACTCTGCACAGAGCTAAACCTTTGTTTGAAGAATTTGACGCATGGGATAAATTCTTTGATGTTGATGAACAAAAACTCTCCACTAATGCTCAAAAATTTGTCGATAGAATTCAAAAATTGACTGGAACAGAATTTGTCGCGCACGGATATGGTCCTGGAATAGGTGACGTTTTTGATTTAGATAATTTGTGAAATAGTTAGAATAAATTTTTTTGAATTGAGTTTTTCTTTTTTACTATGGGTTCACCAATAAGATTTTTCCAGGTTGCCCAACTTTTTCTAATGATGTCTGAATTTTTCAGAGTTTCTTTGTGTTTTTGCAAAAATTCTTTTGTGTATGGATCTGAAGGATAGCCCGAACCTATATTTCCATATTGTTCTTTTATTATTTCTACTGCTTTTTCTCTGGCTACTTTTGCGAGAATTGATGCTGCACTTACGACTGGATGATTAAAATCTGCTTTGTGTTCGCAATGAATTTCTAAATTTTCTGGATGAGTTATGAATTTCGTCATTGTTTTTTTCCATGTTTCTGTGTTTACCGATGGACAATCAACAATAACTTTTATTTTTTCTTTTTTTGTGTTCAATGCATTTATTATTTCCGCCGCTTTTTTTGCTTCTAAGGTGTTAAGATTTATTGTTTCAACTGCTAAATCTATTTCTTTTGGAGAACTTTCAGCGACGTGTAACGAGCTTACGATTTTCTGTATTTCTATGGCCAGTTTTATTCTTTCTCTATGTTGAATTAATTTTGAATCTCTCGCTCCCAAATCTTTTAGAATTTTTTCGTCTTCTTGATTTATTAAAACGCCTGCGAGAAACATTGGCCCGATTATTGGCCCTCTGCCCGCGTCGTCAATTCCGATTAATTTCATCGATTTAATAATTGCTAAGTGTTTTTAGCTTTGCCTATTGTTTTGGCTTAACGTTTAAGAGCTAGTAACTTCGCGCGTCGTATTCGTTATTTGTTCTTGTATAATATGACATGTTTGTAGCGTATGAATTTTTCATAGATGGTTGACTGTTCCCACTATTTCGAGCATATTCTCTTTTCTCTCCGTCTTGGCCGATAAGGCCACAGCCCATACACATGATTTTATTTATCTCTTAAGATATTTAAACTTATTGTTTGTGGTTTTTATGAAGTAGTGACAAAATTAGAATTTTCAAATTTATAGCGGGGGCGGGTGCTAAATAACTGATGTTATTTGCAACTTAAATTTTCGCTTCGCTCAAATTGAAGTATTTGAAACGCGACTTTGTCGCGTGAACAACTCCGTTGTTACAAGTCTTTCAGACTTGAATAGCGGGGGCGGGTACTCGCTAACTGATGTTATCGGTAACTTAAATTTTCGCTTCGCTCAAATTGAAGTATTTGAAACGCGACTTTGTCGCGTGAACAACTCCGTTGTTACAAGTCTTTCAGACTTGAATAGCGGGGGCGGGATTTGAACCACGCGACCTCCGGGTTTCCGAAACCTCGATTTCCGAAAAATCCAAATTCTTCGAATTTCAATTTTATGGGCCCGGTGAGCACTCCAGGCTGCTCCACCCCGCTGTATAAATCAAGATTTATTGGGGATTAAAAAGGTTTGTCTTTTAGGTCAAAAGCTCTTTGAGATGACTCAACAGAAAAGATATTCTTTTTCCGAAGATTAGCTGGAAAATCCCTGAAAAACTGAATTTACGATTTGCACCCAAAAACTCGCTTAAATCTAGAGTGTTTTTATTTAGTATTCTTTTGGCAGCGTAATCTCCGCAATAAGCTGCCCAATTTAGTCCGGCGCAGCCCATTACGAATTGGACAGATTTGTTGTTTCCGTCGTAATCTACTATTGGAGACATGTCTCTAGTTACATCAATTAAACCAGACCAGTAATGTGTGAAGTTTACATTTTTTATCTGGGGAAATTTTTCCTTTAACGAATTTATTCCTCGAAGAATAACTTTGTTAGTGTGATGGTATTTCGGATAATAAGCTGTCCAAGGAGACGAAGCTCCCACTAACAAACGATTTCCGATTACTGGACGATAATAAGCATAATCCCATTTTGTGTCCCAACACATTAATTCTCCTTTTGGAAAAATAGATTTCATTTCTTTGTCGCTTAACGGCTCGCTTATTCCGATATAAGTTTGGACGTGATAGCATTTTTTTGACCAAGATTTATCGAACTCGGCATTTAACTTGTCGATACATACGATGATATTTTTTGATTCTATTGAACCTAAGTGAGTTAGGGCTTTGTTTTTTTCAATTTTTTTTACTTCCGTGCCTTCATAAATTTTCACGCCTTTTTTCATGAGCAAATTTTTCATCTCTTGACAATATGCGAATGAATTTATTCCGTGAGTTCCAGGATAAATTAACCCCAATCTGTATCCGTTGCCCGGGTGATAGGTTTTTAGTTTGTTTTCATTTAACATTATGTAATGGACATCCATTTCTTCACATGTTTCTTTTTCTTCTAAAATTTTATAGTCGTGTGATTTTTTTATGGAGAGATATAACGAGTCTTGGTTTCTAAGGTCGCAGTTGAACTTGTATTTTTTGATGTTGTCCAATATTAAATCGACGCCGTCCGAAGGAATTTGGTGGATTATTTTTGCTTTTTCTTTTCCATGCTTGGCTATTAATTTGCTTATGTCCTCTTCACTTTGCGGAGTTAGGAAACCGGCTGATTGTCCTGAAGAAGAGCCACCGCAAATTCTCTTTTCTAACAAAACTACTTGCTTTCCCGATTCAACTAAACGAAGAGCCGCATGGAGTCCGGCGACACCTCCTCCAATTACGAGACATTCTGAATAAATATTTTCTTTTAACGCTGGACAACCAATAGTTTTTGTCATTGAACTTGTATGAAGCCAGTTTTCGTATAGCATTACTAAAAATAGTTCATCAAGTATATAAATCCTAAGAGATTATAATTTTTATGAGTGGGCCCGGAGAAGGAAAAATAAAAATTGGAAAGGCCGACGTGTATATCCATTTGAAGGGTAAATCTAATGCAAATGTTACGCATGTCGATATCGAACTTGACGCACTTAACAAAATAATCAAACCTGGAGAAAGCACTTATGTCGGTTCTAAAAAGGGTGGCCTTTTCGTAGGTCTAAAAAAGGAAATGATTTCCCGTGTAGAAAAATTAATAAAAAAATAAAAATAAATTAGAAATTCTTAATTGAATTATCTATCGCCGAAGCTACTTTTTCGCTTTTTGAAGCAGTCTAAGCAGAATACTGGTTTACCTTCAGTTGGTTTGAAAGGTACTTCACATTCTTGCTTGCATTCCGAACATACTGCTTTGTGCATTTCTCGTGGGCCTGAAGAAAATCTTCTAGGGCCTCCGAATGATCTGCGCTCGCCGCCGAATGATCTTCCGCCGCCGCCAAATTGTCGTTCCATTACTTACGTTCCTCCGTTCACTTATATTGGTTTCCTTGTAGAAACCATATTTAGAGCTAAATTTTAGTTTATAAGTTTATGTATTAGTCAAACCATAAACTTAAAAATGATTTCTCGCTCTGATTTTAGAAAGTAGCCCGGATGGCACAGTGGAACTGCGCGAGGTTGCTAACCTCGTTTCCAGCGATGGATCTCCAAGTTCGATTCTTGGTCCGGGCGTAATACTCTTTTGACTAAAAATTGGGCGTCATAAAAAACGCTCAGAAAATAGTCAAAAAGATATATAGTTTGGTCTGGGCGTTTATTTTAAATAGGCTGATAATCTTAAAGAGTTATGGCAGCAACACCACCTGGTGCAAAAAAAAGGAAACTTGATTTTATGGTAGATCAAAATGCTTTTGACGATTTTATGAAAGCTTGTAGCAGAAAAGGCTTCGCTCCGCAAGTAGTTTTGGAACAAGCAATGCGCAAGTTTGCTCAAACTGGACAGATTTGAACGCGGGAAATTTCAACATAACCGCAGAATAATATAATTTTTAAAAGAGACATTCTAACAAAAGGACATGATACAAAAAAGTGGTCAAAATCGGTTGCAAAGTCTCACAACGAACGCGCCGAATTCATGGAAACTAAAGGAAACCTTCACCCCACCAGAAGGTTTTGAAGAATTGATATCTAGCAAACTAAAAACGGCAGAATCTCTGGATTTTCTGAAAGAATCGCCGAAAGTAGAAAAAATATTTGCTGATGGTTATTGGGATCTTAATGACGATAAAGGAAAAATTGTTCCACTCAAATTTTCGAACGGAAAAACTCAAACAGATATTGTAAAAGAAATAGTTGAGCTAATAAAAAGCGGTGAGAAAATAATTTTCCTGTATGGTGCATGTGGCACTGGCAAATCCGCGATTGCACTTAACATCGCGCGCATTCTTGGAAAAACCTCGATTGTCGTTCCAGTGAAGGCATTGCAAAAACAATACGAAGACGATTACACAAGCAAAAAATTCCTCTTCAAAAAAGATGGTCAAAGAATGAAGATTGCTGTATTGACTGGAAGAGAAAATCACGATTCTATTGTGAACTCGGGAATATCTTGCGCAAGTCCGGAGCTTCCAGAAAACATTAAACTAACGGAAAAAAATTATTCAAAACTTGCAGACTATTTTCAAAGCAATCCATTTGTAGTTGGACAGGAAATACCGACGCTAAAACATATGCGCCGACTTTCTGTCGCGCCGGCAAATCCGTATTGGAGCCCCATAGTTCCAGCAAATTACGACCTCACCCAATTAAAAGACGCAAAAAAAATAAAATATGAGGGATGCAATGGCCGAGAATATGTTTTTTATCATAGAAAGCAAGGATGTTCATACTACGACCAGTATCTCGCATATAAACACGCAGACATAATAATCTTCAACGCAGCGAAATACAAAGCCGAGATGGCAATCGGTAGAAAACCGGCTACAGAAGTTGAAATCATCGATGAAGCAGACGAATTTCTCGACGGGCTTTTCCAGCAGGAAGAACTAAACTTAACAAGATTAGCCACGAGTTTAATTTCCATAATCCCAGATAATCTACCTGCGAGAGAAACAATCAATGAGATTCTTGAATTGCTAAAATTTGAAGATCAGAACAAGCGGGCTCTTGGAATAGACGAATCGCAAGTTTTCAAGATAACTGAAACAAAATTAACAAAAATTTTCAAATTATTGGAGAAAGATAAAGAATTGGTAGCGGAAATTCTCCTAGACGAAAACAGCTATGCAAATAAAGCGCTTGAATTGGCGAATGAATTTGCAGATTCGACAGAAGATATTTATTTGACTTATCGAAAAGAAGAAGATAATTTATACGTGAAATTAGTTAGTACCAATCTTGCTCCGAAAATTCAGGAGTTGTTAGACAAAAGTAAAGCATTGGTGTTCATGTCTGGAACGCTTCACGCTGAAAACGTCCTAAAACATATTTTCAACATAAATAGATTCAAGATGGTGGAAGCAGAAGCTTTGCACCAGGGCGCAATAGAAATAATTATGACGGGTAGTGAGCGCGATTGCAAATATTCAAATTTCAGCGACGGAAACCACTCGCGAGAAAATTATCTTAAAGCTCTGAGCTTAGCAGTTGAAAAATCAAAACGCCCTACGCTCATCCATGTCAATGCTTTTCAAGATTTGCCGACAGAAGAAGAAAAAATAAAATATCAGCTAACGCAACTGACTTCACAAGAAAGATTAAGACAAACTCAAGACGAGGACAAAACTGGCAGAGCAATATCCGTATTCAAGCAAGGATTGAACGACAAATTATTCACGACAAAATGTTCGCGTGGAATTGATTTCCCGGGTAAAATGTGCAACTCTGTAATCTTCACGAAATATCCCAATCCAAACATCTCCGACACATTTTGGACAATTTTAAAAAAAACACATCCGAATTATTTTTGGGAATTTTACCGCGACAAAGCCCACAGGGAATTTTTACAAAGAATTTATCGCGCCGTAAGAAGCCGGGACGACCACGTTTACATCCTCTCACCAGACCTAAGAGTTATAAAGTCTGTACAAGAGCTACAAAAGAAAACATGAGCAAAGAAGACTCACTTGAAACAAGTTATTATTCGAAAGTCCCTAAACTGAATGGAGAAACGTACGAAGGCCTTCCTAATTTTAGGATGTCTGAAAAAGACCTTAGTTCGACAATAGATTTAGATTCTGAGATGAATAATCCCTTATTAAAAAGATATAAACTCAAACGAGAAAGAAAAGAAATAATCTTGAGGTTGGCCCTATATGGTTTTTTAAAAGATGAATTATTAGGAGGGAGTTGTATGGTTAGCAGAAAAGACTCGCGACTAAAAATTCCAGGAAGATACAAAAATAACTTGAACCAATTAAAAGAGAATTTTAGAAATTATTTGAACAACAAGATTCTAGAAGGAAGGTACATCTAACAATTCAAAAATTATAAAAAATTAAGCGGACCAAAGTGGCGAAGTCCATCTCGGAATCATTCCATTATACGCTAAATCTTCTTTAACCCAAAGCTCAACCTCGATATTTGTTTGATTGGCATTTTGTACAATTCGCGTCTGTAATAAAATCGGATCGTAGACGTGCGCGGCGGTCTGCCAAACAGAATCAATTGAAGAAACTGTATAGAGCGAAGAATATCCCACAGGGACAATTGTGCTCAAGTTACTGATAGAGTTCATATAAACTTGAACGCTCGAGAACTGACCAAAATACGGCACATTTGTCAAGTTGACGAGTGCATAATAAGACCCCGGAAAACCGACCATCGCTGGAGCAGAATAAATATTTCCGGTTCCGACATACTGATTAACATACAAGTTCTGGCTGTTAAACCATCCGTAAAACCAAACATAATTTATTCGTTTAACAAACCTGTTGAGAATATCCAATTGGGCACTATGATAACTGCCTTGGTTACTTTGATTAAGTCCGCTGAAAGTTATGTAGTTGTTGCTGTTGTTAATATTGCTGGCGTTAATAAAAAAACCGTAGACGTATCCAGGCATGTAATTGAAATGTCCTTGGTAATTTCCGCTACTAACGTTTGTTCCCGCAGAAATCGCGTCGCCTTGCACCGAGACATCGTCTAATTTACAATATTCATTCTGTGCGTCGGCAGAGCATTCAAATCTAACTTTGAAATTGGAATTATTCACTGCGCTTGAAGGCAAACTAAAGTATCTATAAATGTAATTTGAATCCGTAACATTCTCCGTGTTCTCTAAATAAGTCCAGTTATTTCCGTTAAACCATTTAACTCGGAATGAATCCCCTGAATCCAATCCAGTTAATTTTCTAAAATAACTTACAGAAATATTTTGATAACCAATCGTGCTTATGCTTTTTTCAATGTTGCTTACCTCGATATGAGTATCTTGCGGATTAGATTCGGCGTGCCAAACTCCGTAATTTGAATCGTTTTGCATGGCTGTCCAGTTGGTTCCGTTCCACGCTGAGCTCAATTCCCAACCACTCAAAATTCCAGACTCAAATCCTTCGTCGAAAATAGAAACTGCGGAAGCAAAACTCAAAAACAGAAACAAAGATAACAAGACTATAAGTTTTTTCATAAGACGAAAATAGCATCTCCATTTTTAAACATTTAGGCATTAATCTGTAAAATCTTATTTCAAAAAATTCAACACTGCGAGGCCATTTGCGAAATATTTACAGTCAAACAAAAAACAATTAATCTTAAAAACCATAAAAAAATACTCAATTAATGGAAAATGAAGATTTTTATCACCTAGAGCGCAGAGTAATTTCTCGCAACGAATTTTTTGAAATGCCCGAAGAAGAAATAAGACAAATAATTAAGTACGACTTGATGGTAAACGCTGTGAAAAAATTCACAAGTTCAAGAATAATTAGCATATATGATTATGGAGATAACAAAGATATCGATGTGCCATCTAGAATCGAAGAATCAGAAGCAATAGTCAGAGTGGGACTTTCAAGATTTTTAAGAAGAGTCCTTGGAGACTTACCCAGTTATTCAGAAGGCAAATATAGGCTCCCGATAAAATACAAAGGACATCAAGACCTGTTTAGGCAAGAATTTTGGATATATTTCGAAAATAATTATAAATCAGATTTTTCTTAAAGTGGGTCCATCTTCTGCCAAATCTTCAATTACGAATCCTCTTTCCTTAATTCTTTGACGCAGTATATCTGCCTCTGCAAACATTTTTTTCTTTCGAGCTTCTTGTCGCGCTTCAAGAAGTTTGAGAACATCTTTAGGAATTACAATCTTTTCTTCTTTCATGTCTTTGATTCCTAATCCAAGAACTCTATCAAAATCTTCAAGCAATGCGAGTCTTGTTTTTGAGTTCATATCCGTTTCTTCAATTACATTCCAAAAAACTTCAAGAGCTTGAGGCATATTCAAATCGTCATTTATCGCTTCCAGAAAATTTTTCCTGTGCTCTTCGACATCAGTGTTTCCAGGATTTTTTTCAGTTCTTAATCGAATAATTTTCCGCTTAATTTTTTCATACGCATTTTTGGAAGCATCTAATGATTCGAGGCTAAATTGAAGTTGTTTCCGGTAAGAAGTTTGTAAACATAAGTAACGATAATGGAGCGCGTCGTATCCTTGCGCTTCTAGTTCAGATATGGTGTAAAGCCCGCCAGTACTTTTGCTCACTTTCTTACCTTCACTGTCAACTAAGAACGCCCCGTGTAACCAATAATTGACGAATTTTTTTCCAGTTGCCGCCTCACTTTGAGCAATCTCGTTTGTGTGATGTATTGGAATATGGTCTTCCCCACCAGTATGGATATCGAAATGTTCGCCCAAATATTTCATAGACATTGCCGAACACTCAATATGCCAACCCGGAAAACCTACCCCCCAGGGAGACGGCCATTCTTGCTGTCTTTTTTCTTCGAGTGAGAATTTCCAAAGAGCAAAATCTGTTCGGTTTCTTTTTTCACCCATCTCTATTCTTTTTCCTTCTTTTAATCCTTCAACATTAAGCAGAGCAAGCTTTGAATAATTTTTGAATTTGGAAGAATCAAAATAAATCCCATCTTCAGTTTTGTAAGTAAATCCTTTTTTCTCAAGCTTTTTTATTAATTCTATCTGTTCATCAATGTGCTTCGTTGCCCAAACCCATTCATTAGGTTCAAGGATATTTAATTTCTTAAAATCCTCTTTAAATATTTTAAAATAATATTTAGCAATATCGTCGGCATTTTTTCCTTCTTTCTTAACGGCTAATTCCATTTTATCATCGCCCTCATCTGAATCAGAAGTGAGATGCCCGACATCAGTAACATTAATTATTTGATTTACTTTAAATCCATTATAGGCCAAAACTCTTTTCAAAATATCCGAAAATAAATAAGCTCTTAAATTTCCAATATGTTGATACCAATAAACCGTCGGCCCACACGAATAAATCCCGACTTGTTTTTTCTGGATGGGTTTGAAAACCTCTTTTTTGCGCGTCAGCGTGTTATATAATTGAATATCCATAAGTTATCTAAATAAAAAGAGGTTTTAAGTTTTCCTAAGTCTATTAGTAAATATCTCCAGCTCATCAAAACTCTTTAATTTCATCATTTCTGCTCGTGCGTTAGAAGCTCCGTCGAATCCTTTCAAAAATCCAGAGCCCAAAAACTTAATTCGGGACAAATCGATAATCTCGTATTTTGAAGCCACTCTCAAATATTCAGAAAAAGCAGAAATTCTTTCTTGTTTAGTAATCTCTTTTTCTTTTCCGGTTTTCAAGAATCTTAATATCTCGCGAAAAACAAATGGATTTCCAATAGCTGCTCCTGCAATCATTGCACCATCTGCGATTTCAAGCATTTTTTCCGTAGAATCACCGTCGATAATTCCACCATTTCCAACAACAGGAATTCCAATTTTTTCCTTAACTTTTGAAATCCACTTCCAGTCTGCCGGCTCACTATTTCTTTGTTCGGCCGTGCGGGCGTGAATAGTCAACAAATCCGCTCCGGCTTTCTCAATCTTTCGCGAAACCTCTAAAACCTTATTATTTTTAAAACCGAGGCGAATTTTAGCAGTCACGACAAAACCTTGGTCTTTCAGAAATTTAACAAATGAAGCAATCTTATCTGGGTCGTTTAGCAAATAGCTTCCTGCCTCGCTCCCTACAATTTTAACAGAAGGGCAACCGCAATTAATATCAATCAAATTATAATTTTCCAATAATTTTAATTTGCTAAATTTTGAAAACTCGCCGAGATTGTTTCCAGTAACTTGTAATCCCAAAGGCCTATCTTTTGCGCCACCGATAGTCATCAACTTCAAAGTAGGTTTATTCTCGTGTAAAATGGCATTGACGTAAATCATTTCGGTGTATGCCATCGCGGCGCCTTGCTCTCGACACAAGAGACGAAAAGCACAATCAGTCACGTCAACCATCGGCGCAAGAAAAAGCCGATTCTTCAAAATAATATTTCCAATTTTCAAATTACTCATGCCCGATAGTAGAAATTCTAATAATATTAACTTTACGATTAACTAAAAAGTCCATAACCTCTGGAGCATATTTCGCAGAGAAATCTCTGTCTAACCAAGAGATATTTGCTTCGTTAGTATAATCTCGCCCAGACGTAATCTTAGAATAAACTGAAAAATCTGCCACGCGTTTGCTCGTTAAATTTGAAGCTCCAAATCCCTTAAAAGAAATAGGTTGGTAAATCTGAATACGCGTCTCTAAATTCGAGTCGTCATTTGAATGGGAAATTTTAGGAATATAATTCTTATTAAACAACGAAACAAGATCATCAGCAATTTGTCTATTATTACTTAGCATGAATAAAATCACAAATAACTTTATATAAGCATTATTATTCTAAAAAATATGGAAAAAGATATAGACCGAATTCCAAAAAATCAAGAAACTGACATAATCATAAGAGTCGATGACTTCGGCGGAAAGCGAGGAATCACAATCCGCGAGTTTGTAAAATCGGAACGATACACCGGATTCACGAAAGCTGGAACAAGAATACCGGCAGAATATTTCAAAGCGTTCAAGGCGGCAATTAACAGCATAGACGAAAAAGAATTGGCTGAAGCAGTAGTTCAGACACCAATCGAAGAAGCTCAAAAACAAACAGCAGTTAAAGAAAAACCATCAGCAAAAAAGTCAAATAAGAATTACGAAGAAATGGAAATGTGATTAACACAATCCCTTATCTTCCCTCAAATCAACCCAATCTTCTCCAAAAGTCACAAAGCCACTTATTGGTTTCAAATCTAAAACTTTTGAACCAGAACAACTAATCAAAAAATCCCTGCAAGTTTTTCCAGAACATAAAGCCCGAGTGTGTGTTCTATCAAAATCGCCATTTTCAAAATCCCAACCAGATCCAAAAACCAAATTACTAATTATCAACAATAAAGTGAAAAATAAGCAGAGAAAAAACACCCATCGTAATTTCATAAAATTCCTAACCAGTTAACCTTTAAAAGTATCTCTCAACTGAAAAATATATGATACGCCAACCAATCATAACTGTCGCGGGTCACGTCGACCATGGAAAAACGTCCCTATTGGATTGTTTTAGAGGTAGCTCTCTTCAAGGTTTGGAAGCAGGGGGAATCACTCAAAAAATTTCATTTACAAAATATCCATTTGAACAAATACAAAAAATGTGCCCCATACTTGAAAAAGCAAAAATAGATTTGAAAATTCCTGGCTTTCTTTTCATAGATACACCGGGTCACGCAGCATTTACTAATTTAAGAAAACGCGGTGGTTCTTTAGCCGATTTAGCAATTCTTGTCGTTGACATAAAGGATGGAATAAGACCCCAAACAGCCGAAGTAATTTCAATTCTAAAAGCAAACAAAACTCCTTTCGTAATAGCATTAAATAAAGTGGATACTCTTTCTGGCTGGCACAAAAAAGAAACAATAAAAAAATCGATAGAGGGTTTAGCCACACATACCAAAGAAGAATTTGAAGTTTCTTTAGGAACATTTCAAGGAGCGTTGCAAAGTCACGGATTTGATTCAGAGCTATTTTATGAAATATCTGACTTTACGAAAAAAATAGCAATCGTGCCATGTTCAGCTAGAACAAAAGAGGGAATATCGGAATTGCTTTTTGTTTTATGTGGGCTATCTCAAAAATTTTTAGCTGAAAAACTAGAGCTATCATCTGAAACCAAGGGAGTTCTTTTAGAGATAAAAAAAGAAAAGTCAATGGAAACCGCGGAGGCAATTATTTATGATGGGGTTTTGAAAGAAGGAGATGAGATAGCGATAGCCACACTTTTCGGAGAACCAATAATAACAAAAATCAGAGGTCTTGAAGAAATAATGCCGTTGAGTATAAAGTTTAAAGCAGTAAAGGAAGCTATTGCGGCAACTGGTTTAAGATTACAATTAACAAATAAGGAAGGAATTCTTTCTGGAATGCCATTTCAAAAAATAGAAAATAATCTAAAAGAAATAAAAGAAAAATTCAAAAGAGAATTTCAGAATACAATCACGACAGAAAAAGAAGGAATTATAGCGAAAGCAGATTCATTGGGAAGTTTAGAAGCGCTTTTAGTTTTATTAAAACAAGCAAATATTTCAGTTGTTAAAGCTGGAATTGGTCCCATAGGAAAATCAGATGTTGGTACCGCAAAAGCAAATTTAGAAATAAATCCACTAAATGCAATAATTGTAGGATTTAATGTTGAGCAAGAAGAAGATTTACCAAAAGTGAAAAATGTCAAAGTTTTAACAAACGAGGTAGTTTACAGACTCATAGAAGATTTGCAGTCCTGGAAAGTTGAAAGACATAACGATATAGAAAAAGAAAGATTGATGCAATTAGCGACAATATGCAAGATTGAAATTCTTCATAAATATCAGTTTAGAAATTCAAATCCAGCCATTTTTGGAATCAAAGTATTAGCCGGAGAAGTAAGAAAGAATATTCCATTAATCGATGAAACCGACGAGCAAGTCGCACGAGTAAAGGCTCTTCAAGAAGACAAAACATCATTAGAAGAAGTAACAGAAGGAAAAGAAGTTGCAATGTCATTACCGGGAGTTAATTTTGAAAGACAATTAGCAGATAAAAAATTCCTCTACTCACAAATTTCAGAATCTCAATTCAAAGAATTCAAGAAGAATAAAGACCTCTTGTCAGAATCAGAAATAAAGGCGTTAATGGAAATAGCTGAAATAAAGCGTAAAAAGAAATCGGATTGGGGAAAATAAAAGTTAGGTTAGAACGAATTGAACTTTTATTGACACAACTTTTTTTACAAGTTGGGGAAAATAAAAGTTAGGTTAGAACGAATTGAACTTTTATTGACACAACTTTTTTTACAAGTTGGGGAAAATAAATTATATTTTACTTTTTCTTTCTCGTAAAATTTCCAAATCGTGAATGTAATGCAATCCGGAAATTGCGCCGGTAACACCAATCACCAAAGACAGAGGCAATGAAATATATGTCCAAACTGGATAAAATATACTAAGCATCAAAGACGGCAAAGCAATTCCTTGAATAAATGTTGTCAACTTGGCGATATATCTTGTTGGTGGAAAAACCGAACCACTGAAAAGTCCAGCCATCGCAAAAGGTAAAGCAATTATTTCTCGAGTCATAATCATCAAAATCTGCAAACCATGAATCGGCTCAAGTTTTCCCTTCACACCGAAAACAAAAATCAAAGTAAGCGCAGTCCCGACCCACAAAAATCTATCTGCGAACATATCTGCCTTGCGCCCAAAATCGCTCGTCAGTTCATATTTGCGCGCAAAATATCCGTCAAACCAGTCAGTAATAGCTGCGATAACAAAAATAAAAACTGTCAGTTTTATATCGCTACCAACAACAATCATGTAAGAAATTACGAACGTCAAAACAATTCGCGCGACGTTCAAAAAAGTCGGCACATTCAACATGTCCTTCGGCAAAGAGACATCCTCAATTATTTCTTTTTTTATTTCCTCAACTTTCTTAATCCTTCCGGCAATCCTATCGTTAATTTTCTTAATTCTCTTCGCAGATTTCATATAAACACAAGCAAAATAAAGTTTAAATGTCTAACGCTTGCGCCATTTGAGAAAACATAATTCAAATATTCGTATAAATTTATGACTCAAGAGAATAATCTAAAAGAAAATTTGACGTAAATGTCTGGTTCCTCTAACATATGTCGAATTGTCCACCCACCGCATAATTTAAAAAGCATAATTTTTACATAGTTTTATGCCATTCAAATTAAACATATCGGATAAAGGCAAAGCGTGGAAATTAGAAAGCACTAGTGAGAACTTGATGGGTAAAAAGTTGGGCGACGTAATGCACGGCAAAGACGTATCTGACGATTTAGAAGGATATGAATTAAAGATAACTGGTGCGAGCGATACGTCTGGGTTTCCACACAAAAGCGGATTGCAAGGCGCAGAAACAAAACACTTAATTCTTAACTATGGTTGGGGAATGCACAAGCGCCCACGAAGAGAAGGCAAAAAGAAAAGAGTAAGTCCAAATGGTCTTAGATTAAGAAAAACAGTCCGAGGTCAACAACTATCGGAAAAGACGGCTCAAATTAACATCGCAGTTCTGAAGCACGGTTCAAAACCACTTGCAGAAATTTTCCCAGACCAAAACAAACCGAAAGAAAAACCTGCTGAAGCAGTTGCGTGATAAACCCAATTCTTTAAAAACTCACAATTCACTTTCTGAATATGCAAGAATTAGAAACATTAAACGCCATAATCGCTGGGCACATAGACCACGGCAAAACCACGTTGTTGTATAAATTAAGCCGGAAATGGACGGATACGCATTCTGAAGAGTTAAAGCGGGGAATAACTATAAAATTGGGTTACGCAGACATAACAATTTCTAAAGATAAAGAATACAACATCGACAATAAAGGCGTGGCGCAAAGACAAGTTTATTTCATAGACGCGCCTGGGCACGAGATGCTTATGGCGACAATGCTTTCAGGAGCGGCAATAGTTGACGCAGCGATTCTTGTCGTGGCGGCGAATGAAGGAATCAAACCGCAAACAAGAGAACATCTGATGGCGTTGCAAGCAAAAAACGTTAAAGAAATAATAATCGTCCAGAACAAAATAGATTTAGTCACAAAAGAAAAAGCACTTGAAAACTATCAAAACATAAGAAAAGAATTCAAAGGCACCATTGCGGAAAACGCACCAGTGATTCCAGTGTCTGCGCAACAAAATGTCAACATTGAAAAAATTTACGAGGCATTATGTGAAATTTCATCTCCTAAAAGAGATTTGAAAGAAACGCCGACATTCTTTATTGCGAGAAGTTTTGATATAAACAAACCTGGAACAAAACCTGCGAACTTACATGGAACTGTTCTCGGCGGAACACTAAAAAGCGGAACGTTAAATGTCGGAGACATCATTGAAATAAAACCGGGCCTCGCAGTAAAAGAAGCAAATCAAATCAAATACAAAACTATCAAAACAAAAATAGAGTCGATTTTCAAGGGTTCACAAAAAGTGGAAAAACTCACGCCTGGCGGAAGCGCTTCAATAGAAACAGAACTAGATATGGCTCTCGGTAAAAACGACTCGTTTTCAGGATGCCTCGTCTCAAAAGAAAATCTCTTGCCGGAAATAACTACAAAAATAAAAATAAACTATAATTTGTTTAAAGAAATTCCTGGTGCGATGGCTCAAATCCCACCATTAAAAATGAGCGAAACTCTGATGCTATCAATAAATACGTCGGTAACTGTTGGAGTTATAGCTAAACTCTCTCAAAAAGAAGCGGAGCTTTCACTTAAAATTCCAGTCGTGGCTCTAAAAAACAGCAAAATCGGAATCGCTCGCAACGTAAATAATCACTGGCGACTTATCGGTTACGGCGAAGTCATATAAAAAATAAATTCTTTTTAGATAAATTATAGTCGCTCGAATAACATAATTCTGTGTCCGCCGGAAGGCACATCTTCTGCGATAAAATTTGGTCCAGTTGCGCCAAGGATATTAACGTTTGGAAAAACTCGCAAGTAAAAATCTAAAATCCTATCCTGAACTACCTTACTCTTAGATAAATTTCCACCATGTTCAAGATAATCGTCAAGAGCTTCTTTTAATTCTGGATTTTGTTTAATGAGTTCATATCCGGAATAATTGCTACCATTATAAGATGGGATTCTGCCCTCACCTGCAATGAACGCTTTACCTTTTAATCTACCAAGTCCACTAATTTTATTAATGAGTGCACTGGCAAAAATTACGTTGTGTTGTGAGGGGATAATACCTAAGTTGTATATCAATAAAGCATTTCCATTTTCAATACTCCAGTCATCTGCCCATTTTTTAAAATTATGATATGTATTCAAAAAATCGCGAAAATCTGTGGAAAAAAATCCCGATCTAAAACTCGCAATGCCTACCATCTCGTCTTCGCCTTTCTCTCCAAATGCTCCTAAATAAGTGTGCCCTTCTCCAAGTCTTTTCAAAATAGTATCTCGGTTTGACTGTAATGGGGGAATAAATGCTGTAGATTCAACGCACAATATTGCGTCAATATTTTTGGCAGATAATTCTCTGACGACTACCATGATTGAGCGATTTATAAATAGTATATAAATTTATATTTAGGCGAATTACAAAAATAAGAAAGCTTTTTAATAATAACAAAGAATTTAACATATGGAAAATTACGTTACTAAAACAACTGGACCTTGTGTGATTTTGGCTGGTGCAGGCACTGGCAAAACTTACAGCATAATTGAAAAAGTAAAATATCTTCTTCAAAAAAAAATATTTCCTGCAGACAAAATTGTCTGCCTAACTTTTTCAAACGAAGCGGTAAACACGATACGCGAGAGAATGTTTCCTTTTCTCACAGGAAATGAAGAACCAGCCATAAGAACGTTTCATTCATTCTGCGCAGATATTCTGAGAAAACACGGCGAAAAAATAGGAATAAAACAAAACTTCAAAATAATTCTTCCAGACGACGGCAAAATTCTTCTGCATCGGCATTTCAAAATACAGCCGGCACTTTGCACATCCTATATAGAACAGATAAGCATTCTAAAAGACCTCGGCCATTCCGTTGAAAACGTAGAAAAAAAATCAGAAAAGAGCGAAGGCGAAATAGATATTTTGATAAAACTGCTGGAAGAAATCAGCTTCAAAATAAATACTGCGCACATAAAAAAAATAAGTCACGCCGAAAAAATGGAAATGGAAGGAAAAAAAGAATTATTGGAAAAGGAGATAAAGGCACGCAAGTTTCTGTACGCCTGGAAGTCGTATGAAAAAATAAAATCGGTAAAAAACGGACTGGATTATGCCGATTTGAATCTCAAAGCACTGGAACTATTAGAAAAATTTCCAGAGGTTTCAAAAGAATTCAAATATGTAGTAATCGACGAATTTCAGGACACAAACAAGCTTCAATGCGAGTTAATCGTGAAAATTGCCCCGCACCGAAATATAACTATTGTCGGCGACCTTAACCAATCAATTTACCAATTCCGAGGAGCATACAAAAACAATTTCAATTTTATAAAAAACGCATTAGATATTACGAACGAAGACATTTTCAAATTGGACAAATCGCATCGCTCAACAAATAAAATTCTTGCGATTGCGCACAAACTGATAAAAAATAATTATGCCAATCCTTCGGAATGCTTCGAAGTTAAAAACGTGCGCAACGAGCAAGGCACACCAATAGAAGTTTACGAATTAAAAAATGCGAAAGAGGAAATCAGAAAAAATGTGGAACTGGTAAAAAAAGAATTAGAACTTGGGACGCCTTTCAAAGAGGTATGTGTTATTTTCAGAACGCATCAGCAGGCAAATTTGCTAAAAAAAGAGTTAGACTATCAAAATATACCGTTTACGACAATAACAAAAGAATCCTTGCTTAAACTACCAGTAATAAAAAAAACGAGAGCATATCTTGTCTTGATAAACAAACTACAAAACAGTCTGAAAGGTGGAGATTATTATTGGGGGGAACTTCTTCATTCGTCAGGACTTACAAAAAAAGACGAAATTGAATGTATGAAAGAATTGCAACAACTCAAGGAAAAAGATTGTATAACTAAAGAGATAATATCTGGAGCGATAGTGAATATTTCAGAGCACGCGAAAACAAATTTGGGCGCGATTTGCAAAATAATAAGTGCGTTGTCGGAGCAAAAACTTTCGTCTGTGGACACGATAACTAAAATTTATCAGCTTCTTGGATTTCAAAATATTGACACTAGAGAAGAGCGAGAGCAAATTCTTGCACTAGAAAAATTCCACACGCTCGCAAAAGAATTCAGCGAATCTGAATCATCTGAATTAGGCCTGTTCATCCATCACCTTGACTTAATAGACGCACTTGGCATTTCAATCAATGCGCCCGAACTTTCAAAAGAAGGAATAAAAATAATGACGAATCATGCGACGAAGGGTCTCGAATACACTGCGGTGATAATTAGTTGTCTCGCTCAGAAAAAATTCCCAATAGAAGCCAAAGACAGAAACATAATTTCAATCGAAATGCCCGATTCGGAATATCTGGAAAATCAATTATCCGAAGAACGTAGACTTTGTTACGTCGGATTTACGCGCGCGAAAAAGCGTTTGTATTTGACATACGCGAAAGAATACGGCAAACGCACGCACGAGCCGAGCCAATTCCTAAAAGAAGTTGATTATCAAAACAACCCAGACATAATTTTTGAAAAAGATACGTCTAACTTGTATCAAGAACACAAAGAAACCAATAATTTAGAAATACAAACTGCCGACATAATTGACCCAGTGAACATAAGTGAGTTATCTTTCTCGTCGAGTGCGCTTCAAAAATTTGACGAATGCCAAAAACGATACGAATCCAAATATGTTTACAGAATACCTGAACCAACACCTCAAGCTTGGGAAGCAATTACGTTAGGTAATTTTATACATCGGATATTGGAAGACGGAGTCAACAAAAATCTGAAAACCTTAAAGGAATTCGAGGACTGCGCAAAAACAATTCAAATAGAAGAATTCAAAGACTCAAATTTTGAAGACGCCCAACAGATGATAAAAACTTTCATTGAGCGAAATAAAAATAAGTATAATGAAAACTCTCGAACTGAACAATGGCTCTCGACAAATCTTGATGGGCTAAAATTCGTAGGATACGCTGATAGAATAGATATAAGTGATAATGGTGAAGTGACTATTGTCGATTACAAAACGGGCAAATCTGATGTAAAACCAAGATACCGAAATTGGCAATTAGGGCTTTACGCCTTGGCTGCTAAAAAATTTGGCACTCCGAAAACCCTCGTTTTAGAAATGCTACAAAAAGATCATCCGTTGGAATTTGAGATAAATTACAAAGGATTAGCAAAAGAAATTCATAGTTCAAAAACGCAGTTTTCTTTGGAAGAAGTCAGACAGGAATTAGTACAAACAGCGAGGGCAATCATAAAAGCTATGAGGGAAGGATTCGAACATTGCCCCGTAGAAAAAAATTGCGAATTCTGCGAAGAACTGATTTACGCCCGCCGTCAAAAAAAATAAGACTAAATCCAAATTATTTCGTGCCGTCGGGCGCGCGATATTCTGCCCATTTCACTCGCCCGTTCAAAACGGCGTCTTTAACAGAATTTTCAGTCACGCTAAGTCGCGCCTTTCCACTTTTAACTTCAACAAAAACTATTTCTCGGACATTCTTTTCATCAAGCCCATTAAACACAATAAAATCTACTGGCTTTCCGATAAACTTGCATTCAGTCGGATTGTATAAAAATCCTGGCAAATACGGCGCGATTTGTTCCGAAAATTGTCCAGTCAAAACGGCGCGTGAGCGAGCTATCGCGTCGGCACGATGTTCTGGCAAAGCAATTTGCCACGCCTTTTCACGTCGAAAAGTTCCAATCGCGTGTCCAATTAAATATCCGATAACTAATGCGCCAAAAACCGCAAGCAAGATTACAATCAAATTCTCAACCATAAACGCTCAAAAACAAAGAAGTTAATAAATTCACTCTTCTCTAAATTCCTTATCATAAAAATTACGAGCGACTTCCCAAAAATTTCTCGCAGACTCTTTTCGTGAATAATTCGGATTCTTTCTACACCCTTCACAAAAAGTAGCGAACGCCGGCACACATCCTTCATTCATACAATACTTCAAAGCATCTCGCACTTCTATTCTCGAAATTCCCTTATTTTCGCAAAATGTATCTACTCCGTCATTAGCGACCTGCCGAACAACCATTCCGACCGTGATGTCACGTCCGACCAATCTCGGCTGTCCATTCCTATAATTTATATTATGTATTATTGACATAATCGAAAAAAGAAGCGAGTCATTTTAAATATATCTTTAATATAGAGATATATTCGCGCCACTAACCAACACAATAATACTTTTATAGTCTCAAACGCTAAAAATTTATGCGAAAAGAAGCAATTCTTGCAATTATCCTTCTTACAATAGTGATTTTACTATTTCTTGGAAGTTTTGTAATTGCTCAAAAAAATAATGAATCAATTGAACAAGAAAATTCTCTAAAAGAAAGTTTTATCCAATATTTACAAGAAAAAATAGATGGACTATCTGAAGAAGAAAAAGAACAATTTGAAGGATACCAAAAAACAGAGCCAACCGAATTATTCTTTAAAGCAATGGAAAAAGTCCCATCACAAAATTAAAATGGCTATCCTGAAAAAACACATTGCTCTTGGAGTGTTAGCATTTTTCTTGTTCTTGAGTTTCGTTTCTGCGCAGACTCCGGGCTCGCTTATCTGGACGCAGACAAATAATCCGAGTGCAAATGATGATGGAGCTTACGGTGTTGCGGTTGATAGTTCAGGAGTATATGTTGTAGGATATGACACTTCGTCAACTTCCGAGCAATGGAGAATTGAAAAAAGAAGCTTATCGACTGGTTCATTAATTTGGAACCATACAAATAATCTGAGCATTCATAGCGCGCGTGCTTATGGAGTTGCGGTTGATAGTTCAGGAGTATATGTTGTAGGATATGACACTTCGTCAGGTTCATTTAAACCGCGAATTGAAAAAAGAAGCTTATCGACTGGTTCATTAATTTGGACATATTCAAATAATCAGAGCGGGGGTGTTGATATTGTTTATGGAGTTGCGGTTGATAGTTCAGGAGTATATGTTGTAGGTTTTGACTCTTCGTCAACTTCCGATCAATGGAAAATTGAAAAAAGAAGCTTATCGACTGGTTCATTAATTTGGACACAGGTAAGTAATCCGAGCATTAATAGTGAGCGCGCTTATGGAGTTGCGGTTGATAGTTCAGGAGTATATGTTGTAGGATATGACTATTTGACAGGTAACATTAATTGGCGAATTGAAAAAAGAAGCTTATCGACTGGTTCATTAATTTGGACACAGAGGAGTAGTCCGAGCATTGGTGTTGATATTGCTTATGGAGTTGCGGTTGATAGTTCAGGAGTATATGTTGTAGGTCAGGACGCTTCGTCAAGTTTCCTTAAGTGGCGAATTGAAAAGAGAAACTTAACAAATGGAACACTTATTTGGACGCAGGTGAGTAGTCTGAGCGGTGGTGGTATTGCTTATGGAGTTGCGGTTGATAGTTCAGGAGTATATGTTGTAGGTCGTGGCTATTTGACAGGTAACAGCCAGTGGCTAATTGAAAAGAGAAACTTAACAAATGGAACACTTATTTGGACGCAGGCAAATAATCCGAGTAGTTTGGATGATAGTATCAATAGTGTTGCGGTTGATAGTTCAGGAGTTTATCTTGGGGGGTATGATTCTTCACCAGGCAATTCTCAATGGAGAATTGAAAAAAGAGTTGCTAATCCTCCACCGCCACCTACAACTCCGCCAATCATCCTCGTCCACGGTTATCACGGCACGCCAACTGGAACGTGGCAGACGATGAAAACAAGATTGCAACAAGACGGCTTCACGGTTTTTGAGACGGACCTCGCGCCCGGAATTCCTTCTGCGAATGGAGATATTGTTAATTATGCAAATATTTTGAAAAACCACATTCAGCAAGTGAAAACGCAGACCGGTGCTTCCCAAGTTGACCTCGTCGTGCACAGCATGGGTGGGCTGGTTTCTCGATGGTATATTCAACAACCAGGATACCAAGGAGACGTAAGGCGATTAATTATGCTCGGGACCCCGAATCATGGCTCGGAAATTTTCCCAATCGCCTATGCAATTTTTATCAATGCGAATTTTGTTCCGGCATGGTTGGGTCAATCAATGGGAATTGGATCTGGAGGAATAGTCGCGCTCGGAACAGCCGGCACGCAGATGAGCCCGAATTCATGTTTTCTCAATTCTCTAAATTATAATAATTGTTACACGTCGCAAGGCACGGATGTGATTTCTTCGCTCGTTCAATATCACACGATTGCTGGCACGAAACCATTTTCGATTACTAATCAGTTCCTTCCGGGAGACGACGACGGGTGGGTAACGGTGGGAAGTGTTTCGCTAGATTCAGTTGCAGGCAACACGTTTTTCGTCACGCATTCTGAATTGCATGAAAATCTAACTGTATACAATCTTGTAAAAGACGCAATTCTTGCCGAAAACTTACCTACGGACGAAATGCCTCAAAATGTGACGAGTCCATTCCCGCTCATCGATTTTGAAACAAACTCTGTAGCTCCTTCTGCTACAAAAAATTATTCTTTACAAATTGACTCGACGATTAGCCAAGCAATGATTATGCTTTCGTGGAATTTGGGTCTTCTGAATCTTACAATGACCTCGCCTTCCGGACAACCATTCAATTCTTCAAGCCCGAGTTATTTCTTTGACCAGAATTCCTCAACTCAAGGATTCTTCCTTCAGTCTCCGGCTAATGGGACGTGGGCGCTTGCAGTGAAAGGAACAAATATTCTTTCTCCGGCAAACTACACTCTTTTCTCATTCGGAAATACTACCTTGCGTCTTGATGCATCAACAAATGTGTCTTCCATTTCGCCGGGAGGAAGTATACTGATAAATGCCAGTCTATTTAACGGAAACACTCCAATAATAAACGGAAATGTTTCTGCAACAATCATCAGACCAAATAACAATAAAAATATAATTGCGCTTTTTGACGACGGCCTCCATAACGACGGCGCAGCTAATGATGGAAGATACGCGAACACCTACACGAACACCAGCCAAGCAGGAACTTACACGACAACCATAAAAGCGAGAGGTTCATTCGCCGGAGGATTTTCACGAACACATATCATACTATTCTCTGTTGAATTACTCCCTGATTTGAAAATACAATCAAGCGACATTATTTTCAACCCACCCCAACTAACTCCCGGACAAAATAAAACGATAAATGTCTCCGCAACAATTAGAAATGTTGGAGAAAGATTAGCGGAAAATATCAGCGTGCAGTTTTACAGAGGTAATCCGACGAGTGGAGGAACATTATTCGGGAACTCAACAATAAACATTTTACAGATAAATTCTTCTGTCGTTATCAATGCTCAATTAAATCGCACTTTCAATTCTCAACCCTCTTTGAATATTGAGGGGAATACTACTCGAGGTGTATTTGTTAACGTATCTATTTCGGAGCCTGCTTTCAAACACGAGAATATTTATGTTGTTCTTGGCAGTCTGTCTGGTTTCATTGAATCAAACTACTCAAACAACATTGCTAACAAAACCTTAACATTCCCTCCAATAAATTATATGATTGGTCTTTCTCTTGGAACTTCTCCTGGAACCAATCTCAGCGACGGAAGAGTAATTCCGTTAAATCCCGATACGCTCCTGATAGTTTCAGTTTTCTCACAATATTGGCCGATGTTGGCGATTAGCAATTTCCAAGGTCTTCTCGACTCACAAGGACGAGCAAAAGGTTCAATGATAATTCCAAATGTTACTGGAGCTTCAGGACTTATGTTCTACACCGGATTTATAACATTAAACACGACAGGAATAGTCGGTTCAATTTCTCCGGCAATAAATTCGACGATAATATAAAAATAAAAAATTTAATTATTTTTCTTTTTCATCCGAAGAAGAAACAACTTCTTCATCTGCAACTAAAACAACGTCTGCGACTTTGTCGCCTTCTTTGAGTTTGACGACACGAACGCCCTGCGTCGCTCTGCCCATTTCACGAAGCTCATCAACAGAGATTCTAACAACCATTCCTTGTTTTGTTGTGGCGATTATGGAACTATCATCGGTAACCGGTAAAGAACGAACAACATCTCCATTCTTATCTTCAGTTCTAATATTGATAACTCCTTTTCCACCACGTCCAGTTAATCTATATTCATCAAGGGCGCTTCTTTTACCATATCCTTTATTTGTAATAGTTAAGATAGACATTTTCTTATTTTGTTCAACAGGAACAAGAGAAACGACTTCGTCTTTACTATTCAATTCAATACCTTTGACTCCGTATGAAGAACGTCCCATCGCACGAACTTCGTCGGCATTAAATCTTATAGCTTTACCATCCATTGTAGTAATCAAAACTTCTTGATTATCGGAAACTCTCATAACACTAATCAAAATATCCGAACCATCCATAGGCATGTTCATCACGCGAACGCCCGTGCTACGAGGTTTAGCAATATCTTTCAAAGGTAATTTCTTTACGATACCTAATTTAGTCAAGAACATCAAATATCCTTTTTCAAAATCAGAAACCGATAAAACATTAGCAATAGTTTCATCTCGCAAATTCAGTAGATTAACCATGGCTTTGCCTTTGCTTTGTCTTTCGCTTGAAGGAACATCGTTTGCTTTGAGCCAATATAATCTTCCACGGGAAGTGAAGAACAAAAGATTATCATGTGTAGAACAAGTAATTAATCTATTTACAAAGTCCTCTTCTTTCAAATCTGCGCCGGTAACTCCTACACCTCCACGTTTCTGTTCTTTATACGCCTTAACATCTACTCTCTTGATGTATCCTGAATTAGTAATCATTACCACAACATCTTTCTTTTCAATTAAATCTTGTTCAGTAATTTCGTCTACTCTCTTCAATACTTTAGTGCGTCTGTCATCTCCATATTTCTCCTTAATTTCTGCAATTTCTTTTTTGATTACTTTAAGAATTTCTTTTTCACTAGATAATATATTTTCCAATTCGGAAATTATTTCGCGAAGTTTCTTTTCTTCATCCTTGAGTTTATCAATTTCTAAATGAGTCAATTGTTGTAATTTAATTTCAAGAACAGCTTTTGCCTGTCTTTCAGACATTTCAAATTTCTTCATCAAAGATTCAAAAGCTGATTTGGCATCTTCTGATTTTTTGATTAATGTAACAATTGCATCAATATCTTTCAGAGCAATTAATAATCCTAAAACAATTTCAAGTCTGTCTTGAGCTTTCTTTAAATCAAACTCGCTACGTCTACGAACAACAAGTTGTCTGTATTTCACATATTCCATGATAATGTCTCGTAAATTCAAAACGCGTGGTTGTTTTCCGACAAGAGCTAATAGATTCGCGTCAAAACTCGTTTCTATATTTGTCAATTTATACAAAGAGTTCAAAGTAAATTTAGGTTCAACGCCTTTCTTTAATTCTATAACTATTCTTACTTTGCCACGAGCAGATTCATCTCTCAAATCAGAAATATCTGGTAATTTTTTATCTGTTGCAAGTTGTGCAATACTTTTGACAAGGTCTGCCTTATTGACCATATAAGGAATTTCAGTTACAATTATAGATGACTTTCCTTTTTTGTCTTCTTCAATTTCTGTGCGAGCACGAATAATTATTCTTCCTTTTCCAGTGCGATACATATCTTTTATAGCTCCACTAATCATTCCACCAGTTGGGAAGTCTGGACCTTTTACAAAATTAGCAAGTTCATCTGAAGTGATATTAGGATTATTAACATATTCTGTAACTGCATCACAAATTTCTCTTAAGTTATGTGGTGGAATATTAGTCGCCATTCCAACAGCAATTCCCGTAGCTCCATTAAGTAATAAATTAGGTAATTTTCCAGGTAAAGTTTCAGGTTCTTTCAAATCATTTGAAAAGTTAG
>SXGU01545508.1_pt1 | contig 31586 bp, 26 predicted proteins | sample 3174531 | NCBI WGS metagenome assembly SXGU01 (sample SAMN11356863, study PRJNA531348) | freshwater metagenome | isolation source: freshwater sample F1-140 | place: China: Fuxian Lake, Yuxi | collected 2017-12-25 | reverse complement strand
TTGTTGTTGGGGGGGTGGTGGGGGGGGTGGTGGGGGTGGTGGTGGTTGCTGCTAAACTGCTCACACCAGTCAAAAATAAAATTAACAAAAGAATCATAACTTTTAATTTATTAAACATATATATGGCCTCTTATTGAAATCTCTTAAAGTGACAAATGCAATTGGGATTGAAAAGTCCACGAATCGGCTTTTACATCATCTAATGGAATAATTCTGCCTTGAATTGCCTGAACTAGTATTTCAATTCTTTGCATTGGAAAATATTTAAAACCTAATCCCCAGCGAAAATTTTCAGGATATATACTTTGAATATTTTGTTTTGAATACTGTCCTATAGATTGAAAGTAGATTCCTCGTTTTAATTTCATAGTTGCTTGCGTCCAAGCATAGGCACCTCGAATGGGTTTTTGTCCAAAGGTCGTGTTTTCAAAAAGTCCGCCTTCCATCAGTACAGAGTTACCTTCACCCATCCCTGCTTCAAAAATCAAAGCTCCACGAAGTCTTTTTAAAATCTCGGTTTCTTCTGCCATACTTGTTATGCCGACGCGCCTTTTTTCAGAAGGTTCAAATAAATATAACATCGATAATCCAGAAAACTGCTCAGCTCTTTTTAAAAATAAATTACCAATATAAGGATTAAAAAAGAATTCATGTTTTTCTATTGCATATTGAAGTGTCAATCCGTGGGTTTGGTCATTTTGTCCGGCATTAAGTGCCCCACGATTAAATGCTGTATGATCTGGATGACGAATCCCATAAGCTTTATCCATAAAACCTAAATACATCCATAATGAATCAGAGAATTGATTTCGAAAATAATGTTCACGGGTTAAAATTTCTGTTTCATTAAATGTTTTATTGGGACTAGCAAAAATTGGTTTTTCAACTAAACCTAAATTAAATGCAAATATATACTTTTGATCTTCATCAAAACTTATAACTGTGTCTAAATCTTTTTGCATTCCATAAAATTTTTTAACTTGGCCAGTTCTTAATGGCGATTGTATTGCACTTAAACCACGATACTTAATATTAAATCTCAACCAATAAGGTAACTGAACTGAACCAAATAATCCTGAATATTCAGATAAAGTTTCATCATCTAATTTAGTATTCCAAAATGGTTTTGCTGCAATTTCTGCCGCAAACAAACTACGACCATAATCATTAAGTGGCCCGTTACCTCCTCCATTATAATGACAAGTCATACATGTTGCATAACCATGTCCAATAAATTCTGGGTAGGCATAGAGAAAATCAGCATTTAATAATGTTATAAATAAAAAATATATTAATGATAAATTTAAATTGTAAATAATTTTTTTCATTAAATATAAGGCTAAGTTAACAAACTTAGCTGGTCAATATTAAATGATTAACCAAAGTTCTAATCATTTTTTGCACCATTAACTATCCACGTAGTTAATGCATCGATTTCTTCTTTTGATAGAGGTCCAAAACCACTTTCTGGTTTTGGCATTATGTTCCCAATTCCTTTTACACGATTTAATAATGAACTCTGTCCGGGATCCCCAGGTTTTATACTTGTTAAAGTTTGCATATAAGTTTGAAAACGTACATTTGGCTTTTGTAATTGATGACAACCATCACATTTAGCAAGTAAAATATTTGCTTGAATAGAAGCAAAAGTTGGACCTAAAGGAATTGTAACGGGAGCTTTTCCTGATCCAATTAATGTAGGATCTAAATTAGTAATCCAATTTTTGATGTCTGTAATCTCATCAGTAGTAATTTCTAAACTTGGATGAGTCACTGACTCACCTAAAGCCACTTGTAAAATAGGTGATAATTCTGGTTCTGTTGGCAAAATTAATCTTTGATTATATGTATATTCTGGGTCTGCTATTTCAGCAACCCCTCCCATGGCTTGGACTGAATTATGACAGGTTTGACATCTTGCTGTTAAAACTTTTACAGCTTGAGTTTGCATTGCTAATGATGGATTTTCTAAATAATTATCTTGAAACGATGGATTGCTTTTTCCACAGTTTTGATAAAAAGTCCCAACAATTAATAAACTTGAAATATATAAAATTAGATTTAATTTTAATTTTACGTTTACATTTTTTTTCATCTAACGACCTCGTATAAAAAAACTAATCTTTATTAAACTTCTAATTGTTTAGTGCCCCATTTATTATCCATCTTTGAACTGCATCGCGCTCTAATTGATCGAGCCAGTTATCTTTTGGCATTTTATTTAATCCTTGGTTCATCGAATTATCACCATTCATACGACGAAACATTGTATGTAAATTTCCATTCGCCTGGCCCGTCACATAATCAACTTTTGAAGAGTCTAGTGCATTTGGTACAACACTGCCGGGTATAATTAAACTTTTTGAAACCAATTGTGCATAATTTGTGATATCGTAAAATCCTTGGAGTTCGACACTATTATGGCAGTACCAACAATTTTTTGCGAGAACTCCATAGGGCTCTCCAGTCGATCTGTTATAATCCATAAGAGCAGAAAATTTATCAACACCATCAAAATCAATTGAAGGTTTTGGGGCATAATTCGGAATCGTAATCTGTAAACTTTTTGCATTAACAATTAAATTAGCATTTGAGGGAGTTCCCATATCTATAGAAAGAATTTTTTCTTGATCTTCAGTTCTAATATCATCTGAAAACCAAAGATCTAGCTTTGCACTTTTTATATTTGCTGGAATTGAAATATTACTCGAATTTGAAATAAAATTATAATCCCAATCAAACCGGTTTTCTGTTCTATTATCTCTAAATTTATTTACAAAGCGAGTATTCAGTGCAGTTGTGTTTGTGCCAACAGTTATTGGAATAACAATAGCATTTGGATTTTCACCAATAACTTGAACATTAAATGAAAATATTTTTCCTAAATCAGCTTTTTGAACAGTATATGATGTTAATTCAAATTTTACTTCTGGTTTTGGAGGAGGAGTAGGTAACTCAACACTCTCGATTAAACCTATTTGCAAAGATAAATTATCATTATCGCCAATATGACCAACGGCTAACAAACTTCCAGAGTATAATAAGGCGGTCGTGTTTTTATAAACAGATTCATCTATGAATTCGAAAGTATTTGTGTATCGCACAGGTTGACCATTTAATTTTAATGTAATTCCTTTAATTCGAACACTCTGATCTCCAGATGTTAATGTTGGCATTGTAAACAAATAAGCTGTTTCACCTGCTGCAGTTATATAACCAGTTACACTAATAGAAATGGAAGCGTTTACTAATTTGGGTAGTGCAATATCTTTGAGTTGAAAAATTTCTGAATCATTAATTTTCCATGATAATTTTACAGAGTTAAAAACTTTTATAGGAGTTTTAGTGCCATTTATAGTTCGTTCGATAATTTCAGATGTCAGCGGAGTGATATTTTGAGATGTGGTTGTATAATTTGGGTCAAGCTTTGCTATTGCAGACGAAGTGTTAGATGTGCTTCCTTCACAATTTACTTTTTCTTTCTGATACAGTTCCCACTGCTCACGCAATTCAGAAATTGCAGCGCTATTGTGTAAACCAGTATATGGAGCATTATGAAGTTCAGAAACAGCATTTTTAGAAATCTTATCATATCCATTTAACTGAAATCCAGCAAATGCTGTTTTTAAATCAGGGTCTGCAAAAGAACCTTTACCTTGTCCACCCAAAGTATGACATTGACTGCATTTACTCATTAAAAGTTGATGATAACCTTTATTAAACACATCAATGTCATCCACAGAACATGCTAATTCTGGATTAAGTGAAAAGTCAAAACCACTTTGCAAACTACTGCTCTGAGAAGAACTTCCACTTCCATAACGGCTGCAATTATTAAATGCCAACATTAATAATAATGTGGTTGCTGCAAGAATTATCAACTGCAAATAACGTCTAATCACAAATCCTCCAATTAAGAAAATACTAACATTTTATCAATTTCATCGGATGTTAGAATTCTTGGTAAAACTGTATCTATTTGCGATAATTTTTTACTCATTGATAAATAATTTACAATAAAAGCTAAAGCGGCACGATCTGCACTTGAACCAACAACAGATGTGTCGTCTGCTGCTTGAGCAGTATTAAAATATCCAAGTTGAGATTTAGCAGCAAGGGATATTCCTGCTGGATCCACTGAAATCATATATGATGCTCCAGCTTGTCCTCGATCACCTGTCCAAGAAGAACCAGGAAGTTCGGATTCTGTACTTCCAACAGCACCATCAGTTACAACAATAATCATAGTTTTTTTATTCATTATTAAACTACTCGCAATAATTCTTCCAACATACAATCCTGCTTTTGTATCTGCCGTATCACCCGTTGTTCTTGTTCCATTGTGATAATCATAACCGCCTAACACCAAATTAGCAGACCCAGCGTTTCCATTCATTGCATTATAGACTAAAGTTGCAAACTTAAATTCTTCGGTTGAAGTTTGAGTATTAGCGTTGATTCCCCAAGTTGTGGCAAAAGCTTGATTGTCGCGAGGATTTGTATTCGTGCTTGATGCGTTTCTATTTAATTCAGTGTTGTCATTAGTTGCACAGTACAATACTTTTTGAAGTTTAGCAGCATCGTTTGCCCCAATTAAATTAGAAACTTGATAATTACTGAGTTTTTGAATTGTTTGAAATAATCCTAATACTTTCTTCTTAGAAACTAATGAATCTAAACTTCCAGAAACTGAAAGCGCACTTAATACATCTTCATAACGACTAACAACAAGTGGTGCCGGAGGAGCAACAAATGCTGGTAAAATATTCGCACCTGTTTTTGTATTATTAATTCCTAGGTTAGATAGAAGTTTTCCTTTTAACCCCATCGAGTATGCCATTCCAGAAATATCAAAATTATTTGTAGATCGATCATCGCCACTTTGAGTTGCTAACCCTACAAACGATGCATTCGATAAGGCTGCCGTGTTCATTGCAATCCCCTGTTTAACACCTGATAAAAATGGTGAGCCAGCATAAAAATTTGCTTTGTTTGCGAAGTCAGTTATTCCTGTTGGATTTTTTCCTTGACCAAGTTTTGTATACGAAGGAAGTTTGTATCCACTCTTATCTAGTGGCATCCAATTTCCAGCAAGCCCTGCGCCTCCTGCTAAATTTAGAGTTATTAATGCCGGCATTTCAGTAGCACCACTCACCCCACATACAAAATCCTGAGCCTGAGCGACCCCTGCATTAGCAAACATTGTTATTAGTGGTGGTAATGTAAGGTAGCTACTTCCACCAATTAGACCTGCATTTAAAAAATCTCTCCTAGAAATCATTTTTCGACCATGGGATTTTTCCCAATCGTTTTTGATTTTTTCATCTTGTACTTGTTTTTCAAACTCTAGTTCTTTTTTGATATTTTTTTCGCTCATACATCCCTCCAACACGTTTAAAAAAATAAATAATGATTAATAAAATTATAACGTCAGTGCATTTGTACTACTCAACATGCTTGTACACATAAATAGAGTTGCATCTTGTGCTGTACCAGCATAATTTTCTCCAGCGAATGCTTCATTAAGTGCATCTAATAATATTTGCCTTTCAGTATCATCTTCTGCTTTACCCCAGCATGATAAAGAAATTCTTCGAATTGAATCTTTTAAAACTTGTTCTGAAGGAAGTTCATTACTTGAAAAATTTATACCAAGTAGTACTCGACGATCAATATCTTCAAGTTCAGTTTCAATATCAATTAAATCCTGGCAAACTTCACCTGCAATTGAAATTTCACCAATTAACATAGGAGCACTCACAGCATCGACAGCTCCTGTTACAGATATTGTTCCTTGTTTATCTTCATACATTTTTAATGCTTTAGGAGAAGCGTTTTCAGTTCCTAAGCAAGATACCAAGTGCTCCAACACTTGCTTTCCATAAATTGTAGATAATGTTATTTTATCAGGAACAGTACCATCAGATATATATTGGCTCACTGTGGAAGAGTCCCCAGAATTTGAAGATCCCCCACCACCCTTTGAACAGCCTTGTCCAACGCCAATTATATATGAAGCAATCAAACCTGCTATAATTAATATTTTAAAATAATTGCGTTTCATAATTATTCTCCTATACATTCTTTAGAGATTACAATTCGTTTAAATAAATGTTTTAAATTATAATTATTCTTAACAAACTCATCTGCCGCGGTATTTATTAAATTACGATCAAAATCTTTAACATCTCTTTTACAAACAGTTTTAAACACTCTTTGAGCCATGCAGTTAGGAAACTTTTTAGATTCAGCAATCATTTTTCCAAATGAAGAAGCTCCTTGGCCACTCATTGGACCCTGCCAACCAAAATAATCCATGGACCATTTTTCTGTCGCAGCATTATACCAACTATTATCGACAGTGACGTGACCATTTGGAAAAATATTATCATTATGATTATACTTTGATGCGACGTTGGCGACATTTCGCAATTGCGTAGGCGTATAATTTTTAAGAGCAGGATCATCATTTTTGATTCCTACTTTCATTCCAACTTTAGTATCTTCATCCATATCCGTTGGATTGAGTGTTCCAGATATACTACTGTGTTTGATAAAATTATTACTAAATGTAAAGTAAGCAAAAGCAGGACGTAAAGGATCCATTCCCGAATGACAACCTTTACACGATGAAAGAAACTTCGAATGACTTCCCCCTGGAAACCGATCAACATCTCGTCCTGTGGGAGCCTCGCTTCGAGAAGTGTTAGACCATGTTTCCATAGGTGTACATAAAAATTCTTGAAAAGAATATTGCAGCATACGTCGATTCGTTCCAGCTATTGCATGGGATTGCATAAATGCTCTTGAAGTTAAAAGACCTGCCGCTTCACCCTCTGGAAAAGAAACTACTTGTGCCTGATTATTGTTAATACAATCTATTAAATCATCATTTGGATTCGCACATTTTATCATTTTTTGTGTCGTTGGTTCTAATACCCTAACCAAATCAAATCCACCTTTTTGTAAAGATTCATAATGATTATTTGAAGATAAAATATCACGAATAACATCGCTCGGAACTGCAGCCTTTGAATAATTCGCCTTAAAAACAATATCAGTATATAACAATTTTCGAGCATCATAATTATTTCTTGTAGCACCAACAACAGTGGCGACAAAATCATTTAGTGAGGCTCCTACAGACTCGTCTCTGTTTGACATTGGTGTTGCAAAATCTCTAACTGTAATATTATAAAAAGATGGATTATAAAAAGTTCCATCAATATCTTGAGTCAATCCTCTACCATCAGTTGAATCCTCAATTGCAGCAGTAGCTGCTTCTATTAATTTATTTTCTCTTATTAAAGATTCCATTTTTTTAAGACGAGGATTTGATAGTGGAGTCGAAACACTATTAATTCGAGAATAGATTGTTAATGCTTTTTTTAATTCTGGAGTGACTTGAGTATTTAAATCAATAGCAAAGGAAGGCATTTTATCTAAATGAGGAGCAGCAGGTCCAAGAATTTCAAAATCACTTAAAGCTGTACAGTAAATTGCAGCCATATAAAATTTACCTTTCCAGAAGTGATTTCGTGAATGGGCTTTAGGATATACAAGACCAGGATCTAATGGTTTTCCATCTTGATCAAAATATTCCCCTTCTGGTACATCTCGGTTAAATTTGGGTATCGAATCTAATTCCGATTTATAAGTATTCGTACTTGGATCTAAATATATTTTTGCTGAGGAACTGGGTTCATTACCAAATGCAAGTCGAATATCCAATGTTTTAGTTTTAACACCTAAATTATCAGTTGGCGTATCTAAAGTTACAGTGCCTCCTGATGAATACCAATTACTTAACATTCCTCCAAAAGTACCTCTTAATGTTCTAGTCTCTTGGGATGTTATGAAAACATTTAATTTTTTGGGATCATCAGAATCAGGAGTACTACTATAAACTTTTAATAAACCGGCTTTATTGCGAACAACATAAATGTGTTGAAGTTGATTTACATTTAAAGCCTCACGATTTGTTACAAATGAATTGATTAATCCCCCACGAATAGATGTCTTTGAGTTCTCTGTCGTTGTAATTGATGCTTTATAGGCGTCCCCCATATTGTAAGTATGTGAGAACATAAAATTATTATATTCTTTGAAATAGTTATCACCTAAAGAAACAATTCGCATTGCTTCTTTAAAGCTTCTTTTTTCATCTTCGTGGTTCACAAGACGTTCAGAAGTTGTTAAAGGTTGAATCCATAACTCAATCGTCATTTCGTTGGAAGCTTTACAAGCATTAACAATTTTGTCGGCTGGACCAATTGATTTCATTACATTTGGATCAGAGAATTGAATAAAATCAGAATCAATCTGTGCATAAGGTTTAATTATCTCTAAATTTAATGGATCTCCATTACCCGAAATATCTTTAACTATTGATCCACTTGTAACACTTGAACCAATTGTTACATTTGCTGAGTTAAAACGATAAAGAGCTATAACTTTATCTCGCACACTTTTATCACCCACACCTTCAATACTTAAAGCAAGTGCAAAATTTAAATATAGGAACGAAAGAATATTAAATATAATTAAAAAAATAAAATTTATTTTTTTAATTTTTATTTTTTTATATTTCATAAACATATCTAACTCCCTTAATTCGTCTCAAAAAATGTGGCTCCACCTTGCGTAGGATTTTCAACTGATGATTCTTGATGAGAACCAACTAATAATGTTTTATCTGAAATGGCTAAACTGAAGCCAAAATAATCTCCTGCTGATTGTGTTAATCCAGGAATAATTTTATCAAAGATGTAAGTCGATTTAGAATTAATAGTACCAGGACAAAATTTGTAAACATAACCTCGATTACTAGTGCCATCATTTGGAGCTCCGACGAAGGCACAACCTGTAGTGCTACTAAGTGTAAGACCAGATCCAAACCCACTTAGAGGAACCTCGTTTGGCCGTTGTAATTTAAAGATTTTATCGCTTGAATCTACTACTAGAACTAATCCTATTGTAGAAGTCCCTCCATTGGTCCAACCAGGAGCAGAAATTATTATTTTACCATTTGAAATAAATACTTTTTCGCCAAACTTAGAACCAACATCTAGACGTATTGAACCGGTAGTTACTTCATTCGAAGATTTAAATGTATTTACATTTTCAAGATATACAGTTGAAGCTTGATTCATTGCAGGCAAACTTAAGCTTGGAAAACTTTTTGAATATTCCCATAAATTTGAGTTAGAATTATATAGATATTTAAATACAACACCAACTCTTTGACTAATTGTACTTACTGCTTGTGGAGCTCCAATAACTAAAGTAGATCCTTCAATAGAAACACTTGATCCAAAATTTCTTGAAGTACTTGAACAATAACTTCCGCATAGAATTTTTTGTTTTAAATTTCCAAGAGTATCAAAAAGGTAAACCGCACCTTGTTTATTATTATCACCAGGTGATCCTATGGCAATACTTACACCATCAGTACTTACGGATTTTCCAAAATAAGCAAACGAAATTGATTCAGTTCCAATAACGGATGGAGCCAGTTTAGTAACAAAATTCCAAACATTATTTATAGAATCATATTTATAGACCCATGCTCTACCTGAAGATGAATTATCTAATAATGAGCCTAATACTAAAATATTATTTTTTAGATAAAGTGCATTAGGCGAACTACTTTTAGTTGCAGAATCAGATACAGAAAGATCAGATGTGCGCAATACACTATGTAGCTGCCAATTACTAACACCACTGACTATCGATTTTTTAAACATATAAATAGCACCTGTTGCATCATATGTCGAATTAGGATCTAACTTTTTTGTACCAGCTCCATCGTCATCTGGCGCAAGAACAGCGGCCCAGTTACCATCAATTGAAGTTTGTTGACCAAAATGATCTGCGGCACTTAACAATAAAGTCGAATTAGAAATTTCTTTTGTTATTTTGAATTCCTCAAGACAAGAACTATTGACTGTAACATCTATAGTTTGTTTAGTAAGTGATTCTAATTTTTTGTTATAATAATTATTTCTTAAATAAACATCAACTGTAACAGTTCCTTGCATACATCTACGATACATTTTAGTCGCATCATCAGCTTTATCAACTACTGAAATTTGAAAATTCTTGGAAGTATTTGGCATAACTGAGTTATCTTTATTTGCAAATGCACAAGCAATATCTTCTGCTAATGCAGATTCTAAAGCACCAGCAGAGTTTCTCACCTTTAGAGTAGAAACTATATTTTGATTATTACTATTTTTGACTGATCGAGGGACGCACATTACTCTTGCTTCAGCAGTCATACTTTCACACCCAGGTTTAGTAGTCACTTCCGAGTATGTAAGACTAAAATTACTACTCATCGCAGATCCTGTAAAATCAATTCCATATCCCGAATTAAGAGTTGCTGTTGCACCACCAGTAAAGCCTGTCATCACAGGACGTCCATAATTATTAGTTTCATTTGCTTCATTTTGTGGACAGGGATTTAATGTTGGATCAGGAGAACCAAGTGCACTACTATCAGCTATTTTACTGCTTCCACTTCCACCTTGTGAGCAATTTTGAAAAAGAAATAATTGCAAAAATAAAGAAAAACCAATCGCGATAATTAAACTAATTTGCTTTTTTGAATACCCATTTTTATTTTTATCTGCAATCGACATACTTGCCCCCAAAAACTTAATTTCTAGTTACAAATATGTTCAGCTTAAGTTGCTATTTAAGAAAGAACATAAAAAATATAATATAACTACAATTATGTCACAAGAATATTCAGTTGCATATTTTTTTGAACTTTATTCTCAACAATATACAATTTTTAATTAAAATAAAATTTATTAATTTAATTTGATAAAATGTTTAACGGTATATTCGTTACTTTTGTAAATAAGTTTTTCAATATTCTAGTTTCTTATTATGAAAACCCAAACGTAAGTTTTGGTTTTCATAATACGGGGTGATTAAAAATCACCCCAAACAAACAAGAAAATAACTGCTTATGATTATGTCTGATATAATTGTGTAGCAATCAGACTTAATCATGAGCAGTTATTTTTATTTTCTCAAATTGAATATCTCAATATACAAAACTCATGAGCATTTATTTGTAATTATTATCTGAACAAACTTTTTACAAATAATATAAAAAAAACATCTCTCAAAAAATTAATCTCTATTATCTATGACCCTATGGTATTTTAAAGTATTGTCTCAATTTCATGGAGGATAAATAAGTCTCATGAGTATATCTATTTCATTAATAAGAAATTTATCTTTTACAATTTTTATTTTGTTTAATTTAACAACAAAAAAATTATTTGCAGATTCTATTGTTAAGATTTGGCCTCATATTCCATTTGTTGCAGGCGCCAACCTTTGTTCTACCGTTAAAGAATTAAATACCAATCGTGTTGACACACGAAAAAGTTATATTTTTGAAACTATAAGCTTAATGAGATCTGGTGCTTTACCTCTTGAAGCTCTAACAATTTTAAGTCAGTTTGATTCATACTACAATCAACACATTTATGAATCTGAAGCAAAACTTAAAATCTCGCTTGAATCCTTATTGAAATCTGAAGTTCAAAAATTATTTAATTATTATAATCCAGTAAAACAAAAATTTGAGTTTAACAATTCAACTGCTGCTATCAAATTACAGTCTCGACTTGTTGATTATTTTAATCCCTCTACGAATCCTAGAAAAATTGATGAGGATAAATTACCTGTTCATGAGATAGTTGATTATATTGCCAGTGGTACATTTGGATTTACTTCTGATTGTACTAATAATATTTACATATCATTAGAATTATTAGAACTAGAAACTGGAAAAATCATTTCATTTTCAGCAAGTGGAACTATCACTTCTGCAATAAGAAATTTAGCAGAAATAATATTTCATAACTTTCAAAAACCAAGTTTTCCATCAACTATTAAAATTGATGGTGATAAAAAAATAAAAATATTAGGTACACCAAACGGGAGATTTACAGACAAAGTCGATTGGACCACTGCAAATCGCGCCTGTCATACATTAAAAGGAAGATTACCAACATCCCAAGAAGTTAAAGATATTTCACTTCTTGGATCTTACTCTGGAGGCTTGACATTAATAAAACATGGCAATTACTCGCTAGATGGTGAGAATAATGTCTATATAAGTGATTTTGAAGGGCAAGAAGAACAAAATTTTAATTATATATCAGAAAAGAAGGCTTACTTTTTTTGTGTAACTTCTAATTTATGAAAATTAAACTTATAAATATTTTAACTGTGACTTATTTTTTTATGGAGCAAAACTTACTCTATTTCGTCCAGAATTTTTTGAATGATATACTGCCTTATCAGCTCTTTCAAAGACTTGCTCCCAGGTTTTTTCAAATGTACCACGTTCAGCAACTCCTAAAGAAACAGTGACATTTATTTTTTTTCCTTCATATATAAACTCATGCGTTTGCACTGTTTGGCGAATTCGTTCTGCGACATCAAGAGCTTGACGAGAATTACTTCCCATCAGCATGATGACAAATTCTTCTCCACCATATCGTGCAAAGTAATCGATTGAGCGGACCATTTTATTACATATTATTGCACCGAGTTCCCTAAGAACAAAATCTCCACCTGAATGTCCATGGGAATCATTTATTTTCTTAAAATGATCAATATCAAATACAATCATTGAAAGAGGTTCACCTAGTGTATCAGCTCTTTTAATTAGTTCTGGACTGCGAGCAAGATAATCTGCCTTAGTATAAGCACCAGTTAAGGGATCTTTTGCAACTTTTTCTTGAACTTCTTTTGACGACATAGCCTCTAAGCTTCCACGTTCTAAATACTTAAAAACAACATTTCCAGTTTTTATTTGATCATTATTTTGAAGTCGATGTGGAGTTAAAGCTGGCAATAAATTTCCATTTACGAATGTCTTATTAGTGGATCCCATATCAATTACTGAAACATCATTTCCCATAACCATAAATCGTGCATGATTTCGACTTAAGCTTCGGTCATCGATAAATACCGTACATTCAACTGAACGTCCTATAATAGACTCTGGATGAACCAATGGATACTGCTTTCCTGTATAGGCCGGTGGCCCTATCAAAACAACTAAACAAGGTGGAGCATCTGTAGCATCTTTAATTTTTCCCATAAAGGTATCAGATGATGCAAACTGTGTTTTTTCTGATTCAACTTCATCATATTTTTTATTATTTTCGCTCATAGAAGTAGAATATTACGAAGCCATTTTACTGACAAATCCAGAACTTATTTTCAGGACTTCAGTACTAGCTCAACTCAAAGGAAAACTCCATTCAACTTTAGTTTTTCATATTATTTGACTAGAACAACTGCCAATGATTAAATTTGGATTGTAAAACAATTGTAATGACTCATATTTTTTTATCAGTAACTCAATGGAAATTTAACAATGACCTCTAATGATTTAGCTACAGATTATTTTAAAAGATGTAAGATGAGAATAAAGGCTCTTAAAGTTTTACTAGATGAAGGCGCTTACCCAGACGTTGTTCGTGAGAGCCAAGAGATTGTTGAGTTATTACTAAAAGGCTTCTTGAGAAAAAAAAATATTGATCCACCTAAATGGCATGACGTTGGTTCAATTTTAGATGAAAATAGAAATATATTAAATCCTAGTATTTTAAATGAACTAGACCAAATTCTTGAATTCTCGAAATACTTGCGTCGAGAAAGAGAAAATGCTTTTTATGGCGAAGAAGATATTATTCCTCTACAACATTTTGATCAAAAAATTGCACAATTTTGTTATGATAAAGTAAGTTGGCTCATTCAATTATTTCAATCTGAATTTAATTAATATGAATAAATCTGAAGTTATTTATCAACAATTAAGCGACATTATTAAAATCTGGAGTTTAACATTCGAAAATAATAATATTGGCCTCATTGGTATGTTGCAATTTGGTTCAACTATTAAAAAGCCAATTAAAAAAAATACAGATTTAGATATTTTATTAATTTTTAAAGACCTCCCCCCTAATAACTTTGATCAATTTAAATTAACTACTAAGATCGAAAATGAATTAAATTCTGAGTTAAAAAAAATTAAAGATCACAATATTCGATGTAGTTTCATTTTAAAAAAAGCAGACCAATTAGATCACTTATCTCCTTTTTTTTTAGATTTTATTGATACCAGTAAAATTTGGTACGATCCGCAAAACTATCTTTCCAATTTGATCATAGATATCCAAAATTGGATTAAAAAATACAATTCAAAAAAAATCCAAAAAGGCAATTTATGGTACTGGGTCTATTCACAAGACCATACAACACCTGTAGATTTTAAATTTGATAAATAAATAAGAAAAAATCATTGAAAAATTTTTTCTTATTTATACAGGAGAGAGTGAACAATGGTTAGGGCCAAATAAATTAATTCATGTAGTTCCATACAAAAAATTTATTTTGGAAATTTTACCTAAGCTTAAATTTTAAAATTGCCGATACTTTCCAAGGCCTACTAACCAGGCTACACCGACCAAATCTTCGTCAGGATAAATTGATTCTTCTCTATAAGCTCGAGATCTGTATTTATGAATTATAAATTCAAGATCTCGTTTCATTTCTTCAACAGATTCTGGGCGTAAACTTCTCTGACTTGAAGTAAGATATCCAATCTCATTTGATAATTGATTTTCAAATACATCTAAATATTTAATATGCCGAGCACGCATAAACTTTTTTTGCAATGGACCATTTTTCAGCCAAGTTAATACTCCACTTTTTTTAACTTTCACTTTATCACCAAGAGGAATCTCAATAAGCTCAAGTTCTTCCAATTCACGAAGAAATTGAGCAACATTACTTTTCTGAAAATGTCCTTTTAAAATTGTCAATTTTAAAGATTTATATTTCAAAAGTAGGACAAAAAAATCATATAATTTTTCGTTATTACTAAAATATTTTTCTTGTTTATGGGTAAGGCTAAAAGTCTGCTCTCCTGATTCTTTAACAATTGTCACAAGTTCAATAACAGAAACTCCCGCCACACCACATATTTCTTGTAATTTTTTAAACGATAAATCATCAGCTGTGAAAAATCTCTTTATAGTGACTTCTGAACATTTCATTTGCTTTGAAATTTCACCATAACTGATTTTTTTATGTTTAAGAATTAGTTTTAACTGATTTCGAATTGCTTTTAATTCATAATCTTCTTCCAAAAAGCCCCCATTTACCTATTTTAGTATCACTAATTGATACTTTATTACAATTATTATTTATTTAGTATCTTTTAATAAAAACTAATTTTATATGCATGCAACATGTTCAAATTTATACAATATTTAATTTTTATTATTTTTATAGGAATCTCGCAAATGGCTAACTCAAAAACAAGAGTCAATAATTTACTCCCAATCTATTATATTGCTTCATCAGGAAATGTAAAATTAGCACTTGAAAAACTGCATTCGCTAAATATTCCAATTTTATCAAAAAAAGAACAACTAATACAATCCAAGTACATCGAAAGATTTGAGAATAATAACTTGGCTACTCAACTTACACAAATCTATGAAAATTATTGGAGACTTGTACTACTTCAAACCTTAACAATGGAGGAAGGTTACAAATACCTCTTTACAAATCTCACTCCTATAATAAAAAATTTAGGTGGTTCAATTAATGAATTTTCTGAATCTGAATATGATCGAATTTCAGCATTTTTAACTGAAAAACTTAAAGAACTAGGATTTTATTCAAAAATTGGTGTTGTGAGCCCCCATCTTAATTTAATGATTTGGAAAAAAGAAAATTCTAAAAATTTCACAGTCAATTTAGGCGATAGTAATATTCAATCAATCAAAGTAATTTTAATGGATAATTTTATAACTCTTGGATGGGCAGCTTATGCCACTTTTAATAAAATTCATGTGGGAGGATGGGTATCTGACAATGCCTTATATTGTGTAGCATCTAGTTATGATTTAAACAGTGAAAATTTTAAAGTGAGTTTTCTTGTCCACGAAGCAAGACACTTTGCAGATTTAAAAAAATTTCCAAACCTAAGTTCAATTGATTTAGAGTACAGAGCTAAATTAAATGAATTAATCGTAGCAAATAAAACTCTTCCCAAACTACTAGATAAATTTTTTAACGAACAAAAAAATGATAAATCAAATCCTCATTCTTATGCCAGTTTTTTACTTATAAATAATTTATCCAACAAAACTTCTTCTCCACTTACACCAAAAAATATTACCAAGCTACCTAAAAAACAAATTCAAAAATACGCCTCTGAACTTTTAACTGATCACACCAAACAACTCAATCTAAGCCCATAAGATTCGACCAATCCGATATCTCGTCTTCATTACTATTGAACTTCAGTTTAATTTAATTAGGGCTTGACTCATCCTTTACCTCTTAATAAATTTTAAAAACAGTCTCCATATTTGATAATGGTTTAATTTACAGAGGATTTATTTCCATATGCCACTTGTATTTAAAGAAATTAAATCAGAGGATTTTATCCTCATCCGAAAATGGTTTAAGAATCCACATGTAAAAGAAGTATGGGAAAATGAAGAATTTGAAGAACCCTACGAAGAATATATTTTTCGTACTTCAGATGAAACTATAAAACAATTTATTCTTTATTATAATTCTACACCAATTGGCTATTTTCAGTTTTACTGGGCCTCTAAAGTTGGTAATAATTGGTGGCCTGGAATTGATCCAGAAACTGTTGGCATAGATTTTTACATTGGTGAGACAAGTTTTTTAGGTAGAGGAATTGGAACATTAATTATTTTAAATGCTTTAGAATTTTTATTCAAAGACAAAAGTATAAATAGAATTATCGCTGATCCATCACCAAATAATTTAAAAATTATTCACTTGCTCACCAAATGTGGCTTTCAATCAAAAGGAGAAATTAATACTCCAGACGGCAAAGCTATACTCATGGAACTAAAACGGTAGCGGCCCACAGCTGTCCGAGAGGGTGGCATGTAACGTGTTCAGTTCAAGTCTTTTTCCGAATTCATACATTTTAAATAAAAACTAATTTTTGCAATTTTATTTTCCCATTTTTAATCAATTAAATACATTATGACTGTTCACATATTCTGTAATAATCTCAATTTGAAACTAATCTAAATAATTATTATCACAGGATTAAATTTAAATAGTTTATTCACATATTTTATTTTAATGTTATTTTTTGTAAATCGCTCTACACTGTATTCATGAACGATAAAACAAGTTCATGGCTTCAGAGATAACTCTTTAGCGGAAATATAAACAGGAGGTTTTATGAAACAAATTAAAAAAGCCATTGGAGTAACAGGATTAATAGCAGCCAGTTTCGTAATTGGATGTGCAAAAAAAAATACTGAACAAGCTTCACTAGCTAAAACGAACTTTAAAATTTCGGGTTCTTCTAATGCTGCAACTGTTGCAAAATCTGGATTGGAGTATTTTCTATCTAAATTAATGCCAACAGCACAAGCGGGAGTCCCTTCAAGCATGATTTCGAAAGACAACCAAACAGTAACTTTATCTTCTCTTTGGGTTGTTCTAAAAGAGATTGAATTTAAAAGTGCTGAAACTGCAGGAGAAGAAACAGAAGACGAGAAGACAGAAGGAACTAATTTTCATGGACCCTATGTTGCAGATTTGCTTGCCGCAAATCCAACAGCTTTAGATTCTCAAAGTATCCCGAGCAAAACCTATAAGAGAATTAAAATGCAATATGAAAAAGTTGATACGTCTGTTCTCTTAGAAAAAGCACCAACGGCTCCTGCGGCTCTTGCAAATAATAGCATTTACATGGAAGGAAGTTTTTGTAGTACAGCAAATTGTGATTTCACTTTCAAGCTTGATGATGGGGTTGAAATTGAAATTTCAGGACCAAACGGTATTTTGGCTACGGATGGCCAAGATTTCTTAGTAAGTATCCAACTTGCTAATGTGATTCGTCAAATAGACTTTACTGTTCTTAGCGTAGCCACTGATAAAAATATCACACATGATAATCGAGTAGCTGGAGCAAATATTTGCGATAGCATTGATGCAAGCGCAAGTGATTACTATACTTGTATTAAAAAAGGTCTTGAAAAAGAAGCAAAATTCGCAAAAGACGATGATGGAGATGGTGAAGTTGATGCTGACGAAGAATCTGTTGAGTAATAAGAAAAGAAAAAAAATAAAATACAACTCAACTAAGTTTACAAATAAAAAAACAGATAAACTAAATAATATTTTATGAAGGAGGTAGTCAATATGGAAAAACCAAATGTCTATAATTACCACGATTACCTCCTCTTTATAAAAGACTGGATCACTTACAAACAAACCAACGATCCAAATTTTTCACTTCGTAAGTGGAGTAAAGCAGTAGATGCATCACCAAGTTTACTCACTATGATATTTAAAAATGAGAGAACACTTTCATTAGCACTTTTTCAAAGAATGTCTTTACAATTGGATCTAAAAAAAAAAGAAAGAGAAGTTCTTTTTTTACTTCAAACTATCGCAACTTCTGAAAAAGCAGAAGAACGATCTAAAACTTATGCTCAATTAATTAAAATACCAGAATATAAAAAGCAAAATTTAAATAATTTAAAAGTTTTTGAATACTTGTCCAATTGGATCAATGTAGCCATACGAGAACTTTCTTTTACCAATAATTTCGCAGACGATCCAGTTTGGATTAAAAATCGACTCAGAGGAAATATAGATATTTCATCAATTGAAAAATCGTTAAACTTTTTAAAGAAAAATAATTATCTTACTCTTGATGAAAATAACAAATGGAAACCCACACAAAATAAACTAGATTGCTCAGATGGGGTTTATAAATTATCGCTAAGTGATTTTCATCGCAGCATGTTTGACCTTGCTAATCAATCCATAGAAGAAGTGTCAAGAGATAATCGGTATATTACTGGGCATACATTTTCAATCTCGGAAGATAATTATAACGAAGCCCAAGAAATATTAAATGAAGCTTTAAGTAAAATTCAAAATTTAAAAAATAAAAAAGAAACCACTCATGTTTATCAAATGCAGTTGGCATTATTTCCATTAACTAAAATTAACAAGGACGTATAAAATGAAAAAATTAATTGCTCGACATGATAAATTCAGTATTGATCGAAATTTTAATTTTAAAACGATTTTAAAACTATCTTCTATTTTTCTTTTAATTACTTCATGCCAAAAAAAAGAAAGTGGAGGAACAACTACTGGAAATCCATTAACCCTAAGCATAACATCATCAAACCAAAACAAAACAATCGCAGTAAATACTAAAACTTGGATGGATCGTCTTCTTTTAACTTTAATTCCACGAGTAAATGCTCTTCCGCCTCCGACGTTACTTGTAGATGCTCTTGATAATAATGTTCAACTTAATGAGGCATGGACTGTAATTAAAGAAGTTGAATTTAAAAATACAGAAGCTACTTCTAACGAAGTAATTGATGGCGCCGAAATAAGCCTTCCTGGCCCATATATTATAAATTTATTTTCATCAACACCTACTTCTATTGGTACAACAGAAGTAAATTACACAAATTTAAAAAGAATCAAAATGAAATATAGCAAAGCTGAATCAAGTGTAACAATAAACGAACCGTCTGCTCCAGCAGGATTAAATGGTAAAAGTATTTATCTTTCAGGATCAGTAAATAATAATTCATTTATCTTTTCATCTTCAGAAGAGATTGAATACGAAGTTTCAGGCCCCAATAGCGTAACCCTATCTTATTCAACCTCACATTTTTTAATTTCAATTAATATTGCAAATTTGATTAGAAAAATAAATCTCTCTTCAATAACAAATAATAGTGCAACGATTGATGAAAATAATAAAATTTCAGTCACAAACCCCTGCCCTTTAATCGACTCATCAGCGCAGGATTTATACACCTGCTTTCAAAAGGGTTTAAAATCTGAAGCAAACTTTGGAAAAGATTCGGATGGTAGTGGAGAACTTGAAACCAACGAAGAGTCAGTTAAAGATTGATTTAAATAAATTCTAATTCAATTTTTAAATTTAAGCTTATACTTAAGAGTTTTTAACAATTGGCCTTTATTTCGTAGCAATTTATTATGAAAATACAAACTTTAGTTTGGATTTTCATAATACGGGGTGATTGAAAAATCACCCCCAACAACAAGAAAATAACTGCTTGTGATTATGTCTGATACAATCGCGAAGCGATCAGACTTAATTATGAGCAGTTATTTTATAATATTCTGGACGAATATCTAACTAAACTCATCATCCTCTACAAACTACAATAAAATTAACCAACCATTCTTATTGTACAGATATTTTTACGTCATTTTTTTCGAACCAAGTATTTTCTTAATTCTTAATTCTTAATTCCAGAGATCTAAACTAGAAAATTCTAAATCATTCTATTTCAATTTATTTTAATATTTTTTTCTTTTTTTGATCGGAGCATCTTCTTGGATCTGTGTGGATATCCTCTCTTAGCAAAAGGAGGTGTTCTGAATAGCGATAGCGGTTGAATTTAAAAAATTATTAATGCACACAAAACCAAAAAATGCGCGCTACAAAAAAATCTGTGCAGCACAAACCAAAAAGTCATAATTTCAAAAATTTTTGCATTAATAATTTTTTAAGTTCAAATTCAGAAAGGGCGAAGCCCGCGCCTCCGTTGCTAAGAGAGGATCTCCACACAGATCCAAGAAGAAGTCTTATTAACTCTTGCTTAATTACTCTTACTTAATTACTCTCGCTTACTTATTTTCTCCATCAGAAGTTGGCGATGGATCCTTAAATTTTTCATTTAACAACATTGTATCGATAATTGCATGACTTTCTGTTGGAGCACCTTTTTTACCAGCTCCTCGAATTTTTTTATTCTGTAAATCTTGTTTTTGAAGTTGCTCTGTTAAATCAACTGTTATGTTACCAAAACATCTAATCTGACAAGCAAGCCGTCTTTGATCAATATAATAACTTGATCCAATCGTTGTTATTTCAGCTTTTTTAGGTGGAAGTATATTATTTTCACCTTCTACAACTTTAACTCTGCATTCAGCACAGATCGCCTCACCCTTACAGAGTGAGCGAATTGGTATTTGATTTTTCTGAGCTGCACTCAGCAGAGTTTCTTCTGGTTGAATTTCAATTGTCTGCTGAGTTGGCAGAAAGGTCACTTTCATAAATTTATCTCGCGTATTCTACTGAGCGAGTTTCTCTTATCACAGAAACTTGGACCGCTCCAGAGTATGGCATTTCTCTCTCGATTTTTTTAATTATATCACGTGTAAGTAATAATGATTGATCTTCAGTTACCTTTGCTGCTTCAACCAATACTTTTACTTCTCTACCAGCTTGAACTGCAAAAGTTTTTACAACTCCTTCAAAACTATTTCCAATAGATTCTAGATCAAACATTCTTTGGATAAAATTTTCCATATTAGGACGACGAGAGCCGGGTCTTGACGTTGATAATAAGTATGCTGTTTGAACTATCAATGGTATCAAACCTTGAGTTTTTTCTTCACCCAATACGCAACGAATTGATTCGACAACAACTTCAGGTTCATTAAACTTTTTAGCAAACTCTGCACCGACTGAGCAGAAGTTTCCTTCAGTACTATGGTCAACAGCGAGACCTACATTATGAAGAAGACCCGCACGTCGAGCTAACTTAATATTAGCACCCATCTCAGAGGCAAGTAGTCCAGAGATATATCCCACTTCCATAGCCTGTACATAAGCATTTTGTAAATGAGTAGAACGATATTTTAAGCTTCCAACAGCTTTCAAAAGCTCAACATGTAAATTTGGAATTCCTAATTCGACACAAGCTTTTTCTCCGTCTTCGCGAATGACTTTATTCATTTCTACTTGGACCTTATCAACAACTTCTTCAATTCGAGCCGGATGAACTCGACCATCTTCCATTAATTTTTCAAGAGTGCGCTTTGCAACTTCTCTACGAATGGGATCAAAACTTGAAACGACTACAGACTCTGGAGTATCATCGATGATAATATCCACTCCACAAAGAGACTCAAGAGTTCGAATATTTCGACCCTCGCGACCAATAATTTTACCCTTCATTTCGTCACTAGGTAGTTCAAGAACACTCACCGTTCTTTCAGAGGTATATTCTCCTGCATAGCGGGCCATTGCTTGTGCAGTGATACGTCTTGCTTTTTTATCAGCTTCAATTCTTGCTTGCTCTTCAATTTTGGAAATAATTTTTACAGATTCAGCTTTGGCTTCATCTTCGATGGCTCTCATTAATTCTTTTTTTGCTTCTTGTTCTGTCATTGAAGCTACGTTTTGAAGTTTTTGTTTTAGTTCTTCAATATGGCTTAAAATTTTACGTTCTTGATCCTTTAGTTTAAGATCAGACTGATTGAGTTTTTCATCTTTTTCTTTTAAACCTTGTAAAGTTTTTTCATGTTCATCAACTTGTTTTTTATAATGATCTTCGACATCTTTAAGCTTACGCTCAAGTTGCCCTTCCTGTTGTTTCAATTTACTTTTTTGTTTTTGAATTTCTTGTTCAACATTTTTACGAGCGCGAGTTTCAAAATCTTTAGCTTTATTTTTTGATTCTTTTTCGATTTTTGCTGCATCTGACTTTGCTTTATTGATTATTCGTTCAGATTCGATTCCTGCAGATCTTTTTTTAGTTTCATCTTGATATCGTTTAATGAAAAACACAACAAAGGCACCTAGAGTTAATCCTCCAAGGGCCGCAATAATTATTTCAACCATTTCTCAATCCTTCTTTTGGATTGGAATCAACTGCTGCTCAGTCAGAATGTAGTCCACACAAATATCATGACCTTCAGATGGTAAATCTTCGTTTAATAACTGTATGGAGTATATGACTCCAACTTTGATTCCAATAAAATTCTCAAGGGCACGATCATAATAACCTTTCCCTCGTCCCAGCCGAAAGCCCTTTTTATCAAAAGCTAAAGCTGGAATAAAACACCCCTTTAAATGATTTATATCTGAAACTTCATCACAATCATTTGCAGTTGATGAAGGTTCTAATAAACCCTTAAAAGGCCCTTGAACCCAATTTTTTTTGTGAGAAGGAGTTTTGACGCTTATGAAACCCATTGAGATTTTATCTTTCACTCGCGGAAAACACCAGTTCACTTTAGGGTTATTTTTCACCCACAGCATCTCAAGGTTTGGTTCGTTACCAAGAGATCTGTATACTCCCCACTTTCGGGCTTCAAAATCTGAAAAATAGCTATCATCAGATATCGAACTCATAAAATGAGTTATATTTTTAATAATTTGATTATCCCAACTCAACTGATCTTTTGAATTTACTTTCATCAAACGATCAATCATTAATTTTCTTAGTTGGAACTTGTCCATAATTAACAGTAATAAAATGTGTTAGCGATCGTCAACAATTAACGCGAATTCGACTGCGTTAAACCAGATAGTTTCATCAAATAGGTCTAGAGACACTGACATAAAGGAATCTTGCCCTCTAGAATGCGACAAGTTAACTTCTTTTTGATTTGTTCATCAATGTATTCGATTTCCTGAACTTTGAAATTCGTAGATTTAAAAATAATTCGTTGCGAAGTTGAGATTTTATTATGTTCAACCCATTCATCTTTAATATTATCACCCTCAAAACCTGCAAATTTATTTAACTGAAATCGATTCATAGATTGATACTCCGCAGGAACTGGTCTTTCTTCAAATTGTCCTTTAGTATTAAGAACTAAATTTTTTGCATTAAATATTTCTTGGTTAGGAGTAGAATTTAGATTGGCTTGAAAAATCCAAAGCGACTTTTGTTGGGTTGAGGATTGTAATTCGATTTGCCGCGAAAATAGCAATGAAGGCTTAAGTAAATACACACGCTCTATCGTTACTCTTAAATTATTTAAACTTTGCAAATCTTGATCAATTAATGAACTTTTTAATTTATATAAACATTCTCCAATTGATTTCTTATTAATTTGTAGAGGCAAATCGCTTATTTTACCTTTCGACAAAGATGAGTCCTTCTGTGCAAAACCCTCTAAAGAAAATATCAACATCAAAATAAATAAAATCATTTGCATAAAAAATTTCACCTATATTCGATACTAATAATAGTCACAATTTCTTCACCCAAAGGCTTTAATACAACCACGTCATCGTTTAGTTTTTTTCCAAGTAAAGCTTTTGCTAAAGGAGATTTCCACGATATACGACCAATTTTTACATCAATTTCATCTTCGCCAACAATTTGATAAGTAAACTCGACATCATCTTCATTTAAAATGGTAACCGTTGCACCAAATACTATTTTTTCAGAAATTTTAATTTCAAGTGGATCAACAATTGTTGCGATCTCAATTCTTCCCATCAAAAACCGTAATCGACTATCGATTTCACGTAAACGCTTTTTTCCATATTGATAGTCAGCATTTTCAGAGCGATCACCGTTACTTGCTGCCCACGCTACCAACTCAACAATTTTAGGTCGTTCTACATTTTGCAGATGACTCAACTCATCTTTAAGTTTTTTAATTCCGGATGGAGTAATATAATTTTTCTTTTCTTGTACCATTAATACGCCGATTGAGCTTGCATTGCATCTTTATCATGAACTAATTCCTGCATAAGATCTTTAACACTCATTAATTTATTCACTCGAAAAGCATTTGCGCCAACAGTCCAAAGTTCTTTTTCCTCTGGATTCATGTTAACTGAAGATAATAATCCATTACAGATACAAAAGGTTTTTTCATTCTCTTCTTTTGAAGGACAATAACCTTTATTCAATAAATAACCTTTATTGCATTTTGGTTTACGAGTTCGCGCAATGGCTTCTTGATAAAATGGAGATTTGTTTAATACACGAAATAACATTCCACAGGGTGAACCTGGGCGATGTGCTAATTCAATGTCTTGAGGCTGGGCATCTACGATCATTTTTTTGAAATTTTCATTTGCTCCACTTTCAAAAGTTGCCGCAAAACGAGTCCCCATTTGCACGCCTGCACATCCTCTTTTAAGAGCATCAACTATATCTTGATGATCATAGATTCCACCGGCAGCAATGACAGGAATATTTAAGTTATGCTTTTTTACAACAGCAAGAACCTCGTCTAATAATTTAGTTAACTCATTTGCAGGATCATTTGCTTCTTCTAAAGTTTTCCATGCGATATGACCACCAGCAAGTGGTCCTTCAACAATAATACCATCTGGTGAACGCCCATGACGTGCCCACCTTTTTAATACAACCTCAACAGCTCTACCAGATGAAAGTATTGGAACTAATGCAACTTCATTTGCTCTAGGATGGGTCGCAACGATTTCAGGTAATGCCATTGGTAAACCTGCACCACTGATAATGACATCGACTCCACCATCCATTGAACCTAAAACAGAATCAGCATATTGATTTATTAATGCCACCATGACATTCATACCTACAGGTTTACCACCTGAAATTTCTTTAGCATCACGAACATCTTGAGCAGCAGCTTCACGGGCCTTGAATTTTCGTCCATGTCGCTCTGTGAGAATACGATCTAATGCAGCACTTGATAAAACGCCTAGACCACCTTCTTTAGAAACATTACCTGCTAGACGATAGTTTGAGATTCCGATCCCCATCCCACCTTGAATAATAGGCCATTGGACTGTTGTGTTTCTAATTTTTAGCTCTGGTAATTTCATATCTACACCTCAAAAGAACTTTACTTTAGTTTTTTATAAAAAGCGAGACTTTCGGCATAATTTTTTTTAACCCCCTAATTTTATTTAATGTAGTACCGATAAAGTGGCACGGAGGTAATGGTGAAATCAGATGTCAAAAGACTTATAGCTGCTATATTGCTCTCAGCAATGAGTTTTGCATTAACATTTGGTTGGTATATAATTTCAAAACCAAAATCAAAAAACGATGATTTGAGTACCCCTATCGCATTTGTAGATAAAACCAATGAAGATGTTAATCGAAAGTCTGCTATTCGCTCACTATGGGAGCCTACAATTGTTGGTGATGCATTAAAAGTAGGTGATGCCATTCGAACTTCGTCAAATGGTGAAATTCGAATTCAATTTTTAAATTCAGATAGATATTTAGAATTAGAACCCGATTCTCTCATCGTACTTCAACAAACCGAAAAGGAAATCACACTTGATCTCATGGAAGGTTCGGCTTTTGTAAACGGTCCACAAACAAATACAGTGACTCCTAATACAACAAATCTAAATTTAACTTTAAATACTCAAAATGGTAAAGTAGATCTTTCTAAATCAACTGCTATCATATCGGGCTCATCACAAAATAAAATGGATGTTAAGGTTATTAAGGGAACTGCACAATTTAAAAAGCAAGGCGGTAAAACCGAAAATATAGATGCCGGTTCAACAGCTGGAGTAGGCATCTCTGGTTTTAGAGTGAACTCTGATAAAGTAAAAGTATTGTTACCAGATACAAGTAAACCATTTTTAATTAGTGCCGAAAATCCAACTCCTGTCACTGTAAAATGGGAAGGCTTTCCTGCAGATGCGCAAATTATTTTAGAATCAGGAGCTCGTCGAAAAAATTTATTTAGCACCCCTATTGAAAAAATCTCTCGTAATGAATTAAAAGTATATTGGAAACCTGGAGTTTATTATTGGAAACTCAAAGCCATTGATCCAGATTCACAAAGTGTACTTGGAGAATCTGGAATTTTAAAAACTGAAGTTGTTGCTAAATTTGCCCCTGTTCCAGTAGCTCCTGAGCCTAATTTTGTAATTTATAGTCGAAGAGCTTCTGAAAACGTAACCTTAAAGTGGTCAACATCTGGAGATTATAAAGAAGTAAACGTTGAATTAATGAATGAAACAACTGGAAACTTAATTTTAAGTAAAAAATTTCCAATCACACAGGATTCGACGGATTTGCAAAATCTACCCTTAAGTTTTTACAAATGGAGATTAACAGCATTTACAACAAATGGAATGACTTTAACTGGAAACTATCATCGTTTTTCTATTCAAGAAAAAAGGATAATTAAAATTCCAATTGTGTGGAGTCCACAGGTGCCCACACTACAGCAATATGTTAACTCAGAACCAAAACTTACTCTTCAGTGGAACACAGAAGCATTAGATCGAGTTAAAAAATGGAAACTAAGATACACGAATGAGGGAGTCGATCTTAATAAAATTCCTGCAATAGAGGTTCGCTCATTAAAATTTGAAAAAAATCTAACCCAAAAAGGGCGCTATATCGCAGTTGTAGAAGCCATTGACGATGATGGAGACTCAATTGGTATCAGCGATGTCAGAACATTTACAATTGATGAAATGCCCTTACTCAAAGCACCTGTGTTTTCTACAAATGCGAGTGAGTTTTTAGCAAAAGGGGATGGAACTTTAAATTTATCTTGGAATGATCTTAGTGGTGCAAAATCTTATACTATTTTAGTTCGAGACTTGACTGGCAATATTGTCATTGAAAACTCTTCTGAGGCAAATATGTATCGATTAAATAATTTAATGCCGGGAGAATATGATATTCAATTGGGCGCACTAGATAGTTTTGGTCGTAGAGGTGAATTAACAACAAAACGAAAATTAATTGTACCAAGTAAAAGCGAAGTGAAGGCACCGAAACTAAAAAAAATAAAAATTAACTAATTATAAATAAATACGTAATAAAGAGTTTTTAAAAAGAGAACTGAAAATGAAATACAAATTAGATATAAAATATAAACTCAAAATGATGATGAAGGTTGCTTTAATTACAATCTTTATTAATGATTTAAGTTTTGCGCAATCAGAAAATTCTGATTCGCTATCTAATTTATCAAGCGATACAAGTGCGGAAAATAATACTCCATCACCTGATGACAGGGGTCTAACTAATTTTGAATGGGACCCCATGCCTGGTGCAAAATTTTACGAAGTTGAAATAACTCCGCAAAGCAAAATGAAAGATAATAGCGGCCCATTAATTTTCAAGGTTGAGACAACGTCTTGGACAGGAAAACTGACTCCTGGTAATTACACTATGAGATTGCGTTCAAAAGATAAACGAGATGTTCCTGGAGAATGGAGTGAGTCAACTGAGTTTAATGTTAAAGTTGATCCTGTAAGAACAATTTTTCCTAATAATAAGGAAGAAATATCTTCAAATGAAACAGAATTATTTGAATGCGAGTTCAAATGGATTAGAGATGAATTTGCTAAACTTTACGAAATTACAATTAAAGATGTAAATGGACGTGAACTTTATAAATCTTCTACTGAAGAAAATTTTTTAAAATACAAACTCCCTGTTGCTGCTAAATATTCTTGGTCCATTGTTGCTTTTGATTTCTCAAATCAAAAAGGAAAGTCTTTGCAAAATGAAATTAATTTTACAATCTTAGGTGAAGAATTAAAAATGCCAATGATAATTACTCCAGAAACCCCTTATGTTCGACAATTAACTTGGAGCCCATCTGAGAAAAATGACGTGTATAAACTAAAATTACAACGTAAAGATAACTCTTCATTGAAATGGAAAGACGTCGAAGCTTTAGAAACAAAAGATACTAGTATAGAGTTTCAAAAAAAATGGAAGGGTGGACAATATAAATTGTCTGTCTCTGCAATTGGGAATTTACGAATTCCTTCTAAAACTCATACAATAATTTTTCCTGTAGCTAAAGGCGATCGTTCAGCTGCCGCTGAGGCACGTGCTAGACTTCGGCAAGCCATAGATCGTACTAATGGATGGTATTTAATAGGAAGTTATCTTGTCACTCAAATTCAATATGAATCACAAAATTTAGATTACGGTTCAATCATTAGTACAAGTGCCTTTGGTGGAACGGGAAGATTAGGTGCTGGATATTTAAGTTCCGAAACTGTATTTGGCTTTTTAGGAATTGTAGATTTATCAGGATTTATTATTGGACAAAAAAATTATACTTATCCCTCATTAGAAGGTCACGGAATCATGCGTTTTAAGTCTGGAAGTCGCGGTGAATTTAGAGGGAGCGCCGGATTGTACTACAAAGAGGTCCCCGAAATTCTTGCAAATGGCAAAACGGGAGAAGTTTCAAAAGTCACTCAATTGGGCGCAATGGGTATGCATGCTGGTGGAGAATATTGGCATTCGATGAGTACTAAATTAGGCCTTCAAGTTAATACTCGTTTTTATTATCCAATGTCTGGCAAAACACCAAATGGACAAGGAATTATTCCTACAATGAGTTATCAGTTTGGCTTTCTCGGAAGTTATCGCTTAAATCAAAAAATGACTGGTTTAATGGGTTATGTTTATCGCAAAGATATTACAAATTACAAAACAACAAACTCTTCAGATTTACCAAATGGAGGAATCTCATCCAATCAATCCTCCATTGTAGGTCAATACTTAAATTTCTTTTTAGAGTGGAACTTATGAGGGACGAAGTATGAGAAAACCAATTTTTATAAGACAGGTTTTATTCACATTATTTATACTTCTGTTTGCTGCGATACCAATCACATACAAATCGGCAATGTTATTTGAACAAGATTCAAAAAAACGAGAAGATTTTTTTAACATTGAAGCTGCAACATCTAAAAGTAATGAAGTTAATCAAATTATAAATAACTCTATTGAAAAAACCCACAATATAGGTTCATTGATTGTGGAACTAGCTTCGGATTCAAGTCTAGATGCCCAAAAAAAACTTGAAGGAGCTGTTGCCCGAGATCGAGATTTATTTGCTGTTGATGTCTATACTATTCATGCGGATAAAATTAAATTACTTCGTCGAATCACCAATGAAAATCGTTTTGTTGATTACAAATTTGATTCATCTTATATTGATCAATTAAGAAAATCACAAAATTTTCCAATTCATGTACTATCGCAAAATAAAATTGAGATTCAAAACTCGAGTGTTCCAAAGGGGATTCCTCTTTTTACTGTAGGCATTCCATTAGTCAAAGAAAAGGATGGCACCATAACTCATGTGGCTCTTGCAGATTTTGCTTTAACAAGATTACAAAAAACATTTTCGGCAGAAAGTACTCGTTCATTATTTTTAACAGATGCAAGAGGAAACGTACTTGCACATCAAGATGAAGCTTTAGCATTAAATCGAGCTAACATCAAATCCTCACCCTTTGTTGCAGAAGCTTTAAGTAAAAATTTACCACGTTTTCAAAAAAGATTTTTTGATCCACAAAAAAAGGGGTATTTTTTAGGAGCAGGAGTTCACTCTGCTCTTGATACAATTGTATTTGTACAAACATCTGAAGATGTTATACTTGAGCCCTCTCGTTTAGCTAAACGCGAAGGTATTTTTATTACCGGCTTAGTAATATCGGCTTCGTTAATTTTAATCTTTTTATTTTCGATGACTTTTACAAAACCTATAGAAATATTAAATACAATTGTAAAAGTGGTTGCTCGGGGTAACTTTAGTGTCTCTGCAAAGCGATTAATTAAAAACAAAGATGAAGTGGGCGATTTAGCTATTGCCTTTGATCAAATGACTGAAGGTTTAAAAGAAAGAGATAAAGTAAAAACTCTTTTTAGCAAATTCCATGGCTCCTCCATCGCAGAAGATTTAATGCATAAAAAAATTGGTGTGGGTGGAGCAAATAAAGAAGTCACAGTTTTTTTTAGCGATATTCGTGGTTTCACAAAATTTTCAGAATCACGTACACCAGAAGAAGTTGTTGAGATGTTGAATGAGTATTTTGGAATTATGGTTCGAATCATTCAACAAAATCATGGTATCGTAGATAAATTTATTGGAGATGCTATAATGGCTGTATGGGGCGCCCCAAAAGGAACTCCTCGTGATGCTTTTAATGCTATTCGTGCAAGTTTAGAAATGCGAAAATCACTTGATGAACTTAATCGCAAAAGAATCGCTAAAAGACTACCACCCATTATGATCGGTATGGGTGTACATACAGGTAGAGCTATTTCTGGTACAATTGGATCTGATGAACGAATGGAATACACAGTTATTGGTGATACTGTAAATATGACTTCACGAATTGAGTCTTCAACAAAGGCTTTTGGATCTGATTTATTAATCAGTGAATCCACGGCGAGTATTGTTGGACAAGAGTTTGCCCTTGAGTTAGCAGGGGCCGCCGAAGTGAAGGGTAAAACAGAACCCTTAAAATTATACCGAGTCTTGGGCTATCTCTCTAAAAATGGCGATGTGACGTTAGTAAAAACACCATACTCAGATTATGAAAAAGAAAAAGCTGATAAGGTAAAGGTTGCGTAGTATTAGTTGTCTTAAATTTGGGTTCTCCCACACTCCCCGTTTTTTCAAGCAGCGTGGGGATGTGGAAAACCATCAAACGTTTTGAAGTGCCATTAAAAATTAAAAATTTTGTTTGTGTGATTGATTTTTTGATTTATAAATATAACCGTGAGTTTCAAGGTTGTAATATTTATTATGACTTGCACATAACAGATTCAGTTTTTCTACATCATCATGAGTGCCTCCCTGACTTATTGGTATTATATGATTTATTTCAAGTTGAGTTTTACACGCACAGCGCTTGCCTTGCGGACTCACATATTGACATTGAAAATGAGCTTTTTTAAAAACTTCTCGTTTAATTTTTAAAGGAATGACCT